>Ga0222712_10003387_pt1 | contig 17415 bp, 16 predicted proteins | sample C33_657DmetaG_FD_165043 | JGI IMG/M metagenome (GOLD analysis project Ga0222712, IMG submission 165043) | Estuarine water microbial communities from San Francisco Bay, California, United States - C33_657D | ecosystem: Environmental > Aquatic > Marine > Unclassified | place: USA: California...
CGCAAATTTCAACGGGTGACATGCTGCGTGCGGCGGTCAAAGCCGGCACCCCGCTCGGGCTCGAAGCCAAAAAGATCATGGATAGCGGCGGCCTCGTGTCAGACGAACTCATTATCGGCCTCGTGAAAGACCGCCTGCAACAGCCAGACTGTAGCAAGGGCTATCTGTTTGACGGTTTTCCGCGCACGATTCCACAGGCAGATGCACTTAAGCATGCAAAGGTTGCCTTAGATTTCGTGATCGAAATTGAAGTGCCCGAGCAGGACATCATCGAGCGGATGAGTGGCAGGCGTGTGCACCCCGCAAGCGGGCGCAGCTATCACCTCACCTTTAATCCGCCAAAGGTCGCTGAATGTGACGACTTAACCGGCGAGCCCTTAGTGCAGCGCGATGACGACAAAGAAGAGACCGTGCGCCATCGCCTGACCGTCTACCAAAAGCAAACACGCCCTCTGGTCGACTACTACTCAGTCTGGGCCGCAGCAGATGACAAGGCGCCACGCTATCGCAAAGTCCATGGCCTAGGTTCGGTTCAAGACATTCAATCGCGCATCTCAGCCGCCCTTCAATAATTTTTACGACGAAGCGCTGCGGCGCAACGTCGGATTCACTTTGCTTAAAGTCAAAACATGGATATCGCAAATAAAGTTTTTATCGTCACAGGTGGCGCCTCAGGTTTAGGCGCCGGTACCGCCAAGATGCTGACTCAGCACGGTGCTCGGGTTGTGTTGGCCGATGTGCAAGACGAGGCTGGTCAGGCGTTAGCTGCCGAGCTCGGCCAACTCTACATCCACTGCGACGTGACACAAGAGCAAGACGCCCGCGCTGCAGTGACTCTGGCTCTATCAGCCGGTAAGCTGTTTGGCCTAATCAATTGCGCGGGTATCGCTCCAGCTGCCCGAACCGTTGGCAAGCAAGGCGCACATCCGCTCGATATGTTTCAAAAAGTCATCAGTATCAACTTGATTGGCAGCTTCAACATGATTCGCGTGGCTGCCGAAGCGATGTGCAAAAACGACCCCGAGTCGACCGGTGAACGCGGAGTCCTGATCAACACGGCCTCAGTGGCAGCCTATGACGGTCAAATCGGTCAAGTTGCCTACGCCGCTTCGAAGGCTGGCGTGGTCGGCATGACCTTACCGATCGCTCGCGATCTGGCCCCTCAGGGGATTCGCTGCTGCACCATCGCTCCTGGCATCTTCGGCACCCCGATGATGTTTGGGATGCCCCAGGCCGTGCAAGACTCTTTAGCCGCCAGCATCCCCTTTCCGTCAAGACTGGGTCGCCCAGAAGACTACGCCAAACTTGTCCATCAGATTGTGACAAATGACATGTTGAACGGTGAGACGATTCGCTTAGACGGTGCGATTCGCATGCCACCAAAATGAGCCTGTTGCGGGCCGCTGCCACAGTCAGCAGCCTGACCCTTTTATCGCGTATCACAGGCTTGGTGCGCGATGTCATGATTGCCCGCGCTTTTGGGGCAAGCGCACTGACCGATGCGTTCTGGGTCGCCTTTAGAATCCCTAATCTTTTACGGCGCCTGTTCGCCGAGGGGGCTTTCGCGCAGGCCTTCGTGCCGATCTTAGGACAAGCACGCAATGAGCACGAGGCGCCGGCCGTCAAACAGTTGCTTGATCGAGTCGCCCGCACATTATTTCTAGCGCTTTGCGCGATGACCTTGCTGGGCGTGTTGGGCGCCCCGTTGGTGGTTGCAGCGATGGCCAGTGGCTTGACTGGCGCTTCGCGTGCCAGCGACTTTGAGGCCGCGGTTTGGATGACCAGATTAATGTTTCCGTACATCATCTGCATGTCCTTGGTGGCCTTTGCCTCGGGGGTATTAAACACTTGGCGTCGCTTCGCCGTGCCTGCCATCACGCCTGCCCTGCTGAACCTGTCCATGATTGGCGCGAGCCTATTTTTATCAGGTTTTTTTAGCCGCCCCATTTACGCCCTGGCCGCGGGCGTCATGATCGGCGGGGTGGCACAATTCGCCGTGCAATGGTGGGCACTCTCGCGCCTGAGCCTGCGCCCCCATTTACTCGGTCCCGTCAGGCCCGCCTTACAAGATCCCCTCGTGCGCCGAATCATGCGACAGATGCTACCGGCGACGCTGGGTGTGTCGGTCGCGCAAATCTCGTTGCTGATTAACACCAACATTGCGACTTGGTTGGTTGCCGGAAGCGTCACCTGGCTCTCTTTTGCCGATCGTCTCATGGAGTTTCCGACGGCACTGGTGGGGGTGGCGCTCGGTACCGTATTACTGCCCAGTCTGACTCGGGCGCACGCCGACCATGACACCGAGCGCTACAGTGCCCTGCTCGACTGGGGCCTGCGTCTGATGCTGTTGCTTGGCTTGCCCGCTGCTGTGTGCATGATCATGCTTGCCGACGCCTTGGTCGCGACCTTGTTTCACTACGGTGCCTTTTCAGCAGCCGATGTCCAACAAACCCGTCTAGCAGTCATGGCCTACGCGCTCGGCCTAGTCGGCTTGCTCAGCATCAAGATCCTCGCGCCCGGCTTTTACGCTAAGCAAGATATTCGTAGCCCAGTCAAAATTGCCATCGCGGTGCTGCTCTTCACTCAAGTGCTTAACGTGTTTTTAGTCCCTTGGCTTGCACACGCAGGCTTGGCACTGGCAATTGCCCTAGGAGCTTGCCTCAACGCACTGGCCCTGCTGATTGGCTTACGCCGCAAAGGCATCTACCAACCAGCCCGAGGCTGGCTACGTTTTTTTGTGCAGCAAGGTTTAGGGCTAGCTGGGTTGGCAGTGCCGCTTTGGTGGGCAGCCCGTCACATTGACTGGCTGGGCTTGCAGCAGACGCCTTTGATGCGTATTGCTGCCCTCAGTGCGGTGTTTTTAGTGGGCGGCATGGTGTATTTTGCTGTCTTAGCGGCTGCTGGACTGCGTCCACGGCACTTTAGACGTGTGCCGAGTGCAAATACAGTTGGCAAAACAGAGGCTTAGTGCTAGAATTGTGGACTTTGCTGCAACTTTCACTCTTTCAAAGAATTTAGAACATGGCCAATACCGCCCAAGCCCGCAAACGCGCACGCCAATCTGTTGCGCTGAACAAGCACAATTCAAGCCTGCGCTCAATGCTGCGCACTGCAATCAAGCGCGTTCGTACCGCGATCGAAACCGGCGACAAGTCAGCTGCCGCTGACATCTTGCAAAAAGCAACCAGCGTCATTGATCGCGTGGCTGATAAAAACATCATCCACAAAAACAAAGCCGCTCGCCATAAAAGCCGTTTGTCTGCTGCAGTCAAAGCTTTGGCCTAATATCTCTACACTGACCGGTCACGTTAAGTAACGTATCGGTTGGCAGCGCTGGCAGTGGTTTCAGCTAGCTGGGGTTTCAATCAGCGTGTTGATACAAGTTGCTGACTGATGCTTTATCCAGCTTCAGCAGGCACACAAAAGCGCCTAATCTAGTGCGCGACACTGCACTGATCCAGACCGCCAGACTTTACTAAATGATTGACGCATGCAGCCCTTACGGGCTGTTTTGTTTTTTATTCTAGTGCTGCGATTCGAATCTCTTTACACATTGATGCTCTGCCTGTTCTACTTCACCCACTGACTGCTAACGCGCTGACTGTCGTGCCTAGTTTGCTTGCACGCCTGAACATGTCGCACTGCTCACGCTTCAATCTCAAACAATAGGTTCGCCCTCATGACTAAACCGCTGCTTTTACAAATTGGATCCTTCAACGGCCACGCGCCCGCCGACGGCGAGCTCGCCGAGCGCTATGAAGTGCTTGAATACTGGAAAGCAACAGACAAAGGCGCCTTCTTACGCGAGCATGCGAACCGCATTGAGGTCATTGCAACAACCGCCAACTTTGGTTGCAGCACTGAAATTATCGCCGCACTGCCCAAGCTGCGTGCCATTTGCACCTGGGGGGTCGGTTACGACAAAATCGATCTTGACAGCGCCGCTGCTCGCAAGATTCAAGTCAGCACGACACCTGATGTTCTCAATGATTGTGTGGCCGATATCGCCTGGGGCCTGCTGCTCGCCTGCGCACGCAATATTGGCTGGGGTGATCGCTTCGTACGCGAAAACCACTGGGAAAACAAAACCAGCAGTCTTCCTCTTGGCGCACGCGTGAGCGGCAAAAAGTTGGGCGTCGTGGGCTTAGGCCGTATCGGCGAAGCAATCGCACGCCGCGGTCTGGGGTTTGACATGGCTGTTTCGTATCACAACCGTAAACCACGCACAGATGTGCCTTACACCTATCAGGCCTCGTTGCTCGAACTTGCTCGTGAAAGCGACTTTCTGGTGCTTGCCACCGTTGGCGGCGCCAGCACTAAGCACCTGATCAACGAAGAGATCATGCGCGCACTTGGGCCCTCAGGCCGACTGATTAATATCGCGCGTGGTTCGGTGATTGACGAGCCAGCGATGGTGCGCCTGTTAAGCTCTGGCGAGCTCGGTGGCGCTGGGCTTGACGTGTTTGAGCACGAACCCAAAGTGCCAGATCAGCTAAAAACACTCAACAATGTCGTATTGATGCCACACGTGGCAAGTGCCACACACGAAACGCGTCGCGCAATGACCGACTGCGTCCTTGCCAACCTGCACAGCATGTTTACGCAGGGCAAGTTGGTGACACCGCTCATTTAAGTCGCGTGTCGCACCAAGGGATCTTCGGATAAATCAGCTTGTGTTTTTAGCTGATTATCGTGTGCAAAGTCATGTACAAACTGCCAGGCCAAGGGCTCAAGATCCCGTAAGCGGCCGTCAACCACGACGCAACGTTGACCCTCAAGAGTTGAAGGTACGGCATAGGGTGAGTATGAGATGTAGCCGCCTAAAGTGCCGGGCGGGCGGTATGGCGCCAGCACACCGGCAAGCCGCTCAGCCCAGTCGCTGGGCCTGAATGTACTACCTGATTCTGTCACACCATAAATGACAAAATAACGAACTTCTGCTGTCATGCACAACCCGTGTCGCCAATTCAGAGCCCGCAAACTTCTGATTCGCGCCTCTGTCGTCTAGATTGTATATGATTGATGTTTTACACCCCGATATGCGATCCGGCATATCGGGCATCTTACGGAGCCCTCGGCCATGACATCTGCCCTTTCCAATACGTATTCCCGTCTTCCAGTAGCCTTTACCCACGGTAAAGGCGTTTGGCTATGGGATACCAAGGGCCGACGCTATCTCGACGCGATGGCGGGCATTGGCGTGTCATGCTTAGGGCATGCTCACCCCAAACTAGTGGCTGCAATCAGCGAACAGGCTGCACGCGTCATTCACGTCTCAAATCTATACGAAGTGCCCGAACAAGAAGAGCTCGCTCAACGCATGACAAAAATGTCAGGTATGACTGAGGTCGTCTTTGGTAACAGCGGCGCCGAAGCCAACGAAGCCGCCATCAAACTGGCACGCTACTACGGCTACAAAAAAGGCAACGATCTGCCCACCATCATCACCATGGAATCCTCATGGCACGGCCGCACCATCGGCACGCTTGCTGCAACGGACAGCGAGAAAGCGCGCACTGGTTTTGGCCCTTTACCAGGTGGTTTTATCAAAGTCGCTTACAACGACATCGCCGCCATCAAAGCGGCTGGCGACGCTGAGCCGCGCGTGGTTGCGGTACTGCTTGAGGTCTTACAAGGTGAAGGCGGTATCCGCCCCATCGACGTGCAAAATCTTAAAGCGTTGCGTGCGCTATGTAACGAACGCGGCTGGCTCATGATGATTGACGAAGTGCAATCAGGCATTGGTCGCACTGGCAAATGGTTGGCGCACCAATGGGCTGAGATTCTGCCCGATGTCGTCGTCTTTGCAAAAGGCTTAGGCGGAGGCGTACCAATTGGTGCGATCGGCGCGTGTGGCCCTGCTGCTGGCGTTCTGGGCCCAGGCAGCCACGGCACCACCTTCGGTGGCAGCCCCTTGGTCAGCGCTGCGGCTATTGCCACCCTGCGCGCACTCGAAGAAGATAAACTTCTTGAAAATGCGGCAACGGTTGGCGCCTATCTCAAGGCAGAGCTTGGCAAAGCGTTATTGGGCACACCAGGCGTGCGTGAAGTGCGCGGCCAAGGCTTGATGTTAGGCGTCGAGCTCGAAAAACCCTGTGGCGTGTTGACGATGCGTGCGCTTGAAGCGGGCTTACTGATTAACGTCACGCGCGACCGTGTTGTGCGTCTGTTACCCCCACTCATCCTCACCGCCCAAGAGGCCGACGAAATCGTCAAGATTTTGGTGCCGCTGATCAAGGCGTTTAACGCCGAAACCGCCTAACCTGCACTGACACGGCCTGACGCTCAAACATAGCGTGAGGTCGTGCGGCTCAGGCCAGACAACTTTATCGAGTCTCTCATGTCAAACGCCGTACCTACCGCCGGCCCTCTTCGGCATTTTCTACAGTTGCAAGACCTCAGCACCAACGAACTGCTCTACGTGCTTGAGCGTGCCAAACTCATCAAAGACAAATTCAAGCGTTACGAACCGCATCGCCCGCTGCATGATCGTACGTTGGCGATGGTGTTTGAAAAAGCCAGCACCCGAACGCGCGTCTCTTTCGAGGCGGGCATGTACCAGATGGGTGGATCAGTCATTCATCTCACCACCACCGATTCTCAATTAGGTCGCTCTGAACCCATTGAAGACACCGCTCGCGTTGTGTCACGCATGGTCGATCTGGTGATGATTCGAACCTTTGAGCAAACGCGTCTTGAAACCTTTGCCGCGCACTCGCGCGTGCCTGTCATCAATGGGTTAACCAACGAGTTTCATCCCTGCCAGATTTTGGCCGACGTCTTCACCTATATTGATGCGCGCGGCAGCCTGAGCGGCAAAATCGTCGCGTGGGTCGGTGACGCCAATAACATGGCCTACACCTGGATTCAGGCTGCTGAGTTGCTAGGCTTTACGCTTCACGTCTCTGCCCCAACAGGCTATCTGCTGGATCCGGCCCGCTTGACCTCAGTCAAGGCTGGCGTGGTGAAAGAATTTGCCGATCCCAACGAAGCCTGCAAGGGTGCCCATCTCGTCACAACCGATGTCTGGACCAGTATGGGTTACGAGGTCGAAAACGAAGAACGCCGCAAGGCCTTTGCAGACTGGTGCGTCGACCAAGACATGATGGCGCAGGCAACCCCTACCGCGCTCTTCATGCATTGCCTGCCAGCACACCGCGGAGAAGAGGTGACCGCTGAGGTCATCGATGGGCCGCAAAGCGTGGTGTGGGACGAGGCCGAAAATCGTCTGCACGTCCAAAAGGCACTGATGGAGTTCTTGTTACTTGGGCGTCTGGGCTAAGAAACACGGCCAGGCGCGTGCGTCAGGCCGACGCAACCGGCCCAACGCTAAGGTCTGAACAATGAAACCCAACCTAGCGCTAGCGTCTGTGAGCGATAGAACATCCATTGAACTAATGCCTAGACTCAGGCTAGCGGGCTTCCGTTAAAATATTGTCTTCTGTTAATGATTCAGTCAACGTAGAGCACCTTATGAGCGATATCAAAAAAGTAGTCTTGGCCTATTCAGGCGGCTTAGACACCTCTGTCATTCTTAAATGGCTGCAAGACACCTACCAGTGCGAAGTCGTCACTTTCACCGCTGATATCGGTCAGGGCGAAGAGCTCGAACCAGCACGTGCCAAGGCCATTAAGTTCGGTATCAAACCAGAACAAATCTTTATCGATGATTTGCGCGAAGAATTTGTGCGAGATTTTGTGTTTCCAATGTTTCGTTGCAACACCGTCTACGAGGGCGAATACCTGTTAGGTACGTCGATTGCCCGTCCGTTAATCGCCAAGCGTCAAATCGAAATCGCCCGTCAAGTCGGTGCTGATGCCGTCTCTCACGGCGCAACCGGCAAAGGCAATGATCAAGTGCGCTTTGAGCTTGGTTACTACGCCCTTGAACCTGGCATTAAGGTCATTGCCCCCTGGCGCGAATGGGATCTAGTCTCGCGCGAAAAACTTTTGCAATACGCAGAAGATGCGGGCATCGCCATCGACATGAAGCATAAGCAAGGCGGAGCGCCCTATTCAATGGACGCCAACCTGCTGCACATTAGCTTTGAAGGTCGCCACCTTGAAGATCCAAAGGCAGAGGCCGAAGAAACCATGTGGCGCTGGACAGTCTCGCCCGAGGCCGCCCCTGACAAAGCCGAATATCTTGACCTTGAGTTTGAACACGGTGATGTGGTGGCGCTCAACGGCGTGCGCCTCTCACCAGCCCAGGTGCTGACAAAGCTGAATGAACTGGGTGGCAAGCACGGCATCGGCCGTCTTGATTTGGTCGAAAACCGCTACGTGGGCATGAAATCACGCGGCTGCTACGAAACCCCTGGTGGCACGATTTTGCTCAAGGCCCATCGCGCCATCGAATCAATCACGCTCGACCGTGAAGTCGCACATTTAAAAGACGACCTCATGCCACGTTATGCCAGCCTGATTTATAACGGCTATTGGTGGTCTCCAGAACGTCGTGCCATCCAAGCCTTGATCGACAGCACACAAAAAGAAGTGAACGGTTGGGTGCGTCTGAAGCTATACAAAGGTAACGTCTACACCGTGTCGCGCGACTCAAAAGATACTCTGTTTGATCAAACCATCGCGACCTTTGATGATGACGGCGGCGCCTATAACCAAGCTGACGCAGCAGGCTTTATCAAGCTCAATGCCTTACGCATGCGCATCGAGTCACGCGCTGGCCGCAAAATGTAAAGCGGGCAAGAGATGCATCACCTCGCTCTAAGATCAAGCGAGGTGATGCGTCTGGCAGCAAATCGAGCAGCTCCTACAGGGGCCAGGCTCAACGCAGTTGATTAAAGCGATCCAGACGCGTTAACTGGGCACCCCTGCGGGTGCCCGGAAACACCACCGTCAAGCGCGCGCCCGCAAATTGAGGGCGACTCACTAAGTTCCACCACGCACCATGGGCACGGGCAATTTCTCGCACGATGGCGAGCCCTAAACCCGACCCGCCCTGGGGTGCGTCAGGTGAGCGATAAAACGCCTCAAACACGCGCCCCTGCTCTTGCGTGCTGATGCCAGAGCCATCGTCTTCAACGGCAAGCGTGGGCGGCGTCGACGTGACGACTAACCGGATGTAATGCGCGCCTGTGGCATAGCGCAACGCATTGTCAATCAGATTACCCAAAAGCTCGTCGAGCAAAATTGGATCACCCTCCACCCAAACCGAATGCTCGGGCGCCTCGAGTTGCAAGGTAATGCCGGCCTCATTCGCGCGCGACAACCATTCAGCACCACTCGTGCGTACCCATTCACAGAGGTCCATTCGCAAAAAATGATCTTGCGGACGTGCTTCAGGATCAACACGCGCTAACACTAACAGTTGTCGCCCAAGACGAATCATGCGATCGCTGACTTGTTTAATGCGCTCTGCACGTTCGCGAAGGTCAGGAGATAAGGGCTTAGCAAGCATTAACTCAGACTCAAGCTTTAAACCCGCCAGAGGCGTTCTGAGTTGATGGGCAGCATGACCAACAAAGCGGCGCTGTGCTGCCAGCGTATCGTTTAAGCGCGCCAGCAAATCGTTAGTGTGGCGCACCAGCACTTCAAGCTCACGCGGTAGCCCCTCGGCCTTCAACTGGCCTAAATCATCCACCGAGCGCTGAGCAATATCGCTAGAGAGTTGATTGACTGCGCGCATGCCCGAGCGAACGCCTCGCACGACCACCCAAATGCACAGGGCAATCAACACAAATTGTCCAAAGACCATCAACCAGAAAATATCTTCTAGTTGCCAATCGGACATCTCGATTTTATGCGTAATGATCCAAGTCGCTACTAAGTCAAGGCCGACCAACAGCACGATGGGCGGCAACAAGCGTAGTGTCAAACTACGCGCCAGAGTGCCCGAGGCTAAGAATGCAAATTTTGGCATGACTGAGAGTCTATTGTGAGCCGAATGTTAATCGCTAGGATTGATCGTTTACACATGACCGGCCGTGAGTCGACTGTCATCCGGCGCTAAGCTGTGTCGACTTCAAGAAGGTAGCCAAAGCCGCGCACAGTTTGGATAGCAGCGCCTTTACCTTCGAGACGTTTACGCAGCCGATAAATGTAGACCTCGACGGCATTTTCGCTGAAGTCAGAATCAAGCGCCGAGAGGCCTTGCACGATTTGCTGTTTGGTCACGACCTTGCCGGCGCGCATCATGAGCATTTCAAGCACAGAGAGCTCACGTACGGAAAGGGCGAGTCGTTGACCTGCAACCCTGCACTCACGATGGGCCGTATCAAAGGACAAATTACCAAATTCAATCAGCGACCGCGCCACACCTAAATGACGCCTAGCCAAGGCACGCACACGCGCCGCCAATTCAGCTAATTCAAAGGGCTTGGTCAAATAGTCGTCGGCCCCAGCATCAAGCCCAGCCACTCGATCTGCAAGGCCATCGCGCGCAGTTAACACTAAAACAGGGATTTCGCTGCCCTCGCCACGCAACGAGATCAGCACCTGCAAGCCATCAATCAGGGGCAAATTTAGGTCGAGCACCAACAAGTCGTAAGCGTGGTTTGCTAAGGCGGCTAGCGCCCGCTTGCCATCTGCCAACCAGTCGGTTGCATAGCCTTGGTCTGTTAAAAACTCTTGCAACGCGCGCCCAAGCGTCGCGTCGTCTTCGATGACGAGCACTCTCATAGGGCAAGTTTACATCTTAGGGGATACTGGTGGGTGCTACAGGGGTCGAACCTGTGACCTACGCCTTGTAAGGGCGCCGCTCTACCAACTGAGCTAAGCACCCTAAGATATGACTGAACGTTTTGAACCTGCACAAAACGATACTGTGAACAAAGGGCTAGTACTGGTGCATAAAAAAATGCGTAGCGCATTATAGCGAAACGCATTTTTTTAGCAAATTCAAACGTGTTAATTCAATGCGTCTTTCAGTGCCTTACCTGGACGAAACTTTGGCACTTTTGCTTTTTTGATTTTAATTGCTTCACCGGTACGTGGATTACGTCCGGTACGTGCTGCGCGTTGCGACACTGCAAAGGTACCAAAACCCACCAACGTAACCGAATTACCTTTTTTAAGTGTTGCCTTGATTGCAGCAATCATCGCGTCAAGCGAACGGCCTGCAGCTGCTTTAGAGATATCAGCTTTTGTGGCGATGTGATCAATCAATTCAGTTTTGTTCATGTTGTTTATTTCCTTGGTGGTAGCAAAATCATCTATTGCAAAAAATTTGAGCCGCTTGCCTGTACCAAATTTAACAGGTACCTCAATCGTGTGCGAAAAGGTTGAGACACCTGCTTGCGCAGGCAAGAGATAAAAACGCCCGCTTGCGCAGACCCTCATCACTCATGACGGTATTAGGCCACTCTGAGCAAGGACTGTCAAGAAAAAATCGCTTGAGACCCGCATTCTTATTGATAATTATCGACAAAGTACTCAAATAAATTTTGGACAATTTTGACTTTCATCAGGGTAACTCACTATTGTTCTCGCGCGCTTGCGCTCTCAATCGCAAGCTCAGCACAGGGACTCAAAGCACTGTGTGCGCCAGCCGCACCAAGCAAGCAAGCGAGGTACCAGTCATTGTTTAAACAACGCCACACGCCGCAAACGCTTGTTCAAAATCAGCGATCAAATCGGTTTGATCCTCGATACCCACAGATAAGCGAATCAAGCCATCAGCAATCCCCATCTTGGCTCTCAAGTCGGGCCCCATCTCATAATAAATCGTCTGCGCAGCAGGCAAGGCGAGAGTGCGCGTGTCACCCACATGTGTCGCCAAAATTGCCACTTGAAGATGATTTAAAAAATCAAGGCACTCGATACCCGCCACCAATTCAACTGCAATCAGCATACTGAACTTGCCACCAAATAATTGTGCAGCGCGGGCATGTTGAGGATGATTTGTAAGCCCCGGGTAAGCAACACGTTGCACTCCTGGGTGCTTGGATAAAAACGTAGCGAGCGCCATCGCGTTGCTGCAAATCTTATCCAGCCGCAACGCTAAGGTCTCGGCGCCAACGGCAATTCGATGTGCTGCATCGGCGGACAAGGTGCCGCCCATATCGCGTAAACCTTTCTTCTTGATTTGCGTGATCGCCCAGCCCGTTGCTGGACCTTTTTTATAAATATCAAGGATGTTGCTGTACTCGGTCCAGTCAAACAGACCGGTATCGGTCAATGAGCCACCCAGCGCATTTGCATGCCCACCAATATGCTTGGATAGCGCGTTCATCACAATCGATGCACCAACCGCCTTAGGCCGAAATAACCAAGGTGAGGTCACGGTGTTATCGACGACATATACTAATTTATGCTTTTGGCACAACTGCCCTAATCCGACAAGGTCAGCAACCTGCGTACCCGGGTTCGCGATGGTCTCGGTAAACAACATTTTTGTATTTGGGCGAATCGCCGCCGCGACGGCCTGCGCATCAGTCGGGTCGACCAAAGTGATCTCAATACCCAACAACTCAAGCGTACCAAAAAGACTATTTGTGTTACCAAAAATAAACTGACTGGATAGTAGATGGTCGCCCGCGCGCAGCAAGGTCGTAAACAAGGCCGTCAGCGCTGCCATGCCAGTCGCAAACGACAAGCTTGCCACACCGTCTTCCATTTTGTTAATTTTCTTTTCAAGCGCATCGCTGGTGGGCGTACCTTGACGTGCATAGGTATAGCCCGCCTTACCCTGAAACACCGCGGCCAATTCACGCGAGTCAGCAAAGGCGTATTGCGTTGACGTATGAATCGGCTTATGCACAGCACCGTGCTCGACTGACAATTTACGGTCGCCGTGCAAAATGGTGGTTGTAAAGCCCTGTTTGGGGGATTGTTTAGACTGAGTCATCACACATTCACTTTAAAAAATAAGCTTCGATCGCTCACGAAATAAGCTTGGCTCATTGCATGGATGCGAGGACATAAGCTTAGCGCAATAGGCCTAGCCTAGGAAATCATCTTGCGGGACTTAGACGAAGCGCACAGACAAGCCTCAGTCTCAGACGCTAGTCTAGCCTTGACGCTGGCGATTAGTTTACCCTTGACGCTGGCGAACAGTCTCGTACAGACACACTGCAGTTGCCACACTGACGTTTAGGCTTTCAACGCTGCCCAACATGGGGATTGTGACCAGTTCGTCGCAGGTTTCGCGGGTGAGTCGACGCATCCCCTCGCCTTCAGCACCCATCACCCAGGCCATCGAACGCTTACCGTCGGTTTGATGAATGCTTTGTGTCGCGGTGTCGTCAGTGCCGACTAACCAAAGATCGCGGTCTTTTAACTCGCGCATGGTGCGCGCCAGATTCGTCACCATTAGGTATGGCACCGACTCAGCCGCCCCGCAAGCGACCCGCTGAACGGTCGTATTTAAACCCACGGCACGGTCTCTGGGTGCGACCACTGCGTGCACCCCTGCCGCATCGGCCGTACGCAAACAAGCGCCCAAGTTATGTGGATCGGTCACTCCATCCAAAATCAACAACAACGCTGGGCCCTGCACGCCATCTAGGACCTCGTCCAAATCATCGGCCAGTTTGCGCACATCCGCGACTGCTACCACGCCTTGATGCCGAGAACCGCCAGTCAGCCCATCTAAACGGTCCGAAGACACGGGGTGTACGGCTCGCCCTGCTTGGTTGGCCGTTGCGATCAACGCCTGCATGCGTTTATCGCGCCGTTGCGCCTCAACATAGACTTCGCGGATTGATTCTGGAGCTTGCCGCAAGCGCGCGATGACCGCGTGAAAGCCCGCTAGCATTTGAGTTGCAGCCATACGTTTTCCTAGCGCCCTTTACGAGCAGATTTTTTTACACCAGCGCTTTTACCAGCGCGCACCGCCTTTTTAGGCGCGCGCGCAGTCTCTTGCTTGGCAGCTTTTTGAGCCTGTGCACGACGCACTTTAGCAATTTGCCCTTTCAATTCGGGCGGTTTAGGAGCAGCCGCTTTTTTAATTCGTCTGCCCGCTGGATCTTCAACACGCGTGGCTGCCTTACGCAAGGCATCAAACGTCGTGCCCGTTACCAGCCTAAACTCAATGCGTCGCGCCTCGAGATCAACTCGCGCCACTTGCACTTGTACCGCATCAGTCAAACGATAGCGCAAACCGGTGCGCTCGCCACGAAGCTCGTGCATCGCATCGTTGAATTGAAAATACTCGGTACCAAGTTCTGAGACATGCACCAGACCTTCAACATGCAAGGTATCGAGAGTGACAAAAATCCCGAAGCTGGCCACACCAGTGACCCGCCCGCTGAAGACTTCACCGACACGTTCTTTGACGAACCAGCATTTGAGCCAAGCCTCGACATCGCGCGACGCATCGTCGGCACGTCGCTCCGTGCCTGACAACAATAGACCGATTTTTTCCCAGAGGTCATGCTCATATTCGCGCAGTGTGGCACCGGGTGCTGAGGCAAAACCGTGCAACACAGGTTGATAACGTTGACTTTTAAGCAAAGCCTTGATGACGCGATGGGTCATCAGATCTGGGTAGCGGCGAATCGGCGACGTAAAGTGGGTATAGGCTGGATACGACAAGCCAAAGTGACCCGCATTGTCAGGCCCATAGATCGCTTGCTGCATCGAACGCAAGCACATTGTTTGCAGTAACCCATAGTCGGGACGCGCACGGGCTTTATCGAGCAAAACGCCATAGTCTTTAGCGGTCGGGTCGGCACCGCCCCCCAGGCTTAGGCCAAGCGTTTTCAAAAACTCACGTAACGATTGCAGTTTTTCAGGCGTTGGGCCTTCGTGCACACGGTACAAACCGATATGCTTGCTACGCAGCATAAAGTCAGCCGCGCAGGTATTCGCCGCAAGCATGCACTCTTCAATTAAACGATGGGCGTCGTTGCGTAAGACACCGATAATCTTTTCAATGCGGCCTAACTCATTGCACACAATTTTTGTTTCAACCGTATCAAAGTCAATTGCGCCCCGTTCTTTGCGACCTTGAGACAACAACTGAAACAACTCATAGAGCCCATTAATCTGCGGCATGACGTTGGCAAAACCACGCGCAACTGGCCCTAGAGGCTGCTGCAACGACTCCCACACCTGGTTGTAGGTGGTACGCGCATGCGAATGAATCACTGCGTTATAAAACTGATAGGCCGACACCGTGCCCGCTTTGGCACCCGAAAGCGGAATCACCATGTCGCACACGAGCACCAGTCGATCGACCGAGGGCTTGAGCGAACACAACCCATTCGAGAGCTTTTCAGGCAACATCGGGATCACCCGACGTGGAAAATACACGCTTGTACCGCGCTCACGTGCCGCTTCATCCAGCGCATCTTCCGGTGTCACATAATGGCTGACATCGGCAATCGCAACGAGTAGTCGCCACGCTGGGCGTTTACGCGCCTCGCCCATGTCAACCTGCTCGCAATACACGGCGTCGTCAAAATCGCGCGCGTCTTCGCCATCGATCGTAATAAACGGCACATCACGCAAATCAACACGGTCCTTCAAATCGGCGGCGCGCACTGCGTCTGGCAATTTTTCGGCCTGCCGTAAAGCTGCTTCAGAAAAATCGACCGGCACATCAAACTTACGCACAGCAATTTCGATTTCCATACCAGGGTCGTCAATTTCACCCAAAATCTCAGCAACACGCCCCAAAGGCTGTTTATGGCGCGATGGTTGCTCGATGATGTCGACAGACACCACCTGACCGTGCTGTGCACCGCCTGTATCACCGGGCGGGATCAAGACGTCGTGCTTGATACGCTGATCTTCGGGCACAACGATGGTCATGCCGCGTTCATTTAAAAAGCGCCCAACTAAGCGATTGGTGCGACGCTCAAGTACCTCAACAATCGTGCCCTCGGGTTTGCCGCGATACTCGCCAGTCGGCTTGACCAGCACGCGATCGCCGTGCAAGACCTTTTGCATTTCGCGAGGCGACAAAAAGATGTCTTGGCCCCCAGCGTCAGCCACCAAAAAGCCAAACCCATCGCGATGTCCTTGCACACGGCCGGCCACAAAATCAAGTTTATTGGCCAGCAACAGTACACCCTTACGGTTGGGCAACAACTGACCGTCGCGCTCCATCGCTGCAATTCTGCGATCAAATCCCGTTAAGGTTTCATCCCGCGTGAGTCCCATGCGAGCGGCCAAATCCTCTGGTGATAATGGTGCGGGCGATACACGCAGGACTTCTAGAATTTGTTCGCGACTAGGGACATCGGGATCAAAGTCAGGAATCTTTTCGGGCGATACAGTCGCGGCGCGAGTGCTCTTGATATTTGGTGGGAGGCGTTTTGCCAAAGCTAAAATCTCGCTTATAATGCGTGGCTTAGTGAGTACAAGTTAGGCCCAGGTGGCGGAATTGGTAGACGCGCACGGTTCAGGTCCGTGTGCCGAAAGGTGTGGAGGTTCGAGTCCTCTCCTGGGCACCACCGAAGTGTAAAGCATAAAGTACCTGGCTTTTATGACAATGCCTCAAAATTCACTTTGAATGTTTGAGGCTTTTTTGTTTTAGCGCAAAAGCAGTATGACGCTTTGTCATTGTTTGGCGCTTTACCTGTTTCTAACGATTTCTTGCTCTTCGGGGCTCTGCCGCCCTACAACACTTTGCGCATCAAAACATGTGGGATATTTGCATCAAGGTATTCGGCGCCCTCCGCCACAAACCCTTGGCGCAGATAAAACCCTTGGGCGTGTGTCTGTGCAGAGAGCACCACTTCGCCAAAACCCTGTTGTCTGGCCTGTTGTACCAACGCTGTCAGCACCGCGCGCCCTAGGCCCTGCCCGCGCGCGCCTTTCAGCACTGCCATCCGACCAATATGACCATCTGGCAACAAACGGCCAGTTGCCAGTGCCCGGCCTTGCGCGTCGTAGGCCACGGCATGCACACACAAGGGGTCAAGAGCGTCGATCTCTTCTTCAATTGGCACGAGTTGCTCGTGCACAAACACTTCGAGCCGAATCGGCGCAGCCCAGGGCTGCAGGGTCGGCCAATCTCCTAGTTCGACGCGCCAAGGGCTTGCTCGCCTGTCGGCGCACGCCTCAATTCTATAAGCGCTGAGGCTTTGATCAACGGGCATTTCGGATCTATGATCGGGCGAGGTCATGCTTTCTCCTAATATAGAAATTATACGATTCGCACTGTAAGCTGAGACACTGGTCATTGGCAGACTCTTTAAAATCGTAAACGGGTCCCGAGCTTGCAATCCCAAGCGCGATGATTATGGATATGCTCGCTGGCAGGCGCGCACTTGCACCATGTTTAACCGGAGCCGACGATGGCAATTTTTTTATTTCGATATCTCGCCTTATGGCTCGCACTTGCCTTTGCTGTGCTAGCGCCCTACTTCGCACTGCAAGGTGAGGGCGCCCTTTTTTGGTGGCTTGTGGCCGCCGGTTCTTGGGCACTGTCTGCACTTGGTCTGCGTGACCTTACGCAAACGCATCGTGCAATTTTGCGAAATTACCCAATCATCGGTCATTTGCGTT
>Ga0222712_10003388_pt1 | contig 17415 bp, 12 predicted proteins | sample C33_657DmetaG_FD_165043 | JGI IMG/M metagenome (GOLD analysis project Ga0222712, IMG submission 165043) | Estuarine water microbial communities from San Francisco Bay, California, United States - C33_657D | ecosystem: Environmental > Aquatic > Marine > Unclassified | place: USA: California...
AAATACAGGCGTTCTATTGTAAATGGTAGCATTTTACTAACATTAACAATAGTTTTAATGCCCATAATGGGTGTTTTTGCGCAGGCCAAAATTCAGGCCCCTATAAAAGACAGTATTTCTGCTAAAACAGACAGCCTTTCCAAGAAAAACGACACTAGTGCTGTAAAGTCTATAAGAATTTCAAAAGATAGTATTGATACCCCTGTTAATTATAATGCAGAAGATTCTGGGGTGATGATTATGTCTACCAAAGAGTTCTTTTTGTATGGTAAAGCAAAAACAGTGTACAAGACTTCTGAGTTAGAAGCAGCCACTATTGTATACGATCAACAAAGTCATAATATTAAAGCCTATGGTGCAAAGGATACCACAGGCAATCCTTTAAGTAATCCAAAATTTAAGGAGGGTAGTATGACTTCTGTCAATGACTCCATCTATTTTAATATGAAGTCTGGCAAGGGGTTGACAAAAAATACAAATTTTCAACAAGGAGAGATTTTTATTAATGCCACCACCATGAAAAAGATTACTCAAGACCAGGCATATGCATGGAAGGCAAGATTTACGACTTGTAATTTAGATGATCCCCATTTTGCATTTAGAACCAACAGGTTAAAAATTATTACAGATAAAATTGGGGTATCAGGCCCTGCCTTCCCAGAATTTGAAGGAGTGCCATTTCCCATAGGTATTCCATTTGGAATTTTTCCTTTGTCAAGAGGCAAACATTCTGGTATGATGGCTCCTGCTTTTTCAACGAGTGAAGATTTTGGTTTAGGCTTTGAAGGATTAGGTTATTATAAAGTATTGAGTGATAATTTCGACGCGACCATAAGAAGTAATATTTATTCTTATGGTGGATGGAGCGCGAATTTGAATTCCAAATATATTTTACGCTATAAATACATTGGTAATTTTAATTTGAGTTTACAAAATTCTAAAATACTCAATAGGAATGTGAATATAGCGAGTGAATTCACGGGGGGCAAAACCTTTATGATTAACTGGTCTCACTCTATGGATGCAAGGGCATTGCCGGGTACTAGCTTTTCTGCTAATGTAAATTTTGGTAGCACAAAGTACAATAGTTACTTACTCAATAACCCTTATCAGAATTTTCAAAATCAAATTAGCTCTTCGATAAGTTATAATAAGTCTTGGAATAATAAGTATAATTTATCGGTAAACTTAAATCATAACCAAAACAATAATTTAGGATTGGTGAGTTTAAGTTTGCCTAATATAAATTTCAATGCACTTACCTTATATCCTTTTCAGTCCAAAGATCAAGTGGGTAGCGGGAAATGGTATGAAAAATTAGGGATAGGGTATAATGGGTCATTCCAAAATCAAATGTCATTTTATGATTCTGCATTTAATATCAATAGATTATTAGATACCATGCAGTGGGGGGCTTCACATAATATTCCTATTAGTGTTTCACTACCTTCCTTAGGCCCCATTACCATTACCCCTTCTATTGGTTTTGAGGAAAAATGGTATGGCCAACAAAACACGAAGTCATGGAATAGTAAATTAAATAAGGTGGATACAAGTTATGAAAAAGGATTTTTTAGAGCGCCTCATGTAAGTTTTGGAGTAGGAACAGCTAGTAGAATTTTTGGTACCTATAAATTTAAAAGCGATTATGTACAAGCTATTCGTCATGAGTTGAGGCCTAGTATCTCCTTTAACTATTCACCCGATTTAGCGAAATCTTACCATTATTCAACACAAATTGATTCAACAGGAAGAACTTACCGCTTTTCTAAATTTGATGGAGGTGCTTTAGGCGGTGCCTATTCAGAGGGTACTTTTGGAGGTTTAAGTTTTGGATTGGATAATTTACTAGAGATGAAAGTGAAAGACAAAAAAGATACTAGTGCTGAAAGCTTTAAAAAAGTAAAATTGATTGAAGGCTTTGGCTTTACTTCAAATTATAATTTCCTTGCCGATAGTTTTCAATTAGGCAATTTTAATTTCTATGCGCGTACGCTTTTATTTGACAAGTTTAATATATCCTCATCTTTTAGTTTGGATCCTTATGCTACTGACAGACAAGGATTCAGAGTGAATAAATTAGACATAGACCCCACTAAATTTAAATTCGGAAGTATTACCAATGGAGGTGTTTCTATTTCTACATCCTTTAAAAGTAAATCAAAAGACGACGCAGACGCTAAGAAAAAAGAAATTCCTTTAGACCCTTTCATGACCCCTGATGAACAACAAAGGCAATTACAATATGTAAAAGCCAATCCTGCTGAGTTTACCGATTTCACAATTCCTTGGAGTTTAACTGTTTCTTATTCTTTCCAATTTTCAAGAATGATCAAGCCAGATTATTCTGGATTTAAATTACAAACCTATTCAAGTTTAAATTTTAATGGTGACTTTAGTTTAACACCGAAGTGGAAGTTAGGAGGTACCGGTTATGTGGATGTGGCCAAGGCAAGTATACAACAACTAAGTATGTTTATCTCACGCGAGATGCACTGCTGGCAATTATCCATTAATGTTACACCAATTGGTTTGTACCGCTCTTTCAGTATTACAGTGAACCCTAAATCGGGTATATTAAGGGATTTGAAAATTAATAGAAGCAGAACCTTCTCATCATCGACATTCTAATTCAATTATTTATTCAAATTAGCTGACTTCTTTATAAATTATAATCTATTTTTTATCATTATTCTCTAGATAATATTTAGCCATCACATTATAAACGGCTTGCTTTAAACTATCTTTAGTATGTCCTTGCGGGTAAATAGCAGGGAGAATATGCATATCAATTTTACCTGGGGTAAAATATAAAATAGGCCTTGCTGGAAGTATTTTTTTAGTATTCAGTAGCACCACTGGAATAATAGGTTTTTGCGTCTCCACGGATAATTTAAATGCTCCATCATAAAATGATTTTAAGGGTTCCGATGTTTTATTTCTTGTACCTTCTGGATAAATGAGCATATCAAGTCCGTTGTCTAGCACCTTCACCATATTATCAAAACTTTCTTTACGGCTATTATGATCTTTTCGATCTACAATCACAGTGGCAAATTGATAAATCCATCCAAATAAGGGAACATACACAAAACTTTTTTTAGCGATGGTTTTATTAGCTCTAGGTAAAAATGGGGTGCTAACGGGTATATCAATTAAGCTATTGTGATTACAAACTACAACTGCGTTTGGCATCCCTTTAAACACTTCTTTTCCTTTAACACTAAAAGTACAACCCGATAATGTTAAGAAAACGCCCATCCACATTTGAGATATTCTTCTATGATACCTTGTTTTTAAAGGGTCTGGCATAAAAAAACATAAGAGGTAGAACCATAAGAAAATAAACATAGTAGAGGCAAAAACTAGTAGAGCCCATATAGCTAGCACTCTTGCAACAATATTTTTTATAACCTTCATACTATATTTATTATAGGACCCAATTAATAGGGTCTTGATTGTTTTTTACTAAGTATTCATTGGTGGCACTAAAATGCTTAGAACCAAAAAAGCCATTGTAGGCACTAAAGGGAGAAGGGTGTGCCGCTTTTAAAATTTTATGTTTAGCGCCGTCTATGAGTTTTATTTTTTCTTGTGCGAAATTACCCCATAAAATAAAAACCAAGCCTGTTTTTTTTAAAGAAAGATGTAGAATTATATCGTCAGTAAATTTTGTCCATCCAATTTTTGCATGGCTGGCTGGTTCATTCGCTCTTACGGTAAGTACTGCATTTAAAAGTAGTACCCCTTGTTCGGCCCAATGCGTTAGGTTGCCAGCACTAGGAATGGGCATACCAATATCTTTATGGAGTTCTTTAAATATATTGACTAAAGAAGGGGGTGGTTTTATGCCATCGGGAACAGAAAAACTTAATCCCATGGCTTGGTGGGGATTATGATAAGGGTCTTGTCCTAAAATAACCACTTTAACTTTATCGTAGGGCGTTAAATGAAAGGCATTAAATATATGAGGGCCGCTTGGATAAATAGTTCTTTTTAAAGCTTTTTCTGCTTTTAGATGCTCTGTGATTTGGATAAAGTAGGGTTTATCGAATAAATCCGACAATGCTATTTTCCAACTTTCTTCCATTTTAATTTCCATAGAGTATCAATAAATGTAGGTCAATTTCAATAAAGATAAATCTTGTTCAACAAAGCACCATTATTCCACCCATTTTTAAGCCATTTTTTGTAACTTTCTTTCACATTGTATATAAATGAAAAGATTATCAACAGTTTACCGAAATATTTTGCTTTTACCGCTGATATTCAATGTCTTTTTTCAAAATGTGCTTACTGCTCAATCAGCAACAATTGCCGAAATTCATTTTAGTAAAGATAGTTTAGCCATTACAGGTTTTGAATTGAATACTAGAAGTTTTATTTTACCTCAGCCTGTTTCGATTGTTCAATGGGAGCGAATGGTAAGTCAAAAAAAGCAAGTAGAATCTAAACTTCTATCTGTTCAAAAAATAAATGACGGATTTCAGTTACGTATAGAATTTAAAAATACGAGTAAGGATACTTTAATCATTGACAATGTTTTACCTTTTGAAAAAAATCAGGGAAATGTATATATTACTGGAAAGGGCAACCATAGTTTATCCAGAACTCATTTATTCATTCCTGGTAAAATGCCTGTCAATGTAATAGTTCCAGACAATGCCTGGGAACTAGGTTTTAATACTTTGTCAATTGATCAATCTTTTTCTATTTATGGCTTTAGTAGAAGAGACAAACAAAGTATTGCTTTAGGTAAGACGAGGAGATTTGAAACTATCTTATACCCCAATGGAAGTATTCAATATAATATTTGGTTGGCTCCCTATAAAGGTTCTTGGCAAAATGGGTTATTAAAAGTTTTTAGAGATAAGAAGTTATATGATGTGAGCTATTTTAATGATAGCCTTTATAAAAGAAAAGATTTAGCATGGGTAAGAAATACTTATTTGATGCATTTAATGATGAGCTGGGATAAATTTTTCTATAATGCGCCCCAAAAAAAATATGCATTACCTTCCTTTGTTGACAGAGGGAATAAATTATATGGAGGTGATGATATAATAACTATTTGGCCTTCATGGCCTACTTTAGGATTAGACCAAAGGAATCAGTTTGATTTATACAAGGATTTGCCCGGTGGGTTAAATGTCATCAAGAAAATAAGCAATGATTTAATTGCTGAAAATAAACATTTATTTGTTTCCTATAATCCCTGGGATATAGATACACATGAACAAAATCATTATACAGGTTTATCTTGGCTTATAAACAATACAAATGCTGACGGGGTAGTGTTGGATACACAAGGAAGTTCAAGTGATACTCTTCAGCATTCTGCGGATACTGTTAGAAAAGGGGTTATTATGTATAGTGAGGGCATGGCTGTTGCTAAGGATATGCAAGGAATCATTGCAGGCAGGGTACATAACGCTTTGTATTATCCGCCAATGCTTAATTTAAATAAGTTTATTCAACCTGGTTTTTCTATTTATAGAGTAGCTGAATTATATAAAGAACCTATCCAACGTGAATTTGCTACTAGTTTCTTTAATGGATATGGAACTGAAATAAATATAATGGCTGCGGGTCAACCTGAATGGGTAGAAAAGCAATATGCTTTTCTGGGTAAAACAACCCAATTATTAAGACAGCTATCAGATAATTTTAATTCAAAAAATGCCACGCCTTTAATTCCAACAACGGCCGATAGTATTTGGGTAAATCAGTGGACTACTGCTCAAAAAATAGTGTATACCATTTATTCAACTATTGCTCAAGGCTTTAAAAACGATTTATTTGAAGTAAGTCAAAAATACAATTGGCATTTTGTAGACGTCTATCATCATAAGCTTTTAAAACCTAGTTTCAAAAACGGTAAATATTTTATTGAAGCAGAAACCGACGCTTTTCATCAGAAGTATTTAGGTACCAATAATGAAGGTGCTGTAGATTGTATAATACAGGTACCAAAATTATTGGAGACAACAATCATAAATAATAATATTCAAATACAAGTCACAAAAAATACTATTATAAAGAGAGACTATGCATTATTAGATAGTAGTGAAGTAGAAATGAATATTTGGACGAGCGAAGTAGGTTGGGGTAAACCCAATTTAGTGTTGCCTTTTAAAAGTCAAGTGATAGATATTAATAAAATAGCAGAAAGGTTTGAAGGTAAAATAATAGTACAAGTTGTTAAGCATGAAAAAGATGCCTTTGGCAATAAATCAAATAGAATAAGTTTATTAGACGAGCAAATAATATACCTAAGACCAGGCATGCCAAGATTAAAGGAAAATATTGAATCAAATTCTAATCAACCATTTACTAGTAGCCATATCCTAGATACTACCCATATGGTTAAAATTGAAAAAGGACAATTTCTATTCAAACAAACCCATGGCGACGATTTTATTGCATACCCTCCACTGACGGATACTAATTTAATAAATATGACCAGTTTTTGGATGGATAAATATTTAGTCACTAATGCAGATTTTTATACATTCATAGAACTCAGTAATTATAAGCCCACTGATACAGTTAATTATTTAAAACATTGGGTAAATGGAAGACCGGTAAAATTGGATGAAAAAAAACCTGTTGTGTTTATAAGTTATGAAGATGCCGAGGCCTATGCCAATTGGAATCATAAATCATTGCCTTCTGAAATTCAATGGCAGTATGCAGCACAAACACCTGCCTTAAATGAATGGCCTTGGAAACAGGAACAGCCCGTAACAAGAGAAGTAGAGGAAATTACAGGAACATTAAGTACTGTAAAAATTAAAGGAATTGATTCAAGTTTTTGTAATTTAGGTAATGGGTTATTAGATACAGTAGGGTCTTATCCAAAAGGGGTGAATGCAAATGGATTATACGATTTAGTAGGTTCAGTGTGGCAATTAACAAATAGTAAATATGTTTCAGGTAGTTATGAATATATTATGATGAAGGGCGGGAGCTATTTTAAACCTGCTGGAAGTTGGTGGTATGTGCAGGCGGGCCCTAGAGAACTAACCTATGTTCAATATTTATTAAGAGTGAGTCAAGGATTTGAAAGAAATGCAACTGTTGGTTTTAGATGTGTTGCAAATAGTCCAATTAAAAATTAAAAACTAGATATATGAATAGTGGAAGTAGTAAAAAAAATGTGTTCTTCATTGGCTTAATGTGCTTAGTATTAAATAGCCAAGCCCAAACCAATACAGTAATAATTGAACCAATTAATTTTTCCAATGTGAATGTTACAGATGCCTTTTGGAAACCTAAAATGGATAAGGTAGCCACTATCACTTTAGATGCTTGTATTTATCAAACGGAACAGAAAACAGCAAGAATTAGAAATTTCGAAAAAGTTGCTAGAAAAAAAGGGGAGGCGCACGAAGGTGTTTTTTATGATGATTCCGATGTTTTTAAAGCTTTAGAAGCCATGGCCTATGCTATTAAAACAAGTCATGATAAAAAATTAGAAGCAAAAGCCGATGAATGGATAGATAAAATTGCGGCCGCTCAATTAGAAGACGGTTATTTAAATACTTATTATACTTTAAATGGTTTAGATAAAAGATGGTCAGATATGAGTATGCATGAAGATTATAATGCAGGCCATATGATTGAAGCAGCTGTTGCTTATTATGATGCCACTGGCAAAAAAAAGTTTTTAGATGTAGTGATTAAATGGGCTAATTATTTTGATTCCTTATTTGGCCCAGGTAAAAGAGATTGGGTAACAGGACATCAAGAATTAGAACTAGCCTTGGTAAAATTATATCGCGTAACCAACGATAAAAAATATTTAAACCTAGCTGATTGGTTGTTATCTGAAAGAGGAAAGAAATTAGCAAAGGGGTATACTTGGACAGAATGGAAGGATACTTTATACACCCAAGACCAAGTACCTGTTAAAGAACAAAAAGATATCACTGGTCATGCTGTGAGAGCCATGTATTTATATACTGGTGCTGCAGATGTAGCTGCCCATACTGGCGATAAAGACTATGTAACAGCCATGCGAAGAGTTTGGGAAGATGTGGTGTATAGAAATATGTATATCACAGGAGGTATAGGTTCTGCTGGAAGTAATGAAGGCTTTACCAATGACTATGATTTACCTAATGAGCAAGCCTATTGCGAAACCTGTGCTTCTGTAGGAATGGTTTTTTGGAATCAGAGAATGAATAGTTTAACAGGTAATGCTGAATATATTGATGTATTAGAACGTAGCTTATACAATGGGGCTTTAGATGGACTTTCTTTAAGTGGGGATAGATTCTTTTACGGTAACCCATTAGCATCATCAGGTAAAAATGCAAGAAAAGAATGGTTTGGTACCGCTTGTTGTCCTTCTAACATTGCTAGATTAATAGCTTCTTTAGGAAATTATATATATGGATATTCAAATGGAAAATTTTATGTGAATTTATTTGTAGGTAGTAATACTCAAATTAAAGTGCCTAATGGAGACATGCAGTTCACTATGGCAACAAATTATCCTTGGGAAGGTTCCATGAAGTGCACACTCAATATGAAGAAAAAAGTTTCTTTACCTATTGCTTTTAGAATACCAGGCTGGGCCAATGGAATACCTGCTCCAGGTAACTTATATTCTTATGAGAATACAATACCAGATTCAAAACCCATTATGCTAGTGAACGGAAAACAAGTAATGTATACAATAGAAGATGGCTATGCTATTATTAACCAAGAATGGAAAAATAATGATGTAGTAGAATATCAGTTACCTATGACTATTCAAAAAATTAAAGCAAGAGATGAACTCTTACAGGATAATGGTCGTGTAGCGTTACAAAGAGGCCCTATTGTGTATTGTATTGAAGGTGCGGATAATAATGGGAAAGCATGGAATATTATTGCACCTGCTCAAAGTATATTCACTGCAGAGAATTTTTCTATTTTAGATGAAAAAGTGGTAAGCCTAGTTGCCAATTTGCCCGTAATACAAATAAATAATGATGGTTTATCGGCACAAACTATAATGCAGAAAGTAAGAGCCATTCCTTATTATACTTGGTGCAATAGAGGTAGTAATGCCATGCAGGTATGGTTGCCTACAACTTTAAAGCATGAAAAAATTAATTACTAATTTGATTAAATTATTGAACAACTCACAAAGAAGCATTTTGATAAGTGAATTTTAATAACTTAAATCGGTTACTATTTTTCTCCATGTCAATAATTAATTCTTTTCTTGGCAAACTATCAAATGAAGGTAAAATTGAATTATTTGAATTATTCGCTTGCAAACGTTTTAAGTTATCTAAAGCTACATAGCCAAAAGCAGCAATTACATTTAATATAATGGATAATTCCACCTTGCGAGCATGGGGTACAGGTACTTGTCTAATAGTTTCATTTAAGGCCTCTGCATGTCTATGATATAGTTCATAAATAGCTTCGTACTGTTTAGCTCTTACAGCAAGTGTAATAATGCCTTCTTGCATGTCTTTATATATATCATACAAGTCATTAGTTAATTGAATCACGCCTCCTAAGGCATACCAAGTAGCGTCGGCTGCTGGAAGATAGGGTGTATCTAAATAATGCCTACACATTAGTAAACAGTAGCCCCCTTTTCTAGTAGTAATAGATAAAAGAGTTTCGTCAGTAACATTTGGGTTGAACTGTTCTAAAGAATCTTTTTGAGCAATATGAAGACCTTCAAAATCTTTAAAGTATTGTGCTTTATCTGCTACATCATTTAATAAACTAGTATGTGTGTAAATAAATACTTTCTCAAAAAATGTTTCTGGGGTGAATACTTCTGGGTGGTAAAAAATAGAATCAATTTGTTCGATGGTTAAAGTTTTATCATCAAAAAAATCGTCGTAGACAGAAACCATTATAAAATAAAGCAAATTCCTTATCTTTTCCTTTTCAACATTATTTCTACCATATAAGCTGCTGAAACTATCGTTAATGAAGTGTTGTTGAATGCTATACCTCTTTACAATTTTCTCCAAGGTTTTTTTATCAAATTTCCCATCAAATTTTTCTTCTACTGTATGTAAATAGGAAGTAGCCCATTTTTCGGACTGCTTTAATCCTGAAAAGGTTTTAAGGGTTAAACTACCAATTGATTTGATAAAAGAGACTAAGTACATATTTATTAAAATTATAATAAATTGTTTAGACAAAAAAATAGGATAATAGGGGATAGATGCATCTATTTTAGTATATTTATTTGGCTATAATTTTTGACCATTTATATAAAATATTATGAAACGTTTTTCAGCTGTTTTAATCATTAGTTTAAATTTAATTGCACATAGTTCTATAGCGCAAGTGTCCAAAGCGCCTGCCTATGCTTTAATTACCCATAACCCTTATTTTAGTATTTGGTCATTTAGCGATAATCTAAATGAATCTACTACTAAACATTGGACAGGCTCTAATCAGTCCATAGTGGGTTTAATCAAAGTAGACAACCAAGTGTATAAATTCTTAGGTAAGGACGAACCCACTATTGAGAATGGTAGAATGATGCAGGCGAACCAGTTGTCGGTAAATATGTCGGCCACACAAACCACTTATCAATTCGATTGCGGAGCAGTATCACTTAATGTTGCCTTTACTTCTCCTTTAATTATTACAGATATCAATATTCTATCTCGCCCTGTCTCTTATATTTCCATGAAAACAAAGTCAAAGGATGGTAAAAAACATTTAGTTCAAATATACGTAGGAGCCTCTTCGGCTATTGCTTCAAATAAAGGCAATGAAGAAATGGTTGCAACTGGCTATACTACCCAAAATTTAAATGTCTTAAAACTAGGAACAGTTGAACAACCCATCTTGCAAAAAAGTGGAGACGACCTTCGAATTGATTGGGGCTATGCCTATATAGCTGCAAATAAATATCATTCAAAACAATCTATTCAACCCATAAATGAAGCAAGTCAGGATTTTATTTCAAATAGCAGTGGGATGAATGAAGTTAAAGCAATAACTAGTAAGTCTTCTACTACGCAAGGCAGTAATTTATCTATTAATACTATTTTTAATGCAGATACAGCAAACGATACTGAAACAGAGCATCTATTATTAGTAGCCTACGACGAAATTAAAGCAATCCAATATTTTAAAGAAAGCTTAGACCCTTGGTGGAAATTAGATCCTACTATGAATATGGATAAAATGTTGCAATTAGCTAATACAGAGTATGCCAATGTTATGGCTAAATGCGATCGATTCAATAAACAAATTTATAATGACGCCTTAGCTGCTGGAGGAGATAACTACGCTAAACTTTGTATTACCGCTTATAGACAAGCCGTGGCTGCACATAATTTAGTGAAGAGTAAACAAAATGGAGAACTCTTATTTTTATCTAAAGAAAATTTCAGCAATGGAAGTATCAATACCGTGGATGTTACTTATCCAAGTGCGCCTTTATTTTTGAACTATAATCCTTCTTTAATGAAGGGTATGTTAAATGGGATATTTTATTTTAGTGAGAAAAGTGGATTATACAAACAACCTTATGCTGCCCATGATTTAGGCACTTATCCCTTAGCGAATGGCCAAACTTATCCAGAAGGTATGCCAGTAGAAGAATCGGGGAATATGATTATTCTAGCGGGAGCCATTGTAAAATCGGAAGGCAATGCAAACTATGCCGCAGCACATTGGGCTACTTTAACGCAGTGGGTTCAATTCTTAGAAAAGGAAGGATTAGATCCGGTGAATCAATTATGTACCGATGATTTCGCAGGACATTTAGCGCGTAATGCAAACCTTGCTATTAAAGCCATTGTAGGTATTAGGTCTTATGCAATGATGGCTGAAATGCTAGGCAAGAAAGAGGTGGCAAGTAAATATACTCAAATAGCTACTGAAATGGCTGCTAAATGGCAAGACTTAGCCAATGCAGGCGACCATTATGCTTTAACTTATAATGATAAAAATACATGGAGTCAAAAGTATAATATGGTTTGGGATAAATTATTTGGCTTTCATTTATTTCCACAAAAAGTGTACGATGCAGAAGTGGCTTATTATTTAACCAAACAAAATGAATTTGGTTTACCCTTAGATAGTCGCAAAACCTATACCAAGTCGGATTGGATTACTTGGACAGCTACTTTGTCAAGCAACCAAGGCGATTTTGAAAAGTTAATTAACCCTGTCTATAAATTTGCTACTAATACACCTACCAGAGTGCCTTTAAGTGATTGGCATGAGACTTTAAATGGCAAACAAATAGGTTTTCAAGCTAGAAGTGTAGTGGGTGGTTATTTTATTAAGGTGCTTCATGATAAATGGAAAGTATCTCGTAATTGATTTTAGTAAATTGTAAGGAGTAGTAATAAATATATTATTTATTTTTCTTTGCTAATGCAATGGGCTCAAAGGGGCCGAACTTATGTTGCTGTTCTGAAAAAGTATCGGAATAAGGGCCAAAAGGGTAGTCAATTGGTTTGGTAGCAAGCACGGGGAAGTCCTTGGATTTATCTTTACTAGGTCTTGGTTGTGCATTGATATAGGCAGCTACATTCCAAGCATCTTGATTACTTATACTGGGTGCATGATAATTTACGCCACTAGGCATATTATTTTTTATAAAGCCAGCCAATTTTGATAACTGAAATAAACCAGCAGCATCATTATAACTATGTTTACCCCAGAGTGGCGGATACAAATACATTTTACCAGTAGAATCCATAACGCCTTCGCCATTTGATAAATGACATCTTTGACAATTCTGCATATAAACAATTTTTCCTTCTATAGGATTGGCTGCAGTTTTTAAGTAGGGTAAAATTTCAATACCAGACCCTTTTACTTTTTTCCCTTTAGGTACTTCCTCACCCAACCATTTTATATAAGCATATATAGCTTTCATTTCTTTGGAGTTGGTATCTAAAGCTTTACCATTTAAACTACGCTCCATACAATCGTTCACTCTTTTATATATAGTTTCCATGCTGCCCGATCTTTCTCTAAATTTTGGATAAGTAGAATACACAGAACCATAATTTAATCCCCAAGGTTTAGTGCCGGCTTCTAAATGACAGTTTTGACAATTCATTCCGTTGGTGGATTGCTGCACTATTCCTTTTGGGCCTAAATATTTTGCAGTATGTGCAATTAATTCATATCCATAACGAATAAGTTTACCTTTATCAGTTTCAACAGGAATTTGATAAGGGGAGGAGCCCACCCATGCCGAGGTATCCATGCCTTCAATTCTTTTAAGCATGGCAGTTTCTTGCTCTTTAGCACTTCTGCGGAAGCTATTATAGGTAGAAACTAATAAACCTATAATGAATAAACTATAAAAAATACGTCGAAGCATAGTAGAATTTTAAAAGCAATATTAATTCACACCCGCTTTTAAATAAGACCAACCTGTTTCTTGTTTTAATATTACCTCTGCAACACCAGAAGGAACGGTATTTGCAATACTTAGTAATTCGCTTTTATCTATATGGTGCTTGCGCATAGAGTTCTCGCAGGCAGAAAATTGTACATTGGTTTTAGACATTTCAACTACTTCATTGGCTAAATGCGTTTTAGCAGCTACTAATAAGTCTAATGCTTTCCCGTGAACGACCACTTCAACCATAACATTATTAGGCCATAATTTTTGTAAATTTTTTATATTGCCAATGGTAGAAGACCAAGCTGAAGTATCGGCAGTATTTAATTGAATAATTACTTTATGTTTAACTTCGTTGTTTTGTGCATTCAATTTATTGGAAATTTGTGTTCCTGCAAAAGTTAATAATAATAAGAATATAATTTTTTTCATGCTTGATTATTTAGTTTAGTTATTTGTTTTCTTATTATTTAAATTATAAAAGTTTAGGAATTCAATTATTTCTTTTTCTGATTTTATCTTATTATGCTGCGTAAAGTAATTTGTCATTATTTCTTTATTAGGAAGTATAGCAAACAATGTTTTTGTATCTATTTTTTTTAGTTTTTGAATGATATTATTTTCATTTTTTAAATAATAATCAAACATAGGCGCAAAATAAAATACATTGATAGCACCAAATAAGGAATCTTTTTTTACTACATTATTCGTGTGGTTTTTTAATAATAATATTTCCCCCTTATTTAGCACTTGCACTAAAGTGGAGTTAGAAAGTTCAGCCTTCGTATCTGTAAATCCATTTTCAAAATAAATGGAGTCTGAACTTAACTCATCATACATAGCTACTTTTTTAATCTTGGACTTGTCTACCACCAATTCAATATTTTTCAAATCTAAAAAATGAACTTGGTTGCCATTGGTATTTAACCTAAGTTTTACCTGCGCCATTTTTTTGAGGTCTAATCCATAAACGGTGCCATTTAGCCACTCGTCATTTAAAAAAGGACTTCCTTTAATATTGTTATTGTAAGAAGTTTTATTGCCATATTTATCTGTCACACTATTCCTATCCAATGTGATAGACATATCAGTAGACATAAACAACGATATCTCTGGGTTAGAGCTGCTACCTGATCCAATCTGTGCCTTTGTGCTAGTGAAAATAAAAGCAGCCAAGAAACTTAGTATTATAAAGCGCATCATTTTTTTCATAGAGATAATTTGTATGAATTTAAGTAAAAATCAATTAAAGACGAGGACTTAGCCAAAGGATTACCTCGCTACGCTCGGTGATCCTTGTTCCTCAAGCTTACCCAAAGCCTTTCAAGAATCCCGATACTCGGGATCCTTGTTCCTCAAGCTTACCCAAAGCCTTTCAAGAATCCCGATACTCGGGATCCTTGTCTTTTGTCATTCTCGTCAGCTTTCACAAGCAAGCTTGTGACGCTTCCTTAAATGACAAAAGCCCATCACTTTCGTGATAGGCTTTGTGATTCGGATTGGATTCGAACCAATGGCCCTCATCTTAGAAGGATGACGCTCTATCCAGCTGAGCTACCGAACCTCTTTATTTCTTAGGCTGCAAATTTAATGAAAAATAAGCCTGATTTCAAAGAAAACAAGCCTATAAATCAATCAATTGCCAATAAGTCTCTGATTACCACACTAGCCACAGTACAGCCAAAAATAGCAGGCATATAGCTTAAAGTTCCTATAATGGACTTTTTTGGGTAGGCTTTCTGCGTTTCTATAATACGAGACTGATCTGGTTTCTCTGGACTAAAAACCACTTTCAAACCCTTTTTAATTCCCATGGCTTGCAAACGCTTTCTTACATATCTAGCCAAATTACATTCATGGGTTTTAGATAAATCGGTGACTTTAATTTGTGAAGGATCTAATTTACCACCTGCGCCCATAGAACTTACAATGGCTAATTTTCTATCCATACATCCTTTAATTAAATCAACCTTAGCAGATAAAGTATCAATACAGTCAACTATGTAATCCCATTTTTCTTTTTCAATTAATTGAATGGTTTTATCTTCTTCCATAAATTCTTCCAAAACCGTTAATTCAAGTAAGGGATTAATGTCCAATAAACGAGCAGCCAATACTTTTGCTTTTGACATATTAGTGGTGGAATGCAAGGCGGGTATTTGTCTATTAATATTACTAGCATCAATAGTGTCATTATCTACAATGGTCATTTTTCCAATGCCTGCTCTTACAATCATTTCAGCACAAATACCTCCCACGCCTCCAAGTCCAATAACTAATACATTTTTACGCATTAAATTTTCCACCTGTTCGTCTCCTAACATTAATTGAGTTCTACTCATCCAATAAGGTATCATATCGTATCTTTAAGTCATTAAATAGCACCTGTATGAAAAAAGGCTTTATTGCTTTATTGGCAATTTTGATTTTTTGTCAAAATAGCTTTGCGCAAAATTCGGGTAATAATTCCATAAAAATACTTACTCAGAAAAATGGAGTGAGTATTAGAGGTATGGCTGTTCCCAATACCAATATTATTTGGGCTAGTGGATCTAAAGGAAGTATTGCATTATCGGTAAATGGTGGAACCCATTTTGAATGGATGCAAGTACAAGGTTATGAAACTAGAGATTTTAGATCCATTCATGCATGGGATGAGAAGGAAGCTATCATAGTGGCTGTGGCTGCACCTGCAGTTATTTTAAAGACTAAGGATGGTGGAAAGTCTTGGTATAAAGTATATGGGAATGCCGATACCCTTATGTTTTTAGATGCCATTCATTTTAAAGATGCTGCTAATGGTTTAGTCGTAGGAGATCCCATTGCCAATACTATTTTTCTTTTAAGCACATCTGATAAAGGAGAACATTGGAATGAAGTTCCTTCTAGTTATTTTAAAAGTCCATTGGAAGAAGGGGAAGCTTTTTTTGCTTCCAGTGGTTCTAATATTGCACAACTTAGTAAAGAAGATTTTTTAGTATCAGGAGGTATGAGAAGCAGACTATGGATAAATGGTTCAGCCATGAATATCCCTATCATTCAAGGTGGAAAATCAACGGGTGCCAATAGTATGGCCATATCACCCAACGGAAATAGAATTATGATAGTAGGTGGAGACTTTATGAAAGATACTAGTCGAATAGAGAATGTAGTGGGTTTAAAATTAATGCAAGAACCGAATAGCGATCAAAAATGGCAATCAAAAAGAAAATCATCATGGGTCATTGATAAGTCTATTGGACAGCCCAATGGATATAGATCGGGTGTTGAATATATTTCAAATCATATATTAGTCAGTTGCGGAACTTCAGGTGTTGATATTTCAATAAATAAAGGGGAAAGCTGGGATTTAATATCAACTGAAAGCTTCCATGTAGTTCGTAAACAACCTAATACAAAGGCAGTGTTTTTAGCAGGGTCAGGGGGCAGAATTGGATATTACAGTATTCTCTAAAAATGATTTTTAGTTTTCAATACTTAATGTACCTTAGTATAAGTTTATTAAAAGCATGAAAAAATTCCAAGCTATTATTTCTTTTGAAATGGATGAGGACTTTATGTCTTTAGTGCCTCCTCATCGCACTTATATCAATTATTTATTGAATAAGGGTATTATTGATACTTATGCAGTGAGTATGGAAGTGCAAAATTCATGGATTACCATTAATGCGAATACCAAAAAAGAAGTCAAAGATATCTTGGATAAATCGCCTTTAAGTAAGTATTGGAACTATGAAATAGTAGAGCTATTTGTATATGATAGTCAATCTACTAGGCTTCCTGCGGTACAATTAAATTAAATCACCTTTTTTTTGGGGAATTCCCTCCTGAACCTTATTTTTGCAGTCCTCAAAAGGGGGCATAGCTCAGTTGGTTTAGAGCATCTGCCTTACAAGCAGAGGGTCCGCGGTTCGAACCCGTGTGCCCCCACAGAATAAGAGAAAGGGTTTCAAGCAATTGAAGCCCTTTTGCTTTTTTTTTAAATTACCTTCACTGCATGCAAGTTTTCACTACTCCCAATAAAATTATCATCACCTGTCATAAATGGTTAGCATCCGCTTTGAGTA
>Ga0222712_10003389_pt1 | contig 17403 bp, 29 predicted proteins | sample C33_657DmetaG_FD_165043 | JGI IMG/M metagenome (GOLD analysis project Ga0222712, IMG submission 165043) | Estuarine water microbial communities from San Francisco Bay, California, United States - C33_657D | ecosystem: Environmental > Aquatic > Marine > Unclassified | place: USA: California...
GCCGCCTTGGATGCCATAGCGCAGGTATTTGGCGCGGTTCTTGCCGGGTGCGTCGTTGGCGTAGATGGCGGCCTGCAGATCGCGCTTGGTGGACTTCTGAACCAAGAAGGCGGTCTGCGTGAAGCGGGTTGGTTTGTTGAACGCGCCAACGGTTGCGCTGTTGGCTGCTGTGCGGCCGTCGAAGGCGACAGCGTTAAGGGCGACGGAGGTGGCAAAGGGTAGTTGCTTCTGCACGGCCGAGCCAAAGCGCGAGAGCTTGTCGAGCCCCTGCTGATCAATGGTGAGAAGGATGGCCATGTGCCAAGGGTAGGGGGACTGGGGTGCCCCCATCCATGGGGTTGCCAACTTGCCAACTTGCCTACCTTCGCCTTAGGAGCCAGGAAATCCCCCCTCCCCCCCTCCTCCTCTTATTACTATTACTCTTTTATAAAGGTTAGATAGTTAGCAAGGTAAGAAGACGCCATGCGCTGCAAGGGATCTGGGGTTGCCAACCAGCTCTAGCGAGGTTGGAAGAAAACCCACTTCTGGGCGCCGTCGATCATCTGCCGGCGTTTGCGGTAGCCGAGGTCCTTGAGGATGGATGCCACCTGCATCTGGTCGCCGCGGGTCTGACGTTCGATGGGTTTGAGGATCGCCTCGTTGAGCAGCAGCTCGCTGGTGATGGGTCTGCCGTCGTTGCTTGGTGCTGCCAGCCACTTCTGGATGGGTGCCATCCAGGGGGACTCGACGACGTAGGCGACGTTCTCGGCTTCAACGGCAGCGAGGTGCTGAACGGCCAGCTCGTTGCCCTCTCCGGCCCTGTAAGCAGCTACAGCAGCTGACCAGATGGCATCGCGCTCGATCAGGAGATTGGGCACGTCGATGGGGCGCTGGAGGGTGCAGGAGACGGGGATCACCCAGAAGCGACGGTTTCCGGTTTCGTCAACGAGGAAACCGCTGTCTCGGTTGGTAGAGCCGACGATGATGCAGCGGCGTGGGAAGGCTTCTGTTGCCTTGCCGTAGGGCACGCGATACATGTCGGTGCATTGGGAGAGAAATGCTTTTACTTGGCCTGCGTTTTTCTTGCTGGTGATGTGATCCAGTTCGGCCCATTCCATGAGCCAGGAGCGGTGTAGAACCATGAGGTCATCTTTTGAGCTGATGTCGCGCAGGGCATCAGAGAAGAAGGGTCCACCAAGCGCAGCCCAGAAAGAAGACTTACGTGCGCCTTGATCGCCCATTAGGACGCAGGCGTAATCGTGCTTGCAGCCGGGCTCAAAGATGCGTCGGACGGCGCCGATGAGGGTTTTCTTCAGCATGTGGTCATAGAGGGTGGGCTCAGGCAGATCGGCATCGTCTGGGCGCAGGTAGGTGGATGCGAGGCGGTCGATGTAGGTGGGCTGTACTTGAGCGGCAACGTGGTCTAGGTAAAGAGCCACGGGGTCGTATGGGTTTTCATGTGCTACTTCAACGAGGCAATCGAGAGCCATCTCCTTGCCGACTTTGTATCCGGTTTCTGCGAGCTGCAGATAGAAGCGTTCAACGCCTTCGGCTACAGCACCGCGGATCTCGATCTGCTGAGTGAAGAGGTTGTAGCGAAAGCGTGGGGAGCCGTCGTGTTCGGGTTGGCGGAGCATGGTGAGCAGCTCCTTGGCCTCAAGCTTGGTGGGCTTATCGGGTGCTGGTGATGGTGTTGCAGGTTGCTGTGTGGCTGGTGTGGTGGCGGATTGATAGGGCGGCAGTTGGCGTTGCTTTGGCTCCCAACCGTCTTCTTTGGCGAGGTTGCAGAGGTGGCGGATGTCGCGCTTGCCATCAGCTGAGAAGGTGCGCCAGTGGTATTCGCACGAGCCTGATTCCCATTTGGCGGATTGACGGGACCATGCCTCCCAGTCAGCGAGCATGTGATCACCGACTGATTGAAGGCACTGGCCAACGGCGATCCATTCGTCGTAGTCATCAGCGCGCCATGGCTTGAGTGCATCTAGCCAAATGCGCGCCCAGTCTTCATCGGTGCGATCGGACTGGCGTGGTTGCGGAGGTGGGATGAGCGGCTGCTGGGGTGCGGGCTGCTGCTGCGGCAGCATTTGCTCAATTAGGGCTAGCGGCGCATCGGCTAGTGGGAGGTCATTTGGGCCGCGGCCTTTTAGCCAGCGATAGCCGGAGGTGGTTGGGTGAGCACCGGCTACGACGGATTGGCAGCCTGTCCAGCGGAGCTCGAGCTGCTCCAGCTTGCCTTCATCGTCGTGCTTGCCGGTTTTGAACTTACGGGTGCTGATCGCATCCCAGTAGTCGGGGGGGACGCGATAGATGATCTGCAGGCGACCGTTGCGGCCTGATGTGACGGCCCAAGACTTGGGCAGATCGCTGAGCGGTGTGCCGAGCTTGTCGAGGATCTCACCGGCTGAGATGCCATCGTGATCGACGAAGAGGAGACCACCGGATTGGGGGCCAGCGATAACGCCGATTGCGACGGCACGGCCTGAATTGATTTCAACGGTGAGCTGCTGCTTGGTGAGTGGGTTCTTTTGCCACTGAGGTTGATAGGGCCGTTTGCCGTGACCTACGGCTACATAGCCCCAGTCATCAGGAAGGATGGCGAGCTGCTGTAGGAGATCTGGCACGGGTTGGCGATGAAGGCCGGCGCATCATGGCGTCAGTTGCCAACCTTGCCAAGCAATCTCAGGAGATTATTTGCGACGCATCTGCGACGGAGCGAGCGATGCCTGCGATGCCGCCTGCGCCCGTGACGGCGCTGAGCCATGCAGCTTGCTCTGGGCGTACGCGCCCGGTGGGTGTCTTGACCTCGATTGAGGTGAACACGGCTACCTGCCGGCCCACCATTTCGGGCGTGATGGTGATGGTGCGCCAGCCGATCAGGTCTGCTGAGCCACGTGCGAGGCCGAACTGCACGGGCCGGCCGGTGCGTGGATCTGGCAGCTGGCCGACTTGATTGCGGAAGAGACGGAGATCGGAACGAGTGCCAAGTGCGAGGCGGATCTGCTGTTGGAGGGTTGTCTCAGCGTTGGCCACGTGCCTGATGGATCCGATACGCCCAGCCAGGAGCGTAACCGCGTTCCTTGGCCAGGGCGAGCAGTTGCGGGAGGGTGCGGGCTGCTTGGCGTTCGCGCTTGGCGCGGTCGCGTTCTTCGATGCGTTGCTGGACCTGCTCGCGCTTGAGTTCTTTTAGCTCACCCATGATCTGCCTGATCTTGGTGCTGCGAATGGGGACGCACTGAGCCCCACAGACCGGGCACTGAGGTTGCGGCTTGAAGGCTCCGTAGCACTGCGGGCATGTGCGCACTGATGGCGCTGGTGTGCCGCGGCCACCACGCACGATGCCTTCGGCCAGGCTCCACTCGCGGGGATCATCTGGGAAGCCATGGCGCGGCACGTTGCCCACATGGTCAAGGATCAGCGCGTGAGGCTTGCCTGGCGCCGGGCGCAGCACGCGGCCCACCTGCTGCAGGTAAAGCCCAATCGATTGCGTGGGCCTTAGCAGGATTGCGCACGATGCGGCTGGCACATCAAAGCCCTCCGAGACCACATCCACGGTCACCAGCACACGCACGGCGCCCGCTGCATATTGCGCCACCACCTGATCGCGGTCGGTTGTATTGCCCAGCAGCAAGGCTGCGCTGATCCCGGCAGTCTTAAACGCGTCGCACACTGAGACGGCGTGGGCGACGTTGCAGCAGAATGCGATGGCCTGCTGCCCAGAGGCCAGGCGCTGATAGTGCGTAATGGCGTCACCCGTGACCGTTGGGCGATCCATGGCAGCTGCTGCCTGATCGTTGGCGTAATCACCAGCGCGGCGCCTCACCCCCGACAGATCAGCGACAACTGGCGGCGCATAGATACGCGCGGCGGATAGGAAGCCTGCATCGATCAGATCAGCAACGCTGGGGCCGAGCACCAGCTGATCGAACGCTTCGCCAAGGCCGCGGCCATCGAGCCGGCATGGTGTGGCTGTGACGCCCAGCCGGTAGGCATCAGGCCAGTGGTTGAGGATCTGGCGCCAGCTGCCTGCTGCTGCGTGGTGCGCCTCATCAATGATCACGAGCGATGGGTGCCAAGCCATGCGCGAGAGGCGCCGCACGAGCGTCTGCACCGATGCCACCTGCACCGCGTGATCGGTTGCCGGATGGCCCGCGGCGATGATGCCGTGATCGAGGCCGGCCCATGCCAGCTTGCTGGCGGTCTGGTGGATCAGCTCGCGGCGATGCACGAGGATCAGCACGTGGCGGCCACGCGCTGCAGCTTGTGCCGCGATGGTGGCGAGGATGACCGTCTTGCCACCACCGGTGGGCAGGCATAACAGCGGCGCCTTGGCGCCCTGCTGCATGGCAGAGCGCAGATCGCTGATTGCTAGCTGCTGGTAATCCCGCAGGTTCATAACGGCAGTTCCAGCTGGGTGCCGTCTACTGGTGTGCCGTGCATGGCGATCTGAGCCATGGTCACAGCGCGGCGCTGCTGATCGTATGCAGGTCTTGCATAACCGAGCTGATATAGGTGCAGATCGTTCTGCAGCAATGCCACGGCCACTGCACGCCACGATGGCGCACGGCCGGATGCCGCCACCTTGGCTGGCACTTCATCGGGAATCTCGTGCGAATAACAACGGGCTTGCCACGTCCGCACGTATTCCGAGACTCGCTCGGTAGCGCACCTCCCAGGACTGAATGGCTCTGTCTGCTTGGTGGTTCGCCAGAATCCTTTGCTCATCGGTCAAGAGTCCCCAGGCTTGTCGTGTGATGTCTTCAGGGCATTGCAAGGCAAGGGCGCAGGCTGCATGGCCGATCCATGCCTTTCGGTTGAGGTTGTAGTCAGTCAGTGCATTAATGCAGCTGTTGGGCCATTCCATCGTGACCCGCTGCATATACCGGCCATAAAGGCGGTGGTTACCGGTAAAGATGACCGCTCGCTGCAGGAAGAGGCGGCGATTGGCCACCTCGCCCCACATGTTGAAGCCGATCTCTTCCCAGGTATCAATGGGCAACCAGATCCTCTTCAGCTTCACGCTCGAGATCCTCCGTCACGTTGTCGATTTGCTCAACGTCCCATGCCTTACTGAAATCCTTACCAAGGAATAGGGATGCAAGGCCGGTCACCTGCTTAAGGCGCAGCAGCTCATCAGGGCTCATGCCGATGTGCTTACAGATCCATGCGTCGCCTTTACCCATCTCAATCAGTTCAGCAACAATCACGCTCATCAGCTCAATGTTGTGCGAGCCACGAGCGCGGTTATGGCGGATAGTGGAGGCCATGCGGTCGTGCAGTTCTTTGCGAAGCACAACTACAGGCAGGCGGCCGCCTTCACGTTCACGGATGCGCTGACTGTTTTTAAGCGTCAAGTATCGGTGAAAACCGTCAACGACCACATAAAGGTCACGTTCGGCATCATGCACCACAACAACAGGCTGTGTGTAGCCGTCTTCCCAGATTGATGTTTCGAGTAGTGCCATTTCAGGCGGCGCCACAGAGTTGGGGTTGTAATCGTTGGCGGTAACCTTCTCGATAGGAATACTGCGTACGGAGTAAACCGGGGATCGCCAAGGGTAAGAGTCGTTCTCGTCGTGGAGTTCATTGCCTTTAAGGGGTGGATTGAAGACACAAATCAACGTTGTCGGTTCCAATGCTTCAAACGTGTGCGCATCGTGCTTGTCGAGCACGTAGGTCACATCAGGGCCAACCGCGATGATCTCCTGCGTTGCTTCGTTGATCAGCAGACCCTTGCCGCTGACGCAGTAGCAGGTTTCGAGGTGGTGCTGGTAGTGCCAGCGGTGGGGCTTGCCAGGGTGGATAACGGTTTTGGTCATGCTGTAGCCCATGCCGTCGGTTTCAACGACTAGCCGATGGCTGGTGAAGCCACCGCGTGGGCATTGCACAACGCGGTCATCAGGAAGCTGAGCGGCGTTCAGGATCTTCATTTGGCAGAGCGGTTAAGGACTTGGCTGTACTTGCGTTGGATTGATCTCTGGCGGCGCTGCTGTTCTTGCGTTGGCGCCAGGCCAAGGTATTTGCAGGTGTGGTCGTTCTTGAGAACAGTGATTGCAAAGCGCTTCCACGATGTGACCATGCTGTTGTGGCATGGCAGATCATCGAGATGATCGGGTGGCACCTTGATCACAACACGGCGCAGATTGTTTCCGCCGTGTCGCGTAGTGCCATTGATGTAGAAGCGGATGCCGATACGGTTAAGAGCTTCAATGATGGATTCAGGAAGACCGCGCCCCACCCTGCCCCAGTAGCGGATTGATTGGATGAAGCGCTGCTTAAAATTTGCGCTTGACTGATCCGGCAAGGTGGCCAACAGGAACTTCACAAAGGATTTCCAAGTGTGGCCGGGCGGGAGCCTAAAGGATTTGTAATCAAGTTGCTTGCCATAGGTGGCCATGAAGTTGGCACCGCCGACTCTGGCGCAAAGCCTTGCCCAAATCTGCGGGTCGATCACCCGATACATGGCGAGGCTGGATTTGGACTCTGACATAAACGGCGAGGCAACCCGCATCTTCTTGATGGGGATACCAGCCATGTAAAACACGTCATAGAGCTTGTTGTAATCCCACCCAAACTTGGCGTTAGCGGTCCAAATGTCCTCCGTGCGCCAGTCATAGATCGGATAGCAGTTGTAGGTATGCGTCGTGTTTTTTTTAGTCCACATGCGGCCAAGCATGGTTTCCTTGTCTTGATTCAAGATTGCCCTAAACCGGTTTAGTGATTCAACGGTGCGGATACCGATCAGGTTGGCGCAGGGCTCACCTTGGCTGTACCACTCCGCGAACATGTCCCAGAAGGTGGCGTAGTCCATGTTTTCAATGAACAGATCGCCAAATGGGTGGTTCTGCAGGTTGACGATGTAATCCTGCTGCGGCATGGGTCGAATCCAGCGGTGGCGGTCAGCCTCGCCCCAGCACTGCCAATCGATCTCGTAAGAGCTGACGGTGCAGGGCAGCGTGATGGGCAGGCAGCACCAATAGATCTCAAGGATGTCGCGATTGGCCTCAAGGATGCGGTGCATAAACTCCTCGCTGTGGTTGTAGTTGGCCTCGTTGTCCATGATCTGGACGCCAACCTTGATCAACAGCTGTCTGTCTCGGATGTAGTCGCAAACGAGATTCAAGAGAACGCCGCTGTCCTTGCCACCAGAGAAGGAGACGTAGACGCGAGTGAAGTGGGCAAAGATGAAATCCAGCCGTTCTATGGCGGCGTCATAGACGGATTGTTCGAGGTACTGACGCATGGGGTTTGCCGTGGCTTGCCGAACCTAGCAGCATCTGGCCGCAAGTGCTAGCATCTGGGGGCAACTCGCTACGAACCATGGAGAACGCCGACTATCACCGGCATTGGGCGGTAAGCAAGTCCGGCCTTGATCAGATCGCAAAAAGCCCGCTCCACTATTGGGCACGCTTTCTAGATCCTGATCGGGTTTGGCCAGAGCCCACGCCATCGATGCGGCTTGGCACTGCTCTTCACACCCACGTGCTGGAGCTGAGCAAATGGGACGATCAAATCGCCGTTGCTCCTAGCGACATCAACCGTCGCACCAAGGAAGGACGCGAGCAATGGGCAGCGTTTGAAGCGGCAGCCAAGCGCAAAACGGTCATCACCGCCGACGATGCCGCGCAGGTGCAGGCCATGGCCCGCTCGGTGTTTCGCCACCCTGCTGCTGCGATGCTGCTGGGGCGCCCCGGCAAGGCTGAGACCACGCACATGTGGACGGACGCCGCAACCGGGCTCGAGTGCAAGTGCCGGCCGGATTGGCTGACCGATGACGGCAGCATCGTGGTTGATCTCAAAACCACCAAGGATGCGAGCCCGCGTGGGTTTAAGCAAAGCGTGGCGAACTATCGCTACCACGTACAAGCCGCTTGGTATCTGCACGGGCTCGAGCAGGCCACCAGCAAGCGCCCGGATCAGTTCATCTTCATCTGCGTCGAGACGACCGCCCCATATGCGGTTGCGGTCTATGCCGCCGATGCGGAGATGATCGAGCGCGGCCACGATCAGGCGATGCGTGATTTGGCGAAATTGGCGGTTTGCAAAGCCGCTGATCACTGGCCGAGCTACAGCGATCAGATTGAGACCATCAGCCTGCCGGGTTGGATGACGGGCCAGCCTGGCAGCACACAGACCACAGAAACTATTCAGGAGTTTTGATTATGGTTCAACGCGACATTGCTCAATTATTAGACACGCTAGAGCGTATTGCTATTTCTCTAGCAAGCATTGAAGACGTTCTGGCTTCGGGCCACTTGAGCGTTAATGCAGCTACATCGTTCGAGAGTGGACTAAAAATCACTCACATGCCAGATGATCACTTTGTAAAAGTATTAAACCCCAAAAGCTACATAACCGGGGAAACAACGCCTTTTATCACATCTGCAGAATGAGTGAATCATCAGCCCTCACCACCCAGCCGTCGGGCTCGGTGTTCAGCGGCATCCAAGCGTTTGAGGATGCGCAGCGTATTGCCAAGGCGCTGGCCAGCAGCACACTGATCCCCCGCGAGTTCCAAGGGCAGCAGGGTTTTGCCAACTGCCTTGTCGCGCTTGAGATCGCGAACCGTATGGGCATCAGCCCATTTCTGGCCATGCAGCACCTGCACGTGATCCACGGCCGCCCCAGCTGGAGTAGCAGTTTCATCATCGCGATGGTGAATGGCTGCGGCCGGTTCAGCCCTTTGCGGTTTGAGCTAAGCGGCCAGGGCGACTCGCTCGCTTGCTATGCGGTCGCTAAGGATCTCGCAAGCGGCCAGGAGCTCAAGGGCCCCACCATCACGATGGCGATGGCCAAGAAAGAAGGATGGGCCACCAAGACCGGCAGCAAGTGGCTGACCATGCCGGAGCTGATGATCCGTTACCGGGCCGCTGCGTTCTGGGGCAGGCTGTACGCCAGCGACATGCTGCTCGGGATGCAGAGCCAGGAGGAGGTCCTGGATGTGCAGCCGGTCACCGTGACCGAGACCAGCGTGGCGGATCTCAATGCTGCCATCGCCCAGCCAGCCCCTTCCCCTGAGCCCGTTGCCGCACCAGTGGAGGCCGATCAGGATGAGCTCTTCTGAGTATCTGACCGCACCCCAGCTTGCGCAGCGATGGGGATTGCACCGCGACACGTTGAAGCGCTGGCGTGATGCCGGCAAGGGTCCGGCATATTTCCGCACGCCCGGCTTCGTGCTCTATCCCCTGGCCGAGGTGGAGCGCTACGAACAGGCCAACACCATCACCCCCGGACAATCATGAGCTTCAAATTGAATCTGAGCATCTTCAAGAGCACCAAGCCTGAGAGCAAGGTGGACTTCAGCGGAATGATGAACGTGAAGGTGGACGAGCTGGATGCCTTCTGCGCGTTCGTGATGAGCCAGACGCCAGATCAATACGGCAGCGTGCAGGTGCCCATCAGCGGTTGGAAGAAGACCAGCCAGAAGGGTTTGGCGTATGTGAGTGCTGTTGCGCAGCCGCCGCGTGATTGGGTGCCACCTGCCCCCGCTGCTGCGCAGGTGACCGCTGCAGCGCAAAGCCTGGCCGCTGCCACCGATGGCGTGGTGGTTGATATTGAGCCGGATCTGTTCTAGGGCCGCCCCATCAGCTCGCACTCAAGGCGAGCGATCTCGTTGACGGCCTGCTGCAGCAGTTGTTGCTGATAGCAGGCTTGCTTAAGCAAAGCCGCTGCCATGGTGCCGGCGTCAGGGCTGTTGAGCAGGCTACGAGCCTGCTTTTCTATTTCAAACTGCTGCTCAGGCGTCAGCTGGACAGCCATCCACTCACCGAAGTTCATGGTGCCATAGTGGTGGTGTACAACGTCAGGCTAGCGAGGCTGTGAACTGTCCCCGGTGCGGTTGCTGTGAGATTCGCGCAACCTATACCAATGGAGCGCTTGAGGATCGCGTGATTAGGCAACGCCGTTGCAATAGCTGCCGGCATGTTTGGTACACGGCCGAGTTGCCTGTGAGCGTGGCTGTAGTGGGCTGGCAGCGCACGCAAGGATCAGGGAAAAGCGTGCCGATACTGCGCGTGCCGGTCGAATTGGCAGTCGGCAGCGACGCCGTGTAACGCAATGTGACTGCACCCCTAGCGCGTACACCGCAGACGGTGTAGGATCAGATCACGCCACAAGCCCGATAGCACGGCGCGGGATTCTCTCCATGCAGACAAGAGGCCATGGGCCGGAACAGATCACACGACGCCTACACCTCGAGATCAACACGGCCTGACTAAGCCCGCTTCGCCGGTTGGCCCGGCACCCCTATACACACACCGCCCCATGTTCACCGCCACTCTGCTGGTGGTCTGGAAGCTGCTCCTGCCGCTGCTGCTTGTAGTGGCAGTGATCGACTGGATCACAGCTTCCGATGATCGCCGCATCCGCATACTGCGTCGCACTGGCCTTAGCCAGCAGCAGATTGCAGTTCACCTCAACATCACCCGCTATCGCGTCCGTCAGGCGCTTGTCTCATGATCAACCGCATTAACAACGCCATCTGCCTGCTGATCACCGCGGCTGTGTTTGCCATGATCGGCATCGAATCCGGCGCACATCACAGCACCACCCACTCCGGCACGCAGCAGGTGGTCAGGCATGACTGAACCCCGCCGCTACTACTTCCGCATCGAGAGCGCCAACGTCTTTGAGTGCGTCACGGCCCATAGCCTGACCGAGGCGAAACTGATCGCAGCTGATCACTGGCTGCCGTGGTGGTCAGAGCTCGAATGGGTCAACGTCGAAACCGTCACCGAAAGCATCATCCATGGGTAAGGAAGTCGCTGCCTTCCAATGGCGCACCGATCCTGAGCAGATCGGCAACTATGGCGAAGGCGTCAGCCGCCCGCGCCACAACGCCCGCGTGCGTGATTACACCGTCATCGTCTACCCCAAAGGCGCACGGCCAGTCACGTGGTATACCCGCGCCGAATCCAAGCGTGCTGCTGAGCGCTACGCCCGCAACCGCTGGCCCGATGCCGCTGCAGTGGAGGTGGCGTGAGCACCATCCGCGACCGCATCAATCAGTTGATCACAGACTCCGGTGCATACCAGCAAGGGCGGCAGGATGAGCGTGAGCGCCTGCAGCATCTGATCGATTTCAGAATCCAGCAGCTTCGTGCCATACCCCGCACTCAGCAGCTCTGCGCTGAACTTCAACACATCTGCCAGCTACTTGAACCATGAACGACCGCATCCGATTGGATCAGCAACGCGCCGACATGATGGAGGCGCTCTACCAGCGCAGCGGCCGCAGCTGCAGCACCTATACCGGCCTCTGGGATGAGTTCGCCCGCGACCTGGCCGCTAACTTCCGCGACACGTACTACCCCGATCTACTCGAGCGTGTGGTGCGTGCCATGGATGCCACCGAATCGGTGATGACGCAGAAGAACGCGCAGCAGGCCATCGAGGTGTGCCGTCAGCAGCTGCTGGGAGACAAGTGGAAGTGAACGGCAATCGCCATCGCTTCAAGGCCGGCCACATTCCGGGCACTGCAGTGCTGACGCCGCAGAACGCCATTGAGATCCGCGAGCTGTACGCCAAGGGGCAGACCATGCTTGAGATCGCGATCACCTACGGCATCAGCACCGCACACGTCTGCGACATTGTGAACCGCAAACGCTGGAAGAACGCCGAGCGGCAGGTGGTGGCATGACCGACCCGATCAACCCACCGCACTATCGCCGCGGCCCAGTCGAGGCGATTGATGTGATCGAGGCTGCGATCAGCGATGCACCCCACATGGTGCCCGCTTACCTGCAGGGCCAGGCGTTGAAATACCTGCTGCGCATCTGGTGCAAAGGGAACGCCCTGGAGGATGCCCGCAAGTGCCGGTGGTATATCGACCGATTGATCGCCAAACTGGAGGGATGATGCGACAGCTGCCAGGTCTGAACATCCTCGAGCGCATTGCGCTGCGCATCCTTACGCGCAGCCGTAACACCGGCTTGGTGGTGGTGAAGCCCTATGGCTACTCCTGCATCTACGTTGCATCAGACGGCACTGATCCGGTTGCCGCCTACGTGACTGATACGCCGAGCGAGCCAGCTTCAATGCTGCTCGAGCGGATCTATCACCAGCCAGCGGCAGGCGAAGTTGAATGATCAGTTTGCACGGCGGCCGATTGTTGCTGCTGTGCAGTCGATCTGACCGCACCTGGCACGCTCGGGTAATTCTTGGCCCGAAGCCCGAACATCAGATCGAGATGGATACCGGCGCCATTCACTTGCAGGCTGCACTGCTTAAGGCGCAACAGTTCTATCAAGCGGCCAGACGCAAACTACGGCCTGCGGACGAGCCGCTCATGTGCTGGGATTGTCAGCAGTGGGATATGGGTAGGCAGCGCTGCGCATTTGAGTTGCCAGAATCAAAGAGAAGCGGCGGCCGTTATGCGGCCAGGTGTGAGCTGTATGTTCGGCACGGAAGTCATCAGCCGCACTGACCGAGATGGCGGCTACATCGAAACCCTGATGCCAGTGCAGGGTGAGGTTTACTACCGCAGCTGTGTCGGTAGTGTCTGCCGGTATTCCAGCGATCTGTGGCAGGCCGAGCTGTACCTCGATCACCTGCTGGCCCGCTGATGCTGCGCGATGTGCTGATCCTGATCGTTGAGTATTGGGCGACGTGTCTGATCGCCCTATGGGTCTGCAGTCGCATCCTGCCCTAGCCATCGCGCTATGGCCCATTCGCCCAACGCTGTCCAGAACGGCTGAGCGCGATACCAGTCAACCCATGGCTTATGGCCCTTGCTTGAGTTGCACGCCCAGCAACAGGCAACCATGTTGCTGCGCACCGTAAGACCGCCATGCGCCTTGGGGATGACGTGATCGAGCGTTGGTGAGCGCCCCAGCTGATCACCGCAGTAGGCGCAACGATAGTTCCATGCCAAGAGGATCTGATCGCGTGCCGAGCGCCGTGTGACTAGGCGCGTCTCTTCAATGTGGTGTCGATCCACTGAGATCCGGCGGCAGGGGTACAGCGTTTACCTCGATCTCGATGATGTCCTCATCGTTTGGAATCCACTCGCTGAGTTGCGAGTAGATGTCCGCTGGCAGATCGTCAGGATCAGAATCGGATCGGATGATCAGCTTGGCGGAGATCTCTAGGTAGAACGCCCGCATGGGCTGGCCGCCGCTTGGCTAACGGTAGCGATCGCAACTGAGTCTCATGGGATTACAGGATTGCTCTGGGATTGCAACGCAATAATCGCGCTAGCGTCCCGCGCATGACCTACATCCTCCGCATCGGCCCGTGGCACGTCGGGCCGTTTGACACGCACCAAGGCGCGCAGTATTGGGCCGAACGCCACGGCTGCGACGATTACACGATGGTGCCACTCGATGATCCTGCTGAGGCGCCCGCAGTGCTCCACCGGATGCGCATGGCACCGTTGGCGCACCCCATGAAAAAGGCGCCGGTTGCTTAGGCCGACGCCTGAAACCTTGGTTCTCCCGATTGAACGCTAGCCCTTGGATGCAGTGACGCCAAGGTCTGCGTTATATCTTCCGGTTTGAGCGTAGCTGCGCTCAACGCTTCCACTTACGAGGATGAACTTCATCTGGCCGATCTTGAGGCCGGGCCAGATGCCGAGCGGATGTAGACGCCGCTGATTGCACAATTCCATGGTTAGGCGGCTGCCATACCATCCCGCGTCGCAATAGCCGGCCTCAGCATGATCCCAGCCCTCGCGTGCCCGGCTTGATTTGAGCACGAATTGAGCGCCGACGTGATTCGGCAGGTTGAAGATCTCGCGCGTCTCCGCCAGGAAGAACTCGCCCGGCTGGATCAGATATGGATCATCCGCCGTGTGGCCGAGGATATCCACCACCTGCAGCTCAGGCGTCTCTGGCACCTCGATCATGATCCGGCTGCCCAGCGTCACATCCAAGCTGGCCGGGTTGAGCAGTTCTTCATCGAACGGCATCACCATGGCGTGCTGCTTGCACAGTCGCCGGATCTCGTGGTCAGGTACCAGCACAGGTTTTGCGACTAAGATTTAGGTGCCCCAGCGGGTTGCCGCCCCTGGAGCGTGACCACCTGCAAGACCCAGGCGATGACCACCAGCGTAGAGGTGTGGAAGCCCGTTGTCGGCTACGAAGGGCTTTACGAAGTGTCAAACCAAGGCGGGGTGCGCAACCTGCAAACCACGAGAATACTCAGCACTAAGCCAAGCAAGCATCTTGGATACGTTCTCTGCAACTTGAGACGTCAAGGTGTAGTGCAAGGGTGCTATGCCCATTCTCTTGTACTTGAGGCTTTTGTTGGCTTAAGGCCAAGTTCAAATCATCAAGCCTGTCATGGCAACGGAAACAGAGCAGACAATCGACTGCACCGTGAAATCGCCTTGGACTATGGAGTCAGCAGGTCCCGTGTGACCACTATTAAAAACCGCAAGGACTGGGCTTGGCTGCCCTAGTAGTCCCATCTGATGCGAGGCCGCCCTTGGCGGATGCCTAGATGCACGAACTGAGGCGCCGCATAGCCGAGGCTATAGGGCCAGTTTTGATCACACCAGCGCTGCACGGCCATCATGTCGGCTCCGTCAATCACGAAGTCAACGGCACCAACGCCCGGTGCGTTGTACAAGTGCTCCGACCCGCTGGCGCCACCCACTGATTTATTGATTGCCGGTGGTCGAAAGCCACTCGTGATGATGATGGGCTTCCCACCAAACTGCGTGCGCACGCGCTCGAGAAATGCAGCCAGTTCTGCTGCTGTGTCGATCTGATGCTGCGCCGTGAAGCGCCTCGCCTCCTGATCCAGCGCGAACTCCCCCAGCCTGATGTGCGGCGTGATGCGTGCAGTGAATGGGCTGCTGGGGCGCAGCTTGGCGGTTTCCGGTTCAGCCGCGGCCTGATGCTGGCCCCAGAGTTTGCCCTCAGCACGGCGGCGACGCAGCAGGCCAGCCTCCACGTTGGTGCCAGGGTTGCGGTACAGCTCAAGCGCTGCAGGCACTGTGGCCCAATCACGCTCACGCAGGCATTTGCTGATGGTCTCGAAACCAGCGGCGCCGTAGAAGCCAGCGCCGAGGTTGTAGGCGAAGCTCACCAGCGCACTGCGCTGATTGTCATCCATCACCTTCCAGTGTGGGATGGTGCTGCGCAGCTTGTCAGCGATGCGATCCACCTCGAGGCGCAGCAGCATGTCGGCCTCGATCACGTTGATCTTGTCGCCGCGCTTGACGGGCACGCCGCCGCTGTAGCGCGTGGTGCCGTAACCAATTGTCCACGGGTCGCCACCGCTGAGCGGGTCGGGGTAGGCCGAGAGGTGGCAGCCCTCGAACTCCTTAATCAGTGCGATCGCGGCGGCGAGGTCGGTCTGCTTTCCGTCTTGGCTCCACGCCTGAAACCATTCGCGATCTCTTCTCATCACGGCGTTGTAGCCGTTCGCGGCGAGATCGGTCTCGAGCTGCTGAATCGCGGCGCTTTGGTGCGGCAGCGCTTTGTAATACTTGAAGAGCTGCTGCAACGTGATTGGCGCGTCGTTCGCCATGACTCAGCGGCGCTGCTTTGGGAAGGCGGTCTGCAGCACCTTGAGGATCAGCTGCAGCCAGCTGTTGGATTTAAGCGGCGACACGGCGATGATCTCAGAGCCGGCAGCAACGATGATGGCGATCACCGCAACAGTTGTTGCATGATCCATGGCTAGCAAGATGGCGGACGTGCTTCCAACTTAGAGACGCGCTGCTCTACCGTCGATAGCCGGCCGAATGTCTCGCGCCGATCTTCCTTGATGTCTTTATGAAGCACCTCGAGCTGTGTTGCGATGTGCTCCACCGCTGAGGTGAGTCTGATTACAGCATCACGTGCCTGATCGTTGCGGCGGCTGGCACCAGCTGCACCCATTGCTGCAACGCTGATTGATGCACCTGCCACTGCGGCGATGATCTCGATCATGGCGGCAACGGCTACAGGTACAGCTTACCGGCCCTGACCGCGTAGAGGCTTGCGGCCGCGGCGGCGTGGACGTGAGCGCTGGCCATAGCCTTGGCGTGTGGTCTTAGGCGGGCCGGGCTGGTGGTCGATCCGGGCGGTGCCGGTCTTGGCTTTTACTGCCACGGCACGCCAGCGCTATGGGTGGGTGCGAGTTTTTCCGCGATCTGCTGGTCGAGTGCGGTTTCGATCTCGGCAACCTTCTCATCGCCAAAGTGTGCCTTGACCCAGCCCACCACGGTTTCCTCGGTCAACTGCGCGTAAGGGGTGCCGGCGTCAGGGGCTGGGGGCTCCAGTCCGATGCTGCCGTAGGCGCCAGCCTGCTCACCATCCTTAAAGCGCGTGACGGTGTAATGCACGGTGTAGACGGTGCCGAGATCATCGAGCTTGCGCTCCATGTTGGCCACCTTCCACACAGTGAAGGGGAAATCAATGCCGGGTTTTGGATCAGCCATTGGTGTAGTGGTGATGTGGGGAGATTAGCTGGGGTGAGTAGAGAAGGGGACTTACGGCTTTGACTCAAGTGCAGAAACTCGTGCCAGCAGATCGTTGTTGCTCGCCTCAAGGATTTCGATGCGCTCCATTGCTTCCTGCAGCGCCTTCACTGCCTTCATGTAGAGCACCGAATAGTTAACGCTCTTGGTCACGGTACCAAGGTCGTTGCCTTCGGCGTCGCGGTCAGGTGATTCGGTGACAAGTCCGGGAGAGACGAGTTCAACCTCTTGGGCGATGAGACCAATTTGAGTGTGGGTTGAAAAGCCAGTATCTTCTTTGAAGTTAAACTTTCGCACCGTAAGCGATTTTATATCGCTCCATTGAGAGCCCGCGCCTACAATGTTCTCTTTTAGTTTTTCGTCAGAGTAAGCCCCGTAACTGTTGTTTGCGTTTTCAAGATCTCCGTCAGCGCGGATCACTACAACAATGGTCCCATTCTGAGTGGAACTTGCATTGTTATAGCCAATCATCATTGCGCTGGTGGCTGCTGTCAGGTTTGTACGCAAACCCAGCACAGTTGCTGTCGTGGCGTAAACGTCAGTTTGACCACTATTGCTAATCCTCATCCGCTCCGTCGGAGAAGACGCCCCATCCGCAGTAGTGGAGAACACTAGGCGGCCTGGCATGTCATTAGCGCCAGGGGTGCCGTCTACATAGGCATCAATAGAGGCAGCGACCTTTGTTGTGCTAGTCCCGTCATCCGCGTGCCAAATGATAGGACCAAGCTGGTCATTGGCCTGAACGATTGTTCCGTTACTAGTGGCGCTTCTTGATTTTGTGAAGAAGAATGCGTTAGCAAATGCATCGTTTGCATAGCGAGATATACCTATTCCACCATTAACAACTTCTTGCTTTACGTCGGCGCTGGTCTTGACACTAGACGTACCAACCAAGAACCTGCCGGAGCTGTCGATGCGGGCGCGTTCGGTGCCAGATGAGCCGGTTCCAAAAACTAACTCGCCGGGTGCATCAGCTCTAAGTCGTGCTGTTTCTGTTCCTGCAGTTGCGAGGAAGAGAT
>Ga0222712_10003392_pt1 | contig 17393 bp, 9 predicted proteins | sample C33_657DmetaG_FD_165043 | JGI IMG/M metagenome (GOLD analysis project Ga0222712, IMG submission 165043) | Estuarine water microbial communities from San Francisco Bay, California, United States - C33_657D | ecosystem: Environmental > Aquatic > Marine > Unclassified | place: USA: California...
GAGGGGCACTTATGTTATGATGCGTGAATGACACCGTTTGGCAGTGTTTTGCGGCGTTGTGTTATAGGCGCGTGGCGGCGTTGCGGTTATAAAAAAGCGAAACTACCCTAACCTACAGAGGTGACAAATCGAGAGCTAATTATAACACTCACAAAAATTTTCTGGGGGGTAAAAAAGCGCATATATAGGGGAAAGTAAAAAGCTTTGTGATGATAAAAAATCCCGTAGAAAAATTTCCCCCCATGGAAAAAATATATCATATCTACGCAAAAGACAAATGTTTGTTTCACTCAATCAAAGAAGATGAGTTTAAAACAACATGGAGCACATTAAATCATATGGTTGGTTTGATGAGAACTGACTATAGCCTCGATGATTTGTCTTTTGAAGAACTGACAGTAAATCGTATTGGCAGTTCAGAATCATCACATTGACTTGACTTTTTACAAATAAAAGGATAAAATTGATCTGAAGAGTTGAATTACTTATGGCAAAAGGATTTACTGTTAAAACTGTAGCACCAAAAAAACAAGAAGCTGAATGGGATTACGATAAAATTCGTGAGAGAATGAAAGGTAAGACGATTGTTTTCTGTCTGCCTGGTAGAGGATGTTCCTTTATTTTTCTGAAGAATTTTGTACAGCTCTGTTTTGATCTTGTTCAAAACGGAATGGCAATTCAGATTTCTCAAGACTATTCATCGATGGTGAATTTCGCACGATGCAAGTGTCTTGGAGCAAATGTTCTTAGAGGACCTAAGCAGGTTCCCTGGGACGGCAAACTGAATTATGATTATCAACTATGGATTGATAGCGATATTGTCTTTGACACTACAAAGTTCTGGCAGCTTTGTGATCTCGCACTTTCCGAAGATGGCACTGAGCGTGAAATCACTGGTGGGTGGTATTGCACGGAAGATGGAGCAACTACCTCTGTTGCACATTGGCTTGAGGAAGATGATTTCCGCAAGAACGGTGGCGTCATGAATCATGAAACACTGGAAACCATGGCAAAGCGTCGCAAGCCTTTCACTGTTGATTACACTGGTTTTGGTTGGGTTCTGATCAAGCGTGGTGTGTTTGAGAATCTCGAATATCCTTGGTTTGCTCCAAAGATGCAAGTTTTTGAGTCAGGCAATGTTCAGGATATGTGTGGTGAGGACGTTTCATTCTGTCTTGATGCAAAAGAGGCAGGGTTTGAAATCTGGTGCGATCCTCGGATTCGTGTAGGACACGAAAAGACTCGTATTATCTGATATGAGTAAGTACTACGATATCTTATACAAGGGACGTAGAATTTATCAGAACCTCAGTGCAGAAGATTGTACTGAGGTTCTACAAGACTTCTCCGAAAAATTTTATGAAGGAGAAGATATTAATCTTGATAAACTTATAGTGGAGGAATCTTATGGCAGTTAAAGCAAAGGGCGGATCGAATAAGGTTGAGTTTCAATCAGGAGCACCCAAGAAAACTCGTCAAGGACGTTCATCTCGTACACTTCTTTCCGCAACGTCTCGTAATGGACGTAAAAAGAAATATCGTGGACAAGGTAAATAGTAATATCGTTAGCATGTAGCAATACATGCTTTTTTAGTATCTTATGGCATATCTCAATCACAATCTTCCAACGTTTACTTGTTACATTCGTAACGAATTTCTCTATAATCATAAAAAAGGACATGGAGAGGTAACTTTATGCGACGTACACTCTACAGCATCCTTAGAGAAGCACGTACCCCTCTTTGAAGCGTTTCTAGAGAATGGGGTGAACTGGACGCGAAGACCTATTCATGCCTTTTGTTGGAAGCCAGATTCCCCTGCACCAAAATTAGAAGAGTGTATGTGGTGGGATTGCTTTTCTCCTTATGTTGATGTTCAAGTCCGTTCTCGTCTCGCTGGATTACGTGCAGAACTTATCAATTATCGTGGAGAAAAAAATGAAGGTGTTTATATGTTTACGTTGGATTGGTCGTGGGAATCAAAATCTACGTTAAACACAAACTTTAGTGAGACTCCCGAGCATAAATGTGCTCATTTTTTCAAGATGGACAATGGAAATTTCTATGCATATCCAAATAATAAGATACTATGGTACGATGATGCATGGATTCGCAATCGAATCACTCAAAATCCAGGCTATGAAATTGATTTAACCGAATATTCTGTTGAAAATAGTCGAAAAATTGAGACTTCAGATGATTTTATGTACGAAATCAAAGAAATTCGGGATAGCAACCCCGTAAAAAGTTCTGATTTTAACAAATCAGGAGAGCAAAATGACACAGAAAATGCTAAGAGAGATTGCAAATGACGATCTAACGCCAAAAAAACATGATTTTCATCATCAAAATGAAATTCATGAAAAAATTCGCAATGATGATGACTATGATGACTGGGAATATGGGACTGAACCCATTTATGAAAACAAAAAATGACGAATAAATAAGTTATAATTATTATATTTTAAACATTTCGATGCCTCTAGAAAGGGTAAGTCAAGGTTTTAGAGATCTAAGCATGTCATTTCAGGATAATCCCCTGAATAATGACTTAATTGGCATTAAAGATGCTAATGCAATTGCTCGTTCGGTTAAAAATATTGTATTTACCCTTCCTGGGGAGAAGTTTTTCAATCCAGATTTTGGATCAAACATCACAGCATCTCTTTTTGAGAACATTGATGAATTTTCTGCTCTTACAATTAGAGATGAAATCAGAAATTCAATCGAAAATTATGAACCAAGAGTTAAATTGATTGATGTGACTGTAGAACCAGAATATGATGATTATAATTTCAATGTAATTGTACAATATGAGATCATTGGAGTGAATATTCCCCCTCAACAGCTAGAGTTCGCTCTTCTTTCAGCAAGATAAATGGCATTACAAAATTTTACTAGTTTAGATTTTGATCAGATCAAGGCAACGCTTCGTGATTATTTAAAATCTAACTCAAATTTTACCGATTATGACTTTGAAGGATCAAACCTTTCAACGATTCTAGATCTGTTAGCTTATAACACGTATATTACGTCATATAATGCTAATATGGTGACGAATGAAATCTTTATTGACAGCGCAACTCTGAGAGAAAACGTTGTTTCTCTTGCAAGAAACATTGGTTACGTTCCTCGCTCAAAAAAAGCAGCGGCAGCAACAGTTACTTTTTTTGTAGACACAAGTAATGTATTCCCAACTCCATCAACTATAACTTTACAGAAAGGAATTGTAGCGTCAACCTCAGCACAATTTGGAAGTTCATCATTTGTGTTTTCAATTTTAGACGATATTACAGTTCCTGTTATTGATAACACAGCATTATTCTCAAATATTCAGGTTTATGAAGGTAATGTCATTGATCAGTTCTTTACATACACTTCTAGACAACCGAATCAGAGATTTATTTTAGATAACTCAGGAGTTGATTCTGATAAGATAGTTGTTAATGTTAAAAGTAGTGAAAATTCAAATATTTCCATAAAATACAGTCTTCAAGATAGTTTGTTTGATATTAATAGTAATTCAAAAGTATTTTTCCTCCAAGAAGTTGATGACGAAAGATATGAATTAATTTTTGGAGATGATATCTTCGGTAAGAAACTTGAAGATGGTAATTATGTTCAAGTTTCTTACCTTGTTACAAATGGTGACAGTGCAAATGGAATTGAAAGGTTTTCATTTAGTGGCAGACTGATATATACACGAAATGGAGAGGAATATGTAGTTTCAACTGGAATTTCATTGCTTACCACAGAGATTGCTTCTAAAGGTGGTGAGATGATTGAAAGCGTTGAGTCAGTTAAAAAGTACGCGCCACGCATTTATTCTTCTCAAAACAGAGCAGTTACGACAAATGACTACGAAACCTTAATACCTGCTAAAATTTATCCAGAAACAGAATCAATTTCTGTTTTTGGTGGAGAGGATGTTGTTCCTCCACAGTATGGAAAAGTTTTTATTAGCATCAAACCAAAAACTGGAGACTTTTTACCAAATATCGTAAAAGATAATATTCGTAGGGACTTAAAAAAATATAGCGTAGCTGGAATTGTTCCAGAAATTTTAGATCTCAAATATCTTTACATTGAAGCGGAGTCTCAAATTTATTATAATACAAATCTTGCCCCAAGTGCGTCTTATGTTTCTTCGGTTATTCAGAATAATGTGACATCATATGCAGAATCTTCAGAATTAAACAAATATGGTGCAAGATTTAAGTATAGTAAGTTCTTAAAAACGATCGATGACAGCCATGATTCAATCACGTCAAACATCACCAAGATCCAAATGAGAAGGGACTTAAGAGTTGTTCTTAATACCTTTGCAGAATATCAAATTGGATTTGGTAATAGGTTCTATGTCAAAAATCCCAATGGGTTCAATATTAAGTCTACTGGATTTAAAATTGCTGGATTTAATTCCACAATTTATTTGGGCGATTTGCCAGATATTAATCAAAATACGGGATCGATATTCTTTTTTACACTAGATATACCAACAGCAACAGATCCATCAATTCTACAAAGAAATGTTGGAAGAATTGATTATGTAAATGGGATTATTACTTTAAATCCAATCAATATAATTTCTGCACTTGAAAAAAATGGACAACCAACAATAGAAATTTCCACAGTACCTCAGTCGAATGATGTGATCGGATTACAGGATCTTTATTTGCAACTAGATATTAGTATGAGTACATTTGAAATGATTCCAGACAGAATATCTTCTGGATCTGATCCATCAGGAACTACATATATTACATCATCAAGCTACAAAAATGGGATTTTAGTAAGAGCATAAAATGTCAGAAAAAAGAGTACCCTTTAATATAATCGTCAAGAATCAACTTCCATCATATGTTGAAGAAGAATCCCCATTATCTTTAGAATTTCTATCCGAATATTATAAATCTCAAGAGTATTATGGAGGATCAATTGATATTCTTGAGAACCTTGTCGAATACAATAAATTAGATGCTCTTACGCATTATTCAAATAGTGCTGTTCTAATTAATGATATTTTATTCTCAGATACTGAAATTTTAGTCGATAATACTGATGGATTTCCTGACAATTATGGATTGATTCGAATTGATGAAGAATTGATTACGTACACAGCAAAAACTGAAGCAACCTTTACAGGTTGTTTTAGAGGGTTTTGTGGAATCACTTCCTTTAGCAGTCCGAACAATCCAGAAGAGCTTGTTTTCTCAGAATCTAATTCAGACGATCATACATCGGGAACAGTTGTAGAAAATTTAAGTCCTCTATTTTTAAAAGAGTTTTTTAAAAAGATTAAAAAACAAATTGCTCCTGGATTTGAAGGTAGGGATTTTCATTCAACTCTTAATCAATCCACTTTTATTAAGCAATTAAAAGATTTCTATTCAAGTAGAGGAACTGATAGTTCTTTTAAAGTTCTTTTCAAGGGACTTTATAATGAAGAAGTAGATGTTGTAAAACCAAAAGAAAAACTTATTCGTCCATCTGATGCAAGATATCAATTAACAAAGGACATTATTGTCGAAACAATATCTGGTGATCCTTACGAATTAGTTAATACAACTCTTTTTCAAAATGAATATGGAAATATTCAAAAAGCATATGCTCCTGTAGGAAGAGTTGAAAAGATTCAAACTGGGTTATCAACAGCAAATTATTATAAACTTAGTTTTGATGCAAACTACAACAGAGATATTAGCGTAAGTGGATCCATTTATGGCGATTTTACTGTTCACCCATATTCAAGATTAGTAGGAAATGCTTATTCAGGATCAGTAACATTAGATGTAGACTCAACAGTCAGGTTTCCAAATAGCGGAGAACTATCTGTTGTTTATAACGATGGAACTGTGGGAGTTGTTAGTTATACCTCAAAGTCATTAACTCAATTCTTTGGTTGTTCTCCAGTTACAGGGTTGATTCTTGATAAATCTCCTATCGGGATTAACACATATGCTTATGGGTTTTCTACTGAAAACCCAAATGAGATAATTAGCGTCAGAATAACCTCTGTTCTTGAAAAACTTTCCATTCCAGAAGAATCTTACGGATTTAATTCATATGATTCTATTTTAATTAAAACCCTGGGTGGAAAATATAATGATAAGATTTCAAATAATTGGACATATAATATATGTCCAACATATCATGTTAAAAAAATAGAAGTATCAGATACTTCAGATAACAGTTATTCTATCACTGTCTTTGATCCTCATGTCTTTAGAACTGGTGATAAACTAACATTTAGATCAAATTCTGGGGAGGAGTCATCATCTCAGGTAGTAGACATTTTAGGCGAATATGTAATATTGGTTAAAGGACAGGGAGTTTTATCTCTAGAAAAAACATATACAATAACAAGACAACCTTTAAAAGTTAATGCACCATTTTTTCCCGAACTAACTGATCTAAATGCTAATGTTCAGAATGTCTATAGGGATAATGAAAAGTTATTAATTTCATCACCATCTATTCCATACTATAGCAATCAGGCATTAAATGTAACTGATAATGCAGTAGTTTTTTCTGGAACTTTTGACGGATCAACTTTCAATATTTCTCCAAGCAGAGATCATGGATTTTACACAGGTGATGCTGTTTATTACACCCCACAGAAACAAGTTTTAACAATTACCGATTCAGAGGGTGGGCAGACAGAAGAAGATTCTGTTATAAGTTCTTTAGGATCTAATTTCACTGAAGGTTTGTATTTTGTAAAGAGAATAGATGAAAATAATGTAAAACTTGCTAGAAGTAGATCCAATCTTTTTAATGGAGATTTTCTTTCGACACAAAGTTCGGTTAGTGTAACAAATAATAAACTAGAACCATATAAATCAACTGGAAAAAGATTAACTACACAGAATCTTTTAAGAGAGATATCTTCTCCGATTAATGATGGAAACTTATATGAAACTGATCCGGGTAAAGTTGGAATTTTAATTAATGGTGTAGAAATTCTACATTATAAAGCATCTGATACTCTTTATTATGGTTCTATTCAAAAAGTTAATGTTGTTGCTGGAGGACAAAATTATGACATTATAAATCCGCCAGTATTGTCAATTTCAGACATTGTTGGGGTTGGGGCTACTGGTTATTGCTCAGTTTCTGGAAATCTAAAAGAAATAAGACTAATAGATCGTGGTTTTGATTACACTAGTACACCAATAGTTAGAATTACCGGTGGTAATGGTGAAGGTGCAAAAGCTGAAGTAAAAGTAAAATCTACAGAACATACTGCAACCTTTAATTCTGGCATTTATGCAAATTTAGTTGGCGTAGGAACTAATATTTCTACAATTGGATTTACAACTTATCATAAGTTTAGAAACAGTGAAAAAGTCATTTATCAAACTGATGGACAATCTCAAATATCAGGTTTGACTACAAATGCAACATATAATGTTAATGTTGTAGATGCATATACGGTTAAACTTCATCTAACTGAAAATGATGCTATATTAGGAATCAATACAATTTCACTTTTAAGTTATGGAGTTGGAAATCACTCTCTCAAATCTGTTAATAATAAGTTAGTTATTGATTCTATTATTGTTACTGATTCTGGATTTGGATATGAAAATAAGAGGAGAACAATTTCGTCTTCTGGAATTAATACTGCTTCGGATACTATCAATATTCTTGAACATGGATACAATTCTGGAGAAATTATTACATACAATGTTGATGGGACTTCAGTTTCGGGATTAACAACAAATACACAATACTATGTCACAAAAGTAAATAAGGATTCCTTTAGACTGTCATTCGTTGGATTAAGCACAGGAAATCAAGATTATTACTACAAAACAAAACAATTTATAAATTTCAATTCAGTTGGAGTTGGAACTCATATTTTTAATTATCCAGAAATTTCAGTAGAAGTCATTGGATCTGTTGGAATTTCATCTCTCCCTCAAGAAAATTTCAAAGCTAAGATTCAACCAATTTTTAGAGGTGAGATTACCTCGATATATCTGACTAACAATGGATCTGGATATGGATCAGAAGAAGTTTTAAATTTCTACAGAGATCCAGAAATTAATTTATTGTCAGGATCACAAGCAGAACTATCAGCGGTAGTTTCTTCTGAAGGAAAAATTACTGAAGTTCTAGTAAATCTTGCTGGATATGGGTATAATTCTCCTCCAAATCTGCAAATTATTGGAACTGGAAGAGGTGCAGTACTGACTCCAATTGTAGAAAATGGACAAATTAAGTCTATTAAAGTTATTGACGGTGGAATTGGATATGGAAAGGATACTACTTTTATTAATGTTATAGTCCCTGGACTTGGAGCAGAATTTAAATCTGAAATTAAATCTTGGACTGTCAATTTATTTAAGAAGTACCAAGCAAAACTTTCTGGAGATGATGGTGTAACTGTCGAAGGGTTAAATGAAAATTATGGATTACAATATGTGCATTTGTATGCACCAAGAAAATTAAGAGAAACTACATATTCTTCAGATCAATCTGGAAGAATTTTATATAGCAATCCAGATCTTAAAAAATTTGGAAATACTGAAATTAATTCAAAAGATCACTCCCCCATTATTGGATGGGCATACGATGGAAATCCAATATATGGTCCGTATGGATATACGTTGAGAACTGGTGGATCAGTTACTCAAATGAAATCTGGGTATAAAATTAAACTATTGTCTGGAAGACCTTCGACTAATATTTTCCCCGAAGAATTTTTTATCGAAGATTTTGTTTATGAAACTGTTAGTGATGAATCTACTTTAGATGAAAACAATGGCAGATATTGCGTAACACCAGAATTTCCAAATGGCACATATGCATATTTTGCAACTTTGGATGTAAGTCCAGATTCTATTGGTGTTTTTAATGGATATAAAAAACCAATTTTCCCATATTTGATTGGTAAAAATTTCAAGGCAAAACCAAACTCTTTTAACTTTAAAAAATTCTCTAACCAAAATGATACTGATTTAACAAATACGAAATGGATAAGAAATACTTGGTTTTATAATCTGACAAGTAAAACTAGTGAATATGATTATATAAACATCCCCACTAGTTTGAATCAAAAATCTTTTGTCAAGTATGCATCTCCAGGATTTGTTGAAAGCGTTGGAATTATTACTGGAGGAAATAATTACAAAGTTGGAGATAGGTTAGTATTTTTAGAATCTGACACTGGTGGATATGGTGCTGACGTAAGAGTTTCTAAAATTTTAGGAAAAGACGTAAATTTAATTAGTGTTGCATCCAGTGTAGTATCAAACGTAGAATTTTATCCTTTTGGTGGAAATGGCAACTTCTTAGTCTTTTCTCCATATCCACATAATTTTTATAATAGTGATGTTATAACAGTCTCTGGGTTAAGTACAACCTCATCTCTCCTTCAGGGAACATACTCGGTTGGTGTATCAACTGGAGAAGTGTATGTTCTAAATGCTGGGGTTGAAACAACTGCAGTTACTGGTATTGTGACTTATTTTAATGTTTCTGGTAATTTAGATTTTCCAAATCTTCGTGAAAATGACATTATTGGAATTGGAACGGAGCAGATAAAAGTTCTAAACATCGATAAGAAGACATCTAGGATCAGAGTTCTTAGAGCATATAATAATGCTTCATCTGCTCACACAAATACAACTACAGCCATTCTTCAACCAAGAAAACTTTCAATTAATGTTGGATATAATACGACATTTAATTACAAAATAAATCGAGAACTATATTTTAATCCATCAGAATCTCTTGGTTTAGGATTAGTTGGTGTTGGAACCACTGTTTCCATATCAAATCCAGGAGCAGGAAGTGCTCAAATTTATATTCCCATACAAACAATTTATTTCCCAGGACATGATTTAAATACAGGTGACGCTGTTGTTTACAATACCAATACGGGAAGTCCCATAGGAATTTCTACGAATGGGTTGGTATTTAAATCTCTGCAAGATCAATCTCCTTTGTATGTTTCCAAAATTAATGATTATTTAATTGGAATTTCTACAGTAAGACTTGGTTTGGGAACAAGTGGATCATTTGTGGGAATAGCCTCCACAACCAAAAATGATTCTCTACTATATCTAACTGGAATTGGAACAGGAGTATATCATAGTTTTAAAACAGTATATCCAAATGTAGTATCTGGATCTATTCAGAGAAATTTAGTAACTGTCTCCACAGCTCAAACTCATGGGTTAAAAAATAATGATGAGGTTATTATAGATGTAAATCCATCTATAACTACATCTTTTGTTGTAAAATACAATGATTATAATAGAAGATTGGTTATAAATCCCAAAGATTTTGTTTCTGTTGGAATTAATACTCAAACTTCAGAAATTACAGTATCTAATCATGGATTCTATAACGGACAAAAATTGATTCACACTTGTGTAGGAACAAGTTATGGATTAGTGAATAATGAAATTTATTATGTAATTTTTGTAGATAGAAACACCTTTAAATTAGCAAGAACATATGAAGAATCTATAAGTTTACTTCCAACACCCGTAAAAATTATAGGTGGATTTAATGGAACTTTATCTCCAATAAATCCAAGATTGGAATTATATCGAGACTCTACTGTTACTTTTGATTTGTCAGATAGTTCTCTTTCCGTATCTAATCAGTCTCAAAGATTTCCAATTTTTGATTTTAATTTCTATATTGATTCCAATTTTACCAAAAAATTTGACTCCACACAAAAAGAAAATCAATTTGAAGTTAAAAAATATGGAGAAGTTGGGATTGGAACTGACGCAAGGGTAACTTTAACAGTAAATAAAAATATTCCGGAAAAACTTTATTATAAGATAGATTTAATTAATGAATCTCTGGCAACGGTAGAGAAGAGAGAAAATATTGTAGATGATTTTGTATTTTTAAATAATGAAATTGATATTATCCCTAGCCTTTATAATGGCACCTACAAAATAACTCCTACTTCAAATTCCTCATTTACATATAATCTATCCGTTTTTCCAGAATCTTCTTCTTATATTTCATCAACATCTATTATAAAGTACAATACAAATTCTATAAATGCGAAAGGATCTATTAGTGAATTATCAATAAAAAATAAAGGAAATAATTACTATTCTTTACCTGGAATATCCACATCTCTTATAACTGAAGATGGAACAGGAGCTTTCTTAAAGGCAAGTAGTAAATCGATAGGAAAAATTAAAACAAATTATATAGAAAATATAGGATTTGACTTCCCTTCAGATCCCACTTTAAGTCCAACAGCAAGTCTTCCTCAAATTTGTGAGATTGAAACTTTTGCCACTATAGATTCAATCGGAGTAACATCTTTTGGTAGAGGATATACAGTAGCACCTCAATTGCTTCTTTTAGATGGAAAAACAAAAAAAGTGGTTCCAGATGTAGATTTGAGATATAGACTTGGTGATGGAAAAGTCACTATTTTAAAAAATACAAATGGTATAAACAATGTAACGCCAAAAATAGTTTCAACCAGAAATTCTAATGGTGTTGGTATCTCTACTATTAGATACAATTCTGCAAACAAAACAGCGGCAGTAACTCTTTCAGTAGGGTTCAGCACTGCGGAATCTTTCCCATTTTCAGTTAATGATAAAATTTTAATTGAAAATGTAAGTGTAGGTGTAGGATCTACTGGTAAAGGTTATAATTCTGAAAATTATGGGTATGAATTCTTTAATATTATATCTGTAGCAGAGAATAGAGGTGGTATAGGAATTGTAACCTTTAGTTTAGACGGATTTATAAAGGAAGGAGAAACACCAGGATCTTTTGATCCATTGAATTCATCTGGAAAAATAATTCCAGAAAAAAATCTGCCCCAATTCTCAGTTAAAGTTAAATCAACTGACTTTTTTAATGGCGAACCAATTGTTTCAGTTTCTTCAACGTCAATGACGGGTGTTGTTCAAAATTGGGACAATAAAACAGGAATTTTAAAAATAAGCACCACAGACAATGTTTATCCCGGAACATATGTTAAAGGACTGACATCTAATTCAATAGCGTTGGTTAACTCCGTTAAAGATTTTGGTTCCGCATATAACTTAAATTATTATTCTGAAGTTAGAAATGGTTGGGAAACAGAAACAGGATTTTTAAATGACATCCTTCAAAGGATACCGGACAACGAGTACTATCAAAACTTCTCATATTCTTTAAAATCAAGAGTAACTTTTGATACTTGGGAAGATGTCGTAAGTACTTTAAATCATACTGCTGGATTTAAGAAATTTGCAGATCTTCAAGTTGAATCTGCACTTCCTTTTTATAATGAAAATTCAATGATTGTTGAAATTCCATCAAATGCTCCAGACGTAGAAGTAATTGTTAATATTGATTCTGTTATCGATGTCAACTGCTTCTTTGACTATGATATGGTTAGAGAAAATGTTTTAAATATCGATGGCAAAATAGTTTCAGATGAAATTATTTTTAACAACAAAGTTTTAACTGACTATGCAGAATCTGTTGGAAATAGAGTTCTTTTAATCGATGATATAAGCGATCAATTCAATAGTAATTCTAGAATTAAAAGATTTGGAGAAGTTTCAAGATTTCCAATTGAAGGCGTGACTTCGAAAAAAGTTATTACTTTAGTTAGAGATAAACGATATATTAATCAGAGACAAGTTTTAATACTAGACTTACTTAAAGATGAATATTTTAATTATTTAAATCAATACGCAAGAGTTGAGACTGCATATGACATGGGATCATTCGATTTTATTCTTGATGGTGACGATGGAATTATTAATTTTTATCCAACAAATTATGAAGTCAATGATTATGACGTTACTTGTCTGTTTTTCAGTCTAACTGATGGACTTTCTGGAATAGGTTCAACTGATTTTGGAGGCATTGTTAAAGTAGTTACACAATCTACTGCTGCTTCTATAGGATCTACTTGTAGAGTTGTTAGCCTTGGATCTTCATTTACATCTGTTAAAGGAATTGTTACTATTATTGGCAATGACGGACAACACTTCTTTAGTGAATATAATCTTGTAAGAAATGGATCTCAAGTTGAGTTTTTAGAATATGGATCTCTTATTAATGATAACTTGTCTTTCTACACTAGTGGAAGCCTCGGAACGTTTTTCCCATATGTTTCTGGTGGTAATTTAAATATTGACTTTATTCCCTTCACAGGAATAGGCGTCACTATTAATAGTTTAAATATTGCAATCGGAAATACTAATACAAGTGGAATTGGCACATATGATTTGCAATATGCAAGAATAAGATCGGATTATCTATCAATTTCTTCTTCTCCAACCCCAACACAAAATGTTGTAGGATCTTATGCAAACACTTATGGTGGAGCTTATTTTGTATTACAAGCTACTAACAAAAATAATGGAGACGCATATCTTTCAGAAATTGTCAGTGTAGTTAGCGATAGTGAAACATATTTTGTCGAGTATGCTGATTTACAAACAAATGTTGGGCTTGGTACTGTTGGTATATCTTTATCAGGCACAAATACCCAATTAACTTTTACTCCTATAGAAAACACCGACGTTGAAATAAGAGTATTTGCTAGTTTGTTGAAATTTGAAGAAACAAGTCTACTAGAGTCATCTATTAATCTGTCTAATGCTTCAATTGAAACCGAATATGGATTGTATAGATCCTCGGCAACTGATTTAAAGAGAGACTTTGAGTTGACTTATAAGTCAATACCAATATTTGAAAAAGATTTCTACACACTGACTGACATAAATTATAATACCGATACAATCATACTACCCAATCACTTCTATGTTACAGGAGAAGAAATTGTTTACACTAATCCTGGAGCAGGAACTAGTTTAGCGATAGGAATTGGTACGACGAGTATAGCAGGAATAGGAACAACAGATAAGTTACCACCTTCAGTTTTTGTCGTTAAGTTGAGTGAGACAGAACTTAAATTGTCACCAACAGCAGCAGATTCTTTATCAGTTCCACCAATAACTTTTGATCTAGTATCTGGTGTAGGTACTCATTATCTTACGTCTAAAAAACAAAATTCAAAAGTATTAATTTGTTTAGATAACATAATACAATCCCCAATTGTATCAACTGCGATAACATCAAGTCTTCAAAAAAATATTTTCATCTCCGACGATATTTTATATTTTACTGGCATAACATCTTTTGTTGGTGGAGATTTGATAAAAATTAATGATGAAATTATGAAAATCAGGGGGGTTGGAATTGGAAGCACTAATGCTGTTCTCGTTCAAAGACCTTGGATGGGAACGGTTGTTGTTGGGCATTCAACTGGATCACTTATTACAAAAGTAAGCGGTAATTACAATATCGTTGACAACACTATTAACTTTGTAGAAGCTCCATACGGAAATATTCCAATTGGATCGATTACAAACCCACCAGATCAAAGAGATTATGTTGGTATCACAACCAGATCCAAATTCCATGGTAGGGCATTCTTAAGATCTGCATATCCAAATTCATCTCTTGAAGCTTATTATAATAATTATATTTTTGATGATGTCTCTTCTGAATTTGATACAACGAAAAAATTATTCACTTTAACGTCAAACAAATCAAATATTACTGGATTTTCTACAGAAAATGCAATTGTCTTAGTAAATGATATTTTTCAAGGTCCAGGTCTTGTATATGATTATACTTTGTCAGAAAGTTCTGGTATTAGTTCAATTCGTTTTACTGGAACAGCATCATCAGTTTCATATGATCCAAATGTAGGATCTCTACCAAGAGGTGGAATTTTAATATCAGTTGGATCTACATTTGGATCTGGATATCAACCACTTGTGTCTGCTGGAGGAACAGCAATAGTTTCCATCGCAGGAACAATCCAATCTATTAGTATTGGAAATACCGGATCTGGGTATAGATCTGGCATACAAACAGTAAGAGTTGGTGTAGTAACATCTTCTTTAGAAACTCCAGACGTTTTCTATGTTGGAATTGCATCGGTTGTCAATGGACGTGTTATTGGAGTTGCAATTACTAATCCTGGAATTGGATATACTACTTCAAATCCGCCTCGTGTAATCTTTGATTCTCCATTATCGTATTCGAATATTCCACTCATCTATTCATCATCTTCATCTGGAAATGGATCATCTGCAACTGTAGACATAGTTGTTGGACAAGGATCAAGTGTAATTGATTTCCAAATTAATAATTTTGGATACGCATATAATGAAGGACAAACATTGACAGTTGCCACAGGTGGGACAACTGGAATACCTACAATATCAAGTCCAAACTTTAAAAAATTCAACATAACAATTGATTCTGTTTATAGAGATAAATTTGTTGGATGGACAATTGGAGAGTTAGCAGTCCTAGATGATTTCAGTTCTGAATTTGATGGAACAAGGAGAAAATTCCAAATTAAGTTGAATGGAGAGATTTTATCAATCAGATCTTCAAAAGGATCTACAATTGATATTAAATCAACTTTACTTCTCTTCATCAATAATGTTCTTCAAATACCAGGAGAAGCGTATGAGTTTGAAGGTGGAAGTATAATAACCTTCACTGAACCACCAAAATCAGAATATACGATGAAACTCTTGTTCTACAAAGGAACGGGATCTATTGATGTTGTAGACAGAGACATTATCGAAACAGTAAAACCTGGAGATGAATTAACTATAGGGTATGATTCTTATTTGGGACAATCAAGCTTCTTACAAGAAGATTATAGATCTATAGTTGATATTACATCCTTGAATACGGTTGACACTACAGTTTATTTTGGACCAGGAAATACGACGGATGAAACCTTATCCAGACCCGTAACATGGTGCAAACAAACTGAAGATAAAATTATCAATGAAAAAGAAATTGCAAAAGATAGAGATCTTTACGAACCATTTGTCTACCCAGCAACTAATGTTATTCAGACTGTAAGCACTGGATCCACTTCAGTTTATGTCGAAAGTATCAAATCTTTCTTCGATCCATTTAATGAGAATAAGATTTCTCTCAATTTCCAAAACAATGTTACCCTATCCTCTCAGGAGGATAAAGTATCAGCCGCAGCAACAGCGATTGTTTCTATTGCAGGTACAATTAGTGCAATTGTTCTTTCAAATGGAGGATCAGGATACGTTAGTGCCCCTACAATAAGCATTGGCAATCCATTGGGATTTGGAGTTTCTAATCCCGCTACAACTTATGTCACATCTTTAGCATCTTTAGTTGGACTTGGAACAACTGCTACTGCGACTGCATCTATAACATCGGGAGTTGTAACGTCTATTACTATTACAAATCCTGGAACTGGATATACATTTACAAATCCACCCGTAGTATCAATAGCTTCACCAAAAATTAACATTAAAAAATTATCCAGCATCTCATATCAAGGTGACTTTGGTATGATTGTTGGTATTGCTAGCACTTCAATTGTTGGAATAGCTTCGACTGGATTGAAATTTGATTTTTATATTCCACAAGACTCTATATTAAGAAGTAATGCCATTGTTGGCAGCGCAATTACGATTAGTGGAATTTCTACTGGAGATTATTTTGTACTATCAGATTCAAACTTAGGGTTCCAAACATCCCTTAATTCTTTAAGATCTGATGGTTCTGTGGTTGGTATTGGAACAACATTTATTGATAATGTGTATCAAGTTGTTTCATCAACAATCACTTTAAAAAATATACCCGGATTTGGAAATATATGGATTAGAGAAGTTGGTGTTCGTGTCAATACAGTAAACAATTATGACTTTAGATCTAGAACTTTTGATTCGACATCGATTACATTTGACTCAACGACTATAACTTTTGATGCTGAAATTACTAATCAAGTAGGAAACTTTAGTTGGGGTAAGATTCCAATCTCATCTTTTACAGTGACAGAACCATTTATTTTCTATAATCAAAATGGTATTTCGGGAATCAAAACCTCTGCTCTTGTTACAAGAACTATCCCACTCAAATATAGAAACTATAAGACATAAATATTAGAAATGCCCAAAATTTTTGAAAAATAATGTCAAAATTAGTAATTAATACTGGATCTAATCCTAATGATGGGACAGGTGACAGTTTAAGAGATGGTGCTGATAAAATTAATGCAAATTTTACTGAGATTTATAGTGCTTTAGGACCCAATACCAGCTTGTCTGTTGGATTTGGGAGAACTGTTATTGGTATTTCTGCAACTACTTTTAATGTTGGCGTTGGATCCACAAATCCAACATCAAAATTTCAAGTATTGGGAGATTTGAGTGCAACTTCTTATAGACTTGGATCAACAGAAATAGTAAGTTCTGCTGGACAGTTAAAAAATATCTCTTCTCTTGATGCTACAACAACTGCAACCATTGAATCTGCAATTTCAAATGCACCAAATACATTTACTGATTTAAATGTTGCTGGACTTACAACTCTTTCCAA
>Ga0222712_10003393_pt1 | contig 17390 bp, 17 predicted proteins | sample C33_657DmetaG_FD_165043 | JGI IMG/M metagenome (GOLD analysis project Ga0222712, IMG submission 165043) | Estuarine water microbial communities from San Francisco Bay, California, United States - C33_657D | ecosystem: Environmental > Aquatic > Marine > Unclassified | place: USA: California...
CCTCCTTCACGAAGAGTGTCGAGTGGTAGACAAGGATGTCGGGCCCGATCACGTCCTGCACTGCATCGAGGATGCGGGGGTGGTGCACCAGCCGGTCAGCCCAGTCGAACAGCAGGTAGCTCTTGGACTTTTCGGGAAAGTCGATCGGCGCGCCGCGCTGGCGCTCCCATTCCTCCAGCTCGCTGCGGAAGCTGCGGACCTCTTCGGGGCTCAGGACGTCGATGGGGAACACGAAGCCCTCACGGTCGTAGGTATCGACCTGGGCGGGTGTCAGATGCAGGGGCATGGAGTCTCCTCGTCGTCGGCGCTCAGGCCTTACCGGCCACTGCTGCCTGCGCCGCGGTCATCATGGCGTGGAGCATGTCCAGCCGGTCGTGCATGGGCCGGGGGTAGCCCACACGGCTCTGAGTCAGACCCAGGCCGAGTGCGGCCTCGACCATCTTGTAGCTCAGAGGGCCGGGGTTGATCACCGGCACCGGCAGGCGCTTGGACAGCCAGGCGTGCGACTGGTGCATGGTGGTCGAGCCCAGGATCAACACCTCGGCCCCGTCTTCCTCAATCGCCCGGCGGCCAGCCGCTTCCAGCAGCGGAAAGACATCTTCCTCCTTGCCGGAGAGCAGGGCCTGGTTGTCGGGCGGCACCTCGATGGCTCGCACCGAGGCGCACTTGTGGTGCAGGCCCAGTTCGTCCAGCGCCTTCTTGTACAGAGGCTTCCAGCGGCTGGACATGGTGAGGAAGGAGAAGCGGTCACCGAGCATCAGCGCAGTGAGCACCGCCGTCCTGCCCGGGCCGAAAACCGGGATGTCCAGCACCGCGCGCAGGGCGGCCACGCCCGAGTCGCTGATGGTGTCGATACACACCGCCGCAAAGCCCTCCTCCTGCGCCTTGCAGCCGGCCTCGAAGTTGGCTGCGTCAGCCAGCACGAAGTCGTGGTGGCTGGAGTAATTGACCGGACCGGCCTTGACCGGGCGAAACACAAACTCCAGCTCGGGTGATAGCGCAATGCCCTGGAGCTGGGCCTGGCGCAGGGCCAGGTTCTCCGCCGACATGGCAAAGGGCACGACGACGAGCACCCGCTTGCGCCCTGCGGTGGATGGCGTTGTAGGGGTCGTGCCGGGGGTTGTCATGCCCGCTCCTTGAGTTCCCCGAGTGTTTGCGCAGTGGACGTGACGCGGCCGAACAGGCGCTGGAAGTTGCGCATGGTCACCTCATGCAGTTCGGCGAAGGTGGTGCCGCAGGCGTCCTCCACCAGGGTCACCTGGAAGCCGCGGTCAGCCGCCTCGCGGGCGGTGGTCTCCACGCACATATTGGTGGAAACGCCCACCATGTACAGCTGCTGTGCGCCTAGCGCGCGCATCAGGCTGTCGATCGCGGTGGAGGCGAAGGCACCGACCGAGGTCTTGCGCACCACATGCTCGCCCGGCAAGGGCTTGAGCTCGTCGATGATCTCGTGCTCACGGCTGCCCACATAGTTGTTACAGCTCGAAAGCAGCTTGCGCATATGCGGCGGCGCGTCGCTGGCGTCGGGCAGGGCGGCGCCCAGCGTGACGTGGACGACCGGGCGGCCGTGGTCACGGAAATGCTGGCGCAGGCGCAGGATGTTGGGCACCAGCAGCTGCTCGATGCGGTCGAAGCGGTAGTCGGTGACGTTGGAGCCCTCGGCCTTCATGCGCCGGCCGAGTGCGCCCTGGCGCGAGCCGGTGGCGTACTGCATGTCGATGATGACGAGGGCAGCTTGCGCCGGGTCGACGACCGGCTCGGTCATGAAGTCGCGGATGTAGTCCTTGGCTGGGGCGTTCATAAAGTTTCCGGGGAAGGGTTCAGGGATTGCTGGCGGTACCAGTCGACGATCTGGGCGCCAGTGGCGCACCAGACGCCGTCATGGCCCAGGATGTATTCCAGGGCCTGGGCCAGCGCCTCGATGCGGTGTGGCTGGCCCATGATGAAAGGGTGCACGGCGATGTTCATCACCCGGCCGTGCACTTCGCCTTCGGCGTAGAGGGTGTCGAACTCGTCGCGGATCTTGCGGGCAAAGGCCTCGGCCTCCTGGCCGCGGCGCCAGGCGATGCTGTCGTTGATCTCCATCGAATAGGGCAGGGAGGTCAGCGTGCCGCGGCGCACCCGGATGGGGGTGGGCTGGTCGTCGTGGTACAGGTCACACAGGTAGCGAATGCCGCTCTCGGCCACCAGGTCGGGGGTGAGATGGGTGTTGGATGCGGCAGGCGAGAACCATCCGGCCAGGCGCGTTCCGGTGTGGCGCTGGTGGATGGCCTGGCACTCTTCGATGGCCTCACGTTCTTCGGCCTCGCTGAGGTTCCAGTGGTAGCGGGTGTTGTACAGGCCGTGAGACATGAACTCCCACTGGCGCTTCATCATCGCCTCGGCGAGGTCGGGGTACATGTCCAGCACCGCCATCGACAGCGACACGGTCACCGGTAGCCGGAAGCGGTCGAAGACTTCCATCAGCCGCCACACGCCAACGCGGTTGCCGTAGTCACGCAGGCCGTAGCCCAGGATGTCGGGGTGCGGAACCCGCGGCCAGGGGTTACGCACCCGGATCTTCTCGGGCAGGTACTCGTAGTGTTCGATATTGGGCGCCACCCACAGCGCCACGCGCGCGCCGCCGGGCCAGCGCAGGGGGGCACGTGCGGGCAGCGGGCTGTGCGCAATGCGGTCGGCGCCAGGAATGACCGGGAGGGTCGCCTGGTGCTTGGTTTCACCACCGGCGGCGGGTGTGTGGACCGAATTCATGCCCCAGCGCCTGCTTGTCTTTTTGCCGAGCGCCTGCGCGGGCCGCTGATGGCGCCGGCACAATGCGGGCGCCGCATTTGAAAAGGAGCCTTCCCATGCCTGTTGTTTCGATCACCCTCTTGCCCGGCTACAGCCAGGAGGCGCACACGCGTTTGGTGAGCCGGGTGGCGCGCAGCGTGCGCTCGGTGATCGCCGCCGCGAACGCAGGTACCACCGTCTTCGTCAACGAGGCGGCCACCTACCAGCGCGATGGCAAAGTGTTCTCGCAGGGCGGGCCGGAGCTGCCCGATGCCAGCGCCTTGGTGCGGCAGTTCCTCGAACTGATGCAGGCGCGGCAACTCGATGAGGCCCGAGCGCTGCTGGCGCCCGGTTTCGAAATGGTCTTCCCCGGCGGCAAGCCGATGAAAGAGTTCAGCGAGTTGCTCGAGTGGGCCAAGACCCGCTACACCCGGATAGGCAAGCATTTCGAACGGTTTGACGAGGTCTGGGGCGAGGAGGGTACGGTGGTCTACTGCACCGGCACGCTCGAAGGCGTGTGGCTCGACGGGCGCGCCTTTTCCGGCATTCGCTTCATCGACCGATTCGAGGTGGCCGAGGGCCGCATTCGGCGCCAGGACGTCTGGAACGACCTGGCCGAAGTGGCCCCGCGCGCTTAGACCAGAACCAGGCAAATTGGCGGAAAGGGCGGCCAGCGCAGCGGCGGTGCGCTGACCGGGCCGTGTGTTGCCCGGCCGGTGCACAGGCTGCCAGGAGTTCACGCCGGCGCTGGTCACAAAAAGGGCCTCAGCCCTGCTGGCGCTTCCAGGCGTCGAGGATCTCGGCGCCGGTCGCGGACCACACGCCCGCATGCCGCAGCATATGGTCCAGGGCCTCTTCCAGCGCACGAATGCGATAGGGCTGGCCAATGATCCAGGGGTGCAGCGAGATCGCCATCACCCGGCCGCCTGCCTGCCCCGCTTCGCGGTACAGCCAGTTGAACTGGTCGATCAGGGCGTCGCGGAAGTCGTCCTCGCTGTGGTGGTTCTGAACCAAGATGGTGTGGTCGTCGATGTCGATCGGGTGCGGCATCGCATGGATCGCCCGGCTTGCCGTCTTGAACGCGTAGGGCAGATCGTCGTTGACCCAGTCGCACAGGTAGTCAATGCCCGCCTCAGCTACCAGATCAGGCGTGTGGAAGGACTCCGACTTGGCGGGCGAGAGCCAGCCGCGCACCGGTTGGGCGCTGGCGTCGCGCAGAATGGAAAGGGTCTGCTCGATCAGTTGCTTCTCGGCCTCCAGCGAGAGGCCGCTGTGATGCAGATGGTCCATGTCCAGGCCGTTGGCAATGACCTCCCAGCCACGGCGGGTGCACTCCCTGATGAGGGCCGGGTAGCGGCAGGCGACGGCGGCATTGACCGCGACCGAGGCCTTGAGCCCGCGTGTGTCCAGCACCTGCATGATGCGGTGGATGCCCACCCGGTTGCCGTAGTCACGCAAGGTGTAGTGACGCAGGTCGGGGTAAGAGGTCTGCATCGCGCCGGGCGGCTTGAAGGGCACGCCCTTCATGTTCAGTGGAAACCATTCCAGCGCCGGGATGATCCACAGGGCAACGCGGGCGCCGCCGGGCCATTGCACCGGCTTGCGTTCGCCCAGCATCGACCAGGCGTAGCGGTTCTGGTCCATGCCGTAGCCGCGCTTGGCGTAGCGCAGGTGCTCGTCCGGCAGTCCGCCGGCGGAGGTATTGAAGGGGCTGTTCATGGCGCTTCTCCCACCGGGTGCGCAGCCCGGGTGAAGGCCTCGTGGTAGTGCTCGGCGTAGTACTTCGCAATCTCTCGGCCAGTGGCCACCCAGACCTTGTCATGGCCTGTGATGTACTCGAGCGCTTCTTGGAAGGCGGCCAGCCGATAGGGCTGACCCACCAGGTAAGGGTGCAGGGGAATGCACATCACGGTGCCGCTCTTTTCGCCTTCGGCGTAGAGACGGTCGAACTGGCGCTTAAGGATGTCGGCGTAGCGGCGCGGCTGCACCAGGTTGACGTTGTAGACGATGACGTCGTTCATCTCCAGCGAGTAGGGCATGCTGGTCAGCTTGCCCTGCTTCACCTTGACCGGCCCGGGCTGGTCGTCGTGGAACAGGTCGCAGACGTAGCTCAGGCCCATCTCGGCCACCAGGTCCATGGTGCGGTCGGTGTAGGTGAGGGCCGGCGCCAGCCAGCCGTCTAGCTTCTGCCCGGTGTGCTTTTTGATGGTGTCAATCGAGTCCTGGATCACCGCGCGCTCCTGGGCCTCATTCATGCCCATGAGGTAGCGGGTGTTGTAGGTGCCGTGGGAGTAAAACTCCCAGTTGGCGTCGGCGCAGGTCTTGATGATTTCGGGGTGGTGCTCGCACATCGCCACGTTGAGGGAAACGCTGCCGCGCACCCCCAACTGGTTCATCACATCGAACATGCGGGCGAAGCCGGCGCGGTTGCCGTAGTCGCGGTAGGCGTAGTTCTGTACGTCGGGTGCGGGCCGTCCCCAGGCTGCGCGCGCCGGGTTGCGTGGCGGGTCAATCTCGTAGAACTCGATGTTGGGCGCCACCCAGAAGGCCACCCGCGCCCCATTGGGCCAGCGGATGGTGGGGCGGTCGTTCCAGGGCAGGTAGTCATAGAGACCCGGGTCGCGCAGGGCGGTGGCGGGGGGCGGCGCTGCGGAACTGGAAGCGGTGGTTGCGCTCATTTCGTCACCCCCACGCTCGGCACTTCGTGTCCTTCGCTGCCCCCCGAGGGGGCGCGAGCTTGCTTGAGACGGCTCGGCGCGGCGCTCATGCCTTGACCCCCACGCTCGGCACTTCGTGTCCTTCGCTGCCCCCCGAGGGGGCGCGAGCTTGCTTGAGACGGCTCGGCGCGGCGCTCATGCCATCACTTTCCCCGGCAGCTTCGCCACCGACTCCAAGGTCTCCTTGACCGAGATCACGTCGGCGTACTTGATCGCCATGTCATACAGGTTGGCGAAGTGTGGCGACTCGTGCTTGTCGGCCACGCACTCCTCGGGGACGATGGTGCGGAAGGACCGTTGCAGGCTGTCCAGCGCGGTGGCGCGCACGCAGCCCGAGGTGGAGCCGCCGGTCACCACGCAGGTGTCGACACCATGGAAGGTGAAGATCGAGCCCAGGTTGGTCTCGAAAAAGGCCGAGGCCATGCGCTTGTTGATGATGATGTCGCGCTTGCGATCAATTTGCAGCCGGTCGTCGAATTCGGAGCGGCGGCTGCCGACCTTGATGTTTTGCAGCGAGTCGGGCGTGTTGCTGCGGGTGCCCCAGATGCCGCAGTCCTCGCCCGAGTCCATGTAGGCCACATAGGTCCAGATGACGGGAAAGCCCTTGGTCCGGAACAACTCGGCCAACTGGTTCACGTACTCGAGCTGCTTGGGGTCGGTCTCGTAGGCGGTGGCGAACTCGCCGACGCAGGTGTAGGCCTTTTGCAGGTCAATATTGATCAGGGCCGGCACCTGGCCAAAGCCGAAACGCTTGCGCGTCGGGTTGGCCTTGATCTCGGCGTAAAGCTGGCGGGCGGACTTGTCGGAGAGTTCCATGGGGCGTGCGCTTGCGAAGCGAAGGTGGTTTTGCCTCTGATATTGCTGCGCCGTATTTGTTCTGTCAATAGAACAAATTAAGGCAAACCGTGGCGCCTGAGGCCGCCCGCCCTCTGTCCACCGCCCGCGGCCTGCTGGGCGCCGGGTAGTGGCGCCCGGCAGAAGGCGCCGGATGTCATGCGGGAGTATTCAGGCCCCGCCGGGTGGCCGCTCTGTCCCCGCTCAGTCCCCAGAGCGCCAGCGCGCGTCCGGCGTGCTGCCCAGGGCCGGCGGCGGGAGGGTCGAGGCCGGGCGATGGCCGTCAAAGCGCATGGGCTGTGCCACCAGGGCGGGACGGCCGCTGGCCGGGTCAGCCGGCACCACCATGCCACGCGCCGCGACATGCGGATGCGCCATCACCTCGGCGACCTCGAGGATGGGGGCGCAGGGGACGGCTGCGGGCCCCAACAGGTCGACCCAGGCCGCAGTGCTGCGGGTGCGGGTCCATTCGGATATCAGCGGAATGAGGACCGCCCGGTTCTGCACCCGCGCCGGGTTGGTGGCAAATCGCACATCCTGGGCAAGTTGGGGATGGCCAGCAGCTTCACAAAAGCGGGTGAACTGACCATCGTTGCCGACAGCCAGTACCAGGTGCCCGTCCAGGGTGGGCAGCACCTGGTAAGGGACGATGGTGGGGTGGGCATTGCCCATACGGGTGGGCCGCAGGCCACCCACCAGGTGGTTGCCGGCCTGGTTGGCGAGCATGGCCACCTGCACATCGAACAAGGCTGCGTCGATCACCCGGCCGCGCCCGGTGCGGTGACGCTCGTTCAAGGCGGCCAGGATGGCGGTGGAGGCATACAGGCCCGTCATCAGGTCGGTGATGGCCACGCCCACTTTCTGCGGCTCGCCGCCAGGCTCGCCGGTGATGCTCATGAGGCCGCCTTCGGCCTGCACCGCCATGTCGTAGCCAGCCTTGTGGGCCATCGGCCCATCCTGTCCGTAGCCGGTGACCGAGCAGTAAATCAGGCGCGGGTTGAGCGCCTGCAGGCTGGCGGCGTCCAGGCCGTACTTGGCCAGTTGGCCGACCTTGTAGTTCTCGACTAGCACGTCGGCTTCCATCGCCAGCGACTTGACCTGCGCAATGCCCTCCGGGCTGGCGATGTCGATCGCCACCGAGCGCTTGCCGCGGTTGGCGCAGAGGAAATACACCCCCACACGGTCGCCCTCCTGGTCCCACCAGGGCGGACCCCAGGCGCGGGTGTCGTCACCCGTGTCGGGTCGTTCGACCTTGATCACGTCGGCGCCGTAGTCGGCCAGCAGCTGCGCGGCCCAGGGGCCGGCCAGCACACGGGAGAGGTCGAGGACGCGCACGCCCTCCAGCAAGCGGAGCGGGGCGGCGCTTGCCGTTTCCCCTGCGGAGGGCGAAGCGCTCATGGTGCCGTGCCCCTGTCAGTTGGCGAAGGCGGCGATGCCGGTGATGGCGCGGCCCAGAATCAGGGCGTGCACATCGTGGGTGCCCTCGTAGGTGTTGACCACCTCGAGGTTGACCAGGTGGCGGGCTACGCCGTACTCGTCGCTGATGCCGTTGCCCCCCATCATGTCGCGGGCCACGCGGGCGATGTCCAGTGCCTTGCCGCAGGAGTTGCGCTTGAGGATGGAGGTGAGCTCCACCGAGGCGGTGCCCTCGTCCTTCATCCGGCCCAGGCGCAGGCAGCCTTGCAGGCCCAGGCTGATGTCGGTGACCATGTCGGCCAGCTTCTTCTGAATCAGCTGGTTGGCGGCCAGCGGGCGGCCAAACTGCTGGCGGTCCAGCACGTACTGGCGGGCGCGGGTGTAGCAGTCTTCGGCGGCGCCCAGGGCGCCCCAGGCGATGCCGTAGCGGGCCGAGTTGAGGCAGGTGAAGGGGCCTTTCAGGCCGCGCACCTCGGGGAAGGCGTTCTCTTCGGGGCAGAACACATCGTCCATCACGATCTCGCCGGTGATGGACGCGCGCAGGCCCACCTTGCCGTGGATGGCGGGCGCCGACAGGCCCTTCCAGCCCTTTTCCAGCACAAAGCCGCGGATGGCGCCGCTGTCGTCTTTGGCCCAGACCACGAAGACATCGGCGATGGGGCTGTTAGAGATCCACATCTTGGCGCCGGACAGCGAGTAGCCGCCGGGCACCTTACGGGCGCGGGTGATCATGCTGCCGGGGTCAGAGCCGTGGTTGGGCTCGGTCAGGCCAAAGCAGCCGATCCACTCGCCGGTGGCCAGCTTGGGCAGGTACTTTTGCTTCTGGGCCTCGGTGCCAAATTCATTGATAGGCAGCATGACCAGGGAAGACTGCACGCTCATCATTGAGCGGTAGCCAGAGTCGACCCGCTCAACCTCGCGGGCTACCAGGCCGTAGGCCACGTAATTGAGGCCGGCGCCGCCGTATTGCTCGGGGATGGTCACGCCCAGCAGGCCAAGGGCCCCCATCTCGCGGAAGATGGCCGGGTCGGTCTGCTCATTGCGAAAGGCCATCTGCACCCGGGGCAGCAGTTGCTCCTGGCAGTAGGCCTGGGCCGCCTCGCGCACCTGGCGCTCGTCGTCGGTGAGCTGGGCGTCGAGTTGGAAGGGGTCAGACCAGGAGAAGGTGGCTTTGGCGCTCATGGGTTTGTCTCGTGCGAAGAAGGAATGAAGTGAGGCAATCGTAGGATTCGCCTCCCAGCAGGGCAAGCGATGATTCCTGTGCCAGATATGAGCTTGTATAGTATCTCGGTCGGTCCCGTGCCCCATTTGGCCGACCGTCTCCGATGCGACGCAAGATTCCCTCTTTGCAGGCCCTGGCCTGTTTTGATGCCGCGGCCCGCCACGGCAGTTACACCCGGGCCGCCCAGGAACTGGCGCTGACCCAGGGCGCCGTCTCGCGCCAGGTGGCGGTGCTCGAGGCCTTTTTGGGCCTGGCCCTGTTTCGCCGCAGCCGTCACGGCATGGTGCTCACCCCGGCGGGCGCTGATTACGCACGCCAGGTGAGGGCCCGGCTCGACGGGCTCGAACGTGACACTCTGGACGTGATCGGCCGTCAGGGGGAGGGCGCGGCGCTCACCCTGGGTGCGGTGCCCACCTTTGCCACCCGTTGGCTGATCCCCCGCCTGCCGCGGCTGGCGGAGGCCCATCCCGGCCTGCAGGTGCACCTGGAGACGCGCACACGCCCTTTTTTGTTTACCGACTCGGGGCTGGACGCGGCCCTGTTCGCCGGTACCCCGGAGCAGGTGGCGCAGTGGGCAGGTACCCGCGCCGAGCTGCTGCTGGTGGAGGAGGTGGTGCCGGTGTGCAGTCCATCCCTGTTGACGGGAGGCCGCCTGCTCAAGCCGGAGGCCTTGGCCGACTTGCCGCTGCTGCACCCCTCCACCCGGCCAGAGGACTGGCGCCGCTGGTTCGAGGCCGAGGGGGTGGACGCGCCAGCGGCCATGGCCGGCCCGCGTTATGAGCAGTTCTCCATGCAGGCGGCGGCCGCCGCCGCGGGACTGGGCGTGGCACTCATGCCTACGCTGCTGGTTCAGGAGGAATTGGCGGTCGGCACCCTGGTGCCCGCTTGCCGGGAACGACGCCCCGGACGCGGCTACTACCTCATCTGTCCGGAGCAGGCCCAAGAGCCGGCCGCGCTGCGGCGGTTCCGGCAGTGGCTGCTGGGCCAGGTGCGATCCTCGACAGGTCCATCGCTAAAATCAAAGGCTACATGAGCTAGTGTTCGCCCCGGCGCTTCGCCTCCACTGCGGCGCCCCACTTGCTCGCCCCTTCGTCGAAAGACAATCCGTGAATATCCTCCTCCAGTTCGCCCGCCAGGTCGATGAACTCAGCCGCAGAGCCTCGGTGGTGGCGATCTGGCTGGTCCTGATCTGCGCCCTGGTCTCGGCCCTGAACGCTCTCAGCCGCTACATCTTTGACATGTCCTCCAACGCCTGGCTGGAGTTGCAGTGGTACATGTTTGGCGGCACGGTGTTGCTGGGGGCCGCCCACCTGCTCAACACCAACGGCCATATCCGGGTCGACCTGTTCTATGGACGCTTGAGCGATCGCCAGCGCACCTGGCTCGATCTGTTCGGGCTGATCGCTTTTCTCATGCCCTTTTGCTGGTTCATGGTGCTGTACTCGTGGCCCTGGTTCCTCGAGTCCTGGCAAATCGGCGAGATCTCGGCCAATGCCGGCGGCCTGATCCGCTGGCCGGTCAAGCTGCTGCTGCCGCTGGGTTTTGGTCTGCTGATGCTGCAGGGCGTCTCTGAGGTCATCAAGCGGGTGGCGGCCCTGCGCGGTGTGATCGCGCTGGACACCCACTACGAGCGCCCGCTCCAGTAAGAGGCCGACAGATGAACCTCTTTGACATCATGGCCCCGGCGATGTTCGCCGCGCTGGTGGTTTTTTTGCTGCTGGGTTTGCCAGTGGCTTTCTCTCTGGCTGCTCTGGGCCTCGCCTCGGGCCTGGTGGCCATTGAGGCCGGCCTTTTCCCGGCCCAGTTCATGGCCAACCTCCCGTTCCGTGTGTTCGGCATCATCGGCAACGAACTGCTTCTGTCGATTCCCTTTTTCACGCTCATGGGGGCCATTCTGGAAAAGGCAGGGCTGGCGGAAGACCTGCTCGAGGGCTTTGCCCAGGCCTTTGGCAAGGTGCCTGGCGGCCTGGCGTATGCCGTCATCATGGTGGGCGCCATTTTGGGCGCGATCACCGGCACGGTGGCTGCGTCGGTGATCGCCATGGCGGTGATTGCGCTGCCCATCATGCAGCGCTACGGCTACGACATGCGCCTGGCCACTGGCGTCATTGCTGCCTCGGGCACCATCACCCAGGTCATACCGCCTTCGCTGGTGCTGATCGTTCTGGCCGACCAGCTGGGCAAGTCGGTGGGCGACATGTACCTGGGCGCGGTGGGGCCCTCCATTGCCCAGGTACTCATCTTCGCCACCTACATCTTCGTCATGTCCCGGCTGAGGCCCCAATCCATGCCTGGGCTGCCGCCAGAGGCGCGCACGCTGCACGGGTGGGCGCTGGCGCGCAAGGTGGCCGCGGGCGTGTTGCCCTCGTCTGCTCTCATCTTCGTGGTGCTGGGCACCATCTTCATGGGGCTTGCCACGCCCACCGAGGCTGGCGCCATGGGCGTGTTGGGGGCCCTGGTTCTGGCAGCCCTACACAGGCGCCTGAACTGGTCCATGCTGTACGGCGGCATGAAAGACACGATGAACGTCACCGTGATGGTGATCTTCATTCTGATCGGTGCCACCGTGTTCACGCTGGTCTTCCAGGGCGTGGATGGCGGCAAATGGGTTGAGCACCTGTTCATCTCGGTGGGCGCAGACGACGCGGTGACCTTCCTGCTGGTGGTCAACCTGATGATCTTCGTGTTGGCGTTCTTCCTCGACTTCTTCGAGATCGCCTTCATTGTGGTGCCGCTGTTGGCGCCGATTGCGCAAAAGCTGGGGATCGACCTGGTCTGGTTCGGCGTGCTGATATGCGTGAACATGCAGACCAGCTTCATGCACCCGCCCTTTGGGTTTGCGCTTTTCTACCTGCGCGGTGTTGCCCCTAAGGAGGTGAAAACCTCCGACATCTATCTGGGCGCGCTGCCCTGGGTGGGTTTGCAATTGCTGCTGGTGGGCATTTTGATCTTCTACCCCGAGCTGGTCACCGGCATGCTCGACAAGGCCGAGACGGGCAACCTGGACAAAGTGGAGATCCGGGTCGAGGATCCGGCCCCAGCAGCCGAACTGCCTGCCTCGGGCGCCTCGCAGGCCGGCGGCGATTCCGCTCCTCAGTCGGCGCCAGACCCGGCGGATTACTTCAACAAGAAGTGACCCCTTTGTCCCGGCGTTGGATCGGGACGCAGATGCGGAGACGCCTTCGCCTCGGGCCCTTCGTCTGAGCTCACGAGGTCTGAACATGACCTGGCCCCTTGGCCCTCGGCCCTTGGCGCAGAGCGGAGAGCGCGACGGGCATGCGGTACGGGCGCAGCGGCTTCGATACGGGAGCCCGAAGGGCCCCCGCATCGAAGCCGCCGGGCCTCTGCCGCACACACGGCGCGTACCACGCCAACGCCACACCCAAAGCGCCACACCCACCGCCCTGCAGGACCCCGCATCGGCAGGGAAAAGACGCCCCCGCACGCCGCGCATAATGTTCGACAACCGCGCCCCGCCATGAAGCAGCTCCCTTCGCCCGAAGCTCCGCCGGACAAAGACCCCTACTGGGTCGACGCCCTCGCCCAAGGCCTGGCGGTGCTCCATGCCTTCGACGACGAGCACCCCACGCTCACCCTGACCGAGATCGCCACCCGCCTCGGATGGGGCCGTAGCAAACCCTTCCGCTTCGTTCATACCCTCGAGAAACTGGGCTACCTCAGCCGTGATCCCTCGGGGCGGGCTTATCGCCTCACCACCCGGGCGATGCATCTGGGCTTTACCTATCTGGCGCGTCAGCCTCTGGTGGAGCTTGCCCAGCCCATCCTCGATGCCTTGCGCCAGCAGGTCGGCGCCTCCACCCACCTGGCGGTGTTGGAGCAGGGCGAGTTGGTCTATCTGGCACTGTCACGTACAGCCTTGCCCACCGGCATCAATGTTCATGTTGGCTCGCGCATGCCCGCCTACGCCTCGTCCATTGGCCGGGTGCTGCTGGCGAACCTGTCGCCCGAGGGCCGTGAGCAGTTACTCGGCGACCGGCCGATTCCTGCGCGCACGCCGAAGTCCACCGTCGAACCCCGGGCCTTCCGCAAAAAGCTCGAGCAGGCCCGGCGTGACGGTTTCATCTTCAATGACGAGGAATATCTGCTGGGCATCCGTTCGGTTGCCGCGCCGGTGTTTGACGCCCGCGGTGAGGTGGTGGCGGGCATCAACGCCACCGCGCTCACCACGGTGTTCAGCGACGAAAGCATTGCGAGTGTGGTCATCCCTGCCGTGAAAGTGGCGGCTTCCCAGTTGTCCGCCGGCCTGGGCTGGCTGCCCGAGCGGGAGGCCCTGCCTGCGGCCCTGCGCGGTCGGCCCGCTGCAGCTAGCGCGACTGCCGCCTGAGGGCAAGTGCAGTGCCCCCTGTGGTCATCCTGGCAGGGCGCCGGATGGCAGCGGGGTCGGGGGTCGGTGTGTGGCCGCGGGGAAAACCCCCGCTCGCTGGTCTTCTTGATTTAGATTTGAAAAATTGTTTTTGATATAAATCAAATATTGTTCGGATCAGCAACCCAGAACTCAGGAAAGAGGCACGGCCATGCACCAGCGCCAGTCTCCCATGTCTCCCATGTCTCCCATGTCCTCTACATCGCCTAAATTTCCCGATTGGCAGGGAGTCCCTGTAGCCCGGTCGCTTTGGGGCGGTGGTGGTCACTCTGCGATCGCCCGGCGTATTCGCCAGTGGACGCTGGCAGCCGCCGGATTGGTGCTGCTCACTCCCCTGGGCGCCCAGACGCCTTCTGCATCGGCTGCAGCAGCCGGCGCCAACAAGGACCTGTGCGCGGCCCTCAAGCCCGGTGCCGCGCCGGCCAAGCCGCCAGCGATTCGGTACGGTATCACTGGCAGCGGTGAGGAGCCGCTGGCCCTGCTCTGGGCCGACAAGGCCAGCTACCCCAACAACGGCAAGCTCTACAGCCTCGAGCCTCTGGAGTTCGCACCAACCGACCGGATGACCGCGCTACAGGCCGGCCAGCTCGACGCCGGCACCATCAGCTTCCCGGCCTTGTTGGCGGCGGTGCACGCCGGCATTGACGCTCGCGCCGTCGCCACCCTGGTCGAAGTGAACAAGGAAGACAACGAGGGCGCTTTTGCCTCGCTCGCCGACAGCGGCATTCGCTCGGTCAAAGACCTCAAGGGCAAGCGGATCGGCTACTACGGCCCCAACACGATCAGCGAGTTTTGGGTCAAGAGCGCGCTGGTGCGTGCCGGCATGAGCCCGCGCGATGTGTCCTTTGTGGCCATGCCGCCGCCGGCCCAGGAGCAGGCCCTGCGCAACAAGCAGATTGACGTGGCCTGGCTGGCCCGCCAGTTCCTGCACAAGGCCAAGGAGACCGGCGGCCTGCAGGTCATGATGACGCCCTTCGAGGCGGTCAATACCAACCAGCCCAGCCTGCTGATCATGTTCTCGCCCAAGTTCGTGCAGGCCAATCCCCAGGCCTACTGTGCTTGGCGCGCCGATTACCAGCGCGCGCTCAAGACCTGGATCGCGCAGCGGGAGTCGCTCTATCCCAAGCTGATTCAGGCCAAGTACCTCACGCCTTTTGCTGCCAACGCGGGGCCTGATGGTGGCCGAATCGCCGACGGTAGTCTGTCCCTGGCCGAGCTCAACGCGACGGTGCAGGACATGATCACGACCCGATTCCTCCCGCCCCCGATGCAGCGGCCGGCCACCGAACTGGTGCTGACCGGGTATGCGCTGTTGCGATGATGCGTTGACCGGCTCGGGGCGCAGCGGCGCCGCCATCTGCCGCTCTCCTTTTTTTCTGGAGCCTGCCCCGTGATCGAGATCCGCGACGTCAGCAAAACATTCCGCCGCGGCAATCGCACCGTCCAGGCCCTGGGGCCGATCGACCTGACGGTGGCGCGCGGTGAGTTCGTCACGGTCCTGGGGCCGAGCGGCTGCGGCAAGACGACGCTGCTGCACATCCTCGGGGGCTTCGAGATGCCGACGACCGGCACCGTGACGGTGGACGGCAAGGTGGTGACCGGGCCAGGCCGAGACCGTGGCATGGTGTTTCAGGAGGCCACCCTGTTTCCCTGGCGCACGGTGCAGGACAACGTCGCCTGGCCCAGCCGGGTGGCCGGCGAATCCAAGGCCCAGGCCCGCGAGCGCGCCCGCGAACTGCTTGCGCGGGTGGGCCTGTCACGCTTTGCCGACGCCTACCCGGGCGAGCTTTCCGGCGGCATGCGCCAGCGCGCGGCCCTGGCCCGCACCCTGGCGATGGAGCCCAGTGTGCTGCTGATGGACGAGCCCTTCGGCGCGCTCGACGCCCAGACCCGCGAGGTGATGCAAGAGGAGCTGACCCGGCTGTGGCAGGCCACCGGTCTGACAGTCATCTTCATCACCCATGACATTGCCGAGGCGATCTTCCTGGGCGATCGGGTGGTGGTGATGGGGGCTGCCCCCGGACAGGTGGTGGCCGACACCCGCATCGAGCTGGCGCGCCCGCGCGACGCCCGGACCAAGCTTGACGCCCGCATCCTCGACTATCGACAGCAGTTCTGGCAATTGCTCCGGGACGCCTCACCTGCGGCCGCCTCCGCGAGCGACCCTGCGCAAGGACAGGTGTGAGCGAGCCGATGTCGAAGGCGGAACCTAGGCAAGAGATGCGACCAGAGATGCGTCAAGAGATGCGCCCGGGAACGGCGCCGCACAGGGCGGTGTCCCCGCCGTTGAGCCCGCCCGCTTGGCAAGAGTTTGTGCGCCAGCGGCCCTGGCTCGTGACCTTGGCCTTCGTCCTTGCCTGCCTGGCGCTCTGGGAACTCGCCGCTGCGCGGCCCGGCCGGCCCGAGTACCTGCTGGGCCCCTCGCAAATCTTTACCGAACTGCTCGCGCTTACCCAGGGGGGTGGCCTGGCGGCTCAGGTGCTGGCTAGCCTGCGTCGAGCCCTGCTGGGTTTTGCGATCGGCGGTGGTCTGGGCCTGTTGCTGGGGCTGCTGGCCGGCGTCTCGCGCAACTTCCGTGACCTGTTCGACCTGACTCAGGCCTTTACCCACCCGGTTCCGAAGATCGCGCTTTTCCCGGTGGTGGCGGTGGTCTTGGGCTTTACCGACATCTCGCGGGTGCTGATCATCGCGATCAGCGCCTTCTTCCCGGCCTACCTGAACGCGGTCAACGGCGCCCTGGGCGTGAACCCCCGCCTGTTCTGGGTGGCGCGCAATGTGGGCGCCTCGCGCTGGCGCAGCTTCTGGCAGGTGCTGCTGCCGGCCAGCCTGCCGCGCGCGGTGGTCGGCCTTCGCATCAGCCTGATGGTTTCCTTTGTGCTGATGGTCGCTACCGAAGTGGTGGGGCACTCCAACGGCTTGGGGGCAGCATTGATGCGGGCGTACCGCGAGGGCGCCTACGGTCCGATGTACGCAGGCATCGTCTGCACCGCTCTGTGCGGCATGGCCGCCAACGCGTTACTCGCGCAGGCGAGCCGCCGGCTGCTGGCCTGGCAGGCGCACGCGGGAGGCCACCTTGGCTGAAGTGCGGGCCTTGTCTTTGCAGGGCGATGGCGTGCACCGCGCCGGGCTCAAGGTGCTGGGCGTTGTCCTGGCCCTGACCGCCTGGCAGCTCTATGCCATGGCGAGCGGCAACCGGCTGGTGCCGAGCCTGCCGACCATCGGGAACCGACTGATCGAGCTGCTGCAAGACCCCGAGTTCTGGGAGCACACCGCATCGACCCTGCGCAATGGGTTGATGGGCCTGGCGATCGGCCTGGCCCTCGCGGCCAGCGCCGGCTACCTGGCTGCGCGCAACTGGGTGGTGGACGCTGCCATTCACCCCGTGATCAACCTGCTGTATCCGGTGCCCAAGCTGGCGCTTTATCCGATCGTGATTCTGGTGCTGGGGCTGGACTGGCCCTCGCGGGTGGCGCAGGTGGCGCTCGAATGCTTCTTCCCGCTTTTCGTGCAGTGCCATGCCGGCGTGCGCGCGGTTGGCACGCGCATGGAGTGGCTAGCGCGCAACGCCGGCGCGTCAAGCTGGGAGACGGCGCGCGAGATTGTCTGGCACTCGGCGCTGCCATTTTTGCTCACCGGGCTGCGTGTCGCGATGCCCATCGTGCTGATCGTGACTACCGTCACCGAATTCATCGGCGACTCGCAGGGCCTGGGGCATTTGATCGCCCGCTCGGCGGCCTTCTTCGACACCGCCGCGGCCCTGTCGGTGGTGGCGGTGCTGGGCGCCATCGGCTTTGCCGCCGACCGGCTGGTGGTCTGGCTGCGCCAGCGCCTCGTCTTCTGGGAAAAAGGGGTCGTCATCTGACGGCAGGGTGTGGGCCGCAGGGCGGCGCACCCGAGCGAAAAACAAGGAGTGAGTTCGGATGCAGAGAGAAGATTTCGACGTCGTGATCGTGGGTGCTGGCCTAGCCGGTCTGTCGACCGCTATGTTCCTGGGACAGCACGGCATCAAAGCACTCTTGGTCGAGCGCCGGGCCAGCACCTCCACCCT
>Ga0222712_10003394_pt1 | contig 17388 bp, 16 predicted proteins | sample C33_657DmetaG_FD_165043 | JGI IMG/M metagenome (GOLD analysis project Ga0222712, IMG submission 165043) | Estuarine water microbial communities from San Francisco Bay, California, United States - C33_657D | ecosystem: Environmental > Aquatic > Marine > Unclassified | place: USA: California...
TGTTTAGCGAGCCAAACATGTTAACACAGTTACGAACAAGTGCTGTCAGCGCCTTAGGCTTACGACCCATGTCACCTTTCAAGTCACCTGCTTCAAACTGATTAACGTCTGTAGGTGTCAACAACATACCAAGACTGTCAATAACAAACAAGACCTTTGGACGATTTTCTTCCGGCATTGTTTTGTATTCTGAGACAAATTCGTTGATAGTTTTAGCAACATCGTCGATCATTGCCATGTTGAGTTTTAGCAATTTTTCTTCGCTAGTGTCTACGCCAAGTGCATGAAGCCATGCCTCGTCTAAGGCGTTCTCGCTGTCAACTAGAACAACATAAATGCCCTGTTCCTGTGCGTGACGAATTAGGTTACCTGAACAGATATAGCTCTTACCAGCACCTGATTCACCAGCAAACACAGTAACTTTACCCAACGGAACACCTTTGTGGAAGTCTCCGCTAATCAAATAGTTTAGGGCATAATTGCCAGTTGACACCCAATCAGTTGGATCTTGAAATCCAACGCTAAGACCAGTAATTGCCTTCGTTAGTGTCTTTCTAAATTTTGATAGATCAAAAGGTTTAGTAGCCATTAACTGTCGACCTCCATTGAGTTCCATTCTTTGACCACAGCAATCATTTCTTCTTCTGAGTTACAAAGAACTTTGGCGGTCTTCCAATCGCTTTCTTCATCACGGCCACCGACCTCGACCATAAAACCGTTATCGTAACGATTAATAGTGATGCTTTCATTTACTTTTGCAAGTTTTTTTAATTTTGCCATTTAATTCTCCTAATAGGTATGAGAACCCGGGCGTACAACTATGTCCGTAGTGGCCCGGGCCGTATTATTATTGCTTTTGACGATTGCGGATCATCGCAAGGATGTCCTGTGCTCTGCTGTCAGATGTTGCACTGGCAGTAGACTTACCTTCGTCTTTATCTGCTACAGGAGCAGGATCCCTAGGAGTTTGAGTCATTGCAGGAGTGTCGTCCTCGTCGTGATCTCTAGAAGATGCCTTAACTGGGTCACCAGTACCTTGGCTCATACCTGCTGGTTTGAAGTATTGTCCCCAACGGTCCATATCAAATGCTTCGCCATCTACTGATGCTTCAAACATTTCTTTCATGACCTTAAGCTCAACTTCAGTTGGTTTCTTAGGAAGATAGTCGCTAAGTTTATAAAGACCGTGTTGTTTGACCGCAGCCTGTTCAAGATCATTCAAGGGACGCTCACGACGGCTCCACTTTGATGTAGAGTAGTCAGCATAACCACCTTTTGAACTCTTGATTAGTCTAAAATCAATGCCATGTACATAGTCTGTTGGCAAATCTTCTAGTTCAGGATCAACCAAGGCTGAACGGATCAATTGGAAGATTTGAGGACCAATGATAAATCTACGGATTGGGTTTTCTGGTGTAGATTCTTCTTTAAGACCGTCTTCAACAACGAATCCTTGGAAAATGTATGAACGCTTTTTCCAATATTTACGACCCATATCTTCAAGACTTGGATCCTTAAACCAAGCGCGAACTTCGCTTAGAATAGGACAAGTGTCACCATACATTTCAACGCATGGAACTTGAACGATAACTTGTTTGGAGTCTGTTTGACCTTTAACGCCAGCGAATGGCAGTTTGATCATTGCACGTTCAACCCAGAAAAATGTATTATCTGAATTGCCGTCGGGTAAGAAACGGACAGTTGCTTCTTGTCCTTCTTTTAGGTTCCAGAACGGGTAAATTGAATTATCACCGCCTGTACGCTCTCCAGAGCCACGTTGCTCTGATTCTTTTAGTTTTGCACGAATTTCAGCCAAAGATGCCATAATATTCTCCTTAATAAGCCTTTGCTTTGTATTTGCCTTTAGTTGTTGAAACCTTTCAACAAAAAACGCATACTTTGTATTGTATGCGTTTTTATTTATGTTTGCAAGAGAAATCTTGCCTAAAATGTGAGTATTTTAACCAATTATCTAAGACCAGCAATAGTTCTCATTAGATTAAGTTCTTCTATGAACTTTGCATCGGAAACATCTCTGCTTTCTTTCTTTGGTGCTCGGTTCAAAGGATTGGCCTTGTCAGCGCCTTGAGCAGCCGCTACTGTTGGGCCCGGTTTACCCATGCCTGGAGGTTGTGCTGGCTTGCCTGCTTGTACAGGAGCGGGCTTGGCTGCGTTTGCCTGTGCCATTTGTGCGGCAGTTGGTCCACCTTGGCCTCCACGACCGCCACCGGCATTGGCCTGCTTTGGTGCAGCCAATGTTACTGCGTAAGGTTTGCCCTTCCAGGTAAATTGTTTTTCACCCTTGGCTTTAGCATCAGCAAATGCTTGACTAAATGTCATACTATCTCTGTTAGCTGGTGCACCTGATTGTGCTGGTGCTGCCGGTGCTGCCGCAGTCTGTGTTGGTTGGCCAGTTTCTGGATTGATGCCATTTGGCATTGTTACATTTTGACCTTGAGCATTAACGCTACTTGGTCCGCCTGCGGCATTAGCTGCCATTGCTTGACCCATTGCTTGATCTTCAGCATCTGCGTTTGCGGCATATTCTTTTTCTTTAGCTGCCTGTGCATTTGCTGTCATTGCGGCCCCCATATCAGCATCTGCTTGATCTGCTGCCGCAGCCATTTCTTTTTCTTTAGCATCCTGACGACCTTGTTGTGCTAACTTTTGTGTTGCTGGCTCAACAAAATTTGGATCTCCTGCGCTAACAACGTTTCCATTTTCATCAGTAGTGAATCCGGGCATTAGATTACCTTCGTCGTCTACGCTTCCTGGAGGAGGTCCTGAAGGAGCTGCCGCTGCCGGCATTCCAGATTGTGCTGGCGGTTGTTGACCTGCCGGCAATCTTGTTTTGTTTGCGAATGCATTGGCCGCGGCCGCACCTCCTGCTGCCGCACCTGCCGCTGGAGCTGCCGCTCCCGGAACTTGTTCACCTGGCTTTGGCTTAGGCATACGTGCCATAATAGCAGGATCTGTAGGATCTGCACCACCTAACCACTTTAGTTGGCTAGGTGTTAGTTTAGCTTTTGCGGCTGCGGCTGCGTTTGCATCAGGAGCAGGCGTTCCGCTCTGAACCGGGTTACCGCTAGCATCAACTACTGCACCACCGGAGGCGGCTTGCACCGGAGCTTCAGTTACCAAATTAATATAATCTCTTAGTGTTTTCATATTATTTTCCAAAATTAATTTTGCCCATGATCTGTTTCATCATGTCTGCAGGATTCATTTGGCCACCTGGAAACTGTACAGTTTGATTTGGTACCTTACCCTGTATTCCCTGCATCATACCGCCTACTTTTTTCTGTAGTGCTTGGCCTGCGGCATCTGGATTAGTAAAATCAAATTCTTCATCACCCTCATCACCGTTACCAAACTTAGGTAATTTAATTTTCATACTGCCTGCTTTGGCCATAGCATCATCATAACTAGCAGGTTTACCATTAATCATTCCAGATGATGTTGTTGTTGATGTTGCGCCTGACTTTTTCATTAGATCGTTAAACATAGCATCTATGTCCATATCTGCAGAAGTTTCGTCAACTGGTTTTTCTACACCAGCTAGTCTTAAAATGTCGCTTTGTTGTTTTACTGGTTCTGACGGATCTAGCTTATCAATTAGCGCAAACGCTGTGTTAAGATCTCTTGGGTTTGCGTTTGGAAACTTATCCTTAATTTTATCTTTAGCTTTTGTATTTCCAACTGTGAGATTCTTTTCTGTTGGATTCCAAAAACCTTGAATAATTTCTTTCATAGCTTCAATGTCAGATCCGTTGTCTTCCCAACCGCATTCCATTGGTGTCATTCCGCATTCGTCAATGACATCATGTAAGGTCATCTTCTTACCACCAAGATTAATTTGAGTATCTAAATCTGCGCCTGCGGCTTTTGCCTTGGCAATTGCTTTCATTAAACCTTGCTTGGCCAAATGTTTAGCACTACTGTGTCCAGTATGCTTTGCACCACTTTTATCTGTTACTGTACCTGTAGACTTTTTATAAGGTCCGTCAAATGGGGGATCATCAGATTCTTTAGTTTGTGGCTTTGCAGTAGTATTTCCTGACTTAGCTTTTTTCTCAGCGTCAACTTGAGCTTGTGTCTTTTGTCCACTTAAGATTGCTACTAACTCATCAGCAGTATAATTTTGATTTTCAGCAACAGGTGCTGGTTGCTCAGGAGCAGCTGGTGGGGCTGCTGGTGCAGGTGCCGCTGGAGCAGGTGCAGCGGCTTGTGGCGCAGGTTCTGCTGGTGCAGGAGGTTCTGCCGGTTCAGCTGCCGCTTGATCGCCGTCGCCATTAAAATCTAATTGTTGTGATATTGTTGTTCCGTTAATTTCATCGTAGTCTACCAACAATGCTTGAATAACTGGTCGTGCGTCTAACTCACTATCAATATCTTTTAGTTCGTTAACAAATTCTGGGTCATCTATTAAACCTTTTAGGGTGTTAATAACGTTAATACCTTCGCCGCCTGCTTTTAATTCACCTTTGGAAAAAATATCATTAAGATCTTTGATTGCCTGCTTCTGCACAGTTTCATCATCGCTAAACAATCTATTAGGTGTATCTTCTTCCTCAGCTAGTAAGGAATCCATAAACGATTCTAATTCCATTTCTGGATTGTACGATTCAGTTTGTTCGTCGTCACAGATGCATTTGCTTTCAACTCGATCACATGCATCGCAATATTCTTCTTTCTCACTTAACAGATCATTGACACCTAGTTCTTTAACTGGTAAATTAATATCATCGGCTAGTTTATAAATGTAAGGAAATACTGCTTTCAATTCCTCGTTAAATGTTCTAATAGTTAAACGGTCAACTAGATCGTTCACTACTTCTTCTGGAATAATTTGTTCTTCTTGCTCTTCAAACGCTTCAACAAACTGTTGATAATATGCTGGACGTTGTAATTTTGAGATTGTTTCTTTAATTTGATCAATGCGTTCTGATACACGGTCTGTAATGTGACCCATAGTCTCTGATAGTTGATCTTGACGGCTTACGTAGCCTTTGAATCTTCTCAAGCTGGCTAATTCTTCGCTTAGGCCAATGACATGCTTGCCAATTGAATCATACGGTGTTCCACCATTTTTAATATGTTCGGCTAATGCACGAGCACCGTTAAGGTGTTTACTAGGATATAGGAATCTTTCTCCTAGAGCATTTTCAATATAAATGCTTTCAATGTGTAGTGTACGTCCAGCAGCTAGTTCAGGATTGACAGGTGCTGAATGTTTAATAATTAAACGGGCTTCTCCTAAATCCTGGTAGCTAACTTTGGAAGTTCCAAAAAGTTTGCTTTCCATCATGTTACCTTCTCCGGTGTCCTCGGGTCTTTTTGCTAAAAAGTTGTAGTCTCTTTTGTCTAAATTTGTTTGTCCACTAGTTTGCGCATCAAACTTTAGACCATGGCCTCTGGCAAATCCTTTGAAGGATCTTACCCATTTATAGGCTTTTCTATGTCCATTACTAGGTTGATTATCTGGTGTAAAATCACCAAGAATTTTAACAACTAGACCCTCGTCCTCGTCGAGTGTCATAGTTATTGTAGCCAAAGGTTTTCCACCTTCTGAGTATTTGAATTCAAAGAATCGAGATAGCGGAATGTCTTCTTTTTTATACAAAACTTGACCGTCTTCTGCACCAATTTTTATTGATGGGAAGCGAGTTTGTATTTTTCCGTAGAGTTCTTTGGCAATATTGTCTAAATTAGCGTCCATATGATATTTATCAAAGGTTAGTGGAAACAAAAATGGGCAGTGGGGGTTCTACGTCTTCTTCGTAGAAGTCTCGACTGCTTAAAACTTCAGTAACTCTAGGATCCCAATCAGCTAAAATTACGCTCATTCTTACCAGTAATAATAGTGCAGAAACTAGATCGTCGTGAAGACCTTCTTTGGCTTTAAATGTTGTGCCTGCCGCTATATAGCCCTTTAATTCGCTGATTAATGGACGACTGTTTATTTTTATCCTGTCAGATTCTATTAAAAATTTAAGTCTAGCACAGGCCGAAACTTTAGTTCCGTAGGTTGTATTAAATCCCTTACGGAACTTGCGTACATGCCCTTTACGTATAGGTTCACTAACAAAAAGCCCAGGAAATGTTTCTTCTCCCATGTCTCTAATGACAACTAGGCCTGCTTCACCTACTGTATTATTTTCTATACTCCAATAGATGTTATTAGAGTTTTCAATACCTATTTCTTCCTGTATATAATTTAAGATATCACGTAATATCTTAATTTGTCCCTGTATAGGAGTTATATTATGTTGCCATTCAGCACACTGAACCATGCTAGGCAATTCAAAAACTTGTATAGCAGAAAAGTCACCACCTGTTCCTAAACTAGGATCTAGGGATATAAGATAAAGATTATTACCTGTGGGTTTTTTATACCAGCGCACTTGACCCATTTTTTCAATAGGTTCTCTACCTAGCAGTTCAGATAGTTTAATACTGTTAATCAATGTTTCGTCATAGACTAAGAATTCACAGCCGTATTCACGACGGAAACGTTCTTCACCAATGCGTCCCATCTCAGCCTGCTTCCAAGCTTCGTCTCGTTCAGGATGTTCTTCCCATCTCGATCTATAACCAAAAAATCCATTAATGCCTACGTTGTTAGCTATTTGATTACCGTACTCGTCAAACTTATGTTGACTTTCCTTCCAAATAGTAGCAAACGTATCTTCGTCACTGTTCGGTGTTGATGTAATAATTGCCTTACCACCAGTTGCCAGTGTAGGCGAAATAGAAGTCCAAAATTCTTCTGCAATATTAGGTTGCACAAATGCAAACTCGTCGCAGTATAGTAGTGATATAGACATACCACGACCCGTTGTGCCAGTAGTTGTTTGACTTACAATGCGACTACCGTTGTCAAATTCAATTGATCCTTTATTGTAACTAACAACACCGCATCGTATGTAGTCAGGACATAATTCATATCCATAACGAATACGTTGCATAATTTCCTGTGCACCTGTATATTTGTGCGCGGCCACTAGAATAGTTTGATCTGGATGAAACATGGCATACCATAAAAGATATCCTGCGGCACATGTTGTCTTGCCACTTTGACGCGGCATCATGTTTACATTAAATCTATGATCGTTATAAGAATGCAGAAGGCCTATTTGATAATCGTAAGGTTCAAATTTTATTTTGCCCTTAGTAGGGTGCTGTATGTGAAAAAAGTTTTTAGTGAAAAACAAGTAACCTTCCACGGGATCAGCACAGGCCAGCAAATCCTGAACTTGAGATTCTGTAAATTTTTCTTTGGTATGCGCTTTCTTGGTTAAGACGCCATCTAAACTTTTTGCCATATTTTATTTACATAAAAAAAGCAACCCTAAGGTTGCTTTTTGGAAGGGTCTTAATCACCCTGACTGCACTGGTTTAATCGTCTAAGTCGCCGCGGTTTTTTGCAGATTGTAACATATCAACACGGTCTTTATATCCCTTGACACCTGGTTTGATATCTTTGGCAGCTTTCTTTTCGCCTGCTGTAGGATTTTTAATGTGCTTCATTGTAGTCTTTTCTTGATGACTAGCTTCTTTGATCTCGTCGTACAAACGACCCAATTGAAGTTTTAAAGTCTCCTGCATTGGATTGCCGCCGCCATTAACTTTAGGAGCCTCTGCACCTCTACTGTGTAAGTCATCACCAGTTGGTGTTACTGCTTCAGGTGGTGCATACAGTTCTTCTGGTGCATTGGCAAATTCTTCATCAAACGCAAAATCGTCATCGCCAATTACTAGATCTTTACTGTCATCATGTCCGGCATGGCCGCCATCTTCAATGCCTTTAAGTATGCCCATTAGGTCTTTAATACCACCCGATCCGCTAGCATTTAAACTTACGTTCATGCTAACTGAGTCACTTTGTTTAGGAGGTGACATCATATCACCAGGCATGTTGCATTCATCTAAACTTTCAACAAAGTAATCAAGACCAAGGCTTTTTCTTAGTTGTGCTACTTCATCAAGTTCAATTTCTTGACTTTCATTTGCAGGAACAGAACGATATATACCGTCTGATCCTAATTCTACGCTAACTGCTCCTAGTCCTCTAATTCCTATTAAGGCAGCCGGAATCTTAATAATTTCCCCAGACCCTGTTCCAGTTTCTGTCCTGCCTCCCCACTTGTAAATTTTGCCATCAATATCAATTGTGTATGGTTCTGGTCCAGGTTTATATCTTGGATCAAATCTTTTGTTGAGGGGTACAACAGCAGGTTTTTCTTCTGCTGGTGCAGGAGCTGGTGCAGGATTTCCGCTTGGCTGGAATCCGCCAGTGACTTGGCCATCTGGACCAATAGTAACTCTTTCTGAAACTGAGCTGTCTATCTCGGCTAGTTTTGAAATTAAATCTTGAAAGTTCATTTGTCTTTTCCTTTAGGTGCTTTGATATCAACATCACTCTTTTTTAGACCTTTAAGAAAACTCATCAAATGCTTATCGCCAACTATCTTCTGGCCTTCGTCGTCTTTTTCATAGTCTTTTTCAAGAAGTGATTCGCCCTTCTTAGCATTTAGGCCAGCAAGATTAATCTCTTCTTCGCGAATATCAAATGGTGTTCTTACACGAATTCTTGCAGAACTAATTTTTAATTGCTCTGCAATATATTCTCTTAGAACTGCTGATGTTGTTGGATATGTTACTTTAATGTCAAAAATGTTAACTTCTGAAAATTTCTGATCTGGGAAATCTAAAGGGCTTTCTTGAATAGGTGTACGCTTACCTGCAGAACAGGCTGTACAGCCATATTTTTCTAAAGCAACTTTCATCTGTTTAGCACAGTCTTTTGGGCAGTCGCCAGCAATTTTTACTTTATATTCGTAAACTTGTTTGCTTTCTTCTAAATAGTGTTTGAAACTTTTCATAGTCATATCCATATTGTATATTTATGTGTCTTTCATGTTCTTAAGTTTCTCTAAAAGGCTGTTTCTATCTGTAATAATAACACCGTCGCCTTGTATAGTAACTGACTGATCATCTGATGACTCTTTATCTAGTTTTTCCTTTTTTAGCTGTAATTCTATCATTTTCAGCTTTTTATCAATTTTAGCTGCCTTGGCATCAATAGCATTTTTCAGCATACTGGCAGCTACTTCAAACACTCTGCCACTGTACCTAGCTTCAACATTCATGCCTAAATCCATTAGATCGTCGTAGGCATCTGTTGCACGTTGAGCTAGTGCATCAAACTCACTATCACTGACATCTCCAAGCCCTTTTACTTGAGGTAGAGCCGCAGATATCTTATCAAACTCGTTAATATCTCTCAACAGGGGTTGAGGCTTTTCTGCTAGTTCTTTTTTCTTCTTCTTTTCTTCTTGCTTGATAACTTCTTTGCTTTCAGGCAAGTTTAAAAGTTCTTCTAGTTTTTTAGTCATAGTAATACTTATCTGCCGCCATTATGAAATAAATCATTTTCGTTAACAATTCTAAATTTTATTCCCTGTTGTTTACACCAGATATTGGCTGCGGCCCATTTGGCTTGATTTTTTACAAACTGTGCTTGATTGTATTTGTTTTTACCCACACGCTCTAAAATTGTTTGGCTAGCAGGTTTTATTTCTATCAGTTCAACGTGCAATTTGTTATTTTTATCCACATATTGTATAAAAAAATCAGGCACGTATATAGTTTGGCGACCTGTTAGAGGATCTCTATACGGGATTGAAATTGCTTCACTAGCCCATTTTTGTACTGCGGGATTAGTATCGCAAAATTTCATAAAACTCCACTCCCAACTACTTCTGTATCGAGGAGTTTTATTACCTACATATTTCTCAGGCGCGGTGGGTGTAAATTTTCCCTGTGCAAACTTAGACATTTTAGACTAAAATATTTCTAGATTCAAATGTATCAGCTACCTGTGCTACTCTATAACCTAGAAGACTTGTTTTTTCTCTATAAGCATTTAATACCTGTGCAACTACTTGACTAAGTTGCACATCAGTCAATGCTTTGAGCGTATCTAACAAAGAAAATACATTTACATTGTCTAATCTAGCTTGATTCAAAAGCACAATACTGGTACTTCTAGCACTTTCTTGATCAAACCCTCTTTTTAAAAAGAAGGCTAGGACAGCGTCAATTTGATTAGTAGGAAAGCTAATTTCGTGAACGTAATACTTGTCAAAAAATTGACGAACTTCGCCTGCGCTGTCTACTGGTTCTGGTGCGGGTAAATTTGCCATAATTATTGTTGGATGATAACCGGTGAATTACCTGTAATGTTTACAGGTCTTGCTGAAGTAATATTATTATTAGATGATGTTCTTGGAAACACTGTACCTTCAACTCCGCCGACCCCTGGTGTTGCTGTTGAACCTAAAGAACCAGTACTAACAATACCTGTTTGTCCACTAATTTGTTTTTGTTGTGTAGTCTGAGTATAATTTTGATCAGTTGTTACTCTGTTGTTAAGAGTTTCAACAGTAGCTCTCGGTGTTTCCGTAGTTACCGCACTAGTTTTAGGAATAGTAATTCCTGCAGGTAAACTTAATGGACTAGGAGTTTGATCATAGTGCTCAGAACCAAATCCTTCTGGTACATCTCCGCTAATTGTTCCACTACTATAATGCACAGCTTCGTAAAGCAAGGTCATAGTTAATTCGTGTGTGGTATTAGTTTTAGCATAGTCCATCGTTTGATGGTCAAATGTTTGTATATAAGGGTTTATAAGTTTGTAGGCAAAATATTCTTTTCTAGATAACTGATAAATTGTTATACTGTTAAAGAACATCTCTGAACTTTTGTTATCTAGACCGTAAGCATTACTTGGTGCTCGTTTAGTTGCATTTCTAGCATAGGCGCTGTTTGGACTGCCTGCAGATGTTGGATCTGCGTAGTAATACCTATAATAATTTTGCCAAACTTTACTAATCAATCCCATATTATCGTCGTGGAACTTAATAGTCACAGGATCAAACTTATGTGACGACTGTATTACTTTTTTTCTATTGTACTGATTAACTGCTTCAGCTGTAATCTTAATATTAGGTAAAGTAACATTCTTTACCAACATGTTAATTTCGTTTTTATGGCGTTGTGTTATACTTTGGTCTTGTAATGCTCTGCTATTAATACTAAACACTGTATGGAATAGAAAATCAGCTTTAGGTGCCAGTCTAAAATTATCATCACGGAATAATCTTGCGCCGTGCTGATAGTCCCTTAGAGTTGAACTAGGGTTGAGATTGTTGTTTAGATATGCATTAAACGGATTTGCCATAATATTATTTATGTAGCCAAATTAACTACGTAGTTAATAAAAGCCCACAAAAAAGCCCACATAACGTGGGCTTTTTGTTTAGCGAGCTCCGCCGCCTGTTGTACCTGTACCTGTTAATCTAGTAACTGGTGTTCCTACGCCAATTGTACCTGCTGTTTGTAAGCAGTTATCTGGCTGGATTGTTAAGCTGATTGTTAAAGCTTCTTGTGTACCATAGTTGTTTGTATCGTAATCAACTTTAGTTACATAACAACCATAGCATTCCCATGTTTCTAAAACATTCGGTGTACTAGCTCCGTTACCACCGTCTAAAATTTCTAAACGCATGGTAAACTTGTAGTCACTGCCAGCTGCCGCTGAAGCTTGTTCAAAGAAATCAAACTGCTTCTGCATCTGTTCACCAACTAATTTTGAAACGCTACCTGTAACATCGTCACGTAATTTGATGGACATTGCTTCCCAGGTACCTTTACCAGCTAAGTGGAAAACTGAGTTGTAAACTTCAATTGGAATATCTTTGAAGCTAGCCACAGGACGTTTAGCTTCAGAAACTTGCTTGGTCAACTCAGTAGTTGGAGTTGATACACCAAAGTTTTCAAACATCACTCTAAAGCGATATTTTAACTTTGGCATCAACATACCTTGTGCTGATGCGCTTTGATCTGATGCTAGCGGTACTGTAAATCTTGATAGTGTTGCGATTGCCATTTTATTATTCCTTTAATTATAGACCTTTGATCTCGCCAGTGTTCTTCAAGCGTAATGGAATGTAAATGAATTCCACTGCCTTAACTGGTTCAATAGCTACATCAAGGTATAGTTCACTACGATCAATTCTAGCAGGAGTATTGTTGCTTGTATCGCAAACTACAATGTAGTCGTATAGAGCACGTTGTCCAACTAGTTCTAACAATAGACTTTCAGCCGCTTGTTTAATTTCATCTCTAGTAATCTTGTCGTTTGGTTCAAACACATATGGTTTAGCCAACTGTGTAAACTGACGGCGTAGATAAATCACTAGACGTGCCACGTTGATACGATCTAATGCAGAAGCATTTCTTGCACGGGTGTACTGTCCGTAGTTTACTAGTCCGCTTCCAACAATAAATGTTAGCGGATTAACTTTAACGCTGGCTAGTGTGTCTCGCTGTCCTGTGTTTAGAGCAACTGATTGGAATTCACCTTCGTCTGTAATGTAACCAACTGCTGTAGCGTTGGTAATACCACCACGGCGTGTACCTGCTGGTGCAAACCATGGATAAGCCACTTGGTCGTTAAGAGCAATAGTTCTTAACATCATATGGCTTGGAGGAACAACAACGTTATTACCAATGTTGTCGCTAGTGTAACCCCATGGATAGAACACACCTAGGTATTCGTCTGAGCTTACTAAACCGTTGTCGTTATCTTCTAATGCACCTGCTTGGTTAGTACCCCAGTTCAACAATGAAGTTGCATCTGGACGTAATCTTGGAGGTGTATCACCTACGATGAATGCTGTTAGACCGCGATCATAATTCAAGCTGATCATTTCGCCAATTAGCTCAGGATAACCTGGGCAAGCAATTAAGTTAAACACGCGGCTTTCTTCGTCACGAATCTGTTGATTAGCATTGACAAGGGCCTGTAACTTTTGTACAACAACCTTACGTTGTGCCTTACGACCAAATGTACCTGCGCCATTTTCTTGATTGCCAGCTTCTGATAACCAACGATGTGGATAGTAATCACTCATTAGTTCATCGTTGTCTGTTCTGAAGTTACGTGCAAGAATATCAACGTAGTTGCGTACAAAACGCTTGACGTTGAAACCGCTTCTACGTAAGTTCCATAGTAACATGCCTTTTGGATACAGTGCTGGATCTGGACAGTCAAAGTCTACAAAGTTGCTGGTTAATAAATCAACAATTGAGCTAGCATCTGCTGTACGACCTGTAGTATTCCAACGTGCATCTGCAAATAGGATACCATTTTCTGTTGATTGATCTGAATTGTCAACTAGTGTCCATTTTTGTGTAGCATAGTTGTACTTGTAGATCATTGGGAAGTTTTCTAAATCACTAGTATCAACCCAAAGATCACCGTTAGCTAAGGCAGTACCGTCGCTTTGTGTTAATGGAGCAGTTGCGCTAACAATAGGACCCTCTGGATCTGTTGCATCGCCGCCGCCTTGATTCTGTACAAGATTCTTGTAACCAACCCACTTATCACCGTTGTGAACCATGATATCAACTTCGTCAATTAGACTGTTGTACCATAATTGTCCGTCTGCTGTTAAACTCTTTGGACTATCTTCACCTGCGGTGTATGTTAATACTTGCCATAGGCTAGCAACAAACTCGCCAGGGCCGCCATTTGGATTAGCGTATAGATTAACTGTAGATGTTGAGAATCCTGCATCACGGAATGCATCTGCTGTACCGTCTACGATATAAATCTCGCCACCTTGATTGTGTTGGATTACAATTCTATTGGCGCTGTCAACGCTGGCTACGACATTTGTACCAACTGGCATTGCCGCATTAATTGCGCCTGCTACTGTATCAGCATCGTCAACAGTACCAGCTGTTGTAAAAGATACAGTAACTGAATTACTAAGAGCAGTTGAACCTTTGATGCTTTCTCTAATTGAGAAGCTGCCTGCGCCTGCAGAGAATGTGCCAGTAGTAACTACATTAGATACAATTTTTGTTTCGCCTGCACTTACTCTTCTGTAGATTTTGAAATTAGCTTCGATGTCTGCGCCTGTTAGTTCAGAATCGTTAAATTTAGCGTATAATGCACCTGTAGCTAGGTTAATACCGCCGCCGGCTGCATCTAATCCTGCAAGAGCAGCATGTCCGTTTGCATACAATGGACACTTGATTTCTTCCCAGGCTGCGGTTGAACTGTTGTAGCGTTTTACACGTACACTTGCACCTAGGTTAGGTTCTGTTGTTTTGAACCATACTGAACCTGTTGGGCGTGGGTTAGTGTCTGTTGTTTTGTATGCTGGAACTTGGGTATGTGCTGAAATTTGTAGTTTAGGTGCATAGTATGTACCTGACTTAATTCCAACAGGACTAGCAACTGTGCTCACCCCAGCTAATGTACCAGCTACTGTTAATACATCAACATCGCCATTTAAGTATAATTCTAGTTTACCATTTACTGCGGCAGCAGTTACTCCTACTACAGTGCTGCCAATTGCAGACACTAGTGTAGCTAAACTTGTTGCACCTGTAATAGTTGTTCCGTTTAGAACCAATGTATCAGACAGTGTAATTGTACCTGGAGTTTTTGTACCTGCTACTGCTGGCCAGCTCTTGGTCCAATCATTTGAACCTACTTGTTTCCATTGTCCTGAACGATTTTTATAAAATAGTTTATTTAGGGTAGTTGTTGCTACGATTGCGTAATCACCGTTTGCGCCAACTGATGCCTTTGGAGCACCGTTAGTTACTTTAGTAGTATCAGTAATAACAACTGGTGTTTTGGAAACAAATGTTTGACCGTTTGTTACACTGGCGTCACTGCCATTCCATTCAAAAATACCAAATGAAGTACCTGCGGTGTCAAACCAGTAAGTACCATTTTGTGGTTGGCCTGCTGGTGCTGATGCTGATGCATCTAGTTGCCCTAGGTCTAAATCTGCACGTACAACAAATGCACGATTGCTTACACCTAAATATGAATAAGCTGTTTGTAATCCGTATTCATTCTGTTCGCCAGCGTGAATAGGATTGTTGTTTGCATCTGTCTTGAATATTGGTGTACCGAATGTGTCAGCTAAATCTTTCTGACTTGTCAATAGGTAAACTTGTCCTGCATTAGCTTTCAGTGTACCTGGAGCAATACCAGTACCAGAGGCATTCTGCTTATTCTCTTCAGAAGCAACAATAATTAAGGGTGTCGTACCTGGAGCAGCTGGTGTATAGAAACTTTCATCTATAACTGATACGCTTACGCCTGGTGAACTGAGTTGAGCCATATTATAATCTCCATGAATACAATTCTATATGTATTTATGGTGATCTTAATTTTTGGGCTGGTTATAACTAACGAAAAAGGGGGTAAAAAGGTGTAAATAACTGCATGAGACCACTTTGTTCCTGCGGTTTAAGACCTCGTGCAGTTAACTATCGAAAGAACAACAAGACTTACTATCGTAAGTTATGTGAAGCATGTCTGTACGAAGGAGATCGTGCAGGGTCTCCTAGATGGTTTCGTGCTGGATATAAAATAAAAAATATCTGTGATAAGTGTGGTTTCAAAAGTCCACACAAAGAAGTATTCACAGTATTTCACGTAGACGGTAATTTAGATAATTGTCGATTTAACAATCTAAAAACAGTGTGTTCTAACTGCGCTCGAGTCCTGCATAAAGAGGGCGTTCGCTGGAAGCAAGGGGATCTTGTTCCTGATCTATAAGCAATTTGACCTGTGCATATAGTTGATCTATACTACCGTTATTGTCTAGAACAAAGTTAAAGTTAGTACCTACCCAAGCAGTTTCACTAGCATGGATTCCTTCTTTAACTAGCCAGTCTTGTGCGTTTGCACTTCCTTTATTAGCCTGTACAGCAATGTCATACCAGTGGGGACGATGACCGCGTTCTACGCAGACTATTTTACCCCCTGCGGCTTTAATTGATTTAATTTCGTTAGGAAAGCGGCAGTCTGAAATAACAATGTCGTCTTTACTATTGCGTAGTTTATTTTCCAGAGCGGCAATCCAAATATCATCATGGAAGCCTTTACGGCATACTTCTGTGCCCCAGTATTGTAAGACCCAACGCGGAGTTAGATTGGGCATGCCTAAGCGTTCTGCCCACCACGGATCTACTTGTTCTCGCCACTCACGGGCTTCTTTTGTGCGCCCTTCCAGCATAGTACGGTTCCAACCAAATACCTGCGCTACTGCGTCTTTTAGGCTGTTTGCAAAACTTTCTCGTCGGAAACCATGGAAGTTAGTTAGATAATCCGCAACTGTATCTTTACCACTACCAATAAATCCGCAAACACCTATAATCATAAGAACCCCCGTAATTTCTGCTAGTATATAACAGATTTAATACAGGGGTCAAAGATTTGTTAGCCAATAACGAATGTCAATGGGGTTCCGCCCGGTACCATTTCGTTAATTTCTTTTTCTAGCTTTTCAATTTCTTCTTTACCAGAACTCTTAAGATCAGCACCGTTCATTTGGATGGCACTACCTGGGCCAGCTATACTGGCAAACTTACTACGTGCCTCGCCTAACATGATCTTACAGGTTGCAAGACTGTAGTCATACAACCATTGTTTTGCATAGATATCCTGTAACAATACGAAATCTGGTCTAAAATTATGAGTCCTTAGCATGATCTGTTCTTGTGTTGCAAAAGGACGCTGAAGGATTGTTAGTATATGGCTAGTTGGTTTCCATTTAAACTCAATGTAGCTACCAAACATACGGCCAACTAATTTTTGATATCCAGAATACAGTTCATAAGTGGCCAAGCCGCCCATCATAGTAGAGCTTAACAAATAGGTATTTGTATAGGCCAAGTTGAAGGGTTCAAACAGTGACCCGCCTGCGCCCATGCCGCTACGACTACCAATAGCTCGTCTAAATACGCTTTGAACTTCAATAACTTCGTCTGGTAGACGATATTCGTTGACATCTTGTTGTAGTTCTAAAAACATGTAACTTTCTTCAACGGCATTACTACTACGCTGTCTAAGTTTAGTTAACGCTCGATTAAGAGCAGTTTCGTAGTGAATAGGATCTAATTCAACTTCGACCATGCCGTCGCCTAGCATAGCACGGACGTAATCAAAGACTTTTTGGCGTTCTTGTTGGCTTGTTGTAGCGTTAGTATCAGGCATTTTTGCTCTCCTTACATATTTAGCTAGCGATAAATATCATTATGCCACGACTATCCCTATATAAACCCGAACGAGGGCAAGATTACAAGTTTATAGACCGCCAGATTTCTGAAATGTTTCAGGTTGGTGGTACTGACGTATATCTGCACAAATACCTAGGTCCTGCTAATCCCAGCGAACAGACTGCTACTGCGGATCAGCCGCACTATGTTGACGGGGTCAAAGAGACTAATATCCAAGATCTATTATTGTTAGAAAATCGTGATAGAAAATACGATCCTAGTATCTATAAA
>Ga0222712_10003398_pt1 | contig 17377 bp, 14 predicted proteins | sample C33_657DmetaG_FD_165043 | JGI IMG/M metagenome (GOLD analysis project Ga0222712, IMG submission 165043) | Estuarine water microbial communities from San Francisco Bay, California, United States - C33_657D | ecosystem: Environmental > Aquatic > Marine > Unclassified | place: USA: California...
CATCGAAGATGCGCCCGTCGTCGTCGTCGTCGTCGTCGTCGTCGTCGTCGTCGTCGTCGTCGTCGTCGTCGTCGTCACCAACGCGATCGCGCGCGCGATCGCGCGATGGGCGCGCGCGCGACGCGTGTTTGGTCGATTCTTCATAGAAAGCACCTCAACCCTCTATTGTAAAGACACCATGAATCTCGCGAGAGCACGAAATATTCCTCGCGCGTCGACGTCGACGTCACTGTACGCCGCACGTCGATCTCGAAATCGCGCGCCATGTCTTCCGCGATGTGCGTCATCGAGACGTCCTCAGCCGGTCGCGAATATAAAGTTCGCGACATGGCGCAAGCCGACTTCGGGTGCGTGCGCGCGTCGACGAGAGGCGAATGCGCCGAGACGAACGCGATCGCGTCATCGAGCGTTGGGGAATCGCGACACCGATGCGAGCGGCGGCGGCGGCGGCGCGACGATCGATCGGGGCGATCGCGCGGCGATGCGACGAAGTGAATCGCATGTCAGCGCGAGATTCGAATGGAGGAATATTATATTCGTCCTCCGCGATCGTCGACGGGCGATCGTGGACGACGCGGAGGGTGGTTTCGTTCGCGCACGTATTCCCTCGTCGGGGTTGGGCACGAAAAGCACGGGTTCGTTTTGACTGACCGAGAGAGGATTGATTTCTTGTTCGCAGTCGCATGGAAATTGAACTCGCGCAAGTTGAAATGCCGGGTTTGATGTCGTGCATCGCTGAATTCGGACCGGCGCAACCGCTCAAGGGGGCGAACATCTCCGGCTCGTTGCACATGACGATCCAAACCGCGGTTTTGATCGAAACGCTCGTCGCGCTCGGCGCCAACGTGCGTTGGTGCTCGTGCAACATCTTCTCCACGCAAGATCACGCGGCGGCGGCTGTTGCTCGTGACTCTGCCGCTGTGTTCGCGTGGAAGGGTGAAACGCTCGAAGAGTACTGGTGGTGCACCGATCAAATGCTCGACTGGGGCAACGGGCCTCTGGACATCATCGTCGACGACGGTGGCGACGCTACTTTGTTGATCCACGAAGGTTACAAGGCTGAGCTCGAATTCGCCAAGAATGGCACGATCCCGAACCCGGCGTCGACCAATAACGCCGAAATGAAGTGCGTGTTGAAGATTATCGCCGACAACTTGAAGTCCAACCCGACGAGATGGCAAAAGATTGTCGCGTCGTGTGTCGGCGTCTCTGAAGAGACCACGACCGGCGTCAAGCGTCTCTACGAAATGCAAAAGGCTGGTGAATTGTTGTTCCCGGCGATCAACGTCAATGACTCCGTCACCAAGTGCAAGTTCGACAACTTGTACGGTTGCCGCCACTCGTTGCCGGATGGTATCATGCGCGCCACTGACGTCATGATTGCGTCCAAGACGTGCTGGGTCGCCGGCTACGGTGATGTCGGCAAGGGTTCTGCCGCGGCGCTCAAGGCTGCCGGTGGCCGTGTGATCGTGTCCGAGATCGACCCGATCTGCGCGCTCCAAGCTGCCATGGAGGGGTATCAAGTGCTCCCGCTTGAAGACTGCGTCGAACAAGTGGACATCTTCATCACCACCACTGGTAACAAGGACATCATCATGTGCCACCACATGGCGAAGATGAAGAACAACGCCATCGTCGGTAACATTGGTCACTTCGATAATGAAATTGACATGGCTGGCCTCGAAACCTACCCGGGCATCAAGCGCCAAAACATCAAGCCGCAATGCGACCGCTTTGAGTTCCCCGATGGGCATGGCGTCATCGTCCTCGCCGAAGGTCGCCTCCTCAACCTTGGTTGCGCCACTGGTCACCCGTCTTTCGTCATGTCCTGCTCTTTCACCAACCAAGCTATCGCCCAGCTTGAATTGTGGAACGAACGCAACTCTGGCAAGTACGAAAACAAGGTGTACGTTCTCCCCAAGCACTTGGATGAAAAGGTCGCCATGCTCCACCTCGCCAAGATTGGCGTCAAGCTCACGAAGTTGTCCGCCGAACAAGCCAAGTACATTAACGTCCCGGTTGAAGGTCCGTTCAAGCCTGCGGCGTACCGCTACTAAATTGTTAGCTGTTAGATCCTGCATCGTCGGCGCGCGCTTGTCGCACGCGTCTACGAGAAGGCGCGCCAGACGCATTTCACCGTCTGGAACGACGCGTTTTTAGGTGAAATCGGTTTGCTCGATTCGTAGTTCCAATTTAATTCCATGGTAAAAATCCATCTCAACCTCTGCCATCACACCCATCGCGTTCATCGATCCCCTCGCCTCGACGAATCCATCGAGACGTTTCGGCTCCGTCGGCGCGCCGCCCGCGCGAAGCCCAAGCCCCAGTCCCAGTCGCTCTTCCTCTGGCCCACGATGACTGTCGAATCCATGACCGCGGCGTTTGCCACGCCCTCGAGCGCGATCACGCCCGACGTCGCTGAAGCGATCGCGCGCTGGTCAACGTTCGCCGCCGTCGATGCGTCGACGCTCGCGGAGCTCGACGCCCACCTGGCGACGCGCGCCGCGCTCGCGGGTCACGCGCTCACGGCGGCAGACGCCGTGGTGTACGTCAAGTCTATCGCGTCGATCAAGGCGTCGAAAGAGGCGCTGGTGCACTGCCGCCGATGGGCGGCGCACGCGAGCGCGCGCGGAGGATGCGTCGGGGAGGACGCGTACGTCGCGAAGACGACGGCGCCTCCGCGTTTCGAAGTCTCGCAGACGGCGACGGAGAAGAAAGACGCACCACCGCAGACGTCGACCAGCGGAAAGGAGAAGAAAGAAGATGAGAAGAAGGAAAAGAAAGGACCGCCGGTGGCGGCGGCGGTGAACGAGGATGTCTCGTGCTTGGATATCCGCGTCGGACGCGTCGAGCGCGCTTGGGAACATCCAGAGGCGGATAAGCTTTGGGCGGAGATCATTTCTTTCGGTGATTTGGGCGAGCGTCAAGTGTGCAGCGGCTTGCGTGCTTTTAAAACGAAGGAGCAAATGGAAGGCGCGCGCGTATGCGTCGTGGTCAACGTCAAGCCCGGAAAGCTTCGCAACATGCAGTCCGACGGCTTGGTGCTCTGCACATCCAACGCCGATCACACGGCCGTTGATTTCGTGATACCACCAGAGGGCGCGGCGATCGGTGAGCGCATCACGTTCGCCGGTCACGAAGGCGAGGCTGAAGAGGTGCTAGTACCGAAGAAGAAGCAACTGGAAACCGTGGGTGAGTTCTTGAAGACGAACGCCGACGGCGTCGCGTGCTACAAGGGTGTTCCATTCATGACCACAGCGGGTCCGTGCACGAGCTCGTTGAAAGATTGCTTTATCAAATAATCATCTCTCGGTTCGCTCGTCTATCTAATTCTACGGTACTGCGCTACCGACGGTCTACGGATCGATTTCCATGTTGTCCAATAATCGCACTTGACCAAATTTCGCCGCCACGACGATGACACACATGGAATCGACGACGCCAACGTACTCTTGTAGAGTCTCTGGGTGCAATACTTTCACGTAGTCCACTACGCCGGTGGCGTTTGAAATACCCTCAGTCACCGCACGCACGATTTCTGACGCGTCCACGCGTCTCGACGCAGCGTCCTGCGCTGCCCGCGACATGCTCGCTCGTATCGCCGGCGCCTTTGCTCGATTTTCCGGCGTCAGCATCGCGTTCCTCGAGCTCATCGCCAACCCATCGCTCTCGCGAACGATCTCTCCGCCCACGACGTCGATCGCGAAATCCAAATCCCGAACCAGGCGTTGAATCACGCGCCACTGCTGATAGTCTTTTTTCCCAAACGCCGCCACGTCTGGTTCCACGACGTTGAACAGCTTCGTCACCACCGTCGCCACGCCTCTAAAAAAATGCGGCCTCGTGAGCGAGCACAACCCTTTCGATACGTTCTCCACGTTCACAAACGTCTCGTGCGGCGCTTCTTTCGACGCGTCCGCGTACATCCCGCGCGGCGCGTACACCGCGTCCACGCCCCCCGCTCGTTTGAGTTTCTCCACGTCCGCCTCCAGCGTCCTCGGGTACGACGCGAAATCTTCCCCTGGGGCGAATTGCGTTTCGTTCACGTACACGCTCACGCACAATGCGTCGCATTTCCCTCGGCACAGGGCGACTAAACTCACGTGGCCGTCGTGCAGCGCCCCCATGGTTGGGACGAAACCTATGCGTTCGCCTCGCGCGCGCCTCGCGCGCGACCACGCGCGCATGGACGACGCGTCGCGGATGATTTCAATCGACATCGATGTCGATCGAAGCGCGATTCGAGGGCGTGGAAGTGCCGCGCAAACCGATTCGCTCGCCACACCGAGCTCGCGATTTCGCTCGATCGATCGATCGATCGATCGATCGAACGAACGAACGAACGAACGAACGTCACACGCGCGCGTTCGTCGATCGCGTCGAACGATAAGGAAAGGTGAAAAACATCGGCGAACGCGCGCGCGATGGATTTCGCCGCGCTCGAAGCGCGCGAAGGCGTGCGGTTGAGCTGGAACGCGTGGCCGTGTTCGCGAATCGAAGCCACGCGCGTGGTGCTCCCGTTCGGGGCGCTGGTGAGCCCGGGGCGAGACCTCGGGGAGAGTTGTCCGACGCTCCCGTACGAACCAGTGGTGTGCGAGGGGTGCCAGTCGGTGCTGAACCCGTACTGCGCGGTGGATTACTACGCGAAACGGTGGCGATGCGCGCTGTGCGACGCGTTGAACGCGCTTCCGAGAAACTACGAACAGATAAGCGAGAATAATTTGCCAGCGGAGTTATTCCCGACGTATACGAGTGTGGAGTATTCGGTGGGGAATAAGAGTCCCACGACGCCGTGTTTCGTGCTGTGCTTGGACTGCGCGTGCGCGGTGGAGGAGTTACAAGACGCGAAGGATTCGTTGATGCAACTCGTGTCTTTGCTACCGGAAGACGCGTGCGTTGGGTTGCTGACGTTTGGATCGACCGTACGCGTGCATGAACTGGCGGACAACGAGGGGGGGATGCGAAAGTCGTACGTGTTTCGCGGGACAAAGGATTGCGACCAAGAAGCGTTGAAGAAGCTGTTGGGACTAGACTTTAACCGCCAGCGCGCAGCGGTGACGGTGAACGGCGCCACCGGGCCAGGGCCGCAAGCGGCTGCGCCAGCGACGATGGAGTACGCCAAGCCGACCCGACGGTTCATTCAGCCCGTGAGTGAGTGCGAGTTCACCCTGCAGAGTGTGCTCGAGGAGGTTACGGTGGATGAATCGGCGCCAGAGCGAGGGAAGCGATCTTTGCGCGCGACGGGGGCTGCAATTAGCGTCGCCACGGGGTTATTAGCCGAATCACACGCATCTCAGGGTGGGCGCGTGATGGTGTTCACCTCTGGCCCATGCACCACGGGTCCCGGGTTGGTGGTTGGCACAGACATGGCGGAAAACTTGCGCTCGCATCAAGATTTGGACAAGGGAGCGGCGAAGCACTACAAAGAGGCGAGTAAATTTTACAACGCTCTAGGGATACGATTAGCCACGAGTTCGCACTCGTTAGATGTATTTGCGTGTTCTTTGGATCAGGTTGGGTTGGCGGAGCTGAAAATTGCGGTGGACCAGACTGGCGGTTATATGATTCTCGCCGAACAGTTCCGTACGGAGGCCTTTAGGCTATCGTTGGCCAAGATGTTCTCGCGCGACCCCAAAACCGGGACTTTGGACATGAGGTTTAATGGGACGTTCAGCGTGTTTACCACGCCCCAAATCATGGTGTGCGGCGCGATCGGACCGGTGAGCGCGCTTGCTGTGAAATCGCAGCGAATCAGCGAAAATGAAATCGGCCTCGGTCAAACAACGTCGTGGAGAATGTGTTCTTTTTCGCCGACGACTACCGTTGCGGTGTACTACGAAGTCGTGAATCAACATAGCAACCCGATTCCGAATGGCCAACCGTTCTTTTTACAATTTTGCACGCGCTACAAGCTGAGTGATGGGCAAATTCGTTTGCGCGTCACAACGGTTGCGCGTCGATGGACAGAGAGCAGCACTTCGCCGGAAATTTTAGGGGGCTTTGACCAAGAAGCGACGGCCGTGCTCATGGCGCGCATAGCGACGTTTAGAACCGAGAATGAGGAGTCGTTTGATTTATTGCGTTGGTTGGACCGAACGTTGATTCGCGTTGGCTCAAAGTTTGGCGAATATCAGCGCGACGCTCCAGAAAGTTTCCGCATGCCATCAAGCTTGTCCATTTATCCGCAGTTCATGTTCCACTTGAGACGGTCGCAGTTTTTACAAACCGCGAACAATTCACCGGACGAGACTGCGTTTTACCGTATCATGCTCACGCGAGAGACGGTGATGAATTCCCTCGTGATGATTCAGCCCACTCTCTTTAGCTATTCCTTCCACGGCCCGCCGCAGCCGGTGCTATTAGACGTGAGCGCCATATCGCCGGACACGATCTTGCTCTTGGATTCATACTTTTTGATCGTCTCACATCGAGGGAGCACGATCGCGGCGTGGCATAAAGCAGGCTACCAAGAACAGCCCGAGCATGAAGCGTTTCGAGCGCTCCTCGCCGCACCGGTGCGCGATGCTAAAGCCCTCGCCGCCGAGCGTTGCCCGACTCCTCGCCTGGTGGAGTGCAATCAAGGCGGTTCTCAGGCGCGGTTCTTGCTCGCCAAGCTCAATCCATCGGCGACGCACAACACGAGCGCTGCTTACAACCAAGGTGCGGGAGAAATCATCTTCACCGACGACATCTCCATGACCGTGTTCACCGAACACCTCGCCAGACTCGCCGTGGCATCTTAGGCGCCTCAGCGCACCTCCATGCGAATCGTCTTTACCGCACGGTCCCATCTCCGCGTTGTCATAGCCATAGTCCAGCCGAATCTTCAACCCTCTTGCCTCGCGACGAGCAACCGACCGCGCCACGACGAGACGAGCGCCACATCCCGACGCATCATGCGAGCGATGAGCGCGCGCGCGTCGACCCCGAGCGCCCATGTTGTACGGCATCGTCGTTTTCGCGCTCGTCGCGCGCGTCCACGCTCGGCATCGGGCAAACTCATCGACGAGACTTGGGTCGAGCTCAGCGACGCGTCGTTCGCGATTGAGAGCGGCCGCGAGCTCTTCGCGTCGCGCGCGTACGCCGACGCTCTGCGCGAATTCGAGCGCGCGCTGACGCTTCCCGGAAGCGGCACGAAACGCGACCGGGCGAAACCGGCGGAGCTTTCACTCGGGGAACGCCAGGCGGCGCTGTACAACGCCGCGGCGTGTCGGTGCGCGATGCAGGACGTCGACGGCGCGCTCGTCGCCTTGGAGGGATGCTTCAAGGCTGGGTACGCCAACCCGCGATCGTACGGCGCTTCGCGCGCGATGCGAGATTTAGATGCGATGTGGGACGACGACGAGCTCAAATCGGCGACGCGCACGGAGGGGTTTCGAGAACTGGTGAAAAAGTATAAAGTGACGCCGAACGCGTTGGCGTTGCAGTTTGACGTCGGGAACTCGATGATCGGACGCGTGATAGAGGGCGTGAACGACAAAGTAACGCCGAAGAAGTGAGTTTGTGAGATGATTGGGCATAATTTATCGGCTCGCGCGCGCGCGCGCGCGCGAACATTTCATTTGCCCGACTCGGCGACGCCGGTGGACGGCACTCGACGCCTCACGCTATGTTCCACCGCGCTTCGCTCGCCGCCAGCACCGTGCGAAGCGCGTCGAGCCGCCTCGCTTCAACCTCTGCGTTCGCTTCAGACGCCATCGTCATGCGCGACATGGTATTTTTTGCCAAGCACGGCGCGCTCGACGCCGAACGCGTCCTGGGTCAAAAGTTCACCGTCAACGTCGAGCTCTTCACCCCGCTCGATCGCGTCGGACTCTCCGACGATTTGCGCGACACCATAGATTACGCCAAAGCGTGGTCCATCGTCCGCGACGTCGTCGAGCGCGGTCCATGTCGCGTGACTATTGAACGCGTCGCCGAGGACGTCGCCCGAGAGTTGCTTCGAGAATTCGCGGCGGCGTCGCGCGCCGTCGTCGCCATCGACAAGAAGCACGTCGCCATCGAGGGCGCGCTCGCGTCGCTCGGCGTGCGCATCGCTCGAGATCGTCCGTCGTGACGTTCGCGTTTCTCGTCTCACCAAAGTAGCTCTTTTCGTCGCCTCGCGGCGGCGCTCTAGCTTCGTAGCTTCGCGACGCTTTATAATAACAACCTCACTCGTCGCCCGTTCGTCGCCGCGCGCGCGCGTCGCATAGGCGCGACGCCAAAGCGAGCATGGACAGTCGCGCGCTCGATGACGCGCGCGGCAAGCCCTCGGCGATGCCTCGAGAAGTCGATTGGAATTCTTTGGACAAGCGCAAATTCGTGTTGAATTCCATCGGTTTGTTCTCCGTCGTCACCACGGCGTTGTACCCGCTGTCGGTGATCAAGACGCGGCAGATGATCGGTAGCGAAGCGGAGCTGAAAGGCGTGCGAGAGATCGTGCGAGAGATCGTGCGAGAACGAGGCGCGCGAGGGCTGTACCGCGGGTTCGGAACCATCATCGTCGGAGCGATGCCGATACGGGTGGTATATTTATCGACACTCGAGGCGGTGAAGACGCGAACGAACGCGACGTTCGATGCGATGAATGTACCAGAGATGTACCGAGGGGCGGCGGATGCCGCGGGTGGGGCGACGGCGAGTTTGATATCGCAGACGCTGGCGGTGCCCGTGGATGTGATTTCTCAACGGCAAATGGTACAAGGGATGAAGAGCGGAGGAAATGCAGCGAAAGGCGGGGCCGAGGGCGCGGTATTAGTGGGCTATCGTAATGGATTAGACGCCGTGCGAACGATCGTGCGGCAAGAGGGCGTGCGTGGGTTGTACAGAGGATTTGGAGCGAGCATCGCGACGTTGGTGCCGGGAAGCGCGTTGTGGTGGGGATTCTACGGAACGTATAAGCGCGCGTTATGGGGCTTCGCTCCAGATGATTGGCGCGACGAGGCGACGACGAGCGATGAGAAAGTTGCGGCGGTGCAAGCTGCGGCTGGAGTGTGCGCAGGGATGTCGAGCGGCTTTCTCACGACGCCGCTCGACATCATGAAGACGCGGCTGCAAGTACTGAGCGGACAGCCGGGTGGAGATAAGCACACGTTGATGAGTACAGCGCGCGCGTTGTACGCAGAACACGGCGCGATGGGGTTCTTACGCGGCGTTCGACCGCGCATGATGAGCGTAAGTATTTGGGGCACGACGATGGTGAGCGTGTACGAATTGCTGAAACGTCAAGCGTCAATTTAAACGTCTATGATGAATGCAACGACATTAAAACACCGGCGCAGGTGGAAAGTTCGCGATTATTAAAATCATTACTTCCTAGCACGCAACCTTAGAGGAAAACATTATTGTAGTATTGACACGATTAGCGAAAAGCCATCATTCAACTCGCGCATTCATCGATCGGAGTCGTGTTCCGCGTTTCGCGCCACCAGTTAATCTTACGCGCGCATCGAGACGCCGCGCGCGAGAGCGCTCAACGCATCGGTATGATCTACATCAATACAACGTCATTCTCGCCGATCTACGTTACAAACTCGGGATTGACGCTCACATCGTCGGTGTTCGTCGCCGCGTTTAAAAGCCGAACATATTTTTTAGCCTGCTCCAATCGTGCGGTCACCATATCCACCTCTCGAGCGCGCTCAATCGCCGCCTCCATTCCGCGTTGCGCAGACATCTCGATGACACTCTGAATTTCATCCAAGCAGCGTTGCGCCTGGTCGGCGAAATCCCTCAACTGCTGTCTCGCGTTGGCGACGTGATCCATCGCGGCCGCGTAGCGTTCCACCACATTCGATGCCAAAGTGGACACGCCCGGATCATTCACGGCGTCAAATTTGGCTTGAAAACTCTGAAATGTCGTCAACAAGGCGTCTTCGACAGCGGGCGCCTCTTCAGCGCGCGTTGCGGCGGCATGAGTGTCGGTTTCCGCTTGCGTATCGCGCGTATCGCTGAGCGTTGTGCGAACAAAAGACGTTCGCTGATGATCAAACTTTGCAGCTTTCGATGTCGGCAGGTCATATTCCGTGTCAGGGTTTTCTTTATCTTCTTCTGGCACACCCTTGCGCGGTTCCGATCGCTTGGCCTTGCGGGGCATCGTGGAAACTTGTGAAGTTGACCGAGTGCATCGAATCGACGCGACGCGTCGCGAAGCTAAACGAATGACTCTTTTTGCTGCAATTCACCGAATCCAAGGTCGCTCGAGTAGTGTCGCTGGTGGCGAGTGATGTATTCTAATCGACGTCTGTCACACTTTCTGCCGCCACTCAGCTAGTTCAATCCTGCTAGAGTTGTTCTTGTCGAACACGCGCTTCAATAGATTATACACTTCGTTCGCATCCGGCACGGTGGTGGCTTCTTCACCCGGCATGCTCGTCATCGCCGCGAGTAACGCCTCGCGGGTAACGACCGATGCGGACGCGTCGCCGCGCTGCGCGCGCGAATCGAACGCGTCATCCAACGTATCCATGTTGCTCAATATATAATGCATCGACGCCAACTCGTTCGCGCGAGCGGTCGTGATTTCGCCCGCCTTTTTAAACCGTCTCATGAAAGAATACCACTGCCAAAATGCCGTAGCACCCACGAGCGTAGCGATTGAAAAGAATAATCCACTAGGGGCGTTCTCGAAGCCGTGTGGAAGATTCATGCCCCCCAACGCCGCGGGAACCGCGGCGGTTGCGGCCGACATCGCCACCACGGTGGCGCGAAAATTCATCTGTTCCGTTCGATTGCGGTCGCCATCCAATTGCAACTCCCACAACTCTCTCGCCGCGTCCAAATTCGCCGTTAACTCCTGCACCAACCCTCCCACGGCGGCCATGCGCCTTTGATGGCTCGCCAATAAATCTAACACCGCCTCCGAGCGCTCCTCGTTGTCAATCTCCGTCGTCACATCGTCACCCGACAACGGAAGCACGCCTTCCCCACCCGCCAATTCCATCGTCGTCGCTCGATTCAACGCGTCCAGCGCCTCTCGGGCGTCGTGCTCCAGCGCCACCACCGCTCGTCGCACCGGCGGTAATTTTTGGAACTGCGACGCCGAATAGTTTAACATCGCCCCCGAAACGATCCCAAACTTATCGTCCCCTCTTAAATCCTTTGAAATATCTTCCACGCAATGCTTCGCCAACCGTCTCAACCGAAACAGCTTCGCTTCGAAGTACCGACTGCTCTCCTCCAGCGCGCACTCCAACGCGGCGAGCGGAAAATCGAACCCCGCCGCTCCCTCTTCGCTCCCTCTCTCCGCCTTCACGCGCGCCCCCAACGCCTCGCTCGCGTTCCTCGCCGTCGCCGCCCTCTTCTCCATGAAATAACACGTGCTTTTACTCACGATCGCGGTAAAATTCCCTAATCGACACACCAACGCGTCGCTCTTCCTCACGAACGCCGCCGGCGCCGCCGCGAATCCTCTTCCGCGTTCGTGCGCGAGCAACGCCCAATCCCTCGCGTGCAGCGACGACAGCGCGCCGTGAGGTTCGCGCTTTGAAAACGCTATCGTCACCTCGCTCGCGATTTCCTTTCCCTCTCGCGCGTTCGCGCTCGGAGACGCGTCCACGCGAATCGCTTCCAGCGCGAGCACGGCGAATGGATTGCCGTGCGCGTGACCGTTCGTCCCCACAGCGCGCGCTGTGCTGATGCGCGCGCCATTCGCGAATGCGCGCTCGCCTGCGCGCATCGCCCACATCATCCCTCGCGCGCGCGAATGGCGCGCGCGCGTCAGTGACGACGAAAGCGCGGCGCGCGCCGCGCGCGCGCGGGTCCGCGCCTCCGCGCGCGTCGACGCCCGCGACGACGATGATGATGACGACGACGACGTTCGATGGGACGTCGTTCGCGCGTTGTGCGACGACGTCAATCGCGCGATCGCGCATGGCGCCCCAGGCGAACGCGCGTTGAAGCGGTGTCAAAAGATGAAAGAGGTGACGAACGAGGAGCGACGCGCGGTGGCGGCGAACGCGCTCGGCGGGGAGGTGATGCGATTGCGAATCGCTCGCGAGATGGCGTGCGCGATGTCGCGCTCGAGTGACGCAGCGCGAGCGCTGGAACGACTGAACGACATCGGGGAACGAATGACGATGGCGTATTGGTGCGCGAAGAGGAGCGGGAGCGAACGCGCGGGGGCGACGCCGAGCGACGAGGCGTTGGTGGCCATGTACGGGAAAGACGTCGAGGCGTACATAGCGGACGTGAGAGAGGAGAATTTGACGTGGAGTGATGAACAATCGGAACGGTATTCGATGCCTTCGGCGCTGGCGAGGGCGTTGGCGGAGGAGCTTGGGGCGGAGGACGCGGCGGCGCTGTCGCGGGCGATGAACGAGCGAGGACCGGTGGTGTGTCGAGCGAACGCCGCGCGAGGAGTGGAGAAGGGGGAAATCGTGCGAATGCTTCGCGACGAGGGCGCTGGAAACGTCGTCGAGGCGTTTGCGAATCTCTCTCCGGGGGCGTTTTGGATGAAGGATGGCGCGCCGGCGAAGGGCGGGATTTACGGCTCGCGAACGTGGAACGATGGGTACTACGAAGTGCAGGACGAAGGGAGTCAACTCATCGTTGATGCGGTCGAGGCGAGGCCGGGAGACGTCGTTTTCGATGCGTGCGCGGGTAACGGCGGGAAGACCCTCGCTCTGGCTTCGTCGATGCTCGGACGAGGGAAAATATGCGCCTTTGACGTGAACAAGTCTCGATTGAAACATCTGCTGGCGAACGCCAAGCGCGCGCGGGTGCAAGACATGATCGAAGTGCTGGACATTGACAGCGTTGATGAATTGGAATCGGAATCATTCGACGCCGTGCTCGTCGACGCGCCGTGCTCGAGCGTCGGCGCGCTTCGGCGCTCGCCGTCGTTGCGATATTCTTACGATGACCCGAGCGCGCTCGCACAGGTGCAATCTTCGATTTTAGAAAGCGTCAGTCGGCTGGTGAAACCAGGCGGACGACTAGTATACGCCACGTGTTCGGTGCTATCGGTTGAAAATCAAAAAGTCGCTCGGTCTTTTGAGACGAAGCACCCAGAGTTCTCGCATTGGGCGTTCGACGCGCCGATACCGACGGCGCGACGCGTACAGTTGCTGGCACACGAACGCTTGTTGCTGCCTCACATCACGGGAACGGATGGATTTTACATGGTTCGTTACAAACGCTGAGTTTGCTAGGCTATAAGCTATAGATTCTAGGCATGTCTACACATGTGAATTGCATTAGAGATTTCGTAGGACTTACAGACGAAGCTTGACGAGCGTATCGATTTCTTGCGCGACGGCGGCGGCGCCCGTGGCTCTTAAATCGCGCACTAACGGCTTCAACGCGTCGGCCCCGACCACCAAAACGTTCGCGTGTTGTACCAATCCTTCAAATCGTTTGATGCACGCCTTGTCGGTGACGTTTTTACGTACCCAGCTGACGTACACGCTCAAATCAAGCTTGAACTGCACGGCACCAAAACTGTTGTACCTAAATCGACATATGTGCGCGAACAGCAAAGGGTATACCATTTCGCCGATTTCGTTCAGTAGAGAAGCTGAATTAGCCTTTTCCAACAAATCACGCGAGAGGTCCGCCACGCCATCTAAAACTGGCAACACGGCTTTGCAAGCGTCTGTTTCTTTCTCAGCGAATACCGCGCCAGAAGGAGTGAAATCGCTCTTCTTTTGTATTGCGCGAAGTTTTGCGTCGATGAGAAAAGTCGTACGCTGAGCGATCGACTCGAAAACGCTCGACATGTCATGCGAGAGTTGGCTTCGCACCGGACCAAACATTTGTTGCGTCCCGAAAGGCAAATCCGCCGCGGATCGCTGCGCTCGCTTCAGCCAGCCGCCTATACATTTTGCCGCGTATAGCAACGGCTGGAATGAAAATTTCTTCGCCTCTTCAACGGTTGTAGTGGCATCAAACCTTGCGCAGGCGATATTTGTCCACGTGATGGATTCGCGAATGCCTCGCTGCGCCAACCGAAGCACCCTATCAAGGAGCGTTTGCGTGAGCCTCACTCTGGCGAGATCAAACGTGTCTTTATTAAGACACGCACCGCATCTATCCATGGCTTCTCGATAGTTTGCACACATCGAGTCGATGGTTCCCTCTTCGCATCGATTCATCGAGAGCAGTGCGTCGTCGTCCGGCGTCGAGTCCAAACATGCACATTCGTCCTCCACGAGCGTCGCGCACGCTTCGACGAAGAAATCTTCCGCCATGATGAGTTGTACACTTTTATCATCCTTCGCGAGCTTGCGAATCAGCCGATTAGTTTTATCGAGCTCGCTCAGAGTCAACGCCGTAAACGTCAACCGCTGGCGAAGGGAATCAACGGTTTTGAGCTCCGTCGTCAGCAAGGTTTCAATAACATCGCTCACGCGCTGCTCGGCGACGCGCCGTACGAGCGCGCTGAGAACGACGTTCGCCCTGTCTCCGAACGCCACGACGATATTCGTCGAAAATTCTCTCGACAACATGTCACGAATGTTTTCAAAGAACGCGCAATAAATCGCTTTGGAGCGCGCGTTACTCTGCCCAGTTGTAATCGCTCGTTCCAACGCGTAACGCACGCTCTGCGAATCCTCCGCCGAACTATTCGACAGAAACGTCGAACGCGTCGAGACGTAACGCGCGATGACGCTCGCACCGTCTTGAACCCCCCACAGCGCATTCACCGTCGCGCTCATCGTCGTCCCATCGCCCTTTCTCAGCGCCTCCGCGAACGAATCCAACAACGCGTTCTCCGCTCGGTCGCAGTACTCCTCCAAACCATCCTTCGTTCGGCGAACCAACCTCCTCCATTCGCTCTCCTCGAGTTCGCTCACATCGGCGTCGATCGACGTCAAGCACGCCAACGCCCTCCGCGCTCGCGCGAACGCCTCGCTCTTTCGATCGTCATCATCGAACACGCCGTCGCGCGCGAAGCGCGTCGCTTCGCCCCGCTCGCGAAGCGCGCCGAACGCCGACGCGCACTCCGCGACGTCCGCGAACGTCTCCAACGCCAACGCGCGCTTCTCCTCGCGCGCGTTCTTCGCGATGTCTTCCAGGACGTCCGCACACCGCGACGCTCGAACGGCGACGCGCGCGAGCTCGGCGCACGCGCGCTCGCGTTCGGTCGTCGCCGTCGCGCGCGCGAGCGCTTCGAGCGCGCGCGCGCGCGACGCCGCTTCATGTGCGTGCTCACGCGCATTCGCGAATGCGCGTCGCGATGCATCGCGCGATGCGTCGCGCAATCGTTCGAGCTTGATCGCGACGTCGTCGAGGGAAGACGACGACGCGGACGCGGAGGCGCAGAGTTTGCGCGCGACGACGCGAGCGACGCGAGCGCCGTCCTGCGCGAGCGAACGAACGGTTGATATTAGGACACTCAGAGAACGTACACGAATGGCGAAGACGTACGGTGGCGAGGTCGTCGATGGATTCTATCGCGTCGAGCGCGCGCTCGATTGCGGAGGCGTCGAGGGCGGACATGAGGCGCGCGCCCGCGGGGGAGGCGCGCTGTGCGGATGTTGGCGCCGCGGGCGGGCGGGCGCGCGGCGAAGGAGAGACTAGAGTGTTCTAGTGTCCATGAATGCACGGGAAATGTGTTGATTTAAATGCTCGTCTGTTGAAGACGACGCGCGGCGAGTTCGCTGGTGGATTTCGGGTACATGACGACGTCGTCGCGCGGGTGCATGATGCGCTTTTCATTCTCATCGTTGCACGCAAAGTGCTTGCGCCAGTCGTCGCGGGCGAGTTCTCGCATTCGCGCGTCAAAGTGTAAGCGCGCCCATCGCGCCTTGCCCCCGTCGCTGTCCATATCGCGCTTGAACTTATCGCAAATCTCTTTTGAAATCACGCTCAGGGGCGACCCGGTGGACATCGCGAGGATTTGCACGTGCGCGGCGCGTTCGAGATAGTACAAATCATCAAACGCTTCGGCCACGCTCGCCCCGCACACGATGACGCCATGATGTTTATGCATGAGCACGCGCTTCGTTCCCATGACTTCCGCCAACCGCGCGCCTTCATCGTTATCCAGCACGAGTCCGTTAAACGTCGCGTCGTACGCCACGTCGTTCGCGAACCTCAACGAGTTCTGATGGCACATCTCCAGCTCAAATTTATCCACGCAGCACAGCGCGCTGGCGTGTGGCATGTGCGTGTGCATCACGCACTCCACCCCTTTGGCGTGTATCGCGACGTGGATGAAAAACGCCGTCGCGTCGATCTCCCCTCGTCCCTCGACGACGACCCCGCGTTCGTCCACTAACACCAAATTACTCGCCGTCACCTCGCTCCACGCTAACCCATAAGGCGCGCACAGAAACCTCATGTCTTTCCCATTTTCGCTTCGCACTCGCATCGTCAAGTGGTTGCACACGCCTTCGTTCAGATTGAATCGATCGCACAGGTGGTACGCCGCCGCGAGGTCGACGCGCGCGCGCCACGTCGCGCCGTCGTACCCTCTCGGCGCGTGCGACGACGCGTTCGTCCACGGCGCGGACGATGCGTGCGGCAATGTTGGCATTTCCCCGACGCGCGCGTACGTCGACGACGATAACGGCGCCGACGTCGTCGTCGTCGTCGTCGACCGCTCGATGGTCATCGCGCGCGCGACGCGAAGTGGGGGGCACGCGCGCGCGCGACCGCATCGTGGGGGGCGGGCGCGTCGGGGCGACATCGGCGACGTCGGGGGTCGATCGATCGGGGGGTCGAACATCGACGTTCGACGTGTGGAACATCGACGTCGCGACGGTCGAAAATCGACGTCGCGACGGTCGAAAATCGACGTTCGACGCGTGGAACATCGACGTCGCGACGGTCGAAAATCGACGTCGCGACGGTCGAAAATCGACGTTCGACGGTCGAAAATCGACGTTCGACGCGTGGAAAATCGACGTTCGACGCGTGGAAAATCGACGTTCGACGGTCGAAAATCGACGTTCGACGGTGGAAAATCGACGTTCGACGTGTGGAACGTCGACGTTCGACGTGTGGAACATCGACGTCGCGACGGTCGAACATCGACGTCGCGACGGTCGAAAATCGACGTTCGACGGTCGAAAATCGACGTTCGACGGTCGAAAATCGACGTTCGACGCGTGGAACATCGACGTTCGACGGTCGAAAATCGACGTTCGACGTGTGGAAAATCGACGTTCGACGGTCGAAAATCGACGTTCGACGGTCGAAAATCGACGTTCGACGTGTGGAAAATCGACGTTCGACGCGACACCGGCGCGCGCGTCGATGTCGTCGCTCGACGCCGCCGCCGCCGAGGCCGAGGACGGAGACGCAGACGCAGACGCCGACGGAGACGCAGACGAGTGCGAGGGCGAGGGCGAGGACACCGACGACGACGACGACGTCGCGTTCGACGCGCGCGATGGGCGGTCGCGCGCGCTGAACCTGGCGCGAGCGCTGGCGCGGGCGAGCGACGCGACGC
>Ga0222712_10003402_pt1 | contig 17358 bp, 15 predicted proteins | sample C33_657DmetaG_FD_165043 | JGI IMG/M metagenome (GOLD analysis project Ga0222712, IMG submission 165043) | Estuarine water microbial communities from San Francisco Bay, California, United States - C33_657D | ecosystem: Environmental > Aquatic > Marine > Unclassified | place: USA: California...
TGAATTTAGCCGGATTACCGGCCAATAAAGGCAATATTATGGAAAGTAGAGAAGCTGGTATCGAACGATTATATCCAAAAATTTGGGGTAGAATGGCGGCTAGATTTTATTATTTGAGGGAGCTGAGACGCCAACTGGAAAAAGTCATTTCGTTGTTTGTAAAGAATTCCCCACACCAATTGTTAGCCGACTATGGCTGTGGAAACAAGCCGTACCAACCGTTATTCGATCCTTTTGTGGAACAATATATCGGCCTAGATCTTGCCTTAAATACTAAAGCCGACGTGACCATTAATCCCCAAGGAAAAATAGACATGCCAGATGAGAGTGTTGGTTTTGTGCTTTCGACCCAAGTATTAGAGCATGTGGAAAACCCGAGTGAATACCTGAAAGAAGCTCATCGGATTTTACAGAAGGGTGGAAAATTAATTTTGTCCACGCATGGATATTGGATGTTTCATCCAGACCCGACCGACTACTGGCGATGGACCTCTACAGGACTGCAGAAAATTGTGAAAGAGGCAGGCTTTGAAGTGGTTTATTTTGAAGGAATTTTAGGTCGATCTGCGATGGGTCTCCAGCTATTTCAAGATGGCATTTTGTTTAAAATACCGAAGCCTTTACGATTTATTTGGGCTATGATCATGCAACCATTGATCATCTTTTTTGACAAAATCATTTTGTCAAGTTCCCGAAATCAAGATGCTTGTACGTTTATTTTAGTCGCTAAAAAATAAATGAAACTCTTAATCGCCCGGTCGAATTTCTTTTCCTATTCGGAGACTTTTATAGACCAACAAATCAGGCAATTAAACCCGCATGCAGTCCTTTATGAGGGTTGGCAACCCAGCAATATACATGCTGGCGGTTCCATTTATCCCTTTCCCCTAAGCCTATTGATTTTTAGGGGAAGCCTTCGGAATTTATTCCCTGCTTTCTATCAAAAAGCATATACCTACTTTTTAAAAAAATACCTACTAACAACGAAAACGACTTGTGTATTGGCCAATTACGGGCCACTGGGAACGCATATTTTTACTGCCTGCCAAGAATCTAATATTCCATTTGTCGTACATTTTCACGGCTTTGATGCCAGCGAAAAGAAAACAATTGTTCGCTATGGAGTGGAATATCGTACAATTTTACCTCTAGCCAAAGCGGTCATTGTTGTCTCCCAAGTCATGAAAATGGATATCGAGGAGATATGTGGACCTTTGAAAAACTTGCATGTTTTGCCTTATGGGGTCGACACAGAAAAATTCAAACCCGGGACAAAAGCATCAAAACAATCCATCCAATTGATTTCTGTGGGTCGTTTTACAGCCAAAAAAGCGCCCATCATGAGCATTAAAGCTTTTCAGATTTTATTAGAAAAATTCCCAACGGCCCATTTTACCATGATTGGTGATGGAGAATTGTGGGAAGACGCAAAAAAATATGTGGAGGAGAATGGTTTGGAAAAAAATGTAGCGTTCATGGGCCAACAAAAACCCGATCTGATTTTAGAAAAATTACAGGAAGCCGATATTTTCATTCAACATTCCATCAAAACGCCCAGCGGTGATTCCGAAGGAACCCCTAATTCCATTTTAGAAGCGAGTGCCTGTGGATTGCCGATTGTTTCTACCATACATGCAGGGATTCCTGAGGCCGTCATTCAAGGGGAGACTGGAATATTGGTTCAAGAAAATGATTTCAAGGCGATGGGTGAGGCATTAATTTCAATAGCCAACGACCCAACACTCCGATTAAAAATGGGGGAATCTGCTAGAAATCACATGCTGAAAAATTATGAAATAAAAACACAAGCAGAAAAACTAAGAGGTCTGTTGCAATAGCATAAAAAAATCAGTGCTTTTTAGTGCAAATGTGTATTTTTGTCAATTACACAAAATAATCCATGGGGATCGTCATTCGTCAAAGTGCAAAAGCTTCCATCGTTACCTATTTAGGTACGGCGATTGGCACTTTCAACGTTATATTCCTTTACAATCAATTTCTATCTCAAGCCCAAGTAGGTTTAATTGCCGGCGCCTTAGTCAGCATTCCCCTTATTTTTGCTTCGTTTACCCAATTAGGGATTCCACATATTGCGGTCAGGTTTTTTCCTCATTTTGATGATCCAGCCAAAGGACACAATGGTTTTTTCGGATTTTTAATGATTGCACCGTTATTTGGTCTATCCCTTTTTGTCATTGGATATCTGTCATTGCATGAGGTTTTCAATCAAATTTATTCCGAAAACTCACCGCTCCTACCCACCTATTTTTATTACATGATTCCCTTAACGGCTAGTTATTTATACATGACCGTTTTGGAGGCCTACGCCAGAGTTCACCTTAGAATTGTGGTTCCCGCCATCATCCGTGAATTATTTTTACGCATTTCAAATGGCCTTTTGATCCTGTCTTTTGGCATGGGATACCTCGATTTCCATCAATTAATTCAATGCATTACCTTATCCTATCTAGTAGCCGTTTTTGGCTTTTTAATCTACATCAAACAATTAAAACGGTTTTACACAAGGCTTGACTTTTCGTTTTTGAGGCAACCTATTTTCAAAGAAATGATTGGATACGGAGGTTGGGTTTTATTAGCCGGCGCAAGCTTTACATTAATTCAGCACATCGAAAAATTGATGCTTCCCGCGTATGCAGGCGGGTTAAGTACCACGGCTATTTTTGATATTAATTCACGCATGGGTTTAATGATTGCGATCCCAAGAAATGTGATTGCCGCGATCAGCACGCCTTTATTAGCCCAGGCATGGAAAAGAAATGACATTAGCCAAATAGAAGATATTTACAAAAGATCATCGCTTAATTTATTGATCGTAGGATGCTTTTTATTTTTGTTGATCTGGTGCAACTTAGATTTTATTTACCAAATTATACCAAGGCACGAAGTGTATGAAACAGGGAAGTGGGTTGTGTTGATGGTGGGGATTTCAAAAATCATCGACATGGGCACGGGCCTGAATTCTGAAATACTGATCAACTCAAAATTTTATCGATACGACCTTTTATTTTACATCGTTTTAGCGGTGAGTGTCGTGGTGGGGAATTTGATTTTTATCCCCTTGTATTCCTATAATGGGGCTGCATTAGCTGCATTGATCGCTTTGGCCTTGTACAACACCATCAAGTTTCTTTTCATTTGGAAAAAAATGGGTTTTCAGCCTTTCGAAAAAAGGACGATCCTCATCCTCGCGGTTAGCCTAGTTATTTTTATCCTGGTGAGTCAAATCCCGATATTAACAGGTACCCAATGGATCGCTTGGGCCATGAATATCGGCATTAGAACCATCGCCATTTCCGGTTTATTTTTGTTGGCAGGTTGGCAATTCAATTTATCCCCCGACTTGGAGGAGTTAATACATAATTACAGAAAAAAATGAAGTTGATGTTGCTAGCGGGTGGGTTGCCACATTATTACAACCTCGTATTGAATAAACTGCAACGTGATTTTAACGTAGAAATTAGCGTGGTAGTACCGAAGGGCAACGGGGCAACATTGGGTGCGGGGGTTTTTGAAAGTACTAATGGAATTGAGTTTAAAGTATATTTCCAAGAAGAATACACCACCTATTATGGCAAAAAATTCTTTAGGGGCTTACGTGAGTTAATTGGCCAAGAGCATCCAGACATTTTAATGGTGAGTTGGCCTTACCAAGTATCCTTCGTCTTTTATCCTTTTTGGTATTTGTATTTAAAGTGGAATAAAATTGCCCTTATTTCGAAGGAGATTCCCTTCCAAGTGCCACATTACGAAGAGGCGATTGCCTATTATACGCAGGGCGGTGGAATCACAGAAAATAATCAATCACATCAAAAAAATAATGCTTGGACCGCTAAGATCAAATTTTTAATTGTCCGAGAAACCCGAAAGATTTTTAGCCGCTTGGTCGACGCCCACATCAATTATCTGGAGGAGGCTCGCAGCCTTCACGCCAGTTATGGAGTGGCTGCAAATCGGGTATTTATCACCGCTAACTCGCCTGACACAGATGAGATTTTTAGACATGAGGCAGCGCTACAACATGTCACATCCAATCCATATCGGCTGTTGCACGTAGGTCGATTAGTGAAATGGAAGCAAGTGGATTTACTCATCGAGGCGACGGTTGAATTGCGGAAAAAATATGGGTCAACTGAATTAACGATTGTGGGGGATGGGCCAGAAATGGAGCATTTGCGCGCGCAGGTGATGGAGGCCGGTGCTCAAGATTATATTCAATTTACGGGGGGCGTTTATGATATGGGAGAATTGGGAAGAATCACTTGTGAGTCGGGCATTTATGTGTTGGCAGGCATGGGCGGTTTATCTATCAATGAAGCCATGTGTTTTGGAAAACCTGTTATCTGCTCCGTGGCGGATGGCACGGAGAAAAGATTGGTCAGAGAGGGTTTTAATGGCCATTATTTTGAATCGGGTTCGGTGTCAAGTCTCGTATCTACGATTGAAAAATTATTTGTAGATCCAGCACAAATCCAGTTGATGGGACAACGATCCAAAGAAATTATCGAGAAAGAAATCAATATTCATACGGTGCTGGGTAATTATATGGAGGCGTTCAAATTTGCAAGAAAGTCAAAAAACTGATATTCTTGAGGTGCCAAAAAATCATATCAAATATCTATTTCATCTTTGTGCTTAGCCAAGTTAATTAAACAAAAAGACTATTTTGGAGGTCTTCGTAGAACTATCGACTATTCACTATTTCCTTTATCTTTGTATTTAGTATCCCTCACAAAAAATATTAAATGAAAGTTATTCAGGTAGTCGGGGCACGGCCCAATTTCATGAAAGTTGCTCCATTGCACAGAGCCATAAAAAACTTGCCAGGATGGACTTCCAAAATCGTTCATACGGGTCAGCATTTTGACGCCAAAATGAGTGATGTATTTTTCACCCAATTAGAATTACCCACGCCCGACTTTTTCCTAGGCATCGGTGGGGGATCACATACGGAGGTCACCGCCAAAATCATGTTGGCCTTCGAAAAAATCATCGAGTCAGAAAAGCCCGATCTTATTATTGTGGTAGGCGATGTCACGTCTACCCTTGCATGTACTTTAGTTGCCATTAAAATGGGCATCCCGTTAGCACATGTGGAGGCCGGACTACGCTCGGGGGATCGAAGCATGCCCGAAGAAATCAATCGAATCCTAACGGATTCAGTGGCTAATTATTTATTTGTAACGGAACAAAGTGGACTAGACCATTTAAAACGCGAGGGGGTGCCTGACGAAAAAGTATTCTTTGCGGGCAATGTGATGATTGACTCATTGATTCGCTACCAAGAAAAAGCAAAATCGAGCATTATTTTGGAAGAGTTGGGTTTGCAAACCATTGAGCCTGTAAAAAATACGGATGCGTTTATCGTCATGACGATGCATCGGCCGGCCAACGTAGACACCGAAAATGGCTTGAGAGCTATTTTAGAATTAATTGAACTCAGTACGGCAAAAACAAAAGTCGTATTCCCCATACATCCTCGCACCCGATCGAACATGGCTAAATTCGGTTTAGAGGATACATTGACACAAAACAAAAATTTGATTTTGACTGAACCCTTGGGCTATTTGGAGTTTATCCAACTCATGACTCATGCAAAAGCTATATTGACGGATTCGGGTGGGATTCAAGAGGAAACAACCTATTTAGGTATCCCATGTTTAACTTTCCGTGATTCTACCGAGAGACCCATCACAGTAACCATGGGAACAAATCAGTTATTGGCCGACCTTAACCCCAAAATAACCTTTGCGGCCTTAGAAGAAATTTTAGCTGGCCATCATAAAAAAGGCCAAATTCCTCCCCTTTGGGATGGGCATGCGGCGGAAAGAATTGCCGAAAATTTATTCAACCTATTTTCAAAATAATGGCTTCAGACGCGTTGACCGATTATGATTTTTGGAAGAACTACTGGCTTAGTAAGGAAGGCTTGATATTTCCAATACCAAATCAGTATACGTTTACGAAAGAATTAGCCCAATTAATTGAATCAAAAAAAATAAAAAATTTATTGGAAATTGGCGGCTTTCCCGGATATTATTCGGTGTGGGCAGGGAAGAAATTTGACATAAAAAGTACGCTCTTGGATTTTGTTATTTTGGATGAATTAGTGGGCCAATTAAAAAAAGCGAATGATTACGAGGGCCCAATCAATATTTGGGAAAAAGACTTATTTTCAAATGAACTGGAAGGAAAAAATTCGTTTGACCTAGTCATCTCAAATGGTCTTATCGAGCATTTCAAAGATACTCAAGACATTATAGCAAGGCATGTCAACTACCTAAGCATCGGGGGGCAATTGTTTATCAGTTTACCTAATTTCAAAGGATTAAATGGTTGGTTCCAAAGAAACTTCGATCCTGAGAATTATGCGAAGCACCATATCCCTTGCATGGACATTGATTTGTTAACCCATATCTGCCAACAATTGAATTTGAAAAATATAGACGTCAACTACTCCGGTGGGTTTATGTTATGGCTTGAAAACGAATCCACTCAACCACTTTGGGTGAAGGCATTCAAAAAAGCTTGTTGGCTCCCTCTGAAAATTTTCTTTAAATTAGTCCCCATTCAAACCAAAGCTTTTGCCCCATACATATTAATTAAGGCTGAAAAATAAATGAATCCCAAAGCACTCAAGATCGTCATGCTTTCCTACCATAACCAAAATGGGGGTGCGGGAATTGCCTGCGGTAGATTGGCCGCTGCTTTAAAAAATATAGGTCATGAGGTAACTTATTTAGTTCAGGAAAAATCAGGAGTCGATGCGGCTGTTTCAGTCAATGATTCATTGTTAAAAAAAGGCATCGCATGGCTTCGATTTATTTTAGAAAGGCTTTATTTCCTTCCGCATGAAAAAGACAAATCGATCCGATTTCTATTTAATCCGGGGGTTTTTGGACAAGATTTATCCCAACATCCTTCCATACAATCAGCTGACATCATCCACTTGCACTGGATGAATTTTGGGTTCATGGGAATTTCGGATATATCGAAGCTATTAAAATTAGGGAAACCTGTGATTTGGACCTTACATGACATGTGGGCATTTACGGGTGGATGCCATCACAGTGGCGACTGCAACCGATTCCAAATTAATTGTGGCCAATGTAAATTTGTGAAACAGCCTGAACACTGGGATATTTCACATAAATTATGGGCCAAAAAAGCGGTTGGATTTGACTCAAATAATTTAAAAATAATCACGTGTAGTGAGTGGTTAAAAGAAAAAGCGGCCGCTAGTACAATTTTATACTCAAGAGATATTACACATATTCCAAATGCCATTGACATCCAAGTATTCAAACCCGGAAATAAAGAGCAGGCAAGGGAAAAATTAGGTTTAGATCCTCAAAAAACATATGTATTGTTTGTAGCCATGCGGGTGAATGCGCCAGCAAAAGGCTTTGATTATTTAAGCAAAGCGCTGGAAATATGGGCACAAAATAATCCAACCCGTATCACCCAAACAGAACTATTGATCGTTGGCGGAATGACGGTTACTGAAATTATCCATTCATTGCCATTAAAAGTGAACTCCATGGGGCATGTATCCGATCCCCATCAAATGATTGAGATCTACCGGGCCGCTGACCTGTTCATTACTCCTTCTTTAGAGGAAAATTTACCCAACACCATTATGGAGGCGATGGCCTGCGGCACCCCTAGCATCGGATTTAATACAGGAGGTATTCCAGAAATGATTGCCCACAAAAAAAATGGATATGTGGCCCAAAAATTGGATTCCAATGATTTGGCCATGGGCATACATTGGCTCCTAGAAAATCTATCATTAGCTTCCATAGAGGGAAGGAAATTTGTAGAAAATAATTATTCGGAGGACATTGTATCTCAAAAACATATCGATTTTTATTTAAAATCCATTCAAGATGTCAGCCAAAATTAGCATCATTACGATCACATTTCAGGCCGAAGCATATATACAAAGAACGCTGGATAGCGTTCATAAACAAGGGCATCGAGATCAATTTGAGTACCTCATCATCGATGGAAATTCACGTGATCAGACCATGAGCATCATCCAAAACGCGTCGATCAAACCGGACGTTATGATCTCGGAAAATGACCGGGGAATTTACGATGCGATGAATAAAGGTCTTGCAAAAGCTACCGGTGAATATGTGATGTTTCTGAATGCTGGGGATCAATTTGCAAGCGATGACACGTTAAAAACTATTTTAAATCACCTTTCCAAAAACCCAGATGTACTGTATAGCGATGCGAATTTTGTTGATCTAAAAGGGAAATTTATGGGCAAAAGAAGTGAGGCCACTCCGCATCAATTGCCACAAAATTTGACGTGGAAAGATTTTAAATTTGGCATGTTAATCTGCCATCAAGCCTTTATTTGCAAAAAGTCGATCGCTCCATTTTTCTCGCTAGAATACCAATTAAGTTCCGACATCGATTGGGAGATCAAATGCTTAAAGGCAGCCCATAAAATCAGCTATATGCCGGAGCCCATTTGCAATTATCTGATGGGGGGAGCTTCGGTAAAAAACCTTAAAAAATCTTGGATGGAGAGATTTCAAGTTTTGTGTGTTCACTTTGGATTCCTCCAAACGTTCATAAATCACATCGTCATTATTTTTAGGGGGATCCGTTTTGCCTATAAAAAAGGTGAGAAATATTGGTAATTTTAAATACATTTAAACGTTTATGAAATACGTCAAAAACCTTTTATTTCTATATATTCTTTTTTCAGGTTCAATAGCTAAAGCCCAATTGTTTAGACTTGAGGCTGGATTAGGTGCCACTCAAATTTCTTGGTTGGAAAGTCAGGCAACGACTGATTTGAATGTTCAATTATCTATTCAAAAAAAACAATCGAAACATAAATTTTTTGTCGCCTTAAAAGCATTTGGAAATACCCATCGGTCGAATGTTGACCGATCGAAATATACATTCATTGAACCACGTAATACCTATTCAAATACAATTAGTCCCAATGAAGAATTATATTCAAATTATAGAGGTTCTGAAGCTGAAGTCGGATTTTTATGGAATCAAAAAACCAGCATACTCCCACATTTTTACCCAATCCTGAGTCTATACAGCAAGTCCATCGCCCGGAAAATAAGTTCCAAAAACTCCAATTATATCGAAGAAGAAAAATACCGCCTACACGGAATTAATGCCGGCATTGGATTGATTATTCCTGGAAAAATAGTGACCACAATTCAAGGACAAATTTTTGAGCCCATCATGCGGGACATCACTTTATATGGCAATTATGTAGGAGTGCCATATAGTTCAACAAAATTCACAAACGACTTCTGTTATAAAGGAAAAATAGGATTTAAGAAAGCCAAAGTTGGTGCTTTGCTTACCTATGAAATATTAAATTTAGGAGCTGCCGAAAATAAAAACTCGAAGTCAATCCTTGCCTCTCAAGCAAATTCTCTATCTTTTTCATTACAATATGAATTTTAAATTATTACTATTATCGCTCCTTATTTCTGTTCAGGCTTTATCCATTCAATCGGATAGTCTAAAAACAACGGAATTAAACAATATAGAAGTAAAAGTATTCGAGAAATCAAGGCAAAAATTAACGAGTCCAGATGCTCTTTCGATCTTAACGGACAAAATCATTAGTCCTACCAACGGAACTAGTTTTTTAAGTGGATTAAATACCCAAGCCGGGGTCCGCATGGAAGAAAGATCTCCAGGAAGTTATCGGATCGCCATCAGAGGTAGCTCGCTAAGAGCGCCTTTTGGCGTCAGAAATATTAAAGTTTATTGGAATCAAATCCCCTTTACAGATGCTGGAAACAACACCTATTTATCTTTATTGGAGCCCGATTTATTTCAACAAATCATCATCACAAAAGGTCCCGGTGGTGGGATTTATGGAGCGGGTACGGGAGGTGCGATACTTTTCAATAGCGGCTTTGATTTAAAAAATAAAATAAAATTTCAAACACTTTATCCTTCCCTCGGAGGATTAAAAACATCCATCGACATTAATCTGGGAAACGCCTTTAAAAATCATCGGATATACGCATCTCAATGGCAGCAGGAAGGATTTAGAGTTCAATCTGCCATAAAAAAACAGTGGATTTCTTACGAATTCAATAAGTCATTTGGCACATCTGGGGCCATCAGCCTCACCTCCTACTATGGAGATTTAGCGTATCAAACGCCTGGTGGATTAACGTTAAAACAATTTCAAGAAAATCCATCTAATGCTAGGCCGGCAGCAGGTATTTTTAAAAGTGCGGTAGACCAACAAGCCACTTTTAAATTGAAAAGTTTTGGGATTGGTGCTCAAATATCCAATCAATTCAATTCACAATGGGGATGGAATTTCATCAATGCGTTTCAATACAATAAAGTTGAAAACCCAACCATCCGAAATTATGAATTACGCGACGAACCCAATTTTAGTAGTCGGGGCGTCATTCATCGCAAAGGAATCATCAATCTAGACGCAGGCTACGAATGGCAATCAGGCCAATTTAATAGCCAAACTTTTGGAAATAAAAAAGGAATCAAAGACACCTTGCAATTAACCCAAAATACCCGTTTAGATCAATTGACGACTTTTTTACAAGCCGATTATGAAATAAATACGCATTGGATATTAACGCTTTCTGGTAGTCTTAACGCCTACAGGACCCAATACATAAATCAAGAAACGATCTTCTCACCCCGAGCAGCGATCGTGCGTAAATTAGGTGCGCACCAAAGTATCACCGCCAAAATAGCGCAAGGGTATTCCCCCCCGAGCATCGCAGAATTGCGACCATCGGCAGGTATTATTAACACCAATTTAAAAGCAGAAAAAGGCTGGAATAAGGAAGTTGCTTGGAAAGGTGAATCCAATGACAAAACATTTAATTGGGATTTGACGGCCTATTTATTCAATCTGAATGAGACCATTGTGGTCAGAAGAGCCGCTGATGGGTCTGATTATTTTGCCAACGTAGGGGAAACGACGCAAAAAGGGCTTGAATTGACCACATCCTGGAAGGTGCACAAATATCTATTGGTCAACAACTCTACCACATGGCAAGATTTTAGATTCACGGATTACACCACCGCCGGAAAAACATATAACGGCAATTTCTTGACCGGAACAAGTCCATTTCAAAATTCCGTCTTAGCGATATTTAATCATCCGGCTGGGTTTTCATGGAACCAACAATACATCTTCTCGGATTATTTATTTTTAAATGACGCAAATACAGACAAAATGCCTGCATATCGCATTTGGAATTCTAAAATTTCATATCAAAAATCAAACCGCAAATTTAGTTGGGAACTCTGGTTTGCCATGGAAAATATCCTGAACGAAACCTACAGTTTAGGACCCGATTTAAATGCCGCCGCCGGAAGATATTACAATGCCGCACCGGGTAGAAACTTTTCTGTAGGCCTTAAAATAAACACGTATTAATAGGCTAGGTCTAAGCCTTAAATTAAATGTGTTTAAATATGCTAAACTATTTGGAGCCGTAAACTACCGATTTGTAGCTGGCAAAAACAGCACTGAAGATATGAATGGAGTTTAAAACAAGTCCCAAAAAATAAGGCTAAGCGGTTAATAAAAAAAGGGATCTGAAAAATCAGATCCCTTTTTTTTATGCGAATCAATATTTAAAAATTACGTTCCCCTGCTTCTCGTTTTCCTAACATCACAGCGCCTACCATTGCCACAAAAAACAAAATTGAAATTAATTCAAAAGGCAATAGATATTCTGTATATAAGATTTTACCCAAGGTTTCCACCATTCCCGTTTGAGATTTAAAATTAAACTCTGAGGGTGCTGGCAAATTATTTTTACGCAATAAAGCGACAAACAAAACCAATAAAGTACCCGCAACAACCGAGCCAGCTAATTTAGTTAAGGAAGACTTAGATTCCGGTTGGTTCTTTTTCAAATCAAACATCATGATCACAAACAAAAACAAAACCATAATAGCTCCTGCATAGACAATGATATTAACAGCCATCAAAAACTGCGCATTCAAAAGGACATAATGGCCTGAGATACAAAAGAATGTAAAGACTAAATACAAAACACTATGTATCGGGTTTTTAGCTAAAACAACCATTAAGGCGCTCAACAATGTCAGCCCAGAAAGAAAATACCAAATATTAGAAATTGCCATATTGTTTTTATTTCCAACCCTCGCGTAAATAGCGTTGGTCCATTTTTTCTACTAATTTATCTTTCCCGTAAATAACCTCATCACGGCTATTAAAAACAGGTACCATCGTGTCATGACGAAGGAAAATGGCCTCTTTTGGACAGGCCTCTTCACACAGCCCGCAAAAGATACAACGAAGCATATTGACCTCGTACACCTTGGCATATTTTTCTTCTCTGTATAATTTTTCCTCACCGGGTATACGCTCAGCGGCCACCATCGAGATAGCCTCCGCTGGACATGCAACCGCACATAATCCACACGCGGTACACCTTTCTGCTCCCTCCTCATCCTTCTTTAAAATATGTTGGCCCCTGAAAATAGGACCCAAATATCGCTTCTGCTCAGGATAACGAATGGTCACCGGTTTTGAGAAAAAGTGCTTAAGCGTTGTTGCCATACCTCCTACAATCGCAGGCAAGTACATACGCTCAGACAGAGTCATTTCACCCTGCTCCATCACTTTAGTTCGATTGCTTAATTTCATATTCCTAAGCTATTTTTTTCTTTACAAATAATTGATCGTGGATTAATAAACCACCGATCAATAAAACAACCCCAACGATGCCGGCAGTGAATGGCTTGCCAATTAATATTCCGAAAGCCGTCACAACTACATTGTACATAGACAATGGAATTAATGTAGCCCAACCCAATCCCATTAATTGGTCATATCGGAAACGAGGTAAAGTCCAGCGAACCCACATAAATACAAATACAAATAAAAGTGCTTTGCCAATAAGCGCTCCCATGCCGACAAACACCGCAATGTTATTACCAAACTGTGCCGTTACAAAATCAATCCCCGGGTAATCATAGCCCCCAAAATAAAGAGTTGCCATCACAGCTCCTGAAATAAACATGTTAATGTATTCAGCAAATAAATAGAATCCCAACTTCATCGATGAATATTCCGTGTGGTATCCACCGATCAACTCAGTTTCACATTCTGGTAAATCGAAAGGAGTTCTATTACATTCCGCAAAAGCACAAATCAAGAAAATAATGAAGCCAAGCGGTTGGTAAAAAATATTCCAATGCCCATTTTGTTGGCCCTCCACAATCGCCTTAGTAGACAAGCTTCCAGAAAACAATAATATCGCAATGATGGCTAAGCCCATCGCCAGCTCATATGAGATGTTTTGAGAGGCTGCACGAATAGCCCCTAATAATGAATACTTATTGTTGGACGCCCAGCCGCCAATTAAAATCCCATAAACACCCAAAGAAACAATACCAAAAACCCATAAGATTCCAATATTCACATCAATTCCCTGGAGATCAAATGTAACACCGCCTATGGTCACCGTGTCCCCAAAAGGCACAACGGCGGAGGTCATTAAAGCTGTCAACATGGACAAACAAGGTCCTGCGATAAACAACCACTTATTTGAATTTGCCGGAATAAAATCCTCCTTCATAAACATCTTCACCGCATCCGCCAATGGCTGCAATATCCCAAAGGGACCCGCGCGATCTGGACCAATACGATCCTGCATAAATGCAGCAATTTTACGCTCAAAATAAGTGGAATAAGCGGCTATGCCCAATGTGATGGCAAATACAATCCCAATAAACGTGGCCTTAGCAAGAAAAAAATCTGATAGTAAATCCATATTATTTTTTAGCTTCTAATTTAATTTGATCCGTCAAAAAACTTCGATCGCGATCATCATTGATCAACTTATAATCCCTTGCTGCTTGGCTGATAGGGAAGGCTGGCTGAATTAAGTTTACCCCATATTTATTTGCCGAAATAACGGAATGGCGAGAAATTTGAGTTGGCCCGTCAATCGTCCATTCGGATGTTTTCTTGCGATCAAACCGACAAGTATTACAGATAAACTCTTTTACTTCACCCCACTGATTTTTACGCCCCGTAACTCGGATTACTTCGTCTCCCTTATACCATAAAGTGACTTGGCCCGAACATTTTTCACAGTCACAATGAGCCTCAACCGGCTTTGAAAACCAAACCCGACTTTTAAATCGGTATGTTTTATCGGTCAATGCGCCCACAGGACAAACGTCAATGATATTACCCGAAAAGTCATTGTCAATTGCCTTTCCAATGTAAGTACTAATTTCTGCATGATCCCCCCGATTCATCACCCCATGCACACGCCCATCTGTAATCTGATCCGCCGTATAAACACAACGGTAACATAAAATACAGCGATTCATGTGCAATTGAATGTTGGGCCCTAAGTCCGTCGGCTCAAATGTATTTCTCTCCTCAGCAGTTCGGGTATTTGAAACCCCATGCTCAAAAGAAAAATCTTGCAAATGACACTCCCCCGCCTGATCACAAACAGGGCAATCTAAAGGATGATTTAATAACAAAAATTCAACAATTCCACGTCTAGTTTCAAGCACTTCTTCGTTTATCGTGTTTTCCACAATCATACCATCTTGCACTTGGGTTAGACAGGCAGGAACTAATTTGGGCATCGGCCTCGGATCCTTTTCGGAACCCGCCGTTACCTTCACTAAACATCCTCGGCACTTACCACCAGAAGCCTTTAATGGCTCATAATAGCACATGGCCGGAGGTGCAATCTCAGGTCCAATTTGTCGGGCCGCCTGCATAATAGTCGTTCCCTGTTCTACCTCTAACGTGATATTATCTATCGTTACTTTCATTTTTACTTATTTTAAACCCATATTATGCCAACGCTCCAAAAAACGTTCGGCTGAATATTCTAATGATCTATTTTTTAATTCTAAAGTCATTTCGGTTTGAGCATTTATATCTGTCTCAAGCCATTTTAATATACGATCCCTCGCTTCCTCTTCCTCTAGATATCCCACTAACATGTCAGGGAAATCTTGTAAAAAATCACTTATTCCACCACTACCCTTAAAACCCACTAAAGGTTTTCCATGAAATGCCGCCTCCAGCATAACCAATGGAAAAGGATCTTCTCTTGACGATAAAAAAAACAAATCCATTGCCTCAAAATAAGGCTTTGAATCCGATTTTCTTGGAATCAAATGCACTTGATTACCCTCATCCCAATGCTCCTTTTCAGCCTTTAATTCCGCTGAAAAAACATTATCCCCCACACCCAACCATATAAAATGCACCTTTGGCATTTTTCGAATAACCTGTCGGGCCACCCGAATAAATATATCAGTACCCTTTCTCCATTCGGCTAATCCACAACCTAAAACCACCCTTGCATCGGCTGGAATTCCTAATTGCTCCCGAACCTGAACCCCGCGATCTGAACGATTTTTAGGAATTTCAATAATGGGGGGCAACAATAAGGTCCGCTCAGCAGGTACATTGAATTTGTCAATAAGCAAATGGTTTACCTGCTCCGAAACGCCAAAAACCATACTTACTTTTTGTGCCAAAAAATGCATATCCTTTTCTGAAGCATACATGGTCAACGAAAAATTAAGTTCATGTACATAAGCCCCAAAAGGAATTTTCATTCCCTGTAATTGCTGCAATAAACTTAAAGAAGCCACCGTATTGCCCAAGATTAGAGTAAATTTTTCACTCCTAAAGTCCTTCAGCATAGATGCAATCTCTGGCTGATTTGGTTCTCGATCTGCCCGATCCTCACGTTTGAGAAAAGGTATTTTTTTAACGATTTTTTCAATCTTATTAGGTCCCTTTCGCCACACCCAAACCTTCGCATATCGCTCATATTCAGGCAATAACTCCCCTCCTTTTTCCAACAACAAATAATTTTTCTTTCCTCTTCCCGCCTCCGCTTTTAACCAATTTAATAAAACCATTTGCGCTCCTGCACCATTCGCATCATGACCGACAAATAGGATTTTAGAAGTCATTTCTTTGTTTATTGGGCCCAACTAGCACCCGGGCGCATGTAAACAGCTCCCGGCTGAATCGCTAATTCAGGATGTTCTATATGCCACTCAAACTCATCTCTAAAATGTCGTATGGCTGCTGCCACTGGCCATGCCGCCGCATCACCTAAAGGACAAATTGTATTTCCTTCTATTTTTTTAGCCACATCGACCAATAAATCAATATCCTCTTTTCTTCCTTTGCCATGCTCAATCCGATAAATCACCTTATCCATCCAGCCGGTTCCCTCTCGACAAGGCGAACATTGACCACAAGATTCATGGTGATAAAAACGAGCAAATGTCAAGGTATTATGCACAATACATGTGGTTTCGTCCATGACAATAAAACCCCCTGAACCCAACATCGTTCCGGTGGTAAATCCACCGTCAGATAAGGATTCATACGTCATTAATCTTTTCTCCCCGTCGACCGTATTCAAAATCATCTCCGCTGATAAAATAGGGACAGAGGATCCTCCGGCTACCACAGCCTTCAACTTATGTCCATCGCGAATTCCACCACACCATTCATCTGAATAAATAAAATCTTCCACCGTAATTCCCAACGGAATTTCATACACCCCTGGCTTACGAATATGACCTGACGCAGAAATTAATTTGGTACCCGTACTTCTTCCCACGCCAATCGCCGCATACGCTTCGCCCCCATGATTTATGATCCATGATGTAGCCGCAATGGACTCCACATTGTTTACTACCGTAGGACATTGCCAAACACCTTTGACTGCAGGAAAAGGAGGTTTAATTCGAGGATTACCCCTTTTTCCTTCTAATGATTCCAACAATGCCGTCTCTTCCCCACAAATATAAGCTCCCCCACCAGGCTGAATATAAAGATCTAAGTCATAGCCAGATCCCAAGATATTTTTACCCAAATACCCTTTATCATATGCCTCCTGAATCGCTTTTTCTAAAATGTGAATGACATACATCAACTCACCTCGCACATAGATATAGGAGGTATTAGCCCCCAAAGCAAAACTTGAAACAATCATTCCCTCAATCAAAGTGTGCGGAGATTTCCACATCAAATAATGATCCTTAAATGTTCCTGGCTCAGATTCATCTGCATTACACACCAAATAACGAGGTACCCCCTCTGGCTTAGCCAAAAAAGACCACTTCATTCCTACCGGAAATCCAGCTCCTCCGCGACCCCGTAAACCCGATTTTTTCACCTCTTCAGTTACCTGATCGGGTGTCATTTTTTTAATCGCCTTTTCCACCGCCTGATATCCACCATGTTTGCAAAAAACATCGATGGTTTCGATCCCTGGTACGTCTATATGTTCCGTTAATATTTTCATTCCAGCCTAT
>Ga0222712_10003403_pt1 | contig 17353 bp, 12 predicted proteins | sample C33_657DmetaG_FD_165043 | JGI IMG/M metagenome (GOLD analysis project Ga0222712, IMG submission 165043) | Estuarine water microbial communities from San Francisco Bay, California, United States - C33_657D | ecosystem: Environmental > Aquatic > Marine > Unclassified | place: USA: California...
CCGGAATCCGTCGCGAAACAGACGACCGGATCAGTCGTTGAGGTCATTCCGACCCCTATCACACCCTCGCCAGAAGCCAAAACGAGGAAAACGAGCACCGCGACACAAAGACACGTGAATGGGTCATGAACGTCGACAAAAAAAGACGAACCCCCGACGCTCGCGACGTTTTCGATGATGATGGAATTAATGCAGTTCTCTCACAAAGTTTGAGAGCAATCGGACACCGAACCGGAAAAAAGTTCAGTCCGATGATGCATGCGATGAGCGTGGAAAACGCAGCGATGGTTTGCGAGGACCCCGAGATCTCCGGTCACAAATCCGCGCGCGCTCGCACGCGGATACCGCCCGCCACGTACACCAACCATCGAAGAGCAGCGCGCTATTCGCCGTCATTCAATGATCCAATCATCTAATTCTATCTCGTCCTCTTCTCGTCCCCCCCCCTCTCGCTATCGCTATCGATATCGTCGAGCGTCAGAGGCGCGCGGCGTGAATCTCAACCGCGCCTCGGTCGATTTCTACGCCGGCAGATACGGTACGCGAAGCTCCAGCTCGAGCTCTAGCTCTTATGTGTTCATTCTCCTCTCCAGTCTGGTGTAATACATCGCGCCACAAAAACGCCGCATCGCCGACCAAATCGGCCAGGTTACTGTTAAAGGGTGCATAAAACGCGTCGAGCTCGTCGCGAATGCGGGCATCCATCTCACCAGATGGCGCCGAATCAAACGATCTCGCCGATAACGCCCTCCTCGCCACCGCGCCGTCCTCGTCGTCAATCTTCAAGTGCGATACGATTCGTTTGATGACTTCAACCGCAATAGTCTGGTTTTGACTCCACAAATCTTCAGCGCGGACGACCAAAAATGACTCTCGAGGAAAAACTTCGAGCCAAGTCTCGAGAAACGGCGCGTACATTGATTTTATGAGCGCGTCGGCGTGATAGAAGACGTGCTCGAAGGACGCGCCGTACGTCTCAAACCTGTTGACGCACCCTTTGACTGGATGCTCTGCGACGCATCGATTGAAATTCCCCATCATTTCACGCGCGTACGTCGCGAAACCTTCTTCGCTAGCGCCGTATCGCTTCTTGTAGTGCTCGTAAAAATAGAACGCTTTGCGCAACCGCTCGCCCGGTTCCATGGCGACGACGATGAATCTTGGCGATTCACCTCTATACACTGCCGAAATCAGGTGAGGTAAGCTCAGACCGTGACCGCCGCGTTCTTCAAACGGATCGTTGCGATTCGCCTCGGCGATGCATCCCGCGGAGGCGCCGTCGCCGTCGACACCGTCGACGCAACGACGCCGCGGCGAAGCGAGCGCCGTTCCTCGTCGATTGTTTTCCTCCGCTTCGCTCGCCGCGGCTCCATCATCAAACTCGTTCGAGAACTGTTGGCACCGTCGCCAGCATCGGCCGACGTCGTCGTTGAAGACTCTGTGAAATCGAATTGATTCGCTCCAAGTCGTCGCGAGCGAACCTGGACTCGCGTCACCGACGATATCACTCGCACCGCTCGCGCTCGCGCTGCGCCATAACGACGCGTAGCTCGTCATCGGTTTCGTGTGCTCGTTCCAAAAGTGCGGCGCCGCCACAGTAACTACGTCGTCCGACGAACGACCCAAGGCTTCGCCGAGCTCTTCGCCGCCGCACTGCCAACCGCCGAGAATGTAAAAGTACGGCAAACATACGACGTCACCGTCGCGACGAGTCCAGCACGGATTCTTCTTATCCCTCACGCGCCGCGCGTCGGCGAGGAAATCCAACGCCTCGCCCATCTCGGGCAACGCGCGCAGCGCCGCGTCCAGCGAGCGAACGCGCGCCGAGGACAACGCTCGCCGTCTCTCGTTTTCCACCGCATTCGCCGCCTTCGCCGCGCCTTCGTCGTCGGTTTCGAATCGTTCAAAGAACCTTTGCGTCATCTTCATCGTCCTCGGGTCGACGCGCAGCGTCGCCGCGCCGCTGGAGACGCGCCACACGATCATGAAGCACAACACCCCCAAAGCGACGGCCACGCGCGCGCGAAAACTCTCTCGCGTGCGCGCGCGCTCGAGCACGGATTCATCCCGTCCGTCGTTCGCGCTCGACGTCATGCGCGACGCGTTCGCCGCGGGCGTCGCGCACTGCCGCGGACGACGAGACGCGACGCCAGTTCGCGACGCTCGTCGCGATCGTCAACATGTCTCGCGCATCGCCGTTGGTGAACGCGCGATTCGTGCGCGAATGCGGGAAAGACGTGCACGTCGTCGATGCGTCGTGGCACATGCCCGCGACGAAACGCAACGCCAAGGAGGAATACAAGGCGAAGCGACTCCCGGGAGCTAAATTCTTTGACATCGATGGCGTGAAAGACGCGGCGAATCCAGCGCCACACATGTTACCTTCCACGGGAGGGATGCGCGCGGCGATGGAAGCCATAGGGGTCGTCGACGGTGACGACCGAGCGATCGTCGTGTACGACGCCGACGGAATGTTCAGCGCGGCTCGCGCGTGGTGGATGTTTAAAGTCTTCGGTCGAGAGGACGTGTACGTCCTCGATGGCGGCGCACCCGCGTACGAAGCTGCGGGGTTTGAAATGGAAACTGGCGAACCGGCGATGGATGTCGACGCCGCGGCGAAGGCTTGCGTCCAGGCGATGGCTCTTGAAGCGCTCACCGGCAAACGAGGAAAAGATTACAAAGGCGAGCGTCCGGAGCTCGTGAAGTCCATGAGTGATGTGCTTGAAAACATCGAGAGCGCTGAATTTCAACTCGTCGACGCACGTAATCAAGCGCGATTTCGAGGAGAAGCGGCTGAGCCGCGCGCGGGCGTGCGAAGCGGCCACGTTCCGGGGGCTCGAAACGTTTTCTTTGGCGATTTGCTAAACGCGGACAAGACTTTCAAGTCTACGGATGACATTCGCGCGACGTTCGTGAAGAGTGGTCTAGACCTGAGCGGCGAAACGCCCATCGTCTGCTCGTGCGGGACCGGAGTCACGGGCTGCATCTTAGCCCTCGCGCTCGAAAACATCGGCCACCAGGACGTCGCCGTATACGACGGGTCGTGGAGCGAATATGGCGCCGATACGAGCGCGCCACTCGCCGTTGGAGAAGCCTAATTCATAGCGCTTGTAAAGATCAGAGAGCGTTTCGCTCGTGTGAGCGTTGGTTGGTTCATTTTTATTACCTTCGCGGGCGAGCGTAGTCGGTCCACGTTTCATTCACTTCCTCGTCGGCTTTAGAGTATTGCTTTCGCTTGGCTTCCAGTTCGGTTTGCGCGGCGCCATATTTTTTATCGATGGTCGGAACGGAGTGTCTTTGCCCGATGAGCGCGTCGCGGGGTGCGTACATCCCACGGTCTTGTGGTCGACATGACCCTCCGAGTCGATTGAAGCCGCCTGCGCGAAAAAATCGTACCAGCCTTCAACTTCAAACTCATAAAGCGAGCCGACGCGCGTCGGCGCTTCTTCGCGACAACCGCCGCAGTGCAAGGTGTACGTCATTCAAATCTCGTTTCCGTCGCTGCGTGGAGATGTGTGGTTCATATCGAGCGTTTTTCGTTCGACGTTCACGCGACGCCTCGGGCGCGTCGACGAGGTAACAATCGTGTACGTTTTCATCCAGTGCGTACAGGTACAGGACAAACTATTCAAGCGCTACGTCTAACTTTGAGCCGCTAATAACGCGTGTGCGAGCACGCCCCCTTGTTGAGGCAACAGTGGAAGTTTCGTATCCGCATGACACACGTCGATGCTCCGCGCTCGTTCCTCCGACGCGCACGCGAACACCGTGTTCGGTTCGGCGTCGGTGTACGCGACGGGCAAAAAACCCTTGAACGCGTTCCCCGGGCGCGCGCACGCTTCGCGATTGAACGCGCCGTAGTCTCTATCGAACCGATCTACGACGGCGGGATCTACTTCTTTCTCTATGCGCTCGTCCCCGTACCACTCGGGGAGGAAACCGCCCATCTCATTTTTCTCCACTCGAACCGTCGACGCCGTGTAACAATTGATCACGTGGTCCGGACGCTTCGCCTTGCACAAATAATTTCCAACGAAGGCGTCAATCATATCCAGCCCTTGCTTTTTGAAGATAAAGTCGCGAATCTTATCCACTCCTTTGGAGGAGATGATGTAGCTCTCAAACCCAGAAAATCCACACTTTTTGTTCATCTTGTACATGTAAATCATGTTGAGCGAACCGCGAATCGTCGACAATTGCGTCGTGTTCTGGCCGAGAGCCGTCGACTTGAACTGTTTCACAAACTGACCCGGGCACTTGTGGTTGTCTTTAAGAAACAACACGTCGAAATCCGCGGGTAAGTGATCGATGACGTTCGGGAGATCGATCAAATCGATGCTCGTTCGAAACGCCCCGTCGCTCTCCAAAATGACCATCTTCTCTAAATTATCGCGCTTCACCGTGTGCCAAAGGTGCAAATGCGAATACATGCACCCCAGATGATGATGCATTGGATACTGCGCCCAATCACTGGGAACGTGCTGCGACGCCGTCTTCTCCACGCGATTCGCGACGCCGATCCATGGCGCGTCGTTCGTCGAGTTGAGTTTCATAAACGCCACCGCTTCCAGGGCGACGTCCAAAGTCCTCGGCCACTGCACCGGGACCACGGCGCGCTCAAAACGGACGAACTGCTCGAGCCCATCTTTACTCATGTGCCTGAACTTCATAAATTTCTCCACCAGCGACGCCGCGGTGTTCTTGCCGACTTCGAGATCTTTGGCGTCGAACTCGTTGACGAGCACGGCGACGCGCGTCCGCAACGGCGCCTGTTGTCGCGTCGTGAACTCTCGTCTCTGCGCTTCGTCGACGAACATCGCTGGATCATACGCCACGTCCCCGAGAAACGCTATTTCCGATCTCATCCCTCGCATTCGCGTTCGCCCGCGCGCCTCTCGCCCCGCCCCGAGGTCTCGCCCATCCGTCGACCAGTACACCGACGACAGCGCCCCGCCCACGAGCGCGCTCACGCCCACGACCGCGCACACGCGAGCGATGCTGTACCTCGCGATACCATCTCCATCGCCTTTTCGCGACGTCGTCGCGCTCTCGCTCTCGCGTTCTCGTCGCATCATCATTTTGCGTGACACGCTTTGGTGTTACGACCGAAACCACGTCGTCGTTCGTCGCGTTCGCTCGCCTCCGTCCGTCGCCTCACTCGCGATCGACGCCTGCCTCGGTGTTCGAAAGTCGATGTCGTCGTGCGAAAGTCCACGTCGTCGTCGCCCTCGTCGGGTCGTCGTCCGCGAGACGCGAGGTGGCGCGCGCGCGCGCGATGATGGCTGGCGATCGAGACGTCGACCTTCACAGCCGTGCGTGACGCCACGAATGAATACGTACCATCCAACGACGACGGTCGACGACGGTCGACGCCAATGGATGACACTGGACGCGATCGATGAATCGATTGTTCCCGGACGACGACGACGACGACGACGAGGAGGAGTCGAACAAGGACGACGGGAATGTCGACGACAACGAGGACGAGGACGAGGACGAGGAGAGAGAGGCCGAGGACGGGAGAGACGCCGCGGAGGCGGTTGGTGAAGGCGACGACGACGCGTTCGCGCGAACGAACGAGACGCGCGAGAGCGATGGAATGGACGATAGATGGACGTCGACGTCGATCTCGGTGTCGCGCACGACGTCGAGATCGACGTCTGCGAACGAGCGCTTGCGGTTTTCGGCGTCGCTGATGCAGTTGTATAGATTAAAGAAGGATGGCGAATACGTCGCCGTAGGCGCGGCGGGGGTGGCGATTTTAGACACCAAAGGCGCTTCGGCGCGAGAGTTGTTGGTGTATGATCCAGAAAAGAGGCCGCTGGTGCGGCGTAAGATTGACTCTCGGTTGACAGTCGAGCCGCAACGAGATAATTATCTCACCGTGAGCCACGACGAGTCGATCCTATGGAGCGCGTTGATGCGCGACGAAGGAGACTGGATAGCGCTTTCCGCACAAATCATGATAGCGAAGTACGTCGCGCGCATAAAAAGCGAGGGATTTCTCGCGAGCATCATGACGATCGATCTCGCCCCATCGAGCGCGATTTCAGCGATGCTGGAGATGGGCGATTCGGCTCAAGTTACGTACGAAGTCTTCCACGGCGGCGCAAAGGAGAGCGTAGATTGTTTGGACTTTCAGCTTTTCGATGGCGTGCGAGAATGCGTGAATGGGCTCAAAATCAAGCTCACGCCGAACGCCTCGAACGTCCCACGCGCTGTCGTCGACGGTTTGCTCGGCGCGGGTAAAGACAGTCGTCGTTTGATTCTAGCGCCGCAAACAGAGTCCGCCTTTGTCGTGTACGACGTTACGGTGACGCGCTTGAAGAAAATCGCCAAGGAACCTGCGCCGCAGCCGCCAAAACTGCAGCAAATGATGTCCATAAGCACCCGTGAAGAACACGACCAGGACGAAGACGAAGGCGAGCGAGTGAAAACGCCGCCGTCGAAACCGCGAGCGTCGGCGGAGGAGGATTCAACAACTGGTCTTCGCGCGCGGATGGCGCGCCTCGCGGGCTTCGGTAGCGGCGTTCTCGCGCAAATGCCTGGAATCGCCGCGGTGAACGCTTCGACGCCAGAGCCGCCGCCGCAAACGCAAACGCAAACGCAAACGCAAACGCAAACGCAAGCGCAAGCGCAAACGCAAGCGCAAACGCAAACGCACGTCGTGGGGACTCCCCCGGCGCCGTGGTGGCCGAGCGTGTATCCCCAGATGCCGCCGCCCATCGTCGCTATGCCGCCACCCGTCACACATTCCGTCGTGGATCAAGCTCTTCTGCTCGCCGATGTACGGCGCGCGGTGACGTCTCTATCAGAAGACGTTTCGTTTTTAACCAGTCGCGCTCGAAGCGGCGGCGCGTGGATTCCACCAAAACTTGAAGGCGAGATGAAACAAGCGGTGGTGGAATTGAACAAAGTCCGAAACGCAATCATGCTTCCGAAAATAGACGTGGAGACGTTATCCATCGGTGACATCAAGCAACTCATCGCCGAAGCCGAGCGGGTGGATCTTTATCAAACAGAAATTCGAGAAGCGCGAGAGCAGCTCAAACGGATGCGGTCCGAGTTACACGAGCAGATGGAACGAACGTCGCGAGCTGAAGAAGAACGCGACTCCCTTGAAGCCGAAATAGCGATTCTGAAGCGTAAATCAGAGCAAGACCGCGAGCGCATCGAAATGGAAAAGCGTCGAGCGGTTGTGAATTCAGCCTCGCAGGCCGCCGCGGCGGTCGAAGCGGTGCTCATCGCGGAGGACGCGTCGTTCGATAGCGATGTCGCTGAAGTCACCGCTCGCATGCGTGAAGAAAACGAACGACTGAGGAAGAAGCTCGATAACCCGGCTTGGATCGAAGAGCAAGACGATTTAAGAGCCGAACGTGACGCGCTCGCGAAACGAGTCGCCGAACTCGAAGAAGCGAAATAGAAGGATGAGCGACGGCGTCAAAAACTAGCTATGTAAAATACATTCAACGACGCGCAGGGCGTTGATATCACCGACACGATATCAGCGCCGCCGCCGCGTTCTTCTAAGTTCTTCTTCGCACCGCGCACATCTACAAATAAAGCCGTAATCGATGAGCGCCGCTTGGCGTTCGTCGCGCGATTTGGAGTCATCGTCGAGATACGACATGGTTATCTCTTCACCCGCGGCAATGTCGCGCCTGGCGACGATCACGCACGCCCCTGTGATATCTTTTTCACCTTTCATAGGTTCCGCGTTCGGGTCGCAATCGTGATTCAACCCGGATTGCACCGAGAACAACGCCGTGCCGAGACACGGCGTGTCGTAATCGACGTCGAGAGCGTCGAGAAGCGGTTGCGTGATTTTCATCGCCGCTCGCTTTTCTTCCCCATCTGGAGCGCTATCGATGGCGAGAAAATAATTTTCCACCGGCGATTCCACGACGAGCTCCAAGTTGTTCAGCTCAAACGCCCCGATGAGACGAGCGTAAGTGTCGAGCTCAAAGAATTTTGGGAACGCGCTCGCTTCGTCGCTCCACGCGTGCCGCAGCAGCTCCAGAGAATCGCTCGCGAGCGCGTGCAGGGTGTGCTTGAATTCTATCTCCGCATCGACGTCGTCGTCGCACTCCTCGGGGGCGGCGACGCACTCCCACCACGGCGCGTTGGCGATGACGGCGTAGGGCGCTCGCGCGTAATCCTCAACCGCCTCTTTGGAAGCCGCCACCGCCTTGCCAGACGACGACGGTGCCGTCGTCGACGCATCTCCCGCGTCGTCGTGATCGTCATGCGGAATCCCGCGTCGCGCGGCATCCTTCGCGCGCAAGCACATGTTCGCCACGCACCGCGCGGCGAGAATAAAAATATCATTCGTCTCTCTCGCGTGCGCGTAAAATTCCTCCAAAGCGCGCTTATCCGTCGCCTCACCGCGCGCGCCGACGCAACACAATCGCTCGTATTCCTCCCAAGCCGTCTGCGCGCACGTTTCGCTGCAGTACGCGTTCGCGCGACACCCTCCCGCGCACGCCACCGCTCGAGGCCCGGCGAACGCCTCGCTTCCCGGCAACGTCGCCTCCCCTCTGGCGAGCTTTTCGCAATCACCGAGCGTGATCCCGAGCTCGAGTAACTTTCGCGCGAACCCGTCGTCTCGTCGCGCTTTCGCGAGCAATCGCTTCCCTATCGTCTCTCCCACCGCGTTCACGTGCGCGAAGCACTGTTGGCACGTCGTCGCCGCCTCCTTGTTCTCTTCGCTCTGCATCGCTCGCAGCGGTCGTTCGATGAACACGCACTCGCCTCGCGCGAAATCTTTCGTCGCGTACACCCCGCGGCCGTGTCTCGTCGACGGTCGCACTTCGATCGACGCGGTGCGTTCCACGTCGTCGTCGCCGTCGCGCGCGCGCGAGCGACACCGAGCGACGCGCGCGCGCCAGTGCGCGCGCCACCGTTCGTCGTCCAGCGCTAATTCATCCATCGCGTTCGCGTTCGATCGCACGCGACGACTGACGACTGACGACGTCGACGTTGAAATCGACGTCGATGTCGACGTTGAAATCGACGTCGATGTCGACGTTGAAATCGACGTCGAAGTCGACGTCGGCGGCGGCGGCGACGTTGGGCGATGCGATGGGCGACGATGGTGGGTCTCGAATCTCGAATCGTCACGGACACACCCGGAGGGCGACCGAATGACCGAATGACCGAGTGACCGACCGACCGAATGACCGACCGAATGACCGAGTGACCGACCGACCACGACGACGTCGCGTCGACGTCGACGGCGCCGCCGATCGCGACCGTCGCACTCGTCGATGGACGCGGTGTCGAAGGAATTGGAAAATAAACTGACGACGAAAATGAGCGCGCGAGAAGAACAAACGTACATCATGTTAAAGCCCGACGGGGTGCAACGAGGGTTGTTGCCCGAAGTCATCGCACGGTTCTCGCGAAAAGGGTTCAAGCTCGTGGGGTTGAAGATGATGAACGTGAGCAAAGAACACGCGGAGAAACACTACGCGGATCTTTCGCACAAACCGTTCTTCGGATCTTTGGTGTCGTACATGTGCTCAGGCCCGGTGATCGCGATGGTTTGGGAAGGATTGAACGTTGTGAAGACGGGACGCGTTTTAATCGGGGAAACCAATCCGGCGGCGAGCGCCCCCGGAACGCTTCGCGGCGATTTCTCAATTGAAATCGGCCGTAATATCATCCACGGCTCCGATGCGGTGGATTCAGCGAAGCACGAGATCGCGTTGTGGTTCCCCGAAGGCGTGTGCGCGTGGGAATCGTGCGCCAAGGCGTGGATTTATGAATAACGAGCGACACTTTGACTCGGCGCCGAGGATATTCCAGCCGACGAAACGATCGACGGGACACGACGCGATGGAGTATCGCTCGTTCGTCGCGTCATGCGATGCGGAGATGCTAGCTTTGAATCGTACTAATTGACGTCGTCTGTTTCGTCTTCTGTGTCGTCGTCTGCGTCCGTGTCGTCGTCGTCGTCGTCGTCGTCGTCGTCGTTCGCGCGCGTCCATCATCTTGGCGAGTATTGAGTGCCGGTATGATTACACTTTGAGTAAAACCTTGAGGAGCGCCATGCGAATAAATAACCCGTTCTGCGCTTGTCTAAAATACCCAGCGCGCGGGTCTGTATCGACGTCGACGGTGATTTCATCCACGCGAGGCAACGGATGCATGACGACGGATGTCTTTGGCAGCGCCGCCATGACTTCCCGATCGATGATGTACTTTCCTCGCGCCGATTCGTAATCATCGAGATTGGCGAATCGCTCTTTTTGAATTCGCGTTTGATAGAGCACGTCCACGTCCGCGGCGACGGCCATTAAGTCCGTCGCTTCTTCCCACTCGATTCCCTTCGCGGTGAGCATGTTTTTAATGTCGTCCTTCATGCGTACCACCGGCGGAGCGACGAAATAAAACTTGATATTTTTAAACTGCGTGAGCGACGTCGCGAGCGAGCGCACGGTGCGCCCGTTGGCCAAATCACCGACGAGGGCGATCTTAACGTTATCCAACCGTCCGATCTCTTTGCGAATCGTGTACACGTCGAGCAACGCCTGCGTGGGATGCTGCCCCGGCCCGTCGCCGGCGTTAATCAACGGCTTGCCGATGACCGCCGCCGCGCGTTTCGCGCTCCCCGCGGTGAAGTGCCTCAAGACGATAATATCCGCATACCCCTCAACCGTTCGCATCGTGTCCTCCAACGTTTCCCCTTTCGCCGCGCTCGAATATTCCCCCGCGCTTTCCGTCGACACGATACCGCCGCCCAGCCTGCCCATGGCGGCTTCAAACGACAGTCGCGTTCGCGTCGACGGTTCGTAAAACAACGTGGACATGATGTACCCTTGTAACATCAGCGACTCTGGTGTCCCTGGTTTCACTTTCGACATTTCATCCGCGACGTCGAACAGTTCCTCCATCATCGCCCGATCGAACTGCTCCGCCTCGACGCAGCACGACAGGTTGTTAAGCTTGGTGACGTATTTCGTCGTCTCGCGCGCGTTCGCGCGCGCGCGCGTTCGCGCGCGCCCTTCTCCGTCTAAACCCTCGCCCTCGAACGCGCGCGCGACGCGCGTTCCCGTGATGTTTTTCCCGTTCGCATACCGTCGCGCGCGTCGCGCGACGCTCCCAAAGTCGCCTCGCGCGTGACGTCCCAAGTACCCATCGTCGTTCAAACGCCGCCCGTGCGTGCACATCATCATCCTCGTCGTCGTCATCGCATTCGCGTTCGTCGCATTCGTCATCGCATTCGCATTCCTCATCGTCGTCCTCGTCGTCCTCCTCCTCGTCGTCGTCGTCCCCCCCATCGTCGTCGTCGTCGCCCCCATCGCACGCCCTCGTGCGAGCGACATCGCGCGTTCGCTCGGTGTCGTCGTCCCTCGATGGCGCGCGCGCGCGTGCGATGGAACGACGACGCGCACGAATGACCGACCGACCATAGCACGAATGACCGACCGACCAGAGCACGAATGACCGACCGACCATAGCACGAATGACCGACCGACCTGAACGACTCCGTGCAAAGTCTCTCGTTCGCCTCGCTCGAACACGTCCGGGAATGCGCCCAGCGGTGCGAGGCGGTTCTACGTTCACTCGCGAGGAAGAAGATACGATCGATCAATTTGTACGGTCCCTCCGCAGTCGTAAATTTTTAGCGCCACCGGATTCGGTCATGATTTACGCTGATCATTTGATTCTCGCGACCGACGTGCGGCGCGAGGAGTTGAGTCGAGAAGGTTTTTCAAAAGGGATATGGGCCGGACTCAACCGTCGGTTGCCAATGCACACGTTTTCGTCGAGGACGGCGACGATACGTCCCATCGGTGCGCGTGCTATTCTTACGGGTATTCTTCCGCGCGTGGGGGTGCGACCGACCGTTCGCGTCACGCACTCGGTCGGTCGACCACGTCTCGACGTCGACGTCGACGCGTCGCCGCCGCCGCCGCCGCCGCCCCGAGCGCGTCGACGGTGCGCGCGTTGGAACGATACGCGACGACGAGTTGACGAGTGGTGTGAACGAACGATTAAACACGAAAGGCGTCACAGACGGAATCGACGTCGCATTTCGCGCACGACGTCGCGCGCGACCTCGCAACGCGCGTCGTCGTTCGCGCCTTCGATCGCTCGCGCCTTGGACGACGACGACGATGCGTCGAGCGACGGCGTCGGTGGCGAACGCGCTCGCGAATCCCATCGCTCGCGCGTCGTTCGACGACGTCGCGCGTCTCGCGTCGCCGCGAGTGGCTTTGACGCATGCGGTGACGCATGCGGTGAGGACAATAAATGCATCGACGGCGAGGGGCGTGATGAACGCGTGGTGCGCGACGACGCGGGGCGCGTCGACGTCGTTCGCGACGCGAGCGCGCGGGAACGCGCGCGCGCGCTCGGGGGCGAAGCAGGCGACGGCGTTCGCCGGGGCCACGGCGTGGGCGTGGAGAGATTTATATTCCAACGCCAACGCGGGAGCGTGTTTGGAGAAGAGCGCGAGGGACGATAGGGCGCGGACGTCGAACGCGGTGTCGACGAGCGCGAGACGGGGCGACGCGAGCGAGCGAGCGTTCGGGGATCGAGCGAGGACGGTGGCGCGAGCGGTGCATTTAGCGCTCGCATTCGCGCCGCTCGCGCTTTTGGCGCCGATATTGCTTCGAGAAGGGTGGACGTGGGGGAATGAACTGTGGTATGGATTGCTGCGACGCGTGCTCGAAGCGCAAGGGCCGGCGTTTATCAAGTGGGGACAGTGGGCGTCGACGAGATACGACGTTTTTCCAGCCGCGATGTGTCACGAACTGGAAACGTTACAGAGCGGCGCGCCCGAGCACAGCTGGAAAGAGACGAAGAAAATATTAGACCGCGCGTACGGCGTGGATGAAGCGACGCAGAAGAGCAAGTATATGGAGATTTTTGAATGGTTTGACGAGAAACCGCTGGCGAGCGGGAGCGTGGCGCAAATTCATCGAGCGAGGCTCAAACCGGGGGTGGCGGAGGAACACTTGACTGCGACGCACTTGATTTTGCGATTGACGCGCGCAGTTGGTGCGGGCGTCGAGCTCGTGATGTCGGGTGAGATTTCGCGCGCCGCGCGAGGTATGCTGGAGGAGTGGCGCGACGGAGCCGCGGGCATCGGACGCGAAGTCGAGCGCCTCGTCAATGGTCAAATTCGTCGTGGTGGACAAAAGCGCGAGGTGGCGGTAAAAATTCGTCATCCAGGAGTCGTCGACGCGTTGACTCGTGATTTTGAAATCCTCGTTTGGATGGCTGGATGGTCGAAAAACATTAAATGGCTCGAGCCGCTGCAGCTCGAAAACACGATTCAACAATTCGGCGTGCACATGTTGCAGCAAGTCGATTTCAGGCACGAAGCGGAGAACCTGGACAAGTTTCGCAAGAGCTTTTTATTGATGCCTGCGATTAGTTTTCCCACGCCCATTCCTGGTTTAGCTACGGAGGAGATTCTAGTCGAGACGTACGAACAAGGCGTATCGATCGCGAGCTATTTGCTGTCGCCGGAAGCGGCGAAAGATCAACTCGGAAGCCCACAAAACAAAGAGCTCGCTGGATTAGGCGTTAAGACGCTGTTCAAGATGTTAATCGACGACAACTTTTTGCACGCCGATCTGCATCCCGGGAACATTCTCGTGCGCCTGCCCAACGGGATGGCGCACACCTTGAGCACGATTGCCGGTGCTCGTGGGAACACAAAGACGTCGGAAATCGGCCCTGATGGCATCGTGGCGTCATTTCTTCATAGCGCTTCGCCGGAAATTATCATTCTCGACACCGGGCTAGCCACGCGACTGACTCCGTTTCACCAAGCATCGTTGGCGAAGATGTTTCAAGCGATTGTTTCGTGGGACGGTTCCACCGTGGCGGAGAGCATTTTGTCATTCGCCGACAACGCCAAGTCAAATGTAGATTACTCTCAATTCAAACGCGAGATTCAGGCCGCGGTGGATACGTTTCGACAGTCAACCCCTCGCGCTGGAGAGTGCATGGGGGCGATTTTTGAAACCGTTCAAAAGAACGGACTGTGCCTGGATCCGAACGTCATGATCGCCGTCGTCACCGTCATGGTTCTCGAGGGCTGGCAATGGCGCCTCGACCCGACGGTAAACATCCTCGATTATTTGGATGACGTCCTCAAGGCGAGCGCGCGTAAGTTCGCTCGCATGGCGATCGCCGATTACGCATCGCGCGACATGTGGTCGCCGTTTAGTGAGCCCAATTACTTCTCCACCGCGGCGGCCGACCCGATGCGCGCGTTGACGCACGCTCAAGAGGACAACTCCGGCGCCGTGTACGGCATGGCGTGAGCGCATCGTAACCAAACCGTAGGTTAAACTAGCACATCAGTAGCATATTTGTTTTCTAGTACAGCACGTCTCGCGAAATCGACTCGCTTTGAAGTCGGCCGTCGTCGTCGCGAGAGCTGCGACTTGTCTAATTTCTATTCTTCGAATCCAATATCAGTGTCACCGGTCCATCGTTTTGAATATCCACATCCATCATCGCCCCGAAATCCCCGCTCTCGATGTTCCCTGCGCTCGCGTACTCGGCCCTGGCGTGCGCCAGGAATGAGTCGTACGACGTCTTCGCTCGCTCTGGCGCCGCCGACCGGTGAAAGCTTGGCTTATTCCCTTTCAATTCCGCGCACAGCGTGAATTGAGAGACGAACAACACGTCGAACTCGCGTTCGCGAGCGCTCGCACACCACGGCTTCCCGCTCGCGTCGGGCCATAATTTCGTGTTGAACACTTTTCGCGCGATGTACGCCAGGTCGTCGTCGTCATCCGACGCCTCCACGCACACGAGCACGACCAAGCCTCGGCCTGTGACGCGCGTCACGGGAGGTTCGTTCTCGCCCTCGTCCTCGTCGCGCGCGCGCATCGTCACCGACGCTCGCGACACGCGTTGGACGACCGCGCGCATCGTCGACGTCAGCGTGCGACGCTCTGACGCTCGACGCGCGAACGAACGTCCGATCCAACAACCGCGAACGCCGCGACGGAAACGTCGGTGAATATGAATCACTAAATACAGTAAAAATACATACGTGACAACGAGCGCGCGACTAAGACGAAAGACCTCACTGCACTTCGTGGTTCCATTGGTTCCAGCGTTCGGCGTCATCCGCGAACGGCTCGAGAAACGGTTGCGATTTTGGTTTCATCACGTTTCGCCTCCTGCGCGTTTGGTCACGCAACCCCGCCATTTGTGTCTCTATTTGATGTTTCATCACGACCGTACCGACGAGAGAGATGCGCTCGGCTTCCTCGCGCTCTCGCTCGACGCGCGCTCGCTCGACTCGCTCGGCGCGCAACTTTTCAATCTGCGCTCGCCACTTCAGCTTCCACTCGTACGTCTGTACGGTTTCTAAATTCCTGCGCGTGAGAAACCATCATAACACGAGTGATATTCGTCAATCATTGACATCATCTTAACATCCACTCCGCCGTCGTCGCGTTCGCGTTCGCGTTCGCGTTCGCGTTCGCGTTCTCTCGCGTTCGCGTTCTCGTTCGCGCTCTTTCGCGTACCCGCTCGCCGCGCTCAGCGTCTCGTACGCCGCTTTCGCGCGAATGAATATCTCCACCTCGTCCTCATCATCGCACACGTCCGGGTGGTATCGCTTCGCCATCCCTTTATACGCCCTCTTACACGCCTCCGCGCTCGCCCCCGGGGCGACGCCCAAGGCAAAGTACAGCCCGTCGCGCTCGTCTCGCGCGTTCGCGCGCGCTCGCACGCGCGCGCGCGCGCTGTGCCCGACGACTCCCATCGACGCCCGCATCGTCGTTCGCTCGTTCGCTCGGTCGCTCGTTCGCTCGTTCGCTCGTTCGCTCGTCCGTCGTCGCGCTCGCGCGCGGACGACTGACCGCCGGTCGTCGTCGCGCGACGTCGACGAGTCGTCGAGTCGTCGAGTGGACGAGTGGACGAGTCGACGAATCGCGACTCGTCGAGTCGCGTCGGACGACGGACGAACACGCCACCAGTGTGTACGCGTCCGGGACGACGGACGAACACGCCACCAGTGTGTCCTCCCGAGCGCGGGCCCGTGGACGGGTCGAGGGACGCGCGCGGCGCGCATCTCGCGTCGCTCGACGACGCGCGCGTGGGAAAGGTGCGAGAGCGACGACGGCGAGGAATCGAACGCAACGCGTCGACGATGATGCGAATGAGGCGACGGCGAGGCGAGGGTGATCGTGCGACGGCGTGACGCGTCGTCGTCGTCGATCGCGCGCGTGTGGCGCGATCGCCGCTCGGTGGTGATGGGGCGACGAAATGTCGATGCGTCGAATGGCGACGATGACTGACGACGGCGATGACTCGTTCGGCGCGCACAGGCGTAGACAGTTTCTTTAGTCACTGTAGACATGGCGAAGCGCACGAAGAAAGTCGGTGAGTATCGCGCGCGTCGCGTGAAGCGTGCGCGAAGGGTGACGCCGCTAGGGCTTTACGCGCCTCGCGCGTCGCTCTTGGATGACGCCCGCGAGAGGTTTGAGGCGCGGCGCGGTGCATGCAAACGTCTTAAAATGGTGTGAATACGCGGGTCATCGCGTTTCCGCGTCTCGCGCGGTCGCTCTCGACGTCGCTCGCGAAACTAACCCGTGGCGCTCTCGCGTTTATTCTCCCGCGCAGGCATCGTCGGCAAGTACGGCACGCGCTATGGTGCGTCCCTCCGTAAGAGCGTGAAAAAGCAAGAAGTGTCTCAGCACTCCAAGTTCTTTTGCGATTTCTGCGGGAAGTACGGCATGAAGCGTCAGGCCGTTGGGATTTGGTGCTGCAAGGGTTGCAACAAGACCAAGGCTGGGGGTGCGTACAGCTTGAACACTGGCGGTTCAGTCACCGTGCGCTCCACAATCCGTCGTCTCCGCGAAGCGACTGAGAAGTAAGAAATCTCTTTGCGGCGGCGACTTAGCTAGTGATCGTTGTAATGGAAGCGTTGGCTTCACAACAAAACGAAATTCGCCGAGCGCGCACCCGCCGCACGCGACTAGGGTTTGGTGAATGTCGACTTGAACGCGACCGCGAATCGATGTCGAAGCGTCAATCGCGGCTACGATGCGTGTACTAATTCAACTACGCTATATCTGTGACTACTATTGTCTAGTCTAGGTCAACGCCGCCCCGACGTGACGTATGGGAGGGAAATTTGGGCGATTCCAGCTTCGAGCTTGGCCATTCGAGCTTCGTTCGCGCGCTCGTCGGCCCACTTGTACGCTCTCTGGACGATGCGCTTGACGCCAAGGCGCCAAGTGATAGCTAGAACCATGTTTTCACTCAAGTTCGATAAATCACCGCTATGCAAGGTGTCTGAATCCGATTTCGCCGTCGTGGGAAAGCTTAAAAGCGCGTTTGCCGCCGCTTCTCGAATGGCGGCGAACGT
>Ga0222712_10003404_pt1 | contig 17353 bp, 24 predicted proteins | sample C33_657DmetaG_FD_165043 | JGI IMG/M metagenome (GOLD analysis project Ga0222712, IMG submission 165043) | Estuarine water microbial communities from San Francisco Bay, California, United States - C33_657D | ecosystem: Environmental > Aquatic > Marine > Unclassified | place: USA: California...
CTAAATCATAAGTATTTAGTTCAACTTGTCTAACATTGTTTTTAGCAATTTGTAAATGGTTATACAACGATGCAATCCACGCAAGATTGACAGTAATAACTTCCGGCATTCTATTAGAGATGGATAAAATTTTCAAATGGGGGGCCACATTCTCAGTAAACATGATGTGTCATAATAACAAAGGCATATTGTCAATGCCTATTTATAGTTATATAGACAATAAACAAAAGATTAAGATAGAACAAATAAGTATTACTAAGTATAACGATATTGAAATACAATTTTCATACGAGCCATGGGCTCCCTTCGGGCAGCCAGAAAATATTTCTTTCAACATAATAGAAAATGCAGACCGTAGTCAGCTCATGGCAGTCCACGACACACGAGAACAAGAAGGATTTAGAGAAAACTATAACGAACGATACGACTAAGCCAGTTAAGATACCAAAGAAGCGGGGCCGTAAGCCTAAATTTCCTCCTGAAAGCAGAAAATTTACGATTAATAATGAGCCAATTACAATATCATTTGACTAACCTTTGGTTATGCCTCTTCATCACCACCAGATGTATCAGCACTTTCTGCAGAAGTAGCAGGTGCTGCTGCTCCACCACTTGCCATTTCGGCCGCAATCATGGCACCTCCTGCAGTCTTCTTCTTCTTCTTATTTGGAACACCTTTCTTTCTACCACCTTTACTTCCCTTTGGACTTAGAATTTTCATACTGTCAGCAATCTGTTTTTCTAAGATATCAAAAATTTCACCCAAAAGAGGATATTCCAAATCAATAAATTCTTTCATTTCTTTTTCAGTTCTGGGAGTTGTTAATGATAATTCTGAGGGGGGTTTAGTATCTCGTAAATGGTTCCTTACAATTTCGAAAAGACCCTTTACTTTAGATATTGTGTTAAGTAAATTAGGGTCTTCTAAATGACTTTTTACATAATCTATAAGTTTTTCATCTCCAATATATATATCGCCCACTTTAGAATTAGGTGATAAATTTTTTCTAATCTCAATATTTTCAGGCCAATCTACAACCTTTGCTTGAGTTAGTGCTGTAGTTAGTTCTTTCAAAAAGAAATTAAAACCATCACGAATAGTATTTCTTTCACCACTTTTCAAAGGAAGCATTGCGTTTTCCAATACAGTATTAAGACTGGCTTCAGCCATAAATTTTTGCAACTGTTTCACATCCATCTCTGCTGATTTAGCCACGGCTTCATCGAGAGCCTTTTTGGAAGTGGCAAGATGTTTTACAGGCTTTAATTCAGGGTGCCTTGTAAATAATTCCTCACTGAGTTCTAAATAATCTTTCTCAGGCATTTCTATTAACCCCTTAGTTTCATAAGCGACTAAATTCCAGTATTTACGACTTCCTATTTCCACCTTCAATACATCTCTTATATATTCTAAAGATTTTCTCTTGGCCTCAGGTTCTGCAAGCGTATCGCCCAATGCAACTGCCGCTAACACTTTAAGTTTAGAACCAGGAACAGGTCCGAATACAATAGTTAAGCCTTCTGCATTAGCACCTAATGCCCTTTTTCTTCCATAATCAGTATTTTCAGGCTCAGGTATGGAACTTTGAACTGCCACAAATTCCTTATAAGCCTCAGGAACTACAACCGTAGTAGGTGCTGATGCTGCCGAACTTGCACCACCACCAACCATGGGTGCTTCTTCAGCACCTTCAGCAGCAGCTGCACCACCTTCAGAACCACCTTCAGAAGCACCACCTTCAGAAGCACCACCTTCAGAAGCACCACCTTCAGAACCACCTTCAGCTAATACAGCCTTTTTAGTTTCCTTTGTTAGGCCACTTTCCATAGAATTATCAGGCACACTTGCTTCTCTTATTTTCTTAATAAGAACAGGATTAGACCTTGCTAAATTCAAAACACCGGAATACTGTTTATAGTAATCCCTATCATTCATTGCGGCCAGTCTACCAACCTCTCTTTGATTGCCGGAACCAGACTTAGCCACCATGGCCTGTTCTCTTGTTTCAATGGTTCTGTGTATCTGAGCCACATTTGAATTCAGTAAAATAGGCTTCTCCATCTGCCTTTGCTTCATTCGTTGAAACCAATTTAATGGGTTATTTGTATCATGTATAATATTGTATAACTTCTTAACACCTCCCTTTTTGAATAAAGAAACAGCAGCATTAGATGAAGACTTAGTAATAGGAGGGGCAAAGGGAAATGCCTTCGGCTTGTCTGTAAGTAAATTACCTAACGAAGCAGAAGTAGGTGATTGCATTTATACTATATCAAAACAATATATTTTAAAAAATATTGTTTCGGTATTTATGAAAAATTAATTACCAAAGGTTGCCTACGGCTTACGCCATACGCTCAACCTTAGGCACACCACCACGCACAGACATCTTGGCGTAATCGAAGGAGAGAACATGAACCACTACATCAGTGAGGGCAGAAACGGGCCTAAAGACTACACGAATGCCGCCATCCATTTTATACCCTCCAAGCATCGCCCCTGTCTCAAGCACTGAGAGCAAATTTGAGGCAAAACAAACCAGGTAGTGGTTATTCTGCTCTGCACCACCAGCCGTAAGCACTGAGGCAAGAGGAATTTGAGTAGGCATAATGAAACCCTCAAGTATCTCAGTAGGAACATTGATTGTAAGTTCGGCATTATTCTTGTTGCGTAGGGCCACAAAGTCAAGAGGCTCACGAGCAAGGCAATCGGCCTGGTCGGAACCCTGAGGCTTCACATACACGACAAGACCAGCACTATCAGTTGTGAATGTAGTTAGCACACAATTGTAATCAGTGGTTGTGGGAATTTCGCTCTCATTTCTGGTGAACTTGTTGCGAAGAATAGAGCGATATACAATGCCTGAGTTGTGGCTGGACTGAAGTTGATTAAACACACCCTCATCCAACTGCTGCTCTACAAGGTAAACCTTGGGAGGGTGCTCTAATGCAACCTTTACACCTGTAATACCAGCATCGCCACCAGCAAATAGGTTAGAAGCAAAGGTTAAGCGATACTTCCACACGCTCTTAAAACCGGCCGGGAACAACTGGGCCGTAGAAGCAAAGTTAGCCCACAGGGGTAGGTAGAACTTCTTAACGGCAGACCACGCACCAGTTGTGGCGGCATAACCGTCATGAAGACCACCAGTATCAGAAACATTGACTAACTCACGAATAGTGTTGAACTGCTGGTCCGTGCAATAGTTGATACACTCATTGTGATTGTCCTCAGCATCGACACGCTCAATCTCCTGGCCGTTGTAGAGAAGGGCAATAGACTTAAACCAGAAAGTGGTAGGAGGAAGAATTACATCACCATTAGCACCTACACTCTTAAACTTAACCTCTAACTGAAGGATTTGGTCCGTAATCTTGCCAAGGTGCTCGGGTAGTTCGAATTCCACATTTCCCTCAGCACCGAGCCAAGGCTCATCGGGGACTGAATTGCGGGGAAGAACCTCCCAAACCTTGGGAATGGAAGACACCATGTTAGAGGTCTCCTGCTGACCGTCAGTGTTATATCTGAGTTGCTTAGACACGGCTACACCTGCCGCCTGAACTGCTTGGGAAACCTTGGCTTGGCGAGACATTTTATAATTAATGCCAACAAAAAATAAATGGAATTAATATAATAGAATGGGTAAATTCAACCTTCCATCTTTCAAACTGGATATGCCTGGTTTCAAGCCACCAGGCGGGGGTAAATTAACTAAACCACCTGATTTACCTACAACAAAACCCCCATCTACAAAACCAGCAGTGCCAGACAATGTTAAACCATCAACCAAATCGCCAGATGCACCCGAGGCCCCAACAGTCAAGCCGGACACTGATGCTCCATCCACAAAATTAAATCCTGAAGCAAGTAAGCCTTCAGGTATTGGAAGTTCATTACTACTTGGTGGTGGCCTTACAGGACTTGGATTATTCATGTCAGGAGGGCCTGGTTCACAAATAATTGGTGCCGGGGCACAGGTGGCTACGGCTGCCGTGGCGGCTGAGGCTGCAAAGGAGATGTTTAACAAGGCCTTAGAAGCATTAGGTAAATTCACTGAGAACCCTATAAATCTTGCTATTGTAGCAGGTGTCATAGGATTGGTTGTTCTTCGTTAAGCCGTAGGCGAACCTTCGGTTAAGCCTTCGGTTAAGCTAAGATGTAATAACCTTAGCAAACATCTCCATATATCTAATCAATTTGGTCTTTACCTCTTCTTCTTTACCTTCCGGTATAGTCAGTTTCTTCATTAAATCTAATACAGCACTTTCATGTTTTCCGGCTTTTACAATTGGGACCACTGCCGTAAGTATAGTTGGTATTACCATCTTTTCATCAAACCCATTTATATAAACCTGAATACTTTCCTCAGGCTTATATGAGTGCAAATAATCTTTGAAATTCTTTGCTTTATCAATAATGAAGTCAATCTTGGTCTTGTTTAAGGGGGCAGCACAGCAATCAGACATTGTATATTCTATGGTTAGATATATTTATAAACTTTCTTACTTACAAGCAGATGGCCTTGCAACCAGACGGTGTAGATGAAATCATAAGGCGACTACCTAAGTTCTTCACAATATCAATTGCAAGTAAAAGAGGGTCAGGCAAAAGCGTCTTGGTGTCTGAGATTATGAGAGATTTACTAAAAAGAGAAGAACACAAGGTTGATATGTTTGTTGTAATGTCAGGTTCTGCAGGATTGAATAAAGATTATACTGATATTGTTCCAGCCAATTTAATCATGCCATTTAGTGAAGAAGTGATGATTAGAATATGGGAACACCAAGCAGGAATTATACCTGAGAAAAGAGAGCATATATGTCTTGTATTAGATGACTGCTTGGGCGATAAAGATGCAGTAAGAAACCCTACAATTCAAAAATGGTATAGTGTTTGTCGTCATATATCGGCCTCATTAATAGTCATTTCACAACATACAAGTGTATTACTAACACCCATTATCAGGTCTAATTCAGACCTACTTATATATTCAAAGCTCAATAGACAGCAATTAGAAACCATGTGGACCAGCACAACAAATATATCAAAGAAGGATTTCATACGGATATCAGAAAAACTTGGCGGTAAGGATTATAATATGATGGTTCTGGATAATGTCATTTCATCAACTGAGCCAGATGAATTTATTACAGTTGTCAGGGCCAAACCTCCGGCTAAGTGAGTGATTTTTAAAATATATTGTCCTATTAATTAATTTTAAAAATATTTTGTCCTCCTTAATTATAAAATGTCTTCAATCCCGAATGTTGTTGAGAGTGGCAATGTTGTTTCCCAGGGTTCGGCCTCTGCTGCAGAGCGTTATTACAACTACATGTTGATGAAGGAGAAGTTAAAGGGTGGTGGTAATAATCTTACCGACCGTGGTGCTAAGATTATAGGTTCTCTTTCTGAGAAGGAGGAAATCGAGCAGCAGATTTTAGAGAAACTCGTAAACATCAAGGAAAGTTCCCCTGAGTTTTCTCAGGTTTCAGAGATTACTGGTTCTACGGATAAGTTTGAGATGGCCCGTGAACTTGCTTCCCTTGTTTACGACAAGACCCGTGCGGAGCAAATCCTTTCTTTCTACACACCAGATGCAACAGCACTAAAGAAACAGTTCTTTGCCAGTCAGACTTCCTCAGCCAAAGACCGTATTAATAGTTTGGTAGCAGGTGGTTCAGTAGCAGGGCAAACACTGGCACAGAACCTTGCTTCTCTATTCGGATTTGCCTTCCCCGCTTAAATTTAATAACTAATCATGGCTTATTTACATAAGCACAAATTAGTTTTTAAAGACCACTTTCAGCATTACGCTCCCATATATCAAGTTCAATCGTATGCTCTGCTATTGAACCACTGATGACATCACCATTAGGATTACGCCAATGGATTGATAATGCGTTTATAGCTCTTGGGTTTAGAAGATGGTCTGGATATGGTGCAGACCTTGTAGAAACCATTTCAGTAGGAAATCTCCAATAAGAAGCACCGGAGGAAGTCATTCCGGCATTATCAAATTCGTCAATCTTTAACAAATAGCCAATAATGCTGGAACTTGCTAAATCGATATATACTACTTGCGAAGGGCCTGATGGCAATTGAATTCTATAGTCTTTTGTGGTTCCACCGGCCGACCTATCCCCCGACCATAACAGTATGCGATGCTTCTTCCAATTGGCTGGTAATTGTTCGGCAGACCAAGACATTCTATGTTAAATAGGAAGAAAATATAACTAAATATTAAACAGATGGAAGCCACCAATCAACAAACCGTAAATGAAGTTATGCACTTCCATGATATGTTTAAGAAGTTTGTGAAACCACAGATGCAAGCAAAGTATGAGAAAGAAAACAAGGGTAAGAAGTTAGGTTTTCATGTTGTAGACAAAGACGGAATAGAAAAATTATTTGATGATATTATAATAGAAGATGCCGCCACTAAAAGAGCAAATGGAACTAAATAGATGGCTTGTTGCTATTCCTTTAGTATATGCGACATATACTACAATTACATGTCCTTGCGACCCTTTCTTGCTGTCTTGTCATCTACCACATTTCTACTTGTCTGTAGGCCTTCCATTAGTCTATGTCTATTACATTAATTCTTAAAATATCATCTATAGATATAAATAGAATGTCCCAAACGCTACCATTAGTTGTAGGTCTTGCCGGAGCTTATTACCTATACACAAATATGCAGCAATTTTCAGAGCCTGAAACAACGCCTCCGATATCTGAGCCACCAACAACTACGGCCCCTGGAGCCATGGTTATTGAAGGTGGAACTGAACCAGTGTTAGAAGCAGGAACAACTAACGGAGGTTGTGATGAAGGTTATATCTTTAATTCCGTAGATAATACATGTGAGCCATCACAGGAGCTTTTAGATAAGTCTTGCGGCAAGAACTATAGATATGACAAAGACCAGGCTACTTGCGTTCTTGCCGGTCAATTAGGTTGCCCCAAAGGTCTAAGGCGTGTAGCCAAGCCCACAAAAGAAAACCCTGATGACTTTGAATGTCAGGACCCAACCGAATACAAACGGGATGATAGTAAAGATGTTTTAAAAACAGGAAATGCAAAGGCCGATATAGCCGTTAATGTATTTGCCAATATTGGGGCTGGTATGTTTATTGATTTCGGTTTAGAAAAGGCTGGTAAGGCAATTAGTGATAACTTACTAACAACAGCAGCTGAAAGACAGGCTAAGGAATTAGCAGAGAAGGCTGCTAAGGAGGCAGCTGAAAAGGCTGCTGCAGAACTGGCTGAAAAGGCATCTAAAGAGGCCATCGAAAAAGCCGCAACCAAGGCCGCACAGGAGGCTGCTGAAAAGGTGGCTAAACTTGCTGCAGGTAAAGCGGCAGTAATTGCTAAACAGGCCGGTAAGGCTGCTGCAGTTGCGGCAAAGGCTGGTAAAGGAGCTTCCATGTTGACAAAGATTAAGGGAACGCCATTCAGTTTTATCATCACAATCGTAGCCGTAATTCTTTCTTCAGTTCTCAATTTAGACCCTGAGGAGTTTGAAGCATGTAAAGCTGGTGAATTCGACTACAGCACATTACCAGATTGGGCGAAAGTGTTAATTGAAAGTGTGCCCTTCGTAGGAGATTTACTAATGCTCCTGGGCCCTGTAATGTGTATGGGAAAAGGCTGTAAAGATGATGAAGAGGAGCAAAACGGGCTCTGCTATAAAAAAGCATTACCTGGTTTCTGGTGTGATAGTTTCCTTTGCTACGCACAAGATGACAGCATAGCCATTGACAGGCCTGGATTTACAAACAACGGACAATTACACACAACAACCCACATGACTAAAGATATTCGTTCAGATTTGGGTAGACCACGCTTAGAAGTTGGTGTATGTCCGCCAGGCACACGAAAGGATAGTGCAGGGGCCTTGTGCTACCCAGATGTGCCTGACAACTGGGACATCGTAATGGGTGTGGCATGGGAACGTTGTAATGCCGATGAGCGTGATGACCTGGCTTTCTGTGCTAAAGAAACAATCAATCCTTGTGCCGAGGGCCAGTGGGAAGTAGGCCGTGATTGCTGGGGTAATAGAACAGATTATTTAGATGATTGTTCGTTAGGTTGGGACGGTTGTAAGCATAGATGGTGGAATGGTGCCAAGTGTGAAAGATGGGGGCATTGCCCTGATTTTGCTGGAACTAACTGGTGTGCTGGTATTTGCGACCAGTGGGGAGGGTGGGAATGCACTGGTGGCTGTAGGTCAAGGGCTGTTGAGATGCCTGAACTAAAAACAACCTTTGCCGCAAGAGGTTGGAGCTTCAGTTCAAGACCAAAGGGCTCAAGGCCCTTAGCAGGAACTGAACGGGAGCTTGAGTGTCCTCCTGGTATGGAAAAAATGGCAGGGTGGAATGAAACTTGCTATGATAAGAGCCAGTGGCCGCCAGGCTACCAAATGCAAAGTGCAGGACTAATTTCCCAGATATGCCCCCGTGTCATTGACAGTTCACCGGCCAGACAGCAGAAGGAGTTTAATGACTTTGAAGATATTGGCGTTTCATGTCAACGGGCCCGTTATAACCGTGGAGTTGGCACACCAGCCATTAGCATGTATATCAAGAAAAGACGGGAACAGCCACCAAATTTACCTCCACCTTCTTGTAAGGATAAACGGGATGTTATTTCAGACCCCGATAATCTGCTATTATGTATCGAAGAAGGTTGTGCTGATGATGAGAAACCGAACGAAGACTACAGTTTGTGTAATCAAGTATGCAGACCCTTATACAAAGATGAGGGAGAGTTTTGCACTCGTGAAGCCGGTATCAAAGACCCCATAACAGGCCAGATATATGAAACGGCTGATAGTTATGAGAAACGGAAGCCAAGAGAGATTTCCTTTGGTGTGTATTAATCGACTGTCGCCAAGGCTTACCCCGGCATTCCGAAAAATTCATGCGTTGCCTAAACGAAAATAATGTATAAGCATATATTAGAAATGGCCCAACCTAAAAGACCTTTCAGCAGAGAACTATACAACAAGCACAATGCTCTTGGTATTAAAGTTGCTTTGGAAATGCTTACACAGAATGGATTTAATACAATTGAAGGTGGTGATGTGGAACACTTTACGGCCCGTGATTGTTTAGTAGGAAAGGACGAAAAGAAAGTGGCTATTGAAGTTGAACGCAAGGTTGTATGGAGGCGTAGAGATAATTGGGAAGGCTATCCAACTGTAAGAGTTCCTTACAGAAAAAGACATTCTAAAAGTGATATATATATTATGATTAATGAGCCATCAACATGTATGATAATTTGTGATATGCATAAGTTGAAGCAATCCCCATTAACCAAGTATACTACACAAGCATATAACATTGAAGAGGATTTCTTTGCTGTGCCTATTGAACTCTTTGATGTATTGGTTTTAGAAGATGACAAATGGGTGTTAAAAACAAACAAACATAAACTACTATAGAAGTATAGATATGAGTGTATCTTATTGGAAAGGTGATTGTTTAGAAGTAATGGGTAAATTACCTTCTAAATCTATTGATTGTTTTATTTGTGATTTGCCTTATGGTTGCTTGTCAGGAAGAGCAATAGGCAAGGCAGCAGAAGATAAGAAATGTTGGAGTGGTTCAAGTGATGGTTGCAACTGGGATATTAAAATTGATTTAGATAAGTTTTGGAAAGAAGTCAAACGATTAGCAAAGAACGACCATACACCGGTTATTATGTTTTGTTCTACCTTGTTTGGTGCAGAGCTAATTGCTTCAAATCCCAGTTGGTTCAGATACGATTTGGTATGGGCCAAGTCTAATGCTGTTGGCTTCCTGTGTGCTAATAAAATGCCGATGAGAAGCCATGAGATGATATATGTGTTTTCAAAGAAGGGAGCCCATTACAATCGTATTGATGTAGAAGGTAATTTTCCTAAAGGTGGTGGTGGTATGTCTACAGCAAACTTTCTTCCCATTGCTGGTATGCCTAATTCAGGAACTACAGTTGAAGGAAAACGATGTGTCAAATCAGTAATTGAAGTAGCTAATAAGAAGACCAAGGGCGGCCACCCTACACAGAAACCATATGAATTGTATGAATGGCTCATTAAACGGTATTGTCCTCCCAATGCAACAATCTTGGACCCGACTGCTGGTTCATTCACTTCTTGTGTGGTTGCTAAGAACTTAGGTCATAAGGCCATAGGTATTGAAAAGGATGTTAATTTTTTCTACAAGGCCGTATCCAGATTGGAGTAAAACCCCCGGCATTCCAAAATAATGTAAAATTGTCCTTGCGAAAAACGGCTTAAAGTTTTTTTCACATAGACAAGTATAAGAGATGCCTGGCCGTGAACTTCCTACTGGTGCTGTGATAAAGACTATTACTACTAATCAGGGTAAGACATATAGTTTTTTTAGGTCGGAACAATATCCTAATTGTATTCGTTGCGGGTCTGATATAAATGATAAAGATTATCATTGGTGTATTAACTGTTTCAATCTATGGGAGAAAAATGGTAGGTGCTTTCCTAATGAGAAGGAATGTATGATTGTAGATGATGAAGAAAGACATATACCAATAGCCCCAGGCCCTATTGATGCATATCGTGGGACTGGAAAAGTAATAGTTGCTGAACCGAAACCTATTACAGATTGGGATTTTTCAAGTCTGTATCCCACTACGGAATATATCAAAAGCACTGAATGTAAATATAAATGTATTCCACACCAAATTGGAAAGGGAAACACATGTATATGTGATGATAAGCACATGAAACTTAATAAACAATTAACAGAAGTAAAGATGCAAATGGCCCCGTATAATGGTAGTCAGTATGTGGGTTTTGGTAAATTCAAAACCTGTAAATGGGAGAATATGTGTCGTGATAAGGATAGGAAAAGTTGGACTGAGTGGTATTTGAAGAATGGCACGAAAAAGGATTTATTCTATAATTATCTTGTATTACTAAAAGAAGAAGATGATTTACTATATGACATTCGTTCTATTGAAAGACCATTTTATGATTAATTTCTAAATCTATACTATAATGGACCGAACCAAATTATTAATAGATGCCGCTAAAGTGGGGGCCATTAATGTAGTTGTCATGTATATGGCACAAAAATTATATCCAAACAATTTTGTTATGCAAGCCTTTGTATCGAGTTCAATAATTTTTCTTGGAACGGAAATGTTGGACCTTCCTCATTGGTATCGTATGTAAAGTCTTCATCGTCTTCTGGGAAACAAACATAAAATAACAAACAACAATAATAGCACATCATATCTATTTTAGGTATGATGTTTTATTTGTCTATAATAGTAAATGGTGTATCTATTACGCATTGTCCCGGCCCGTGATGGAGTTCATAAGTATAAGGCATTATTTAAAATGCCTGATAAGAAACAAAAGGAAGTAAAATTTGGTGCAGTCGGCTATTCCGATATGACACAACATAAGGACCCCAAACGCATGGAGGCCTACTTAGATAGACACAGAACAAATGAAAACTGGAACGACCCTACTTCAGCTGGTGCATTATCAAGATGGATTTTATGGAGTTCTACAAGTATTATAGGCGGCATAAGAAACTATAGAAAACATTTTAATATGTGATAATATTAGTATGTTTACCTTTGGTCTTGTTATTGTTTTTGCTATTGTTATGTATTTATACCTTAGAAGATAAATAAGCATTAAAATCGGCCAATGTTCGTTTTCCCTCATACTTCTCACCATTGCCTTTACCATCTCGATAAATGATTGTAGGATAACCAGCAACCTCATACTCTGTATTTTGTTTCTGTTCTAATTTTCTAATAACAATACCATTTACATTATTGCCTAATGCATCCCAGTCGGGTAGCATTTTCTCACAGTGAGGACACCATGAGGCATAATATAATGTAAATGATGGTTTAGTAAGGTCTAATGACGGTGGTGTATTCATCATGTAGTAAACAACACCTGCTGCCACAAGGAGTTTTAACATTTATACTTATTACAAATCTTTAAATTCATCAAGCAATTCAGCCGAAACAGGTCTTAACATCGCATACCAATAGGTTAATAGTCCAATACCGAACACAAGGGAAATGCTTCCGGCCCAGTAGATTGTGTTTCCAGACATCTTTTTGTTCTACTTGTGTCAATATATATTTCTTCTTGTCCTACATTGCGTTCAGCCAATTTATAGTCTACATAGTAGTCATTCAAACCTGAATACTCAGCTGCAAGATGAAATAAGACACCGGAGGCAAACAATTGCATGTTTATATTGTTTGGAAAAAGCTTCTTAGCTAAGTTAAATATCATAACATTACCAATGCCTACACAAACGGCTTCTATAGCAAGTTGTGAACTTAGCGTCATTCTATTATATAAATCACAAGATTTTCTATAATCTAAATATATATCCATGAGTGAAGAGCAAGATATAGAATGGAACGATGGGTTTGAAATGGTATTGAAAAAAGAGGCCGAACAAGCAGAAAGTTTATTCTGGTTGCATAATAAGAGTTCTATTTTACAATCAAGAAACAATGATTATATCACAATCCCGTCAATTATATTGCAGACATTGACGGGCTTTTTATCGGCAACGGGTGGTCTTGTCCCACCATTAGCATTAGGTTCTATTTCAGTATTTACTGGTATACTATCAACTCTTGTATCGTATTATAGATTTAGTGCAAAGGCTGAAGGACATCGTGTTGTAAGTCAATTATACATGAAGATTTATAAGCACTTGGAAGTTGAGTTAGCATTGCCTATAGCACAACGATTAGACCCTGACAAACTGTTAAAAGATATAAGAGAAAAACTACAAAGAATTGCTGAAGTGGCCCCAGATGTCCCTGAAAGTGTTATTGAACTATATAAGAAGAAATTCAAGGACAATAAGACAAGTCATCCCATTATTGCTAATGGATTAGACCCGGTGAAGATTTATAAGGATGGAACGGGCTTTCCGGCCTCTCCTAATTCGCCTCAATTAAAATTGTCCTCTGTAATTATAAATGCCGACGGACGAACAAGTGGTGAAGATTTTAGAACTATCCAAGGACAAGAGCATACGGCAAATAGCAGAGGAAATGAAAATCAGTAAATCAGTTGTGGGCCTTGCAATAAAGAAAAGCAAGGAACTAAATAATCCTCCTGAAATTGTTGTCAGTGAATTAATACCTAATATACAAGAAGAAACAATGATAAGCCAGAAGAAAGCCGATACATTTTTGCAAAGCATATCACCGTCCGTAAAAGCACCTGCCCCTAATCCTAAGGAAATGGCTAAGCGTGATAACATTATTAATAGTTTAATGAATGGTTTGCCTTCAGAACATGTAGAGAAACCAAAGGCCAAACGGACATATCAAAAGAAAACACAGAATGTAATTTCTTCTTTATTCGATGGTGCTGTGAACCGTCATGAAAACAATGACAATAAGGCAAGTCTTATATCAAGAATTACTCTTAATGTAAATACCTTTGAACCTATATTACGGGACTTTGTTAAGCCAAGCAAAGATGCATACTTGGCCTCAATGGGAAAGAAGTCGGAGCAGGAATTAGAAGTTGTTCTAAAGACCCTGGAGCATACCCGAAGTGTTTATAATATTTCAACACAACTACGGTCTTTTATTTACATGGGTTCTACGGCCATTGAATACGGCACTCAACGATTTATGAAGATGAAGACAGAGGGTTTCGCCCAGGCTTTACAAATTCACGACCAGGAGATAAGAATGTGTTTAGCTGAATATTGTATGGATAAGGTTGAAACATTCCAGAAGGTTAACAGACCCGAAGCTAAGTTGGCCTCAATCCTGGTATTAACTCTTTTATCAGTTGATGCAAAGAATAGAATGGGTGCTTCGTCCCTTCCGGCAAATACAAACGCCCCTGTGCCTGAAACAGTCGCCCAGGAATATAACGACTTATAAACTCTAAAAAATATCGGTTTAATTTACATTAATTTTCAAAATAAATTGTCGCTAAATAGTATAAAATGGACGCTTCTTCTGTCGGTCGTGCAACAACTTCTGCTGCTCTTTGGGCCGGTGTCGCTTATGGTCTTGTAATGGTTGGTGGGGGTCAGGTTTCTCTAACGGACCTTGCGTTAGATGCTGGACTTATGGGGGCCTCTTCTATCGGCACTGATTTACTACACAACTTGGCCGGTGCCAATCCCACTGGCATAACTTCCGCTATTGGCACTGGTGCTATGTATGCTGGTCTTTCTAAGGTCGTGCGTGGCTCTGATGCGTATGCCGTTAACTTCGTAGCGGCTGCCGCCAATGACATGGCCGTAGAGAGATACTATGCCATGATGGGTTAAACCGAAGGTAATCTACGATAATTGTGTTATAATAAATATTTAAATCGTCTGGCTTGTCAAACGATTTAAATATTGTTCTCATATATAGAACAATGGAAGCCCAACGCAAAGCCTCAAACAAATACTATGAAAGAAATCGTGATGTAATTAGATTGAAACGGAGAATGCGTTATCAGGAAAAGAAGGACCGAACTTTCACATGCCAAGAGTGTGCTTTGAAATATGAAAATCATGAAGAAAAGTTTATGTGTTTTCTATGTGAAGAAGCCGAAACTAATAAAATTTCTTAGCTCTGGATGATGGTTTAGTGCAAGTTGTATTCCACATATAACCTAATACTTCGCCAAACATACCACGAATGGGCTGGTTCTTGTCTTCCTCTGTCTTACATTCCATCACCTTTTCGCAAGTTAAACCCATATCTATTTCACCAGGATTGCATTGTTCCATTTGAGGAGGTTTAGGCATTCCCCAGCCGCCCCAAGCAGAACCAGCAGAACCAGCAGAAGGGCCGGAAGCCATACCAAACCCTGTTGACATTCCATTAACACCTGTGCCTACTTCAATTACTGCTGCCGTTGGATTAACAGCACCAAGGCCCCATACCGCATTTGTAGCAGGAGGGTCGCACTTATATATAGGCGTGTTTACCTTTCCGAGTATTCCGAAATCAGTATAGTTGTCCTCAAATCTACAGTTCTGCATTTATACTTAACCGTAAGAATTTTTATATAGCTATAAATAAGAAATGGGTGGTGGTTTTAATAATAAACCGTTCGAACTCAATAGTAAATGCTTACTTATTTCGGGCTCATTGGCATATGGGTATTACTATTTACCGCCACAAGATAGATTAACTTTCTGGTCGATATTCTTTGGGTCTTATGTTGCCTTGGCATGGTATGATAGTTATAATATGTGTGATTACAAACTATCAGCAAATACCATACTACACCCTATTACAGCATCAATAAAACCATCAGTAAATGAGGAAACTGGATTATACAATTAAATAAGGTTTAAAGATTTTTTTCGTATAGAGTAGTAAAGAGAAAATGGATACTACTCAGCCTTTAGCTCCTACGGCAACGCCAATGAACCGCAAGACAAAATACTACTACGCACATCGTGATGACCCTAATTTCCAGCAACGCATGAAAGAGGCCAAGCATCGATATTACCAGAAGAACAGAGAGGCCGTAATTCAAAAGACACTGGCCCGATATTATGCTAATAAACCCGTGATTACAACCATTGTTGATGAGTTGCAGCAAACCCCCGGTGTTTGATTGAATACCTAAGATTTATATTCAGGAGGTTTAAAACCCCCGGCACATAAATCCCCGTCTATCCAAAAATGGTTTAAAGCCAGAATAATAATATTTAGTATAGACAAAGAGAATGCCAAGGCTCCCCAAAATCCCTAACTGGTCCTCTCAACGCAATTACAATGCTAATCTCCGGCTGCAGTTCGCTTACGAAGAAAAAAAACTAAACTTTAATCAATATAGCACTAAACTAAAGCAACTAATACAAAAGGAAAGAAACGAAATCAAATCAAGAAATGAAACATACGAAAAACAATTAGAAAAGAAAAACCTCAAAAGACGCTTTACAAAGCAATTAAACATGGTCAATGCAACTACTACTAAGTCATTTCCAATCAGTGATGTCAATAAATTAGGATTTGAGGCATTCTTAAAGCAGGTTGTAAACATGCCGGGCCGCATCAGAATGAATATTGGAAATAAGTTTTATGCAGTTAGTGATAATACAAGAAAGGACCTACTAAGAATTATTAATAAGGAGATAACCATTGAAGAACTAGTGTCAGACAGTTGGCGTGAATTTGTTGCTGCTTATGAAAATCTTACGGGAAATATTGATATTGGCGTTGTGCCTGAAGTTCATATCATCGATAATCCTGCAAGTGCCTTTTTTAAATATACTCACAATACCACTTTTGATTTAACCAGATATGGCATTTATAAGACTGGTGAACCTCAAGACCATACAGATACTTGCCTTATTCATGCACTAAGAATGGGTGGATTGGAAGAGGTTATTATTGAGAAACTCAAAATCAAAATCAAAAATCGTATTATACCTTATACTGCATTAAATCAAATCTGTGATATTGCTGAAATAAAGATAATTATAAAAAGAGATAATGTGAAGCACCCTAAAAAAGTATATGGTGAAAAGTATGAAAGAACATTTTTGATTGGCTCAATGGAAGAGCATTATTTTATTATTGAGCCTACCACATTAACATCTTATTGCATTAATAACTATGACACTGTAAAACATTTACCAAATTTTACAACATTATATGCGGAGGGAAAACACAGCAAGACCAATTTTATTGATAGTTATGATGTAATCAAACGCCTATTAAGAAATCCTCATCTTCTTAAACTAATGTCTATGGAAGACCGCAACATGGCCTCTACTCAGTTCTATGATAGCATTTCTCAGAATATCGGTTCATTGGAATATAATATGGACCAGGATTGCAGACCGGTTGAGGTTAAGAAGAAGAAGGAAAGCAAATTTAATAATGTCGTCTTTGACTTTGAAACCGACCCTAATTCAGTTCACAAGCCGTATCTTGTAAGAACCTACAATGATAAGGTTAATAATGTTTTCATCGGTGATGATTGTGCTTACCAGATGTTGAAATCATTGAAAGGTGATACAAGATTAATAGCTCATAACGCAAGTTATGATTACAGATTTCTATTAAGTCATCTATGGAGTATTAAAAAGATTGCAAGAGGTAATAAGCTTCTGGGTCTTTCTGCAAGATTTGGAACGCATGATAAGGGTATTAAGATTGAAATCAAAGATACCTATTCACTTATCACAAGGCCCTTAAGAGATTTTCCTGAAATCTTCAAGTTTCCCTCTTTGGTGAAAGAGGTTATGCCTTATAACTTGTATACACAGGAAAACATCAAGCAACGGTATATTGATATTGATTATGTTCTTAATGGTTCTTATATCAAGCAATTTGAGGAAAAGGGAGAAAAGAAACAGC
>Ga0222712_10003405_pt1 | contig 17353 bp, 10 predicted proteins | sample C33_657DmetaG_FD_165043 | JGI IMG/M metagenome (GOLD analysis project Ga0222712, IMG submission 165043) | Estuarine water microbial communities from San Francisco Bay, California, United States - C33_657D | ecosystem: Environmental > Aquatic > Marine > Unclassified | place: USA: California...
CAATTGTGGTTTAAAGCTCATAAAGGGGATAGTATTAAGGTTGCAATTTCTAAAAACAATTATGCTAAATCGTATTCCTTAAAAGTTAAAGATCAGAAAAAAGACAGTTTGAGTTTTACATCAGCTGTTTCTGGAACGCTAAATTTTAGAGAAGATTTTGCAATAAATTCCAATAGCCCAATAAGCAAATGGGATGTGACTAAAATGAAATTGATAAAGAAAGATTCTTCAGAAGTAAAATTCACAACCGAATATGATTCCTATAATCAAAAACTAAAATTTTTATTTTCAAAAGAACCATTAGAAAAATACAATTTGAGATTACTCCCAGGTGCATTGCATAATTATTACGATGTTCAAAATGACTCGCTCTCTTATAAATTTTCTACAAATGACATTTCTGATTATGGAAATCTAAAGGTAACTCTCGAAAATGTAAAACGATTTCCTGTAATTGTGCAATTACTCGACGAAAAAGAAGCAGTAATGGCAAGTGAATATTCGGATAAAAATACCGTTCTAAACTTTGAATTATTAGAGCCAAGAAAATACACCTTGCGCCTTATTTATGATGATAATAAGGATAATGAATGGACGCCAGGAAATTTCTTAGCACTTCGTCAAAGCGAAGAAGTTATTTATTTTCCTAAAGAATTGGATGTTCGTGCCAATTGGGATGTAGAACAGCCGTTCGATTTAAGTAAATAGTATTCGCTATTATTTAATAGTTATTTCATCAATAAAAATAAAGGCATCACCACCAAAACCTTGATGCCATTCGGGCAATTTTCCAAAATTATAGGCTTTCACTTTAATGTATTTGGCATTGATTTCTGTAGCTGAATTGAATTCGAAATTTTGAAGTTTATTCACTTCATATTTTGGACTGATTTCATTTTTCACACTTCCTACAAGGGTGAAATTTACATTATCATTCGAAACATAATATTCAACTGTTGATGGAAATAGTATCCAAGAACGGGAATCTTGAAGACAATTTGCTGAAAAAGAATGAACCATTTGCTCTTTTTGTAAATCAATTACAGCTTCAAAATCCTGACTTTGATAGCCTTGCCAATCGCCTTTTCGCCAGGTTTCTGTTCCGTTAATTCCATCTATTAAGCCTTCTGGTCCACCTGCATGGTATTGCGGATTGTATTTCGATTTGATATCTATAGTATAATTGTTTGGTTTTTTAAAGAAATGGGCGAAAACTCTCGAACTAGAATAATTCGAAACTGGTTCAACTAATCTTTTAGGCATAGTTTGAGCAAATATTATTTGAGAATTGTCAATTTCAAAAGATTGTTCATACTTACTAAAAGGAATAATTCTATTTCCATTTAAATCCTCTGAATAATAATACATTCCTAAATTGTCTTTATTGCTTAATGAAATTTTTAATTTGTCTTTAAAAGATTTACTTTCCGCTTGAATTACTGGAACAGGAATAATTTCATTATAAGAAAAACCAACTGCAATGTCTTTATAATTACTATTTATTCCAAAATTTTCCATAGTTCTAACAGGCATTTTTTGGAAAATTTCTTTGGTAGTTTTGTCTTCAAAATTGACTTTAATATCACTAAAATAAGGGCTAGATAGACTCCAATTTGGCAATCCTGGAGTCACTGCATAAATCCCCATGGAACTCAATACATACCACGCACTCATTTGACCGCAGTCTTCGTTTCCTATTAATCCGTCTGGAGTATTTTTGTAAAAATTATCTAAAATATAATGCACTTTTTGGGTGGTTTTTTCTGGTTTACCAACATAATTGTACAAATAGGCCATGTGGTGACTTGGTTCGTTTCCGTGTGCGTATTGCCCAATTAAACCGGTAACATCGGCTTGTTCACGACCGGTAGTTTTGCTTTCGCTGTTGAACATTTCATCCAATTTGGCTTCAAATTTATCTTTTCCTCCATAGGCGGCAATCATTCCATCTATATCTTGTGGCACAAAAAACGAATACTGCCAAGAATTGCCTTCGGTAAAATTATTATTGATTTCTCTTGCATCAAATGGTTTGTCCCAACCACCATTTTTCTTTGGACGCATAAAATGGGTATTCCAATCGAAGACATTTTTCCAATTTTGGGAACGCTTCATAAAATAATTGTAGTCTTCTTTTTTGTTTAAAATTTCTGCCATTTGAGCAATACACCAATCGTCATAAGCATATTCTAATGTTTTAGAAACACTTTCATGTTCGTCATCCATTGAAATAAAACCTTGCCTTTTATAAGCCTCCAATCCTAAATGATCTAACATCGCACTGTGTTTGGCTGCTTCAAATGCTTTTTCGTAGTCAAAACCTGTTATTCCTTTGGCCATAGCGTCAGCCATAACCGAGACCGAATGGTAGCCAATCATACAATCAGTTTCATTGGAAGCCAATTCCCAAACAGGCAATCTCCCGCCTTGTTCGTATTGTTTTAAAAAGGTATTTATAAAATCGGCTGTTCGTTTCTTTTCAATTAATGTATACAATGGATGCGCTGCGCGAAAGGTGTCCCAAAGTGAGAAAACCGAGTAATAATCAAATCCTTCAGCTTTGTGGATTTGGTTGTCGCGACCTCGGTATTTAGCATCTAAATCTTGAGCGATATTGGGTTGCACCATTGTATGGTATAAAGCGGTGTAGAAAATGGTTTCTTTATTTTTATCAGCATCTGTAATTTGAATTTTAGATAATTGGTTTTCCCAAAGTTGCTCAGCTTCTTTCTTTACTCGTTCAAAATTCCAATCTTTAATTTCAGAACTGTTTAATTTTGCTCCATCGTAACTTGTTGGTGAAAGCGACACTTTCACCAGTATTTTTTCGCCTTTTTTAACTTTTTTAGAAAAGCAAATTGCGTTTTGTGTTCCACCTATATATTCATTTTCGGGAGAATGCATGTAATCGCCATTACTTCGAATATTGGTTACTTTCATGGGCTCGCTAAACTCAATACGGGCAAATACAATTTGGTTTTTTGCCCAAGCTTCACTTTCACGCCTCACCTCAATAGTTTTACTATTAATTACATGCACTTCCCCTCCCAACAATAAATCGCGGTGATTTAAATCGAGAATAATGTTGGCTTGCCCAGCAGCATTAAAGGTGTATTCATGAAATCCAACTCGTGTAGACGATGTTAAGCGTACATCGATATTGTGTTTATCTAATTTAACAGAATAAAACCCAGCGCTAGCCTTTTCATTTTTATGAGAAAATTTGGAAGAATAGATTTTATTATCCAGCGTTGGTTTTCCCATCGTGGGCATCAGCATAATATCTCCAAAATCAGAGCAGCCTGTTCCGTTTAAATGGGTATGTGAAAAACCATAAATTGTAGAGTCGTCATAATGATATCCCGAACATCCATCCCAGCTACCGTCAATTCTAGTGTCTGGAGACAGCTGTACCATCCCAAATGGCACCGTGGCGCCAGGATAAGTATGCCCATGACCTCCAGTTCCTATCATTGGATTAACCAATTGGTGGAGCTTTTGACTAAAAGAATTTATAGAAATTATTAAAACGAGAAGGGAAAATATTTTTTTCATAGAACTATTTTAATTCAAAGATAAAAAAAACGCATCCAACTTAATGAATGCGTTTTTTAAAATTGTAATTGATTTATTAGTTTAATATATAATCAAATGAACCAATTAATGTATGAGAAGTTGCATTTAAATTTACTCCGTTATTTGTAGTAAAATTAAAATTCCCTTTCATTTGTTTTGTTGTAGCATTATAACTTGTTACATTAATATATCCAGCTGTTGTATTTACTGTTTCTGCAGGAATAGGACCAGTAATATCAAAATCAGCATAATATCCTCCAGGGGCAATTGAACTTGTAAAACTATGCTGCCCAACAGTCAAATCACTTTTTGGAATTGCAATTTTCATGGTGTAGATAGTATTTCCTGCTAATATTTTGCCGGTAGTAATATTTTTATAACCATTTAATAAAAAATAGGTATTGCCGTAAATGCCTCCTGAGGCATCAGCTGAGTTACCACCACCTTGCGGAGGCATATCATGAACTACTCCGTCAACTCTTGTTACCATTGCTGCTGTAGATGTAGAACCGCCACCTCCAGTTGTGTCATTGTTTGAACTATCACCAGAAGTACATGAAAATACTGAAGTAATAATTACTGCGGATAATAAGATTTTTTTTATCATAATTTTTTATTTTAAAGTTGCCGATAAATATTCTCTATTCATACGAGCAATATTTTCTAATGAAATTCCTTTTGGACACTCAATTTCGCATGCGCCTGTATTGGTACAGTTTCCAAATCCTTCTTCGTCCATTTGACGCACCATATTTAAAACACGATTAGTAGCTTCAACTTTACCTTGAGGCAATAACGCATATTGAGATACTTTTGCTCCAACGAATAACATTGCCGAACCATTTTTACAAGTTGCAACACATGCTCCACAACCAATACAAGCTGCTGCTTCGAAAGCTTTGTCGGCATCATTTTTTGGAATTGGAGTAGCATTAGCATCAATTGTATTTCCAGAAGTATTAACCGATACAAATCCTCCTGCTTGTTGGATTCTATCAAAAGCACTTCTATCAACAACTAAGTCTTTAATTACAGGAAATGCTTTACTTCTCCATGGTTCTACAAATATTGTATCGCCATCTTTAAACATTCTCATGTGTAATTGACAAGTTGTGATTCCAGTGTCTGGCCCGTGAGCACGACCATTAATGTATAAAGAACACATTCCGCAGATTCCTTCACGACAGTCGTGATCAAACGCAATAGGTTCGATTTTATCGTTTATTAATTGTTCGTTCAATTGGTCTAACATTTCCAAAAACGAACTTGCTGTAGAAACTTTATCTAATTTATAAGTCTCTAAATTTCCTTTTGCTTTGGAGTCTTTTTGACGCCAAATTTTAAGGGTAATATTGATGTTTTTTGCTGAAGACATAATTCTATTATTTGTAATTTCTAGCTGCAATTTTGATAAACTCGTATTTCAATTCTTCTTTGTGAAGTACTTCTTGACTGATGTCATTTCCTTTATATTCCCAAGCTCCTACAAAAGAAAAGTTTTTATCATCTCGAAGTGTTTCTCCCTCTGAGTCTTGGTATTCTTCACGGAAGTGACCTCCACAAGATTCATTTCTTTGTAATGCATCCATTGCCATTAATTGTCCTAAATCAATAAAATCAGCTACACGAAGTGCTTTTTCTAGTTGAGGGTTAAATTCATTAGCGCTTCCTGGAACATTTACTTCTTTGTAGAACTCTTCTTTAAGAGCAGTAATTTCTGCAATAGCTTCTTTTAAGCCTGCTTCATTTCTCCCCATCCCTACTTTATTCCACATAATTAATCCCAAACGCTTGTGAAAATGATCCACTGATTTAGAACCTTTATTATTTAAAAACTTATCAATTGAGTCTTTAACTCTATTTTCTGCATCGATAAATTCTTGAGTTTCTGTAGAAATTTTTCCAGTTCGGATTTCATCTGCCAAATAATTAGAAACGGTATATGGCAATACAAAATAACCATCTGCCAAACCTTGCATCAAAGCAGAAGCTCCAAGACGATTTGCTCCGTGATCAGAGAAGTTAGCTTCTCCAGCAACGAAACAACCCGGAATTGTAGATTGTAAGTTATAATCTACCCAAACACCACCCATGGTGTAGTGCACCGCTGGATAAATTTTCATTGGCGTTTCATACGGATTTTCGTCTGTAATTTTCTGATACATAGTAAACAAGTTACCATACTTTTCTTTAAGCCATTGTTTCCCTAATGCAGTTATTTCATCTGCAGAAGGATTGTGATTACCTTTAGCATAAGCCGCCTGTTTCCCTTTATTTTGAATCTCTGTAGAGAAATCTAAATAAACACCTTCGTTGGTATCATTAGACTCTATCCCATGACCTGCATCACATACTTCTTTAGCTGCTCTTGAAGAAATATCTCTCGGAGCTAAATTTCCAAAGGATGGATATTTTCTTTCTAAGTAGTAATCTCTATCTTCTTCCGCTATTTGCGTTGGTTTTAATTTACCTGCACGAATAGCTTCAGCATCTACTTTTTTCTTCGGTACCCATATACGTCCTGAATTACGCAAAGATTCTGACATTAATGTCAGTTTTGCTTGATTCGTTCCATGAACCGGAATACATGTTGGGTGTATTTGAACAAAACAAGGATTAGCAAATAAAGCCCCTTGTTTGTGAACTTTCCAACCTGCAGAAACATTACTTCCCATAGCATTTGTAGAAAGGAAATAAACATTTCCATATCCTCCAGAAGCAATTACAACGGCATGGGCTGAATGTCTTTCTAACTCCCCAGTAATTAAATTACGGGCAATAATTCCACGAGCTTTACCATCAACTTTTACTAAATCTAGCATTTCGTGGCGGTTGAACATTTTAACACGACCCAAACCAATTTGTCGTGATAAAGCAGAATAAGCTCCTAACAATAATTGTTGTCCAGTTTGTCCAGCGGCATAAAAAGTTCTTTGAACTTGGGTTCCACCAAATGAACGGTTGTCAAGCAATCCGCCATAATCTCTAGCAAATGGAACTCCTTGAGCCACACATTGGTCGATAATGTTTCCAGAAACTTCAGCTAAACGATGTACATTCGCTTCACGAGCTCTGTAATCACCCCCTTTAATGGTATCATAGAATAAACGGAAGATACTATCTCCGTCATTTTGATAATTTTTTGCTGCATTGATTCCCCCTTGAGCTGCAATTGAGTGCGCACGGCGTGGCGAATCTTGAAAACAAAATGCTTTTACATTATAACCCATTTCTCCAAAAGAAGCTGCTGCTGAAGCTCCGGCCAATCCTGTTCCAACTACAATAATGTCAATTTTTGGTCTATTATTTGGAGCAACTAATTTTAAATGGTCTTTATAATCAGTCCATTTCTGAGAAATGTGTCCTTCTGGTATTTTAGAATCTAACTTCATTAGTATGAAATATTAATTATTGAAAAAATGGTGGAATAATGCAATAAAAATAAATCCGAAAGGAATAATTATTGCAAAAGCATATCCAAATTTTTGAACTCCTTTAGAAAATTTATTATTGAATCCTACCGATTGAAAAGCAGAACTGAATCCATGCCATAAGTGTAATGAAAGCAATAAAAAAGAAATGCTGTATAATCCTGTACGAATTGGGGATTCAAATTTAGCAACCAACTCCGAATAATACCTTGACTCTTCGATTGTGTTTACTTCTACATATTTGTAAACCATTTCGTGTACCCAAAAATCATACATATGTAGTCCTAAAAATGCTAATACTACAAGTCCAGAAACTATCATATTTCTTGATGCCCATGAAGCATTTGCTGCTCCATTGTATTTAGCATAAGCTACTGGTCTTGCTTTATTATTTTGCGCTTCTAATATGATTCCCATTACAAAATGGAAGCCAACTCCAGCTACTAGAATGGGCTGCATCACAAATTGTATTAAAGGATTGTATCCCATAAAATGAGAACAAGCATTAAAAACTTCTTCGCTAAAAACAGAAGTAAGGTTTATAAAAAAATGAAGCGCTAAAAAGGTAATCAAAAAGAGTCCCGAGAGAGCCATTGCAACTTTCCTTGCAATGGAAGAACTCAAAAAAGTAGATTTTGCCATGGTTGTTTTAATTAATATATAAAAATCAAACAAAAATACTGCAATTTCATATATACTACAACCTTTTCGCAATAATTTATAATTAGTTTAAAGTGGGTTTAACACTTGTTGAATATCAAACTATAATATGTTAAAAATCAACAATTTTAGTTAAACAAAATATTTTTAAAAAGAAACGATACTTTATTCCTATACTAAAATTGAAAATACATTTATATATTTATTAAAAATATAACCGGATATAACCGCTATTAGTTATAATCTTTCTATTTTTGAAGATAATTTAGAATTGCATAATATTATTTCTATGAAATACCATCAAATAGACCGTAATCTGTTTATCAAAAACAGAGCTAAATTTACTTCACAAATGAAGCCAAATAGCGTTGCAGTTTTTAACTCCAATGATATTTATCCAGTTTCTGCAGATAGTACTTTGCCTTTTGCCCAACACCGAGACATCTTTTATTTATCGGGAGTTGATCAAGAAGAAAGCATTTTATTGATTTTTCCAGATGCACCTTATGAAAACTTGAAAGAAATTCTTTTCTTAAAAGAAACCAATGAACATATTGCAGTTTGGGAAGGTGAAAAACTAACTAAAGAAAGGGCTTTTGAAGTATCGGGAGTAAAAACCGTAATTTGGTTACAAGATTTTCATAAAACTTTAAAGGAAATCATGAGTTATTCGGATACTATTTATATCAATACTAATGAGCACTATCGTGCTACAATTGAAACTGAAACTCGCGAAGCTCGTTTTATTAAATGGTGGAAAGAAAATTATCCTGCACATAAAGTAGAAAAATCGAACACAATTTTACAACGCATTCGCTCTGTAAAAGAAAGTGAAGAACTCGATTTAATTCAGCAAGCTTGTGATATTACAGAAAAAGGCTTTCGCCGAATTTTGAATTTTGTGAAGCCAAATGTAATGGAGTATGAAATTGAAGCCGAATTTGCGCACGAATTTTTAAGAAACAGATCTAAAGGATTTGCATATACCCCAATTATTGCTTCGGGAGCCAATGCAAATGTGTTGCATTATATTGAAAACAACCAGCTATGTAAGGCCGGCGATTTATTATTATTAGATGTTGGTGCAGAATATGCTAATTATTCAAGTGATATGACGCGTGTAATTCCTGTTTCTGGTCGTTTTACAGACAGACAAAAACAAGTTTACAATGCGGTTTTACGAGTTAAAAATGAAGCTGCAAAAATGTTGGTTCCAGGAACATTATGGAAACAATACCATGTAGAAGTGGGTAAATTCATGACCTCAGAACTTTTAGGTTTGGGATTAATTGACAAAGCCGATGTACAGAATGAAAATCCGGATTGGCCAGCATACAAAAAATATTTCATGCATGGTACTTCGCACCACATGGGATTGGATACCCATGATTATGGTTTGTTGCACGAGCCAATGCAAGCCAATATGGTGTTCACTGTAGAACCAGGAATCTATATTCCGGCAGAAGGTTTCGGAATTCGAATAGAAGATGATATGGTAATTCAAGCCAAAGGGGAAGCATTCAACTTGATGCGAAATATTCCAATTGAAGTAGAAGAAATTGAAAGTTTGATGAACGCATAATGTTCAAAAATTGAAATATAAAGGCTTACGAAAGTGAGCCTTTTTTTATGTTTAAAGTTGGCTTGAATTTGCAGTTAAAAAATCTATTTTTGCACTTATGAAAATGCTGCAATACAAAAACACTATTATTTCCTACACAGACCAAGGTAAGGGTACTGCGGTAGTGTTGCTTCATGGTTTTTTAGAAAACAAAACGATGTGGAATGAATTGGTGCCAGAACTTTCAAAAAAATACCGCATTATCACGATAGATTTATTGGGCCACGGTCAAACCGAATGCATGGGCTATATTCATTCTATGGAGGATCAAGCCGATTTAGTTCATGCTGTTTTGCACGAATTAAAAATTCGGAAGATTGTAATTATTGGGCACTCCATGGGCGGTTATGTTGCATTGGCTTTCGCCGAATTATACCCAGATTTCATGAAAGGGTTGGTGCTTTTAAACTCTACTTCTCGAGCCGATAGCCCTGATCGTAAAAAAAATAGAGACCGCGCTATTGTTGCAGTGAAACAAAATTATTCTGCATTTGTGCGAATGAGTATTGCCAATTTATTTAGTGAAAACAACAGATATTTACTTGCAGATGCTATCGAAAAAGTAAAATTGGAAGCGCTTAAAACTCCACTACAAGGAGTAGTTGCCGCATTAGAAGGAATGAAAATCCGAAAAGATCGAGAGGTCATTTTACATTTGGCCAACTATCCAATACAACTGATTCTTGGCGAAAAAGATGAAGTGTTAATTTATAAGGATAATTTGAATCAAATAGAAGGCACATCGGTACTGCTCACGACTTTTCCTGACGGACACATGAGTCACATGGAAAACAAATCAGAATTGGAAAAAGAACTTCTTCGCTTTTTAAAATCAATTTAAAAAATTGATTTTAGTTCGTTTCTACAAATGGCATTTCTGAATTGAAAATCTCATTTAACAAAACAACAATTTCTTCGATATAACTTTCCATTATTTCGGGTGTGATAACTTGTTCTAATCCGTTATCTGATTTAAAATTAAATGGCAAAAATCCCGATTTTAAATTCTTAAACGAAATAATTCCAGCTTCCATCTCTAAACCTTTAGAATCTGGTTGGTACATAAATGCATACGCTAGAATTTGGATAATTTTATCATTTCCAATGTCTTTGGTAAGGTCTAGCCATGTTTTTAAAATAACATCGTTTTTATCAACCTTCCCGGTTTTATAATCGATGATTCTAATTTTCCCGTCTCGGTTTTCAATACGGTCTACATTCCCGGCAATCTTTACTGGGAAAGGCAATTTTGGATGTTCTAATACGCGTTCTAGTTTCGATTCGAGAGCTATAATTTGAATTTGATCTCCATTTATTATTGATTCTAATTCGAGTTTTAAGAAATTTTGGACATTTCGTTTGGCAACTTCAAAAGCTAAAAGATTTCTACCTTTTTTAATTTCTCCTTCTCTATATTTTAATTTAAATTGTTTTAACACCTCTTCATCTACTTTTTTAAAGCAATTTTCAATGTCATTTTCAATTAAAATTTTGCCAATAAGTGGTTTATATAATTCTTCTAATACTCCGTGAATAATAGTTCCTAATGTGTTTGCAGCAATGTTTTCTTCTACTTCATCTGCTTCAGAGATTCGTAATATTCGTTGAAAATAAAACTGAATTGGATTTCGAATATAAGTTGTCAATGATGAAGGTGAAAACCCTTTTTTAGCAATTTCACTTAGCCGATGCATAACGCTTTCCGATTTTGGAATCACAATTGCTTGGGTAGCATTTTCTGGTACTTCGGCATTATATATTTGAAAGGTTAAATTATGGTTGTCTTGTTTTTCAACTTCTAGTTGAGTGATAAAACGACTTTTTTCTCCAGCGTCTAAACCTTCACTATCTGAATTATACAACAAATAGACATTCTTTGCGCGTTGCAACAAATGATAAAAATGATAGGTATAAATTGCGTCTTTTTCTTTAAAAGTTGGCAACCCTAATTCTCTCTTTACATCATATGGAATAAAGGAATTCATGCTTTTCCCAGCAGGGAATTTACCTTCATTAACCGAAGTGATAATGACCGTTTCAAAATCCAGTACCCTACTTTCTAAAACCCCCATAATTTGCAAACCATTTAATGGCTCTCCTTCAAAAGAAACCTCGGCAACATCTACAATTTGCTTATAAATTGCATATAGCGTATCAATTGAATTTACATGGTTTGTAGTTGAAAAATAGGAAATTAACTGATTTATAATTTTATAAATAGAATAAACGAAGGCATTGGTTATTTTTTCTTCTTCAGTATCCTTACTCAAATTAGCTTTTATTAGTAATAATATTTGAGAAATATTTTCTAATACTTTGAGTGGATCATTTTCCCATTTTTGAAATAAAAATTGAAATAATTCATTCCCATTTGGATGCAAATCTTCCAATTTAGAATGTAAAATAAATGTAAAATTATTTTGGTTGATACAATATACTAGATCAGAAGCATTTAAATAGCTTTCCAAAAGTGGATGAGTCAAAATATCTAATACCTCCTTATAATAAAAGACATAACTTTTAGAATTTCTTGTCAATGCATTGGTATGCATTTTAAAGAGTTTGGCTACAAGCAATTGTGCGGGGTTATTCTTACTAGAAAAACCCATAGTTATATTAAGAGCCCCTGCATTACTTGGCAAAGAATACAAGATAGGAAGTAACAGATTTTCTTCTCCGAGTACAACGGCAACATTTTGTAATTTGCCCTCCAACTCATAGCTGTGTTTTTCAATTAAGCTACCTACAATCTTTGCTTGACCTATTGATTTTGGAGTTCCAATTACTTGAATATTTTTCTCCTGTTTATAATCATTAGCAATCCATTCATAGGGATTGGATTTATAATAAGGCCATTCTGCTTGAAATCGTTGCTGAAAAAGTCCGGCATCGTGTTGCTTGTCATTCATGAAGACAGAATCAATATCCCAGAATATTTTAGCTATATCAAGAGTTAAAAGATGTTGTACGATCTTTTCTTCAGCTTGATTTAGAGCATTAAATCCGGCAAAAATGTATTTTTTATCTTTTACAGATTCAGAAAAATGATTTAGATTATTTACTGCCTCTCTATAAATCAAACCCTGATAACCGATGCCTTTTTCAAATAAATGTTGGTAAAGAGAGTGATAATATACTGGTAATTTTTTCCAAAAAATAAGATGCTTTTCAATTAACTCAGTACGTTTATCAATGTCTACCGACCAGTGTTCGATCTCTTTAATATTTTCTAAGTACTTTAAGACCTTATCAGGGTCTAATAAATAGCGATCAATTTCATTAAAATCTTGTAAAAGTGTTTTGGCCCAATTTGCAAATGTCTCAAAAGATTCTTGATCAGTAGCTGTGATTTCAAGGTATACAGCATAAAACTCAAATAGTAATTCTACACTATCTATTGCTCTAATTCCTGCAATATCTTGCACAAAATCTTCAATACTAATTATTTCAGGAGCAAAAATGGTATTTGGTGTTTGCTTTAATAATGCATCGATAAGAAATACCTTTGCTCTTCTATTTGGTAGAATAATAATGGTATCCGATAATTTATCAGAATATTCCTTTAATAGTACTTGTGCAAGTTTATGTAAGAAAGAAGTGTTTTCCATCGGATAAATATAAAAAAAACGCCCCGATAAATCGAGGCGTTTCTTAAAATATTTGGTTGGAAATTATTTTACTAATTTCACTTCAACTCTTCTGTTGTTGGCTTTACCAGCTTTAGTTTTGTTAGAATCGATTGGTTTATTTTGACCAAAACCAGATGAAGTTAATCTACTTGCGGCAACTCCATTTTCTACTAAATAACCTTTAACTGCAGCAGCTCTTTCTTCAGATAATTTTTGATTTGAAGCAGCTTTACCTGTAGAATCAGTATGTCCTTCAATGCTAAATTTAGCATTTGGATATTCTTTTAATATTGAAGTAATAGAAACTAATACTGGGTAAGTTTGTTTTTGGAATGAAGCTTTCCCGCTATCAAATAAAATTGTTTTAGCGTACTCGTTTAATTTTTTCTCAGCGTCTTCATTCATTTCTGGGCAACCTTGGTTAGCTACAGTACCTGCAACTTCTGGACATTTATCGTCTTTATCAAGAACTTTATCTCCATCTTTATCTGGCCATGGGCAACCTCCATTTTCTTTAGGACCTTTAACTTGAGGACATTTATCTGATTTGTCAGTAATTCCATCTCCATCAGCATCTGGACAACCTGCTAAAGCTTTAATACCAGCAACTTCTGGGCAAGCATCTTCTTTATCAGCAATTCCGTCTCCGTCTGTATCTGGACAACCATTGAAAGCAGCTAAACCAGCAACTTCTGGACAAGAATCATCTTTATCTATAATTTTATCTCCATCTGTATCAGGACATCCGTTGAATTCTTTAAGACCAGCAACTTCTGGACAAGCGTCTAAACGATCGTAGATTCCGTCACCGTCAGCATCTTTTGCTCCAAATTTGAAAATAATTCCAGCAGCATGTTGCATATAACTTGGAACATCTTGGTTAATAATTCTTGAAGAATTAAATGAGTTTTTATATGTAGATTGTAATTGTAAACCTACTTGTTTTGAAAACCAGTATGTCAATCCCAAACCTGCATTAATCGTTCCGTAAGATGCTTTTCCAAAAAAAGTGTATCCACCTCCTACGTGAGCAGATGGTTCGAATGATTTAGATTTAATTATATCTTGGAAACTATAACTTACAATTCCATCGATTGCATAAAATCCTAAATCCCCTGGATTTGAAACCACCATTCCGCGTGGATCAGCATTTGCAGCTGTTGGGTCATAATTGACAAATTTTGAGATTTTATTAATAGATCCTGTTGCGCCAAAAGAAAATCCATCTCCAATATACTTAGTTACACTAAGATAAGATACCGAAGGCATAATGTTCCAATTGTCACTAACGTCAAATGTTTGAGAAAATTGTTTTTCTAAAAATCCCAATCCACTTCTACTAGCACTTACTCTAGTGTCTACTGCATTAACCCCAAAAGACACTGCCCATGAATTGTCGCTGTCTTGAGCCTGAGACATTAATCCCATTAACAACAAAGCAGCAGTAAAAAATTTGTTTACTTGTTTCATACTTAATTATTTAAATTATATATATAATAGCGCAAAAGTAATACTTATAATTGAATAATCAAAATGTTAACGCAATAATTCTATATTAAATGATTGTTAAGGTTTTACTAACCTCGATAAAAGCATTAATTGCTTTGTCTAAATTTTCTATGGAATGGGCTGCAGAAAGCTGAACTCTAATTCTAGCTTTTTCTTTTGGAACAACCGGATAAAAGAAACCAATTACATAAATTCCTTTCTTTAAAAGTTCTTCTGCCATCACTTGCGAAAGCTTAGCATCGTAAAGCATTACTGGAACTATAGCAGAATCACCGTCAATAAAATCGATGCCGGCTTCTCGTAAACCAGCTTTAAAATAATTGGTATTCCACTCTAATTTATCTCTTAACGTGGTGTCTTTTTCTAATAGCTCAAAAACCTTTATAGATGCTCCTACAATGGCAGGTGCCAACGAATTTGAAAATAAATAAGGTCTTGAACGCTGACGTAAGATTTCTATTACTTCTTTTTTAGCGGTGGTATATCCTCCCATGGCGCCCCCAAGTGCTTTTCCAAGAGTTCCAGTAATGATGTCTACTCTTCCCATAACACCTTTTGCTTCCAAGGTGCCTTTGCCCGTTGCGCCTATAAATCCGGCTGCATGGCATTCATCTACCATCACTAAAGCGTCATATTTATCGGCCAAATCACAAATTTTATCCAGCGGAGCTACAATCCCGTCCATAGAGAAAACCCCGTCAGTAACAATTAACTTAAACCGATGACCTGCTTGTGTTGCATTAATTAATTGCTTTTCTAAATCTTCCATATTGGAATTTTCGTATCTAAATCGAGCAGCTTTACACAAACGTACCCCATCAATAATTGAAGCGTGATTTAAACTGTCCGAAATTATGCAATCTTCTTCTCCTAATAAAGGTTCGAAAACACCTCCGTTTGCATCAAAAGCAGCGGCATATAATATAGTGTCTTCTGTGCCGTAGAATTCAGCTATCTTTTTTTCTAAAGTTTTATGAATATCCTGCGTTCCACAAATGAATCGCACCGATGACATTCCGAAACCGTGCGAATCTAAAGCATCTTTAGCTGCCTGAATTACTTCGGGATGCGAAGACAGCCCTAAATAATTATTAGCACAAAAATTTAAAACCGTTTTTCCATTAACCGTTATTTCTGCCCCTTGAGTAGAAGTGATGATGCGCTCTCTTTTAAAAATACCATTTTGCTCAATGGTGTTTAACTCATTTTGTAAGTGTTGTTGGATTTTTCCGTACATATTTTGGTATAGTTTGTTTATTCGTTTTAAAATTAATTGAGGTTACAAATTTACAATATTGCTATTTTCTCCAATGTAAATAAGTGCTTTTTTGACTACTTTATAACCCATTTCTTCAATGACTTTTTGATAATTTTCTAATTGCGCTTGGTGTTTCGGCAAATGGGATCCCGTTTTATAATCCAATAAATAAATTTCATTGGAGCTGTTAAGCACCATTCGGTCGGGTTTTACCAAATTCCCTCCTTTTTGAATAATGGCCTGTTCATTTAATACTTGAACCCCCTCTGCAAAAAAAGCAGTTAAATCGTTATGGTTTACAATTTCGTGAATGGTTTTGGACACTTCCTCTTTTTGCGTAGGCACAATTAATCCATTTTCAATGGCTTTAGTAATGGCCAAATCGACATCATTTTTGGTTTTAATAAATGATAGAATTTCATGTATGGTATTCCCGTATTCTATGGCATTTTGTTGCTTGGTATTCCACATTATGCTTTCGCGTTGCGCTATTTTGATACTTCTAGGATCCAGTGTTTCTAACACTTGCGGAATTGGCAACAACTCTTTTGCTTCCTCTTTTCCTTTAGATAGTTTTTTAGGCTGCCCAAATTCATACACCAATTTGTTTTCGTCAAATCCTTTATCTTGCAAAAACCCAATAAAATAAGAAGATAAATTACTTGGTAATGTGCCATCTTTTTTAATATTTATTGCCGAAATAACATGTAATTGCTCTTCGGCACGAGTTAAAGAAACATAAAGCACATTAATAATATCTAAGGTGTCTTCTTGCTTTTTCTGTTTGTATATTTGAGAAGCATCTGCACCATAACTTTCCACTTTGCTGCTTTTATCTACTAATGCTTTTGAAATTCCAATTTCATTTTCATCGGCATTAAGCCAAATTTTTTCTTTTGGAGCACGACTAAAATCTTGCTCTGCAAAAGGTAAAATTACCACCGGAAACTCCAATCCCTTCGATTTATGAATGGTCATAATTCGAACGGCATCATTTCCCTCTGGCGAAGGTATACTCAATTTATCTCCGTTGTTAATCCAATATGATAGAAAATCGGAAATTCCGGCTTGATTTTTTAAGTCTCTTTCCAATACAATGTCCAAGAAATACTGAATATAGGCATTTCGTTTTGCAACCGGAATCACTTTAGAAATAATAATTTCTGTAGCTTCATAAAGTGATTTTTTTCTACAAACTTCAAATGAAAAATTCAAATCAAATTGGAGCAACCAATGTTGAAACTCTTTTTCTTTTTTTAATGAAATCCCTTCTGATATAAAGTCAGAAATTGGTAAATTATGTTGGTGATTTACCGCCAAATAATATAAAAATTGTGCTTTCGATTCTTGATCGTTACTGTTTTTTAAATAGCGTAAGAAATTTATTACACATTGCACTTCCGAGGAAGCCCCAATTAAGATACTTTCTGAGGATAAAACGGATACCCCTTTCTCTGTTAAATAATTTGCAATTGCTGTCCCTTGATTTTTTTTGCGGGTTAGAATTACAATATCTTTATTTTTAAATCCGTTCTTTTTTATTTCTTCAATTTTAGTTAAAGTCGCCTTGAGATACATTTGAAATTTGTCCGAATTTTCTTCGTCTTCCTCATCTTCGTCTACTTTAGGTAAAAAAGAAATCGAAACCAATCCGCCTTTTTTATGGTTC
>Ga0222712_10003406_pt1 | contig 17348 bp, 15 predicted proteins | sample C33_657DmetaG_FD_165043 | JGI IMG/M metagenome (GOLD analysis project Ga0222712, IMG submission 165043) | Estuarine water microbial communities from San Francisco Bay, California, United States - C33_657D | ecosystem: Environmental > Aquatic > Marine > Unclassified | place: USA: California...
TCCAAATCTTTCACCGGATATGCCCAACTGATGAATTTACTTCCTTTATCTTTGTAAAGTCCTTCAGCTGGTTTTGCGATCGTGAGATAGGAGTCGGGTATCAATGACATAAGGATAAATTTAGGCTAAGCGATGCACAATAACTATTATTTTCTGCGGATTTTATCAGGTCAATTACGTCAGATATTGATGTATGCACGCTTGAAACAGTGTTTTTCGCAGGAGAAGGATGAGTTAGTATTAGGTTTTGAACGCCAAAACGGCGACGATTTCTACATCAAATGCTCCCTCGGTCCCCAGTTTTCTAGCTTACAATTCCCAGATTCTTTCCACCGTGCCGGTCGAAATTCCATCGACCTGTTCTCTGATTTACTGTTAGCCGAAGTGCAGGAAGTGGAGATGTACGAAAATGAACGAGCCTTCGGGATACATTTTTTGGGAAACTACGTTCTCGTTTTTAAGCTTTTTGGGAATCGGGCAAATTTGATTTTGTATCGCGATGGCGAGTATGATTCGCAGTTCCAAAAACGCCTCAAAAAAGACGATGAGCTGGCTTTACATTCCATTTCTCGTACTTTGGATCAAAGTTTCGCAGCCTTACAGGCGGCCGATGGGGAGTATTTCCCGCTCTTCCCGACCTTGGGAAAAGAAGGGCAAGCTTGGCTTGCTAGCCAAGGATATGAAAATCTGAATCTGAAAGACCGCTGGGCTTTGTTGCAAAAAATGCTTCAAATTTTAGATGCAGGCATATTTTACGTGGTAACAACGCCGAAAGGCATTGGTTTTACCTTGTTCCCTCCGTCTGCTGAACCGCTTTTCCAAACAACGGATCCCATTGCTGCCTTGAATCAATTTTATGTACTGCATTATTCGGTAGGTGAGTTCACGAGGGAGAAAAGACAGATTCAGGAGGGATTAGAACGGAATTTGGCAAAATCTCAACTCTATTTACAAGAATTAGAAAAACAAAAGGTGATTAGGGAAACGAATGTGCCTTTCGAAGAGATTGGTAATATATTGATGGCCTTTTTACATCTAGTTCGAGAAGGTGAAAACAAGGTGGTGTTAGAAGATTTTTACCGAAATCAACCCATCACGATTAAGTTAAATTCGACGCACAGCGCGGCAGCCAATGCCGAAAATTACTACCGAAAGGCGAAGAACTTCTCCAAAGAACTCGCGCACTGGGAAGAAAACATTGCACGCAAGCAGCAGGAAATCGCTGAAATTTCGGAGAAATTGAAAGCATTAGAATTAGTTGAAACTAGAAAAGGTCTGAAACCCTTTTTAGCCTTAGCCACCGATAAAAAATCCGCCGAAGAATTACCTTTCAAGCAGTTTGAGATCGAGGGATGGGTGATTTGGGTAGGAAAGAATGCGAAGAACAATGACCTCTTGACGCTGAAATATGCGAAGAAACAGGATATCTGGTTGCACGCCCGCGACGTTTCCGGTTCACATGTGATTGTGCGAAATCCTCAAAATAAAACGGTGCCTGCCTTCGTCATCGAAAAGGCGGCGAGTTTAGCGGCTTATTTCTCCAAAAGACAGACGGAATCCCTTTGTCCCGTGATTGTTACCTCTAAAAAATACGTGCGCAAAACAAAGGATTTACTGCCCGGTATGGTCATCGTGGATCGGGAGGAAGAAGTGGTTTTAGTAAAACCAGAGCTTTGGAATTAGTACAATTCCGATAAAAAGGTTAATTTAGGCAATTCAAGACCTTAATTAACAATAAAACTCTATGCAATCAAACGGTTTACAAACACTCGACTACCTCGTATTTCTCTTTTATTTCGTGGTAGTAGCTGGTTACGGCTATTGGATTTACAACAAGAAAAAATCCGAATTATCTGACTCGAATGACTTCTTTTTAGCAGAAGGTTCTTTAACCTGGTGGGCGATAGGTGCGTCATTAATCGCATCCAATATCTCCGCAGAGCAATTTATCGGTATGTCAGGCAATGGTTTCAGACTGGGTCTAGCCATCGCTACCTACGAATGGATGGCAGCTGCCACCCTCTTAATTGTGGCGATTTTCTTTATGCCGATCTATTTGAAGAATAAAATCTTCACGATGCCTCAATTCTTATCGCAACGTTACTCGCCTACGGTGAGTTTAATCATGGCCGTTTTCTGGTTAATGTTATACGTAGCGGTGAATTTGACGTCTATTTTATATTTAGGAGCCTTAGCTGTAACGACTATTTCGGGTATCGACTTCACGGTTTGTATGATCGGAATGTCCGTTTTTGCGGTGATTATTACCTTAGGTGGTATGAAAGTAATTGGATTTACGGACGTTATTCAAGTATTCTTCTTGATTTTAGGGGGATTGGCTACGACGTATTTGGCCCTACAAATGGTGTCAGATCACTTCGGTGGTGAAGGTGTGATGAGCGGTTTAAATCATTTGATGACCAAAGCGCCAGAACATTTCCACATGATTTTAAACAAGGATAACGCGAATTACCCGTCTCTTCCAGGCCTTACCGTGTTAATCGGTGGTATGTGGATTATCAACTTGAACTACTGGGGTTGTAACCAATACATCACACAACGTGCCTTAGGTGCAGATCTTCCTACAGCGCGTAACGGTATCTTGTTCGCTGCCTTCTTGAAAATGTTAATGCCTATCATCGTGGTTTTACCTGGTATCGCAGCGTATCTATTACACAAGGATGGTATGTTCCAACAAGAAATGATGAAAGATGGTGTTATCAACCAAGATAGCGCTTATCCGGTCTTATTGAACTTGTTACCAGCTGGATTGAAAGGTCTTTCTTTCGCGGCTTTAACAGCAGCCGTTGTAGCCTCGATGGCAGGTAAAGCGAACTCAATTTCAACGATATTTACGTTAGATATCTACAAGAAATACATCAATACGAATGCGACAGAGAAACAATTAGTTTCCATCGGTCGTATTGCGGTAGTAGCTGCCATGGTGTTAGCGATTGCGATTGCTCCATTTATGGGTATCGACAAAAAAGGTGGTTTTGAATTCATTCAAGAGTACACGGGATATGTTTCTCCAGGTATTTTTGCCTTATTCATCCTAGGTTTCTTCTGGAAAAGAACGACTTCAAATGCCGCTTTATTTGCATTAATTGGTGGTGTAACGTTCTCGATTTTATCTAAATACATTCCTACTTGGACGGGTGTTAACGATTGTATGTTCTACACGGCATTCTTAGATGGCGATGTATATATGATTCCATTTATGGACCGTATGGGATGGGTATTCATCTTCTGTGTGGTTTCAATGGTTGTTATTTCGTTAGCAGATCCAGAAAGCAAGAACAACCCTAAAGGTTTGGAGATCGATGCCAAAATGTTCAAACTCGAGCCTTCCTTTATTTTAGGAACGGTTGTGGTTGTGATGGGGATTATAGCCTTGTACACTTATTTTTGGTAATTATTTGGGGTAAGCGTTTTAAAATTGTGCTTTGCATTAATTTTGTAAACGCTTACCCCAATTAATTTCTATTGGCTTTTTGACTAAATCGCGAAGTGATGATTAAGCCGTAGGCGATTAAGTTACTAGTTGCCTCAATTATACTAAGCTGCGAAGCAGCGACTTTATCAACAGAACCATGATTATCAAACTTCTGAAGAATAGATCGGATATAGGAGCCAGTACTAGAGGATCAGATATGGGTATTGATGCCCTTGAAATCGCTGCTATCAATGCAGATAACGATTTTTTCCATCGCCATCTTTTTGAAGATATTCCTACCCATAACGAAAGTATCTACCAAAAGAATTCCAATAGTTACGCTAAACGGATTGATCATGTATTACAACAATGTATACGTGTTTGTAATTATGTTGCTTCGACCCTTGAAAACAAGTTTTTTCCGATTGTTTTATCAGGAGATCATTCCTCTGCATTGGGGGTCATTAGTGGAATAAAAAAAGCCTATCCTCAGAAAAAGCTAGGAGTGGTTTGGATCGATGCGCATGCTGATTTACATTCCCCTTATACATCTCCTTCTGGAAATATTCACGGGATGCCATTGGCTGCTGCAATGCAGCTGGATAATATGGATTGTGCGGTTAATGATGTATCAATAAATACCATTGAATCTTGGAATGCGTTAAAAAATATAGGTTTATCTGAGCCTAAATTCTCGAGTGATCATTTAGTGTTTTTTGGTCTTAGGGATTTCGAATCAGCCGAGCAGCGTATTATTGATCAAAATGGGATTCTGCATTACAAAGTAGAAGAAATACGCTCCTCTGGTCTAAAAAATTGTGTTGAAAAAGCTATCCAAAAACTGGACGAAGTAGATATGATTTTTTTATCCTTCGATGTAGATTCCCTAGATTGTGATCAAATATCCTATGGAACTGGAACACCTGTAAAGTCCGGGTTTAACTCGGATGAGGTATTGGCTATTATTAAACTGTTTATTGCTACTAAGAAAGTAGTTTGTTTAGAGCTGGCTGAAATTAACCCATTGCTTGATAATAAAGGGAATAAAATGGCAGAAACGGCATTTGATGTTTTGGCCAAATTAGAGAAGCATATAATACAGTAATCAATAGACAGTAATCAGTAGACAGTTTTCAGTCCGAAGGAAATGAGTCCGAAGGAAAAAAAACGCTGAATTCATCGCCCCAGGCGATTCCCCCTTTATGCTTTGTGCTCTATTCTTTATGCATTAAATCTATACTCTCTACTCTATAATCTTTTGCGCTCCGCGCAAATTACAATGCTCCAGAAATAATCGAATCCACCACGCCCGGATCTAACAACGTAGACGTATCTCCCAAGTTAGAAGTGTCGCCCTCCGCCACTTTGCGTAGAATACGGCGCATGATTTTGCCGGAACGCGTTTTGGGAAGGCCAGTGACGAATTGAATTTTGTCTGGCTTTGCAATGGGTCCAATGACGCGAGTGACCGTCGCTAATATATCTTTGCGAGTTAAATCATCATTGATGGTAGGGTGTTCGCAAATGACATAGGCATAAATTCCTTGGCCTTTGATATCGTGTGGATAACCTACCACAGCGGATTCAATGACACCCGTGTGCATATTGATGGCATTTTCTACCTCTGCTGTTCCGATTCGGTGACCAGAGATGTTCATGACATCATCTACGCGTCCCGTAATGCGGTAGTAACCATCTTCATCACGCATACAACCATCTCCGGTGAAGTATAAGCCAGGATAAGTAGAGAAGTACGTGGATTTGCAACGCTCGTGATCACCATAGGTCGTGCGAATAATCGATGGCCACGGGTATTTGATACATAAATTTCCATTTACGCCATTTCCGGTGATCTCTTTTCCATTTTCATCCACCAACATTGGTTGAACTCCAGGTAGCGGTAAAGTGGCAAAGGCTGGTTTTAGTGGGGTAATTCCAGCAATAGGAGAGATCATGAGTCCACCCGTTTCTGTTTGCCACCAAGTATCAACGATAGGGCAGTTGCCATGACCTACTTTGTCATTATACCAGTGCCACGCTTCTTCATTCAATGGTTCGCCCACAGACCCTAAAACACGTAGTGAACTTAAGTCCTTGCCTTCGATGTGTTCATCGCCAAAACCCATTAACGAACGAATCGCCGTAGGGGCCGTATAGAAGATGTTAACGGAGTGTCTTTTGATAATATCCCAGAAGCGTCCAGCGTCCGGATAAGTAGGAATTCCTTCAAATAAAACGGATTTTGCGCCATTTAATAAAGGACCATACACTAAGTAGGAGTGACCCGTAATCCAACCAATATCCGCCGTACAGAAGAAAACTTCGCCTGGATTGTATTGAAAGACATTCGCGAAAGTGTAGGCCGTGTATACCATATAGCCACCACAGGTGTGTACGACGCCTTTGGGCTTTCCAGTGGAACCAGAAGTGTATAAAATGAACAAGGGGTCTTCTGAATTCATCGCTTCAGCCGGACAATCCGCTGCCGCTTCATTTTCTTCTTGTTCCCACCAAAGGTCACGTCCACCTATCATGGAAACGGGCGTTTTCGTGCGTGTTTTAACAATAACCTTTTCTACGGATGGACAGGTGACTAAGGCATCGTCCACCGTTTCTTTCATCGGAATGGTTTTGTTACCCCGAACAGCTCCATCGGTTGTGAGGACTACTTTACATTCCGAATCATTGATGCGATCTGCAATAGATTGGGCTGAAAATCCACCAAAAACCACCGAATGGATAGCTCCGATTCGGGCACAAGCTAAAACAGCGATGGCTAGTTCCGGTATCATGGGCATATAAATGCAAACACGATCCCCTTTCACCACGCCTTGGTTTTTCAGCACATTACTAAACTTACACACGCGTGCGTGTAGTTCGCGGTAGGTTAAGGTGATGGCCTCATCGCCGGGTTCGTTTGGTTCGTAAATGATGGCTGCTTGATCTGGAATGGTTTTTAAGTGGCGATCTAGACAGTTAGTTGTGATATTTAATTGGCCATCTTCAAACCATTTGACGGAATAATCATCAAAACTCCAGTCTAAAACTTTCGTAAATGGTTTAGACCATTCAAATTCATTGGCTATGCTAGCCCAGAATTTTTCTGGTTCTCGCACGCTTAATTCATACGTTTTTTGGTAATCTGCTAGGCTCGTAATTCTCATAATTAAATGTTATCAAATTCTCCCTGAAGGGAATAAAAGCCAAAAAGGCTCATCCCAATTGAAATAAGGGGTGCTAATACAAAGGTGTAAATAATGGCAGGGACGAGGTCGTTCCCACCTTTGGCCCATAAAGGAACCGCTTGAAAATAAATCAAATAAATGCCTGCACCGATTCCTAGACCGATCCAAACTATCCCTAAAATGCGTTTGATAAGGTTCATTAGGCTGCTTCTTTAGCTGATTTGATATATATAATTCCAATGACTACGCATACGCTGATTAAAGCGATAGGGTAGTTTAATCCCTCCAAATAAGGTTTTTGAACAACTCCAGCCGTTTGCGCATTCGAAACTAAAAAGGTCGCAATCGCTGGCATTAATCCACCAAAAACACCATTTCCAATGTGATAGGGCAAGGACATTGAGGTATATCGAATCTTCGTGGGAAACATTTCTACTAAAAAGGCGGCGATAGGGCCATAGGCCATCGTCACGAAAGAGATCAAGAAAAACACATAACCGACTAAAGTCCACTGGTCTTTCTCGTTTATTTTAATGCTAATCTTAGATTCCGTTTTATCTGGAGAAACTTCCGTAATGACATTTTTATAGGAACTGCCATCTGTAAATTCCTTAGTCACGGTAGTTGTTTTACCTTGTAGAATCATCTTTTCTGAACCCGGAACTACCGTTTTATTCGTCACATCCACTGTTTTGTACATCTGATCAAAAATGGGGCGATAGGAGAAAACGGCTATAATCATCCCCGCCATCATAATGCCTTTGCGACCTATTTTGTCGGATAATGCGCCAAAAATCACGAATAAGGGTGTTCCTAACAAAAGACCGATGACTAAAATGGTATTCGTTTGAATATCATCCAGATTACAGATTTTTAGGAGGAAAGTTTGGGCATAAAACTGACCTGTATACCAAACCAAACCTTGACCCATCGTAGCCCCGAAAAGCGCTAAGAGTACATATTTAAGGTTTAGCTTATTGCCAAATGATTCTTTCAACGGGTTCTTGCTGATATTTCCTTCCGCTTTGGCCTTTTCAAACATGGGTGATTCCTCCATGTTTTTACGGATTAATAGAGAAACGAGCACCATCAAAATAGAAACCAGAAACGGAATCCTCCAGCCATAGTCATCAAATGCTTCCTTGCTTAAGGATGCTCTGGTAGCCATAATAACGGCTAAGGAGATAACTAGACCTAAAGTGGCAGTTGTTTGAATCCAAGAGGTAAAAAATCCACGTCTTTCAGCGGGCGCATGTTCCGCTACATAAGTTGCGGCTCCACCATATTCACCGCCTAAAGCAAGTCCTTGTAAAAGACGTAATGTTAAGACTAAAATAGGGGCCCAAGCTCCAATAGTGGCATAAGAGGGGATTAAACCAATCGCAAAAGTGGCACCACCCATCAACATCAGGGTGACCATAAAGGTGTATTTGCGACCTATCAAATCGCCCAATCGACCGAATACTAAGGCTCCAAAAGGTCTCACCACAAAACCGGCGGCAAAAGTCGCTAAGGTGTTTAAAAAGGCGGCAGTTGGATTGTCAGTTGGAAAGAATTTGGTCGATAAAACCGTAGCTAGGCTGCCAAAAATATAGAAATCATACCACTCAATTAAGGTACCGACAGACGACGCACTAATGATATAGGCGAGGCTTTGTTTTTTGGTTGTCATTATTATTAAATAGGTTGTAGCAAATCTATCATTTTCTGCCTAATTCTGCTAAATTTGAGCCAAAATTCTTGCTTATGTATACCGAAACACAACGTTTCACCCAATGGTGGTTATGGCTTATTCTGATAGGAGTATGGTCTTCGATGGTCTATTCCATTATTACGGCACCACCACAAACAGACGCAGCCGTTTTTGTTTCATTTGGAATCGGAATTTTGTTGCCTTTGCTGTTTTGGCAAATGAAATTAACGACTCGCATTACTGCTGATGGCATCTACGTGCGCTTTTTTCCATTCCATTTGAAAGAGAAATTCTTCGCTTGGGAATCGATCACCTCGTCCTATGTTCGCACTTACAGTCCTTTGATGGAATATGGTGGCTGGGGAATCAAATACAGCTTTAAGGGAAATGGTTTAGTCTATAATACGGCGGGAAACGTGGGTTTACAGCTCTATTTTAAAGAGGGGGATCCGATCTTAATTGGTTCCCAAAAAGGGGAGGAGATCAAGCAGGTTTTAGCGGCATTAGGTCATTTAAACGAATCTGTGAAATAAAAGGCGTACCTTTGCGCCACATTATGAGGATGTTTGTTAGTATTTCATTGCTCATAACACATCTTTATACAGTTATATGTCATTTGAATCATTGCACCTCATTGAGCCTATTTTACAGGCGCTCAAAGAAGAGGGTTATACAAATCCCACACCTATTCAAGCCCAATCTATCCCTATTGTCCTTCGTGGCACGGATTTATTAGGTTGCGCCCAAACGGGTACGGGTAAAACAGCAGCGTTTACGTTGCCCATCATTCAACTTTTAGAAGAGAACAAATCGTTCTCAAAAAATAAGAAAATTCGCGCCTTGATCGTGACGCCTACGCGGGAGTTAGCGATTCAGATTGGTGAAAGTTTCAGAGCGTATGCGCGTCATACGGACTTGAAATATGCGGTTATTTTTGGAGGAGTGGGCCAAAGTCCCCAAGTCTCAGCCATCCGCAGCGGTGCTGATGTGGTGATTGCGACGCCTGGACGTCTGTTAGACTTAATGAACCAACGCCTTTTATCCATCGCAGACGTAGAATACTTCGTTTTAGACGAGGCAGATCGTATGCTGGATATGGGTTTCATTCACGATGTGAAGAAATTATTAGCGGCCTTGCCACACAAACGCCAGTCGCTCTTCTTCTCGGCTACGATGCCACCAGAAATCGTGAAACTAGCGGGAAGTATCTTGAAAAACCCGGCTTCCGTTTCGGTAACACCGGTTTCTTCTACTGTAGAAATCATCAATCAATCCGTTTATTTCGTAGACAAAGGCAATAAAAACGATTTATTGCTTGACATCTTACAAGATACCTCGATCAAAACGGCATTGGTCTTTACCCGTACTAAACACGGCGCAGACAAAGTGGTGAAAATGCTTTTGAAAGCGAGTATTAAGGCAGAAGCGATTCACGGGAATAAGTCCCAAAACGCTCGCCAAACGGCGCTTAAAAACTTCAAAGCCCAAACTACTCGTGTGCTTGTCGCTACCGACATCGCCGCTCGTGGTATTGATATCGACGAATTAGAATACGTTGTCAACTTCGAATTATCGAACATCGCTGAAACTTATGTTCACCGTATCGGTCGTACCGGTCGTGCTGGAGCAAAAGGTGCTGCGATTTCGTTCTGTGATATCGAGGAGAAAGCGTATTTGAAAGACATCGAGAAGTTAATCGGGAAGAAGATTCCAGTAGTGGAAGCGCACAAATACCCGATGAAAGTCTTGCACGTGGAGAAAGCGGCCAAAAAACCACAAGGCCAATCGCGTAATGGCGGTGGTGGTGGATCACGTCCGGGTGCTCCAGCAGCTGCAGCTAAAGATGCCAAGCCAGCTCGTTCTTTCGATAAGGCAAGTTCTGGCCGTAAATGGTACGGAAAGAAAAATACCTATTGATAATTGAAAAAATCGACTAAAATATTGCTCGTCATCGTAGGTCCCACGGCAGTGGGTAAGACTGCACTTTGTGTGGATTTAGCGAAGCACCTACAGACGGACATTATTTCGGCGGATTCCCGTCAATTTTACCGTGAACTTTCTATTGGAACGGCAAAGCCATCGGCTGAAGAGCAGGGTGGGGTAACCCACCATTTTGTGGATTCTCATTCGGTGGAGGACTATTTCTCTCCGGGTGATTTTGAGCGAGAATCGATGAAGTTATTGACGAAACTCTTCAAAAAGCACGATGTCGTAGTCGCTACTGGTGGCTCCGGATTATACTTGAAAGCTTTGATGGAGGGTTTGGATGTGATGCCGGAAGCGGATTTAGCCTTGCGCGAAACGCTGAATGGCCGTTTGGAAAAAGAAGGTCTTTGGGCCTTGTTTACGGAATTGAAGCAATTAGATCCGGTTTATGCTGCTCAGGTAGATGCCAAAAACCCGCAACGCGTCGTTCGTGCCCTCGAAGTGTGTCTATCTACGGGAAAGCCCTATTCTGAATTTCGGTTAGCTCAAAAACCGGCTCGACCTTTCCAAGTCATCAAAATCTGTTTAGAACGTCCTAGGGAGGAATTGTATACGCGAATAGACCAACGGATGGATCAAATGCTCACGGCTGGTTTAGTAGCCGAGGCACAGGCCTTTGAAGATAAGCAGCATTTATATGCACTTAAGACCTTGGGCTACAAAGAAGTCTATGCGTTCTTGCGGGGTGAATACGATGAGGAGGAGATGGTTCGCTTGTTAAAGCGCAATAACCGTCATTATGCGAAGAAGCAAATGACCTGGTTTAGAAATCAGGACGAGTTTGTCTATTTGCATCCTTCGAATGCTTTCGTAGAAATTTTGAAACAATTAGAGGCTTAAATAGGCTTCGAGTCCGCCTTCGAGGTGATCGATGTTTGTGAAGCCTTTGACCTTCAATAAACGCAAGGCAATCAAGCTCTGCGTCCCATTATAGCAGATAATCACCCAGTTTTTCTCTTTAGAAATTTCTTCAATGCGCCCTAAAAGCGTATCCAATGGAACGTGAAAACCTCCTAGATTGAAGTCATCCCATTCTCTGGGAGTTCGTATATCTAGGAGGTTTAAATCGTTTAATTTAGCTTTGAAATCGGGAGCGGTCATCTCAATAACCAGCCGCTTGCCACGCCAACATTCCGCCTAATACATTGCGTACATTGGTGTATCCTTCTGCTGTTAAATAGTCCTTTGCACGGCCTGAGCGAGCTCCAGAACGGCAATGGATTAAAATTTCTTCATTTTTCAGATGAGCGATTTCGTCTAAACGATCCGGCAATTCACCCAAAGGAATTAACGTTGCCCCAATATTAAATTCATCGAATTCATATTCCTCGCGCACGTCAAACAAGTTCAATTTCTCGCCTTTATCTAAGCGCTCTTTTAATTCTTCTATTGTAATATCCATCTTATTCGTTATTTCCGTCACCTACTACCCAAACATCAATCGTGTCTCCCGGATGAATACTCGTCCCATCACAAGTCGCACAGGTTTGTTTGAATACGGTTCCTGCTGTTAAATCACTATTCGCCTCATAGGTCACATGGCCTAATTTTAAATTCATTCCTGCCAAAATAATGGATACCTCATCTAAAGGCTTTCCTATCAAATCCGGCAATTCAATCTCCGCATCCGCCGTTCCATTTCCGATATACAAATCCACCTCTGTACCCTTCGGAATACTGCTTCCAGCCGTTATTTTACGTCCCAAAGCTTGCATGTCAATTACTTCTTTCAAACGTGGATCATTCACCTGGTGTACAATCCCTTTTTTCAATCCAGCAATAATCAATTGTTGCTCCGCACTTCGTACCGACAAGCCAATTAAATTAGGCATTCGAATCGTAGGAGGCGTTTCTGAATTGATCGTAATGTAGATTTTACGACCTGATTTAACTAAGGCATTTGGCAAAGGATATTGCGACAAGATCGTTAATGGTGGCTTATCTGCCACAAATGTACAGTCCGAAATTTCGTATTCTAGGCTATTCGCATCGACCGATTCCTCCATCTTATCCATCGACATTCCTTTTAAATTAGGAACTTTAATGGTCTCCCCATGATGCGTGCTCCAGGGTAAATACACAAAAAAGAAACCAAAAAACAACACTAAGAATAACGTCACTAAGATCGCGACGTGCAGGTAGAAGTCCTTTTTTGATTTAGTTGAAATGATTGCCATAGAGGGGGTAGTCTATTATAATGCAATTTACAAAATCTTATTAAAGCATAAAGCATAAAGCACAAAGAATAAAGTCAATACTGCAGTAGTACAACCTAATATTTACATTAATCATCAAAAAGGAGCTTTTGCTTCCTTTTTGATTCCATCTTTATTCTTTGTGCTTTATGCTCTATTCTTTTAGAACATTCTCTCCTGTGAAAAACAAAAAAGGGGCTTACGCCCCCATTTTGAAATTATCTCTACTCTATACTCTCCACTCTTATTAAGTCTAGCGTCTAGTACTTAAACACCTTATCACCCGCCATTACCTCTTGCGTTTTTTCGTCAAAAGTAACGCGTTGTCCCGTGCGGTAAGCTGCATTAGACATGATGGTTGCGATCGAGTGTTGGTAACCTGCTTCGATAGGAGCGTTAGGCGTTTTACGAGAACGAACACATTCCATCCAGTTTTTCACGTGGTTGAATGTAAGGATATCTCCACCTGTATCTGCATCCGTCGCTACTTTAGCCCCTTCGATTTTCATCGTTGGTAATAAGTTCGCTTGAAGGCCCATTGCTTTTGCTTCCCGCTCACGGAGACCTCCGTTAGGCGAGATGGTATTGGTATCAAGGTTTAATTCACCCCCGTTTGAGTAGTAAATTTCTTTTGTTCCACCCGCTGAATTAGAGAAGCGTGACGTGAATTGAACTTGGAATCCTTTGTTTCCTTGGCCATAATCAAATACTACTGTCATGGTATCCGCATTGACACGACCGTCATTCCATTGGTAGATTCCACCGTTCGCGACAACAGAGTTCGGGTGTTTTAAGCCTGAGAACCAGTGTACTGTGTCGATTTGATGTGACATCCATTGTCCTGGGATTCCTGATGAATACGGCCAGAATAGGCGGTATTCTAAGTATTTACGTGGATCAAATTTGTCCGCTGGGCGGTTCATTAAGAAACGTTTCCAGTCGATATCAGATTCTTTTAATATGCTTGTTAATTCTGGGCGTCTCCAGCGACCTGGTTGATTGACGTTCCACATTAACTCCACCATTTTGATATCACCAAATTTACCCGACTTGATAAATTCTTCTGCCGCCCAATAGTTTTCACCAGAACGACGTTGAGAACCAATTTGAACGATTTTTCCAGAGTCTTTAACCGCCTTTAATACTGCGCGGTTATCTTCCATCGTTTCGGCTAATGGCTTTTCCGTTTGGGTATGGCAACCTGCTTTTACGGCTTCAATCGTATGCAAAGCATGTTGGAAGTCTGCTGTGGAGATAAATACGGCATCGATGCCTTTCGCAGAATACAATTCCTCATTGTTTCTGTAAGTTTGGATAGATCCGCCTAATTCTTTTTCTAAAAAGGCTTTTCCTTCATCTCTGCGGCGATTCCAAAGATCTGATAGCGCGACCATTTCGAAGTTCATTCCTTTAGCTAAAGCCTTAAAAGGTGGTACGTGAGAGGCACGGTGACGATCGGAGAAACCCACGCAAGCCACGCGAACGCGGTCGTTTGCGCCAAGAATCTTGCTGTACGATTTTGGGCTAAAAGCTAAAGTACCTAGAGAAGCTAGGGCACCTTTGTGTAAAAATTCTCTTCTTTCCATAGGTAAGTTTATTTAATTTCTCTGATTTTGATGTTTTTATAGAATACGGAATCCCCGTGCTCTTGGAAAAGGATTGGGCCAGAATCTTGAGATCCAAAACCATCCCATACTTTATGCTTGCTATGCGCAACTAGCACTTTGAAAATATTGCTCTTGCGTTCGTATTCCACTACTTTGAAACCATTCAACCAGTGTTGAACGATGTTGTTTGGATACACAATGATGCGTCCTTGGTTCCATTCGCCTATTTTCTTTTGGAAACGGCCATCGATTTTATTCGATGGAATGATGTCATATAAACTCGCTAAAGTACGGTTTCCTACGGTTCCTAGCTTCGCATCTGGATGTTTAGCATCATCTAAAACTTGGTACTCTAAACCAATCGCTGACATTCCTGAATTATACGATTCGTTTACGAAATATTTCACCCCTGAATTAGCGCCTTCTGTTAATTTGAAATCAAACGTTAATTCGAATGCGGAGAACTTGTCATTCGTTAAGATATCACCGCCATTGCCTGATTCTTTGCCGCCTGAGCTATTCACGTGAAGCGTACCGTCTTCAACCGTCCAAACTGAAGGAGGAGCCGTCGTCTTAAATGCTGAGCGGAAGCCAGTTAAGTCTTTACCGTTGAATAATAAACGGAAACCTTGTGCTTGCTCCAAAGGAGATACATTGTTTAGCGTATAATTTTCTACAACAACTCTATTGTCCAAAGGACGAGGTTGCATGTCCTTTCCTGTTTGGATGCGGATGTTTTTCCACATTACCTGCATGCCTGGTTTCATATCTGCATAGATCGCGTGCACTTGGAAAGCAATAAAGCCTTTAGCCGTCATATCATCCACTAAATAAGTCACAGGATAGTCGTTAATCCAGGTGCGGATCGTGCTTCCGATAGCTTCGATGCGGTAATGGTTCCAAACATCCCCTAATTTAAAGGCCTTCTTAGCCTCTGGTTTTAGTTCGTTTTGGGCTAACCAACCACGGCGAGATTCATCATAAATACCACCTGACCAACCTCTGGTAGAGGGGTCGATTTCAGCTTGGTAACCGTGAACGCGTCCATTTTGGTATTCAGGAATAGATAAACTTCTGAATTGAACTCCAGAATTCATTTTGTTGTCTACTTTGACATCGAACTCCAGGATAAAATCGCCGTATTCTTGTTCTGTTGCCATGAACGAGTTAGGTGTGTTCGCTACGGTGGTGCCCACCATCACGCCATCCTTTACTTCATATTTAGCTTGTCCATTAAGTTGCTTGAAACCTTTAAAGGTTTTTCCGTCGAATAGGTTGGTCCATTTTTGAGCCTGAACTTGCAGCGATCCAATCACTAAAAACAAGCTTAAAAAGGGTATAATCAATTTTTTCATAGGTTTTTTTGTTTTCTTAACAAGGCTATTGTCTTCGAAATTTACTCATTAATCTCAAAATAATTTAGTTTTTTTAGGGGGTAATAGCAGGTCAGGAAAATAGTCACGCATCAAAAGCGTTTTTAACGGGTATTCTATTATTTTTGTAGATTAATAATCAATTACTATGCAAAAACAGACCAAAGCTATTCGTATACAAGCGGAAAGATCTCAAAACAGAGAGCATTCGGTGCCTTTATACTTGACTTCTAGCTTCACTTTTGAAGATGCGGAACAAGGAAGAGCGATTTTCGCGGACGAAATGGCGGGCAATATCTATTCTCGCTATATGAATCCTAATGTGGATGAGTTTGTGGAGAAGATGAATATGCTGGAGAATGCGGAGGATGGAATTGCTTTTTCTACGGGAATGGCAGCGATTTTTGCTTCGATGGCTGGGCTTCTAAAAGCGGGCGATCACGTGGTTGCTTCAAATGCCTTATTTGGTTCTTGTATTCAGATTTTGACTAAGATTACGTCAAAATGGGGTATCGAATGCACCTTTGTTCCAGGTGCCGATATCAATGCTTGGAAAGAGGCCATTCAACCTAATACGAAGTTTTTATTCTGTGAATCCCCTTCTAATCCAGGTTTAGAGCTGATAGATTTGAAAGAATTAGCGGCTTTGAAAGAGGGGAAAGACTTGATTCTAGCGGTAGATAACTGTTTTGCGACGCCTATTTTACAAACACCTTTGGATCTAGGGGCAGATTTAGTGATACACTCGGCTACAAAATACATTGATGGCCAAGGCCGTGTGTTAGGCGGTGTCATCTGTGGAAAGAAAGTTTATATCGATGAGATTCGCTTCTTTGCGCGCCATACAGGCCCATCGATGTCTCCATTTAATGCGTGGGTGTTGTCTAAGAGTTTGGAATTATTGGATTTAAGAATGCAGAAGCATTCCGAAAATGCGATGGCCTTAGCGGAAGCTTTGGAAGGACATAAAGCCTTGAATAATGTCAAATACCCTTATTTGAAATCACATCCGCAATATGAATTAGCGAAACGCCAAATGAAATACGGCGGAGGAATTTTAACACTCGATATCAAAGGTGGATTTGAAAAGGTAGTAGCGTTCAGTAAGTTGTTGAAGATTGCGTCTATTTCGCCTAATTTGGGGGATTCGCGCACAATTATCACGCACCCAGCTTCTACAACGCATTCTAAATTACCAGCAGAAGAGAAAGCAGCTTTAGGCATTACGGATGGTTTAGTTCGTGTGGCCGTCGGTTTAGAGTCTATTGAGGACTTAAAAGCAGATTTCTTACAAGCCCTAAATCAGATTAGCTAATGTGGATCGCTCTGATCGTTTGTTTGCTTTTGTTGACCGTAAACGTCGTGATAGGCGTTTATGTGGAGCGAAAGCTATCTGCTTTTATGCAGGATCGATTAGGGCCCATGGAAGTGGGAAAATGGGGTTTGCTCCAGGTTTTCGCGGATCTTTTAAAGTTATTCCAAAAAGAAGACATCGTTCCTGAAAACGCCCAAAAACGTTTGTTTCTCTTTGCGCCGTGGATTATTTTCTTGTCCGTTTTTGGCGCTTTTGCAGTTATTCCTTTGAGTTCTGGTACATTCTTACAAGGAAGCCAAACGGAAATGGGCTTGATGCTCTTGATGGGTATTGTTTCACTAGACAGTTTGGGGATTTTATTGGCGGGTTGGACTTCGAATAATAAGTATTCCTTGTTAGGCGCTATTCGTTCTGCAGCGCAATTGGTATCGTACGAGATACCTTTGGGATTAACCATCTTGTGTGTGGTCTTGATTTCAGGCTCCTTAAACCTGCAAGATATTTCGCTACAGCAAGGTATATTTGCGGTAGAACCTCAATATCTGTTCGGTTTAAAAG
>Ga0222712_10003407_pt1 | contig 17343 bp, 20 predicted proteins | sample C33_657DmetaG_FD_165043 | JGI IMG/M metagenome (GOLD analysis project Ga0222712, IMG submission 165043) | Estuarine water microbial communities from San Francisco Bay, California, United States - C33_657D | ecosystem: Environmental > Aquatic > Marine > Unclassified | place: USA: California...
CGTTTCGATGCACCTTGGAAAGAAATTGAAGAGCAAGGTTACATAGCGCCGGCCAAATGCTACGAGGTGAGAATTGATCTTCCTGATGACGAACACCTCGAGTATGCGATATCCAATAATGAGGATAAGTATCGCTTGGCTGCCACATCTTCCAGCAAGATTCCAGTGATTAGTAAAATCCTTACCAAACATCAGGGTGAGCCGACACTTATCATCGGTCAATATCTGGATCAGTTGCACCAGGTTGCTGAGTCCCTGGATGCTGAACTAATCACCGGTGACACACCGGTCAATACCAGGGAGAAACTCTTTGGGGAATTCCGTGAGGGCAGAATACATGTTCTGGTGGTCTCCAAAGTCGCCAACTTCTCGATTGACCTGCCTGAAGCTTCGTTGGCTATCCAAATTTCAGGCTCATTTGGTTCTAGACAGGAAGAAGCACAACGGCTGGGCAGATTACTCAGACCTAAAGCTGATGGTCGTTCAGCCTCTTTTTACACTCTGATAGCCAGAGATACGGTGGATCAAGATTTTGCCCAGAACCGTCAGCGGTTCTTAGCCGAGCAAGGCTATGCCTACGAAATCCTAGATATCCAGGATCTTTGACTCCCAGCCTATTCACAGGCTATATTCAGGCTTTAACTAACCTCCCCTGACAGATTAGAGCCATGAAAACACCACGCGTATTGATCGTCGATGACGAGAAGAACATCAGAGACCTACTTGAAGCTGGTTTGAAGTTCGCTGGCTTCAGCGTCTACTCAGTTGGAACTGGAACCGAAGCCGTGCAGGTAGCCGAAAAAGCCAACCCGGACATAATCGTTTTGGATGTCATGCTGCCGGATCAGTCTGGTTTCAGCGTCACTCAAAAACTCAGATCAATGCAGATCGACGTCCCGGTGCTGTTCCTATCAGCTCGTGATGATGGCGCAGATAAAGTTACTGGACTCACCGTCGGTGGCGATGACTACATGACTAAACCTTTTTCTATCGATGAGGTAATCGCCAGAATCAATGCCATTCTGCGCAGAACCAAAAAGCAGGATGCTGAAGAATCAATCATCGAAGTCGGAGAAATCAAAATCAATCAGGATGCCCACGAGGTATTTGTCAATGGCACCGAGATAGATCTTTCGCCAACCGAATACAAACTGCTCAGATTCTTGATGTCTAACGCAAACCGAGTAATGAGCAAAGATCAGATTCTTGACCACGTTTGGGAATATGACTTCAACGGCGAGCAGGGCATAGTCGAAAGCTATGTTTCATACCTGCGCAAGAAAATCGATCCGCTCAGTAAGAATCAGTTGATTCAAACTAAGCGCGGGGTCGGTTACATTTTTAGAACCTTGAACGACTAATGAAATTCACTTTTCCGAAACTATCCAGTGATGGTATCTGGGGGCGAATCTCACTTCGAACCAGACTGACTGCTATTTCTGTCGGTGTTATCGGAATTCTCCTAGGTATCAGCCTGACTGGAACTATGGCACTGCTAAAAACCTATCTGCAGCAGAATACCGACAGCTTGCTTTCCCAAACAGCAACCACTCTCTCCAGTGAAGATCCAGCTACCATCCAAGCCAGATTGGCCTCGATGGAAATTACTCTTCCCCCACTGCCAGGGGATTACTACATTGCTTTTCTAGATCCAGCCGGTCGGATCGATCTGGGCTTGGTTTCAGCCCCCACCGAGAGAACCCAACTGCCGAACCTTTCTCAATTCAATGTGGTCTCGGTCAAAGCCACCAGAGGTATCCCTTTCACCGCCGAGATCACCCTGCGTGATGGTAAAACTATGACCCCTTGGCGCTTTGTGGCGCTGCCCTCCAAAGACATGGCTGGTTCAGTAGTTGTCGGGCTACCAATTCGGCAAAATGATGCCATTGTCGCTCAGTATCGGGTCATCGGACTGGGCTTTAGCGGGTTACTGATCTTTATCTCTGGTTTAGCACTCTGGCTGACTATCTCCTCAGCGCTCCGTCCACTGCGTGAGGTGTCAGCCGCTGCCGAATCCGTTCGCAAGGGCAAGTTTGATTCCCGCTTACCCCAAATCTCCGGCAAGACAGAAATTGCGACACTGAACAACTCTCTGAATGAAATGCTCGGTTCCATCGAAGATTCCCTCAAAGCGAGGAACCAAACCCTGGAACGAATGAAACAGTTCGTTGCGGATGCCAGCCATGAGCTCAGAACTCCACTGGTTACGCTGCGTGGCTACGCTGAGCTCTATCGCAAGGGGGCGTTCAAATCCAAGGCCCAGGTTGACGATGCGATGAACCGCATCGAGGCCGAAGCGGTTCGAATGTCCTCGCTGGTTGAGTCACTGCTTGCACTAACCAGATTGGATAACGAAACGAAACTCAACCTCAGTAAGGGTGACCTGGTTCAAGTTGCTCAATCAGTAATCGACAACGTCAGTGTTGCAAATCCAAAGGCAAAAATCTCCCTGTTGAACGACAAGGGTGAAAAATTCAAAGCTGGCCTAACTAGTAACTTTGATGAAGCGGCCATGCGTCAGATCCTCACCAACTTACTAAATAACGCAGTCGCCTTCGCGGGAGAAAAACCAATTGAAGTTGTTCTGGCTAAATCAGAAAAGCAGGTCGCTGTTTCAGTTGTTGATCACGGTGAGGGCATTCCTAAGCAATTGAGAACTAAAGTTTTCGAGCGCTTCTACCGAAGTGACAACTCAAGGGTTCGAGACACCGGTGGCTCCGGTTTGGGTCTAGCCATTGCTAAGGGTTTAGTTGAAGGTCACGGTGGAAAAATCGTGGCTGAAGAAACACCCGGCGGCGGAGCAACTTTCCGCTTCACCATCCCCAACTAGAAATTAGTTCTAGTTATCAACATAATCTTTAGAAGCACTTCCAGCGTTTTGGAATTCCAATTTACTTGTTTACCTAAGGAGGTAAACAAATGGCTCAAATCCAAGTAGACAGCGAACAAGTGCTCGCTGCCAACGGCACCATCCAAGCAACCATTGCAAAAGTCCAAGCGGAAGTTGATTCGCTGCACGCACAGCTGCTGCGCTTGCAGGAAGTTTGGCGCGGTTCAGCAGCAACCAGCTTTCAGGAGTTGGTTACTCGCTGGAAAGTAACTGCAACCACGGTTGACACCCAACTCGGTGAACTTGGTTCTGCTCTTCGAATCGCTGCATCCCAATACAGTGAGATCGAAGCGGCGAACCAGCGACTGTTCATCTAAGCGAAAACCTTGTTAATGGTTTAAAGGGGTGGAACGTTCGTTCCACCCCTTTTTAGCCGGAGCGATCCCTGACTAAGTTTTAGAAGTCCATGCCTTGGCCACCTGGCATCTGTGGTGCTGCAGGCTCAGGCTTGTCTGCAACTACTGCCTCGGTGGTTAGGAATAGACCGGCGATTGATGCTGCGTTCTGCAGAGCTGAACGAGTCACCTTCACTGGGTCGTTGATGCCGGTAGCCAGCATGTCAACATACTCTCCGGTCGCGGCGTTTAGACCGTGGCCTGAAGGTAGGTTGGCAACGTGCTCAGCAACTACACCAGGCTCAAGCCCAGCGTTGATGGCAATCTGCTTAAGTGGAGCCGAGATTGCCACCTTCACGATGTTTGCTCCGGTAGCTTCGTCTCCAGTTAGCTTTAGGCCAGCAAAAGCCGCCTTGCCAGCTTGAATCAGGGCAACGCCACCACCGGCGACGATACCTTCTTCAACGGCTGCCTTGGCGTTACGCACGGCATCTTCGATGCGGTGCTTGCGCTCTTTAAGTTCAACTTCGGTCGCTGCACCGGCACGGATAACAGCAACACCACCGGAAAGCTTGGCTAGACGCTCCTGAAGCTTCTCACGGTCGTAGTCGCTGTCAGTGTTAGCAATCTCGCGACGGATCTGCTCAACGCGACCAGCAATTTGCTCCTTCTCACCAGCGCCATCAACGATGGTGGTCTCGTCCTTAGTAATTACTACCTTGCGGGCAGAGCCAAGCATTTCTAGAGTTGCGTTTTCAACCTTTAGGCCAAGTTCCTCGGTGATTACAGTTGCACCGGTAAGAATTGCGATGTCCTGAAGCATTGCCTTACGGCGGTCACCAAAACCTGGTGCCTTAACCGAGACAGACTTGAAAACTCCGCGCATCTTGTTTAGCACTAGAGTCGCTAGCGCTTGACCTTCAACATCTTCGGCGATGATCAAAAGTGGCTTGCCTGACTGCATAACCTTCTCAACGATTGGAACGATGTCCGATACCTGAGAGATTTTGGCATTTGCAATAAGCACCAGTGCATCTTCAAGAACGGCTTCTTGACGCTCAGGGTCAGTTACAAACAGACCTGAGATGAAACCCTTGTCAAAACGCATACCGTCGGTCAGCTCTAGGTTAATTCCAAAGGTGTTACCTTCTTCAACAGTTACAACACCTTCGTTACCGACTTTGTCGATAGCGTCAGCAATAATTTCACCGATTACGGTATCTCCTGCAGAGATAGATGCGGTAGCCGCAATCTGCTCTTTGGATGAAACAGGCTTAGCCTGCTTGAACAGTTCGGCGATTACTGCCTCAACTGCTTTTTCAATTCCGCGCTTCAGGCTGATTGGATCTGCTCCAGCAGCAACGTTACGTAGACCTTCGCGAACCAGTGCCTGAGCTAGAACTGTTGCGGTGGTGGTGCCATCTCCGGCAACATCGTCAGTCTTCTTAGCAACTTCCTTAACTAGTTCCGCACCAATTCTTTCGAATGGGTCTTCTAGTTCAATTTCCTTGGCGATCGAAACACCATCGTTGGTGATGGTCGGAGCACCATACTTCTTCTCCAGAACCACGTTGCGACCTCTAGGGCCAAGGGTGACCTTCACGGTGTCGGCAAGGATGTTCAACCCGCGCTCAAGACCACGACGTGCCTCTTCGTTAAAGCTAATTATTTTTGCCATGTTTGGTTACGCCCTCCTGGACGGTAAGTAAATGGTTAGTTAGCACTCAAGGATTGAGAGTGCTAATTCATTCTTAGCACTCTCTGGGTCGGAGTGCAAGTTGGATCGGGGGGTGTTAAAGAAAAAGACCACCCCTAGGGGTGGTCTAATCTTGGAAAAAGCTTAGATAACGTGAACGTTGTCGGCCTGTGGGCCTTTGTCACCATTCTTTACTTCGAACTCAACTCTCTGGTTTTCCTTGAGTTCCTTATAGCCTTCCGACTGGATGGCTGAGAAGTGAACGAACACATCAGCACCTCCATCTTGGGTGATAAATCCGAAACCCTTTTCAGAGTTGAACCACTTTACGGTTCCTTGTGCCATGTGATGCTCCTATTACTTTTATTACAGTCAGATCCGGTACTTCCTTCACTGCAGCCTCCCTGGTCTTACCCAGAGCGGTTTCGAGTGTTGTAGCAAACGAAACTTTTGACTTCGTTTAGTCTAGGGCGAATCCAGAGCTTTAAGGCAAGGAATATTTGGGGATATAACAGGACTGTTATAGAGCGATTTATTCGGCTGGAAGCACGTAATCAGTGCCCAGCCTTACTTCTATAGGGTATTTAGCCTTGATATTAACGATTATCGGCAGTTTTCCAACTACTTTCTGGATTCTTTTAGCTAAAGCTCGATACTCCTCTTTCTGGATATCAATGCTTGATGCCTCAAAAGTGAAATCCAGGGTCCTCGAATATGGGACTACCAAAGTGTCATCGAGGAGCAGCTGCCCGACTCGGCTAGCGAACTGTCTAGTCCCAGAGGCATCAATCACAGTTATTGGGACACTGAGATCAACTCCATTGACGATTCTTTGAGTTGGCATCGGGTTGGACAGAGCATTTACAGCTACCTGTAAACCTAGGTAGCCACTCGAACTGAGAATGACTGTTGCCAGGGTTAACCAAGCCAGTTCGATCCATCTATCTTTTGGAGTCTTCCTTGCACGGTGACGACCGACGTGTGCATAGTCTGGCTTTTCCAGATCCAATGCATCGGTAACTTTCACCTTGGCCATGGTTTCTCCTTTTGGGCTAACTGTTCTATATTAGGTTCCTAACCTGTGAGAAGACTGAAGAAGGACAAATGACCGAGCGCAAAGTCGAAAAGACCGAAGAACAATGGAAAGAAGAGCTAACTGAGGTTGAGTATCACGTACTGCGTGAGGCTGGAACTGAGCGCGCCTTCACCGGAGAACTTCTAGAAGAAGAGCGCACCGGTACCTACTACTGCCGTGGTTGCGGAGCAGAGCTATTTACCAGCACAACTAAATTTGATTCACACTGCGGCTGGCCAAGTTTCTATGAGCCTAAAGATGATCACGCGGTTGAACTTAGACCGGACAACTCTCACGGCATGGATAGAACCGAAGTTGTCTGCAAAGCTTGCGGCTGTCACTTAGGTCACGTATTTGAAGATGCCCCACAAACTCCTACCGGCGATCGCTACTGCATCAACTCGGTGAGCATCACCTTCAAAGAAGCAAAGAGTGAGTAAAAGAGCACTAATCGTAATTGATGTTCAGAAAGGATTTTCTGAATTCGATCTCAAAGGTGAACGTAACAATCCAAGTTGCGAGGAGAATGTAGCAAAACTAATAGCGGCGTTCAGAGCAAATGCGCAAACAATAGTTTTTGTTAAGCACAACTCCAAATCTGAAACTTCAGTGCTTAGACCAGGTCAACCCGGCAACGATTTCAAGGACATTATTACCGGAGAACCAGATCTGCTGGTTACCAAGTCGGTCAATTCTGCTTTCTATGGTTCCCCAGATTTACACCAATGGTTAACAGAAAACAACATTGCACAAGTAGCAATCTGCGGAATCCAAACCAACATGTGTTGTGAAACAACGGCCCGCATGGCTGGAAACCTAGGTCTTGATACCTGGTTCGTTTTAGATGCAACCCACACCTTCGCTAAGCAATTCAACGGTGTTAAGATTTCGGCTGAAGATCTGGCCCAGACAACTGCAGTTAACCTGGCTGGCGAATTCGCCGAGGTCATTACAACAGCCTCGGCTATCGAAAGAATAAACTCGAAGTAACCATAGAAAGGGTTACTCAGTAATGGCAACAACTAAAGCTAAAGCTAAACCAGAAGCACCTGCTGAACCAGTAAAGCCGACCAAGAAGTTTGAAATCAACTTGGGTGGAAATAGCGTCAAGGTTCGCGGCGGAACATCAATCTACTTCGTGGGTGCAATCGGTGCCTTGGTTTACTACATTTCAACGGCAACTGACTTTTGGATGGGAGCACTTGGAATCCTAAAGGCCCTAGTTTGGCCAGCATTCCTTGTTTATTCCGCTCTCTCCACTCTCGGTGGCTAAGTAACTTAAACCATAAATGCCTCCCTTCGGGGAGGCATTTCTCTTTGGAGCCGACCAGGGGACTCGAACCCCTAACCCTCGCATTACAAGTGCGATGCGCTACCAATTGCGCCAGGTCGGCTTGGACATTACGTCCGAGAAAGAGTTTATCGGAAAAGGTTAAAGAAAAAGAGCCGACCCAAAAGTCGGCTCTAAATCTCTAAAAGCTAGTTCTTAGCCTTGTAGTGAATGGTGATCGGTGCTGAAACGTAAGGGCCGAAGTCCTCACCGCTCAAGGTCGCACGATACTGGTAATCGCCAGCTTCAGTCTTAACTAGAGCAAAACCGATGCTGGTTGAGCCCTTGTGTGCTACGAACTTTCTGAACTGAGTCCAGTCCCCACCGGGAGCCTTTTCCTCAATTAGCACGTCGAAGTCTTCGATCTTGATATCTCCCAGATCTAGGTCACCGACGATGTTTGAACGCTCACCAACGGCCTGAGTGTCTGTTTCACCAGATGCTGGATGCAAAACAATCTGCTTAGCTCCAGAAGGTGCACAGGCGGCAAGGGTTACTGCAAGAAGCGCAGCGATAGCTGCTGATAGTACGGTCTTCTTCATTTTTATTGTTGTCTTCCTTTAGTTAGATTTCTGGTGAACGGTAAAGAACTGTGAGAAACGGCCTGGGTTACCTAGGTTAGCCAGTGAGCCTTCCCAGTCATACAGGTTTCCATTTACCAGGATGTGTGGGGTACCGCCAACCTTGGTATTACCGGTAACGGCGTTCTCCTGGAATGAAGCTGCAGTGATGTTGTTGATGTATGTCTCGTAACGCTTCTGATCGATGCAAGTATTCATCTCGTCATCCATCGTTACACCGTTGTACTTCAATGTGTCTTTCAACTGAGCATCACTTGGGCCAGAGGTGTTTTCAGCGGGCTGGTTTGCATACAACGCAGTATTTACGTCAAAGAATTTCTCTGGTTGCGAATTAACCACACACAGCGCTGCGTTGGTTGCTCTGGATGAGTAGTTGTTCAGCGATGCTCCATCGAGGAAAGAGATCGGGTGAATTTCCACCACAGCCAAACCGGAACCAGCCCAGGTTCTAAGTTGGGCTGCGTTTGGTGATTCGAAGACCTGACAGATTGGGCACTGGTAGTCCTGGTAAATAACAATATGGTTGGTCTTTCTAGCCTCGGCCTCGGAAACTATTTGCAGATCCTTACCGATGAGAATTCCACCCTGAGTTGAGATGTTAGCTGGAACTTTCTTAGCGTTCTCGGCCTTGATCTTGGAGTCTTCGCTGAAACTTATAACAGCCCAGGAAACACCGGCAATTACCACTGCCACAAGGATTGAAATGACGCTAAAGATTAGAACGCGTCTGCGCGATTCACCTTTGGCGCGCTGCTCTCTAAGCTCACGGGCCTTCGCTCTGGCTGCCTCGCGCTGCTCGGAACGGGTTGGGCGTGGGTTTAGTGACATTTGGACACCTCTTTTAGTCTGGGTTCTGGGCAAAGCCAAAACTGCATAGGTTCTTAAGTCTAAGGGACAGGGCAAGGATGCGATAATAGAAAAACCTGAGGGTTTAGGCCCCCAGTCCACTAATTCACTACGGATCGTGCGGCTCGTTCCTGCCGCTGAAGGAGTACTACATTGGCTACAGTTACATTTGATAAGGCCACCAGGCTTTATCCGGGCGGTACTCGCCCTGCAGTCGACCAAATTGAGTTGACAGTAAAAGACGGAGAATTTCTAGTTCTCGTCGGACCATCCGGTTGTGGTAAGACCACTACCCTACGTATGCTTGCTGGCCTTGAAGAGGTCAACGAGGGACGTATTCTCATCGGTGACCGCGATGTCACCCAGGTGCCACCAAAGGACCGCGACATCGCTATGGTTTTCCAAAACTATGCTCTCTACCCACACATGACTGTGGCTGACAACATGGGCTTTGCTCTAAAGATTGCCGGTGTTTCAAAAGAAGAGCGAGCGGCTCGCGTTTTGGAAGCAGCAAAGCTTCTTGACCTTGAGCCTTACCTAGACCGCAAACCTAAGGCTCTTTCCGGTGGTCAGCGTCAGCGTGTTGCTATGGGTCGTGCGATTGTTCGTAAGCCTGAAGTGTTCTTGATGGACGAGCCACTTTCTAACCTTGACGCCAAGCTTCGTGTTCAGACCAGAACTCAGATTGCTTCGTTGCAGCGTCGCCTAGGTGTAACAACTGTTTACGTTACCCACGACCAGGTTGAAGCGATGACCATGGGTGATCGCGTAGCTGTTTTGAAAGACGGTTTGCTGCAGCAGGTTGACACTCCACGTAACCTTTACGAGCGTCCAGCCAACGTCTTCGTTGCAGGCTTCATCGGCTCCCCTGCCATGAACCTAATGCAACTGAAGATCACCCCGACCGGAGTTCAGTTCGGCAACACAACTCTAAAGATTGACAAGAGCGTCTTGGCAAAGACCAAGCAGCCTAAGGTGACAGTTGGTATCCGCCCTGAAGACCTAGTGATTTCTAAGAAGGACGGTATTCAGGTAACCGTAAACATCATCGAAGAGTTAGGTGCCGATGCTTTCCTTTACGGTGAAACCAAGTTGGACGGCAACACCATCGAAGTTATCGCTCGCGTTGGCTCAAACAGCTCAGTGCGATCTGGTGACAAGGTGTTCCTAATGCCTTCAGGTGGTATCACTCACCTATTCGACATCAACTCTGGACTTCGCCTAAACAACGATGGCCCTAAGTCTGCCAGCAAGGCTACCGCTGCTAAGAAGACTGCAGCAAAACCTGCAGCCAAGAAGCCAGCAGCCAAGAAAGCTGCGGCCAAGCCTGCAGCTAAGAAAGCTGCTCCTAAGAAGAAGTAGTTCTTAAAGTAAAACGGCCCGGGTCAACCGGGCCGTTTTCTTTTTAACGCAATCTTGCTTTAGCGACCTCGTAGAGAACAACCGAAGCGGCGATTCCGGCGTTGAGCGATTCGGTGTCTTTGGAAATTGGAATCGAGACAACTGCATCGCAGTTCTCTTGAACCAGTCGCGATAACCCCTTGCCCTCAGAACCGATAACTAGAAGCAGTGGTTCGTTGCCGAGTTTGAAAGTAGTTAGGCTCATGTCGCCACCGCCATCAAGACCAATAACAAAGAGCCCACGTTTTTGGAATTCCTTGATAGTTGCATTCAAATTGGCAGCCAGTGCAACGGGAATTCTTGATGCTGCTCCAGCCGAAGTCTTCCAAGCAGAAGCGGTAACCCCAACTGATCTTCGCTGAGGAACGATTACTCCCTGGCCACCGAAAGCAGCAACCGAGCGAATGATTGCTCCCAAGTTTCTAGGGTCAGTAATCCCATCTAGAGCAACCAGTAATGGCTTTTGGCCTCTAGCCAAAATCTTGTCTAGCAGTTCGCTCGGATGCTGGTAGTTGTAGGGGGGAACCTGCAGCGCGATACCTTGATGAACGGCATCAAAGCCAGTCATTCGGTCCATCTCAGGACGGGTGACTTCACCTACTGGAATTCCTTTAGCGTTGGCAATTGTTATTGCCTCTTTAACTCGATCATCCATCTCAATCCGGGTTGCAATGAACAAGCCGGTTGCTGGAACTTTGGCTCGAAGCGCTTCAAGAACGGAGTTACGACCAGAGAGTACTTCAGATGAATCAGCTGCTTTCTGCACTCGCTTCGCTGAACGCTGAGCGCCACCAGCATTACCTGCAGTTCGGTTAGTCGGGGCTAGGAACTCGCCCTTCTTGGCTACCTTAGGACCGGTCGCCGCTTTGCGCTCTCGAGCGGCTTTAGCTTTAGCCGCTGGGTGATACTTGCGATCTTCAGCCTTCGGGGTTGGCCCGCGGCCTTCTAAGCCTTGACGACGGTTACCCCCGCTACCAACCTTTGGAGCGGCTTTCTTTCTAGCGCCTGGGCGGGTCGGTTTCTTAGCCATTGATGCTCCATATCGTTTTATCTGGTAAATCCTTGATGCTGACATTTAGTCGCGCCAGTTCGTCCCTAATGCTATCGGCTGCCGCGAAGTCCCGGTCTTTCTTGGCTTGGTTTCGCTTAGCGATCAACTGGTTGATTTTGAGCTCCAGTTCAGCCGAGACCTCAACTTCAGCAAGGGCAAAATCCAATCCCAAAACATGAATCATGGCCAGCACAGCTTTGAAATAAATCTCTAAATCGACACTCTTAGCATCAATAGCCTGGTTACCGAGCCTGACCTGCTCGTGGATAACGGCAAGGGCGGCTGGGATATTTAAGTCAGCGTTCATGGCAGCAGTGAAATCCTCAGGTAGCGCATTCATATCAACTGCTCTGGTTAACTCAGCTCGCTTGATGAAGGCAACTATTCGATCAAGTGCGGTTTGCGCTTCAGTAATTGATGCCCGGTTGTAATCAAGATTTGAACGATAGTTAGCTGACAGTAACCAGTAGCGAATGGCAGCCCAAGAGCCCTGCTGGCTCAGTTCTGAAACGGAAACTCCGTTGCCTAAACTCTTAGACATCTTGTTTCCCTGAATTGTAATCAGTGCGTTGTGTAGCCAGAAGTTAGCAAAGCGATCACCGGCAGAGGCTGATTGCGCTAACTCGTTTTCGTGATGGGGGAAACGAAGATCTAAACCACCGCCGTGAATATCAAATGATTCGCCGAGGAAGTGTTTAGCCATAGCTGAACATTCAATATGCCAACCCGGTCTGGCTAGCCCCCATGGGGTTTGCCATGCTGCTGACTCTGGCTCTTCAGGTTTATGGGCTTTGAATAGGGCAAAGTCATTCGGGGAACGTCTGCCGAAACTGGCGTCAGCTTCACCCTCCATGTTTTCTAACTTCTGATTGGTGAGCTCACCGTAACGTGACCACGAAGCGGTATCGAAGAAAACGTTAGCGCTGCCGTCTTCCGCTTGGTAGGCATGTCCGCGCTCAATCAGTTTCTTAGTAAGGGCAATCATGTCCTCTATGTGTTCAGTTGCATAAGGCTTGTGGGTGGGTTCAAGTATTCGAAGGTTTTTGTAAGCCTCATCGAATGACTTTTCAACCTCTCGAGCAAATGCCAGCCAGTCTTGGGCTCCAGCATTTACTAAGACCTTGTCATCAATGTCGGTGACGTTTCTAACCATGGTTACGGTGTAGCCGGAGGCCACTAACCATCGGCTCAGCAGGTCATAAACCAGAGCGCTTCTTAGATGGCCCAGATGCGGTTCGGATTGAACGGTGGGTCCGCAAACATACATCTCAACGTGACCCGAAGTAAGTGGTTTAAACTCCCGAAGCTTCTGCTCCTTCGAGTCAAAAAGCTCGAGCGCCATGCTTAGAGCCTACTTTCTATAAGGGCTGTGGCCACGGCAGCCACCCCTTGTGAATCTCCTAAAAAGCCAAGGCCATCAGTGGTGGTAGCGGCAACACTAACCGGTGCGCCGATCAAGCTGCTCAGTGCTTGCTCAACCTCTAAACGCATAGGGGCTACCTTAGGTTTATTTCCAACCAGCTGAACAGCAACGTTTAAAACTCGCCAGCCATGCTCGGCTAAGAGATCCAGAGCGCCTTTGATGAACACTTCGCCGTTCGCTCCCGAATACTCATCGTCATCAACACCGAAAACCCCACCGATATCCCCAAGCCCAGCAGCCGAAAGCAGTGCATCGACAATCGCGTGGCTCATAGCATCACCGTCACTGTGACCATCAAGCCCTACTTCACCAGGCCAGAGCAGAGTTCCAAGATACAGTGGTTTAGTTTTATCTGCTGAGAATCGGTGAACGTCTGTTCCAATTCCACTGCGCTGGGATCTAAATAATCCGGAAGCATATTCCAAATCACTCAGCACAGTAATCTTGAAAGCCATTGGATGTCCCGGGATGGAGTGGATGGTCTCGCCAGCTGCCTGCATCAGTGCAGCGTCATCGGTGAAATCCTTGCTGGTGTTCTTGTAATTTTCAAATAGCTTTGAATAGATAAAACCCTGTGGGGTTTGAGCAATTCTCAGTTGTTCACGTTCGACAGTGGATTCAACAACATCGTGACTGACCTGCTTAATGGTGTCGGCCACCGGCAAGACCGGAAGTATTCCTGTTTGCTTTCTAGCTACCTCTTCACAAACCGCTTCAAACAGTTCGGTGGGAGCAAAACATCTAGCTGCATCGTGAACCAAAACTATTTCAGTCTCAGGCTCGACCATCTGCAAGGCATTCCAAATTGATCCCTGCCTTGATAAACCACCAGGGGTGTATTTGGCTTCAACTTTTCCGTTAATTACTGAATTACCAATTGCAGTAAATTCCGGAACGTGATTTTCATGTGAGGCAACAACTATTTGGCTTAGCCCCTTGATCCCCAAAATTCTCTCGAGTGAGTGCTCAAGCAGGCTCTTACCGTTTATTTTGACCAGTGCTTTGGGGATTCCCTGACCCAACCTGGTGCCATCGCCAGCGGCGACAAGAATTACAGCAATCCCTGCCATAGTTCGCCTCCTAGCTAAGGCTGATTACTTAGCACCCTTGGCTAAGACTTTGAGAATGTGTGCTTCAGCCCCGGCGTCATCAACTTTCAAGGCTAGAGCAAGCTCGGAAACCAGGATCTGCATTGCTTTGGCTAACATGCGCTTTTCACCAGCGGAAAGGCCGCGGTCCTGCTGGCGACGCCAAAGGTCGCGAACAATCTCGGACACCTTCATAACGTCTCCAGAGGCTAGTTTTTCCTGGTTGGCTTTGAATCTTCTTGACCAGTTGGTTGGCTCTTCGATGAACTCTTCTTTTAGTTTGCGCTCAACGGCACGAACACCCTTGGCGTCGATGACGTCACGAACTCCGACCTCAGATTCAGCTGTCTCGGCTGGTACCCAGATGATCAGGTTTCCAGCCTCAACCTTGAGTTTTAGGTACAGCTTCTTCTCGCCACGAAACTCCTTCTTGGCGACATCTAGAATCTCGGCTGCCCCGTGGTGCGGATAGACGACGGTTAGGCCTTTTTTGAATTCCATTGATTGCTTTCCCTTCAGAAACCCCAATTTTACCACAGACAGCAAAGATAGAATAGTTAGACCAGCCCAGGAGGAAAATTGCTAATTCGTCGTGCTCTGCTAATCACCGCCATTGCATCAATGACTGTGCTTGGAACATCTGCTTGCAACATGATGAGTCCGGTTGCATCCCTAAAGACTTACGCTCCAAGTGATGGTGCTCAGGGTGATTTAGGGCCGATTAAGGCTAGAAACCTGATCTATTTCACCGATAACGCTGGTAATTCAGGTCTTTTTGGTGCTTTTGCTAACTCAGGTAACGAGGACGCTGAGTTTGCAATCGGCTACTACACAGCAAAAGGCAAGCTCACCTACCGAGCTTTCAAGGTCGCTGCTCACCAAGTGTTGAACTTTGGTTACCAGGGTAAAAGTGCTCTGGCCATCGACCTCCAAGGCAAACCGGGCGATGTAGTAAGCATCTACCTAGCTGCTGAAGAGGATCCAGTGACCATAAATGTTCCAATCATGGATGCAACTCTTCCTGAGTATCAGAACGCAGTTGATTCGCTAAGCGGTAACTAAACCTCAAATTTGTAGCCAAGTCCACGCACTGTAAGTAAGTGAACTGGTCTGGCAGGGTCAGCCTCAATTTTGGAGCGAAGACGCTTCACGTGAACGTCCAGAGTCTTGGTGTCACCAAAATAGTTTGAACCCCAAACCTGATCAATAATCTGGCCTCTGGTTAACACCCGGTTACGGTTCTCCAAAAGTAGTTCAAGTAATTCAAACTCTTTCAGTGGCATGGCCACTTTCTCACCGTTGAAGTAAACAATGTGACGATCGATATCCATTCGAACCGGCCCAGCTTCTAGGATTCCGTTCTCGGCTTCTTTCGGTCCACCATTTCTTCGGAGCACTGCTTTCATTCGAGCCAAGAGCTCATTCTTGGAATAAGGCTTGGTCACGTAGTCATCGGCACCAATCTCAAAGCCAATTACCTTGTCTATCTCAGTGTCCTTAGCGGTGAGCATAATTACCGGAACATCTGAGGTAGTCCTGATTGCTTTGCAAACTTCTTTGCCGCTTAGTTTAGGCAACATCAAATCAAGCAAAACCAAGTCTGCGCCTTCAGCCTGAAACATGTTTACTGCCTGTTCCCCGTCCTCAGCTTCGATTACCAAATAGCCCTCACTGCGGAGCAGGAAGACTAGAGCCTCGCGCATGCTCACTTCATCTTCGACAACAAGAATCTTGGTCACTGATCTGCTCCTTCTTCAGTCTGCTTATAAACAGGTAACTTCAAAGTAAAAGTTGAGCCGAGCCCGACACGAGAAAAGACTGTGACTTCCCCACCATGGTTGTTGGCAGCATGTTTGACAATGGCTAAACCTAGCCCAGTTCCCCCGGTGTCGCGAGATCTGGACGGGTCAACCCGATAGAAACGCTCGAAGATTCTCTCCTGTTGATCAACTGGAATTCCCATACCGTTATCTATTACGGTCACCTCAGCGAAGTCGCCTTCAACTTTCAAACCAACACCCACCTGCGAATTTGCTTCGCTGTAAATGATTGCGTTCTCAATAAGATTTTTGATGGCCATGGTAATCAACTCCCCATCACCTTCAACCAGCACTCCCGGTTCTGCTTCAAAACTAAGTTTGACGCCAGCCCGGTCAGCTAAAACCACATTGGCGTCTACCGCTTCAGCAATTATGTTTCCTAAATCTAAAACTGCTACATCGCCAGCTAGATCACCAGATTGAATTCTGGAAAGTTCAATGATTCTTGTCACCAAACTTCCAAGTCGTTTGGATTCTTTCTGCAGGCTCTGGGCAAATTTCTTTAACTGCTCCTCATCGTTTAGAGCCATCTGTAATGCTTCGGCAAGCAGTGAAATTGCACTGATTGGAGTCTTTAGTTCGTGTGAAATGTTCTCAACAAAATCATGTCTGGTATCTTCCAAACGCTTAGCTTCGGTTCTATCCTCGATCAGCAGAATTACCAGTTCTTCACTAAGCATTGTTGCCCTGGCGGCAAGGAATTGTTTAGCAGCACGAAGGTTTTTAGAGAAGTAGAGTTCAGCGCTCTTAGAGCTCTTCTCTGCTCTGGCTAGGTCCACTAACTCCTGTAATTCGCTGTTAGTTAGTTTGGAGTATTCCACCAAACCCATAGCTAAAGCCTTAGAGCTCTGATTGATTACCTCGTTGTCGCTGGCCAAGATTACTCCGGCCGTGTCTAAGACCTCAAGGAATGCAACCGCATCGGCTGCTACCTTCTTGACCTTGTGTGAGGTGACCACGGTGACCTTTCGGCGAGTTTGTTTACCTAGTTAACTCTAGGCAATTGTCGCACTGTTAAACTTGACTGAGTAGACCTAAAAGTCAGGTGTAAACAGGTGTTTACCAACACTTAGCCAAGTGTTAACCCTGTTCAGCGATAGTAACGGGAGGTGGAAAGGACATGGCAATGTCGCAGGTTTTTCAAAAGGAACTCGCTGAAGTTCAGGATCGTCTAGTCGACCTCTCCGAGTCCGTCACCGAAATCATGGAAAAGGCCTCGATGGCTTTCCTCAACAGCGATGTCAAAAAGGCAGACGAGGCAATCGCCCTAGCTGAAGTCAACGAAGAGCGAGCCCTTGCTATCGATGAGATGGCCATCCGGATTCTCTCCCGACAGTCACCGGTAGCCAGAGACCTACGTGTTTTAGTGTCAGCTCTGAGAATTAGTGCATCGCTTGAACGCATGGGAGCTCTTGCCGGCCACATCGCCACCATCGCGAGATTCCGCTACCCAGAAAGTGCTGTTCCAGAAGCACTCAGAAAAACTTTCAGTGAGATGGGTGCACTCGATTGCGCACTTGGTAGAAAACTGACCCAGCTGCTTCGTAATACCGATGTTGATTTAGCTCGAAGCATTCAGGCAGAGGATGCCAGAGTTGATGAACTGCACCGATCTGTTTTTGACTTGGTGCTTAGCGACAGCTGGAAAGAAAACGCCATCTACACAGTAGACGTCACTCTCGCTTCTAGATATCACGAGAGATTTGCTGACCACGTTGTTGATATTTCAGCGAAGGTAGCTTACCTCACCACCGGTGAGTGGTCTGAGCTCGAGTCCTAAGCCTTACCCTGGTTAGCAACAGCTGCT
>Ga0222712_10003409_pt1 | contig 17336 bp, 24 predicted proteins | sample C33_657DmetaG_FD_165043 | JGI IMG/M metagenome (GOLD analysis project Ga0222712, IMG submission 165043) | Estuarine water microbial communities from San Francisco Bay, California, United States - C33_657D | ecosystem: Environmental > Aquatic > Marine > Unclassified | place: USA: California...
AACAGCAGGTACTAGTGGCTCAAGTGGAACTAGTGGTTCTTCTGGCTCTTCTGGTACATCAGGCTCTAGTGGAACCAGTGCTTCAAGTGGTTCTAGTGGTACAAGTGGTAGTTCTGGAACCAGTGGTAGTAGTGGAACATCTGGTACCAAAGGTACATCAGGTACGTCTGCTACATCAGGTACAAGCGGAACTAATGGTAGTAGTGGCACTAGTGGAAGCAGTGGAACTAGTGGCTCTTCAGGAACATCTGGAAGCTCTGGAACTAGTGCATCTAGTGGAAGCTCTGGCACTTCAGGTACAAGTGGGTCGAGTGGTACCTCTGGTAGCTCAGGCACTAGTGGGTCTTCTGGTACAGCTGGAAGCAGCGGTACCAGTGGAACAAAAGGTACTAGTGGTACAAGTGCCACCAGTGGCACTAGTGGAACAAATGGTTCTAGTGGAACCAGTGGATCAAGCGGTGTAAGTGGATCGTCTGGAACTAGTGCAACATCTGGTAGCAGCGGTAGTAGTGGGACATCAGGAACCAGTGGTAGCAGTGGAACAAGCGGTAGCAGTGGTACAAGTGGAATTAATGGTTCATCTGGAACCAGTGGTGTGAGTGGTACAAATGGTAGTTCAGGAACTAGTGGAACTAACGGATCAAGTGGGTCTTCTGGAACATCTGGTACGTCAGGTAGTAGTGGCTCTTCTGGAACCAGTGGTGCTAATGGCACTAGTGGTACAAGTGGCACTAATGGTAGCTCTGGTTCCTCTGGAACATCAGGCAGCAGTGGATCAAGTGGCACATCTGGTTCAGCTGGTACATCTGCTACATCTGGCTCAAGTGGTACTTCTGGAACAAGTGGATCTAGTGGTTCAAGTGGTTCGTCTGGTACTAGTGGATCAAGTGGAAGCAGTGGTACAAGCGGTAGCACTGGTACATCTGGTACGAGTGGTTTTAATGGAACCAGTGGTACATCAGGTACTAGTGGATCCTCTGGATCAAGTGGTACGTCAGCAACAAGCGGCAGTAGTGGTACATCTGGTACAACAGGATCGTCTGGTACGAGTGGTACATCAGGTTCTTCAGGTTCATCTGGAACTAGTGGTACTAGTGGTAGCTCAGGTACATCTGCTACATCTGGAAGTTCAGGTACGTCTGGTACGTCAGGAAGTAATGGTAGTTCTGGAACAGCAGGAACAAGTGCAACATCTGGCTCTAGTGGCACAGCAGGAACAAACGGTAGTTCAGGCACATCAGGATCTAGCGGTACAGCTGGTTCGTCTGGTAGTTCTGGTACAACAGGAACATCTGGTTCAGCAGGTACAAGTGGTGATGGATCTTCGGGTACAAGTGGAGCTAATGGTAGTAGTGGTACTAGTGGTATTGTAGGAACAAGTGGAACGAGTGGGGCAAATGGTACATCGGGTACAAGTGGTATAAATGGCACTTCGGGTACTTCATCAACAAGTGGTACAAGTGGAACAAATGGAGCGAATGGTTCAAGTGGAACAAGTGGTGTAAGTGGTTCGAGCGGTACTAGTGGTACAAGGGGTACTAGTGGTACAAGTGGAAGTTCTGGAACTAGTGGTACAAAAGGTACAAGTGGTACAAGTGGTAGTGGTACAAGTGGTACCAGTGGTAGCTCAGGTACAAGTGGTAGCAGTGGTAGCTCAGGTACAAGTGGAGAATCAGCAAGTCTTGCAATTGGTAGTACAATAACTAGTGCTACAACAAATAGTGTTTTATTTGTAGGAACATCTTCTACTCTTCAACAAGACAATACTAACTTCGCTTGGGATAATACTAACGATATTTTAAAAATTGGTGTTGGGGGTATTACAGTAAATAGCGGTTCTGGCTCAGGGGCGCCAAAAGTAACAATTTCAGGTGTTGGTGGTTTTGGCACTGATACTGCTGCAGCTGGTCCAAATTTTGAGCTAAGAGCAAATAAATTTTCTGTTGAGGATAGAAGGTGGCTTATTCAAATTGATGCAAGTGACCGATTTGCTTCTTGGTATTGGGGAGGTATTTCATATACCAAAGTTGGTTATCAAACAACAGGAGGTACTTGGACTAACTCTGATGAAAGAAGAAAGGAAAATATTCAATTGATTAATTATGGATTAAATGAAGTATTACAATTAATTCCAAAGAAATTTAATTTTAAAGCAGATGAAAGGAAGATTGTAAATTTAGGATTTATTGCTCAAGATGTCTTACCAATTATCCCTGAAGCCGTACAATCAGATATGGATGATGGTCAACAATATTATGCAATGAATTATGATAATTTAGTACCTGTACTTGTAAATGCTATTAAAGAATTAAAAGCAGAAATAGATATACTAAAAAATAAATAAAATCTAAACTTAATCACTACCACTACTACAACAGAAGAACCTGCTACCACTACAACAACAACTAGCACAACAACTGTTGAAGAACCAGAAATTATAGTCACTGAAGAACCTATAATAGAGGAAACCACCACAACCATATTCGTAGAACTATAAATATTAACATATGTCTTGGGCAGGAATAGCTGGCAATCAATGTGTATCTTTTAATAACTTACAAGACGCTGTAACAACTGGTGTGTTTTTTGCAAAAACAACCATCCCAGTAAGTGGTGAGCAAATTACAAAAACTGATGCTAATACATATGCATTCATAGATACAACTTATGGTCCATATGCATCTAAATCAAGCAATCAACTTGTAGTAAAAAATGATTTGTTAGCAGCTCCCTGTGACTGTAGATATGCTACAATTACAGATAACAATTCATTTAACTTCTATGATTGTGATGGAGTGTTTTGGTCAGGAGGTGCAGAACTTAATACAGAAATCTGTTTTGATATCAACAGACCTCGTTCTGCTAACATTGGAAACATTACTGTAGATGCCACTTGTATCTGTGGATGTACATCAGGAGGTATTAAGTGTCCATACTGGTAGAAAGTACTCTATCTCTAACCATCTCAAAGGATATGCTCTTGTGACATTCAAACTGTCTAGGAGTGTCATCATGCTCTGGACACCAGTTCCAGTCTCCCTTATTAAACTTAAACATAGGATTGTTCCAACATCCATTGCATACATTCTCATTTGTAATTCTTTCACAGCTAAACTCATGATTAGCTTTTGAGAAGTTGGATATCATAAACACCTTTTTATCAAGAGCCCAGGCTAACCAGCTTATACCACTAGACAGTCCTATATAAAAGTCTGTATAATATAGATGGTTCATTACATTTTCTAGAGAAACATCTTCAAGCTTCTCAGCTCCCAGATTATCTGCTTCCTTAGATAGCTCTACAACCCTATACCCCTCCTTCTTTAACCACTCTATGAGCTCTGGCCAGTAATACCAATGCTTACACTGGGCTGTGGACCTAGTGGATATACACACATACTTCTCCTCAATTGGTCTATCTTTAGGATGGAAAGACATCCTTGGTTTAATTTCCTTATATGGAAGAGCTAGTATGTTAGTTGCTGATTTTTGTAGAGGAATGGTTATAGGATTAATAGGTTCTCTGTTTTCATCCCAGAACCATCCTAGCTCAAACATTGCTACAATATTGTCCACTCTTGCTCCTCTACCTACAAACTCAAGTTCTGGATAGACATCTTCAAACATGAAGTTCTTGAACGTGCTCACTATTACATCACACTTATACTGCTTTTTAAACTCTAGACAATAAGGCATCCATGCTATATTATCTCCTAGAGAACTAGAGTCAAAGGATATAAACACACGTTTTCCTTTGATGTAATCTGCTACATCTATCTTATGTCTAAGTGTGGTCCCATCCCATATCTCTATGAAATACTTCCCCATATACTTTCTATCTACGCTAGCCCACATCCCTCTTTTAATGTTCACGTTGTACATCTCTCTATAGGAACTATCTGTCTGTTCCATAAACTTCACATTATATTCCTTATCATCCCACGCATCCTTCAGATCAAAATGTATATTGTTGACTAGGGTGATATTATACTTGAGAGTAGGCATCTATATACAGTTTTTGTGTAATATGTGAATCATAGTAATCATTTACCTGAAGAGCGTATTTGTAACATTTATGTAACATCTTAGCTACTTCCATCCAGTCTCTGCTCTCACGTACAGCTAACATTTCTTGTCTTCTGTGTCCATAAGTTTTGATTGTTTCTAGCACTCCTCTTATCACTTCTTCTGTATCAATCTGTGGAATCACCCACATACCGTCCATGTGTTTAGACCCCTTATAAGTTCCCACAATGGGAACTGCACAAGCTGTAGCCTCCATAAGTGTTAGATTGGGATGACCAGCCTCTAGCATAGATGGATGTACAAATATAGTGTGTGATTGATAAAGCTCCCTTGTTTCATCATCTGTAGGATTGGTGAGCTTTAATGTAAGCTTACTGTAATCTAACAAGTCTGAGTGGTGATCAAAGAAGTTTTTATTATCAGGATGACCAGCAATGGTGATGGGTAGGTCTAGTTGCTTAGCTGCCTCTATACCATATCTAAATCCTTTCCTGTCTATACTACTATCTCCAGCTAACCCATTGTTGGCTATCATAAGAAGTGCATGTTCCTTAGGAGCTTCTACAGCTGGTGTAAAGAATTCTGCATCTGCACCATGTGGTAGATAGAACAGCTTATCTGTCTCACTGAAATAGTCTATAAGATACTCAGCATGTGTAAAGGATATAATAGATCCTTTCATGGCTTCTAGATTCTGTTTAAACACCCAGCTATCTTTGCCATACCATTCTGTATGATGGTCATGTAGGGAATATATATAAGGAATCCCCCTACTCTTACAGTCTAAAGCTAGGTTGGCTAGATGAACATGCACTATTGTATTGGGTTCATACTCCACCTGGTTGATGTATTTCACCTCTACAACATCACCAAGTCTCTCAAGTCTATTCTTGTATGCCCATATAATACGCTCTACAGCACCCCAACCATTAGGAGGAATGCTAATGAGTCCTGTTGCCACCTGTATTATTTTCATTGGTTCCATTTCTTTTTAAATTTAATTTCGTCTTCTGCCATCTTCTTCATCTTAGCCTCGTCCAGCTTTTGTATATTGATGCTTTGGTAGTGACACACTATAGAGTTTCTGACAAGCGCATGTTTTATACCATGTCTCTTCAGCATCTCTACATAGTCATTGTCCTGGTAGTACATATCAAACTGTTCATCAAACGGTAGGATTTTATTTAAGCTTTCCCTCTTAATAGTTAAACACCAACCCATCACTGCCTCTGTCACACTATAGCTCTCAAAGTATAAATCAGGGCTTTGTATGAAATGCCAGTCAAAGTATTTCATGTATAACACAGGATCCTTTGGAGAGAATGACTGTATGTCTGGTCTCATCTTATGGACGTTCATCATCTCTGTGAACCATCCATTCTCATAACCCACATCGTTATTAGATATAACCACCCAGTCTTCCTTACACTTCTCTATTGCTATGTTTAAAAATCGGTTATAGTTGAATTTTTCTGCAGGTTGTATATAATTTTCAACTATAGATGAATATTCTCTGTGCATGTTTACACCACTCTCCATTAGATGCACCTTGAAATTTATGTCAGGTTCAGCATCCTTCATACTGAGTATGCTTCGCTTGGTCATCCTAACACTCTTCTCTGTCCCACTTTTTGTTAATATGATTACATCTACATTCATGATTAGTGTTTTATTCCCCAGAAATATAAGTCACAGCTTTCTGTGTCTACATAGAAGTGGCACAGTTTAAAATACTTATCTAGATCAATTGCATCTCTGACATCTAGCTCTGTTACATTCATATAATACCCAGCCCACTCTTCATCCTGTACAGTGAATGGTGAGTCCTGAGGATCGAATAACGTTATACCATGTGTAGGTCTGCCTGTTGTGGCACACGTAAACAGGAACATTCCTCCATCTCTTACTAGGTTCTCACATACATTTATAATGGTTTCCTTCCAGTACATATCATGTTCAAACACCTCTGTGGATATAACAATGTCATACTTGTGACCGTCTATAGGTTTATACTCATGACCTTTACTTACAACATTAACGTTTTTACCCTTCCCTATATCCACTCCTATATATGAATAGTCCTCAAACAGATAGTGATTGTTACCGTTCAAATCCAACGACCCAATATCACAAACGTTCACTCCCTTAAAATATTCAGGAAACATCCATTTAACTCTCTTACAAAAATCTTGTTGTCTTTCGTGTGCCATTTTATTTTAGTTTTATTATTCCTTTTTCTTTAAACAGCTCAGCATTGCTCTTGTCAAGCTTGAATGTCTTAGTCATGAACAAACTTGTTTTGTTCCCATCATCCCATACATCCACTCTTATTTCTGACCCATTAAACTTGTAGCTGTTGAACCAGTATTCACTGTTCCTCAAAATTAGTAAATTAGTTGCACCGTTTATGTTTACATCAATATATTTTGTTTCATTTTCCACTAAAGAATTCATGATGAACAGCAGAGGTTCATCAGGATGAGCATTGTTATGTACCACCTCACAGTTGAATAGTCCATATCTATACAAGTTTACATTGCTTTCTGTGAATATGTTAGAGCTGTGATCATTGATGATTAAATACTTGTCTTCCTCATCACCAAACTTCTCAAAGAAAGACTGCTCTAATGTATATCCCATATGCATAAGTAACCACTCTTCTGTAGTGGTGGGGGGTATAAACTTGCTAAGAAAGAACTTTACATCCCCAGCAAACAGTAATGTCTCATACACATAGCTATTATCTGTTCCGCGGTAGTGCTCTGGTTTAAAGAACAACATCTTCTTATCATGCATTATCATATCAAATAGATATGATTCAATTTTCTTTAGATCGTTTGGATGGAATATAACATCACACTCTGTGAAGACAAACTGTTGATAACCAAGTCCTTGTGCAAGGAACAATGCGTTCTTTAGATTTCTACAGATGGGAAGAGAATGCCCTGCTGTAAATATTGTGAGATCAAATATACCCGTGTTAAAGAAGAAGAACGGTGTGTATTCTGCAGGAAGGAAAGAATTGTCCCTATCATATATTACATAATTCACCTTCTCAGAGGTTGCTGCATCCACAGCTAGATGACTTACAATCATCACATCTACATCCAGTTCCTTTATAGCATCTATACATCTATTCAGAATACTCACCTGTCTAGGTGTAGATGGATAGGTGTCTATGATGAATAGAGGTTTCATTTCTTCCTGAAAGTTTTGAATGTACTGTCTATTAGAGAGAAACCATCAGCTTGTGTTGTGAGTCTCTCTTTTACAATAGCCATTTCTGTACCGCTCTTACGCATAATGATATTGAAATACATATCTGATGCATCCCAAGGATGTGTTCTAAGTGTTTGCTTTAGATAGCTGCTCACCTTTTTAGGGAACATGATACATTGCAAACCAATGATGTGATCTGTTGTAAACATATGTCCTAGGTCCTTTATAGGCTTAGACTGAGGCCAGCCAAACTCTAATGTATCTTTATCTCCAAAGGACATGTAGCCTATATTAGTGTCATCAATTGTTTGACAACTAGCCTCCACCACGGTGATGAACGCCTTCAAATCTGTTTCTATTAAACAATCTCCTTCACAAACCATCAGGTAGTCACAGTTGTGAAACTCTGTAAGGATGGCATTTTTGAATGCTTCGTAGCATCCGTAGTGAGCTGGTGTAAGAGCTGTACCCACTTCTTGTATCTTCTGTTCATCAAACAGTTCCATAGATACACATGCTGGTCTGAGACATGAATGTGCAGGAGGCAATGACTTATATGGTTCGTTTATATGGAGGACATACTCCCATCCATATTCTTTCACACGTTCTAGAGAAGCTCTGCTAGCCTGTTCTCTCTCATCGTTAAGTGTAGTTTGTATGTGCACAAGCTTTATCTTAGGTTTCTGGTTCTTCCACTTAAAGGACCCAGTGTTCTGATATTTATGCAGGTTGTCTTTGTTTATTTCATACTTTTCTATTTTGTAACAATCATCTCCATCATAGAAATCTAGTTGTACAGATAGAGGCTCTCCATTAAACTCAAAAGAATGCATCCACTCTTTGGTCTTAGACACTAATATTCTTTTAAATGTTTCACCAATTGTAACATATATCACTCTATTGTCTACATTGTATGTATAGAAATAGAACACGAATGTGTTTGGTTTCCCAACAGCAGGTAGTATAGAATAGTATTCACTGTTAGAAGACACGCCTAGTCCACTGTTTACAAGGAAGGTTTGCTCTTCAGGATGCTCAATATGTACATCACCCATCTTGTCAATCACCTTCATCATGTAGTCTTCCAGAAAGTTCTGACATCCATACTCCTCACATATCTTGTTATAATCAAACGGTGTACGTACATCATGGAATGTATTAAGGAAGAAGTCTACATCAAACGTCATAGCTGTTGTCTGTATACCCTTACCAAATGGTGTGTCTAATGTGGCCAGATATGCATTATTATCCTCAGCCAAATCAAAGGACTTCTCTATAGCAGGCAGATCTCTATGATCTACAATTACGTCAAATGTTGTATAGAATGCTCTTTTAAATCCATGAGCCTTAGCTTCTTTAAATCCATTGAACAGATTGGTGAGTACAGTGAGAGACTGATTGGTATCCTTCAGACCATTGATATTTATCTCTGCATCATACTGACTAGTGTAGTTGTAGAACCTGGTGTAATAGGAATGATGACACAAAGGATTGTGTTCATCATATATATAAAAATCCACCATACGTTGTATCTCCTGGTCCACAGGATAATGACTAACCAGTATAATCTTTCTACCTAGTGGTTTTAAAGACTTTATACACTCCTTAGTCAGTCTGACACGCTCTTTTAGATTGGGGTAGGTGCCTATGATGATGGCTTCCTCTTGTAACAAATTTAGGTGTAAATTTGTTACGAGATTAGTAGTATCGCTACCAACATCTCCTGTTAAATAAACCATGTTATTGTAATCATCATACTTCCCACAATACACATCCAGGTTATACATCATTTTGATTAGGTCGTCATATTCCAGGGCTTCTTTGATGGCTATTGGATTTAGCTCTTTGTTGTTACGTTCTCCCTTAGATGGAAAGAAAAACACGTCACATGCCTGTAGAAACTCAGAAACATCGTTACGTTCTCCCCATATAACACAGTTGTCTGGTTTGTTTAACATAAGAGGTTCCCAATAACTTTTAAAGTTGTCTGCTTGGTTACCTAAGAAATGAAACTTAATCTTGTAGTCTTTAAGTTTGTTGGCCATTTCAAATGCATAGGCCTGGTTCTTTCTAGGAGTGAACAGTCCCACCGTAACTACATGTTTATATGAAGGATCCAGTCCTAGCTTTTCCTGCATCTCCACCTTGTTTCTCTTCCTACGGTCTACAGGATACTCAATGATTCTAGCTGGCATATCTAGATGAGCATATTTGAATGCGCTGTATGCACTAACAAATATAAACTCATCAGGTGTCCACTTCTTCCATGCTGGTTTGAATGAGCTGTCATGTGTAGTTTCTAGTATCCTCCAGGTTCTGTCTGGTCTATATATCCATTCAGATAGTTCGTTCTCCAAGAACATCTCTGGAAACTCTTCCATAGATATAACATCTGGTTGGAAGGTATTGATAATCTCTGTCAACTGTTCAAACTTCTTTTCTCCAAGAGAATGAAAGTTTTCTCCTAGTAAACTTTTTATCCTATTTCGCTGCACTACATAGTTCCATGCTACAAATGCATGTTCTACCACCTTAATATCAAAATGATTCTTTAGCAGCTCCACCTTATTCACTGTAACTTGTGGGGCACCTCCTGTACTTAAATGAGGAGTGATGATAAGAAGTTTCTTCATATTAGTTTTTTAATTACATCTAACACCTGATCCACTGATGGATGGCATTCAAAGGTGGGTTTATTCTCAAGACATTTAATTAGTGGTTGTACGCCCTGTATATCTCCCCATTCCTCCACTCCGTATTTCATATCTGACCCACAGAATAGAGAACAACCACCTCCTATATAAACCTGTTTGTATTGCTGGCTTCCTTTCCTGTAAGGTGCCCTGAACTCAGGGAAAATAGCTGAACCTAGCTGTATAATGAATACATCTGTTGTTCCTGCTAGATGTAGAAGCCCACTGTCCATAGTGACAAAAGCCAAGGCTTTGTTCATTAAATGCCAGCAGTCACCTATAGAACTCTTGTTCATTAGGTTAAGACCGTTCTCAATAGGAAAGTTGAATACAGGTTTGTCTACGTTAAAGAACCCTGTCTCAGAGCTATCTTTTCCTGTAGATATAACAGCAATACCCATGTCATTAAGCTTTTTGGTGAGCAACATCCAGTTCTCAGCGCTCCAGGTCCTGGTTGCCCAGGTGGTGACAGGGTGTATAAGGACAAACTTTTCAGGAATATTATCTATCAGAAGGGGGGAGGTGGGTCTATAATAGCATTCTAATTCATCTTTCTTGAGCATAAAACCTAGATGGATAGCATGGAACTGCCTGATATCCATGCGATTATACTTATTTTCTATCCCCTTTTCATTCTTCTTACCAACGTTATAGAAGCTATTGTGCATCAGATAGTGCTGGTTAAAGAAGTCCATGTCCACGCTAGTAGACTTATAGCTCTTCTCTACATAGGGATTTAGCTTGAACAGCTCTGGCATTTTGGACAGCACAACTACTTTTTGTCCATACGCCTCATAAAGTTTCTTGATGGTAGGGGTGGCGCTTATGAGATCCCCTAGCCCATTACATTCCCCTAGATTTAGACAGATTGGTTTCATCATGGCAAATATACAAAAAAGATTTGGTAGTTTCAAATAAATTACATAGTTTTGTCACAGAAGTGGGCCTCGTTCACTTTATGCTATATTATGCATCCAATCCCCTGCTTCTAGGGGAAAATTACATTAATTAATATTTCTTTAACCCCAGGCACTTTGTGCCAATTCCCATTATGTAAAAATGAAAGATTCTGTTGCACAGATTAAAGCATGGTTATTTCCAAGTGTTATCACCCTATTAGCTGGCATCATCTGGAATGATGTACAAGAAATAAAAGCTGATGTCAAAGCTCTGATGGCTCAGTCTAACATAGACAAAACTAGAATCGACAACCTAGAAAGACTGATTTATAAGCCAACAGGTCCAATTAAAACCTCCTTCGATGAGTATCAACAAATCATGGCAATATTGCCAACAAACAACTTTGAAATAAAAAAGAAGGAAAATGAAAAAGTTCTTTAGTGATTTATTTAATGATGAAAACAAGATTAATGAAAAAAGCTTCATTGGTTTTCTTGCATTTGTAATCATGGTAGTGTTTGCCATTATGGATATTGTAACAGGAGCTTTAGGAAAAGACCTATTGGTAAACGACTTCATCTTTAACTCATTCCTCTATCTAACACTTGGATGCTTTGGTATAGCTTCCATAGATAAATACATTAACAAAAAAGACGATGGTGAACAAGTTTCTTAGTGTGGTCATAGTTGTTCTTATAGGCTTCTTGGTATTCAAAGGAAATGGCTGTGGAGGGGATGTCCCTAAAGCAGACACGTTGGTGGTACATGACACATCATGGCAAATCCATGACAGTGTTATTGTAAAAAAGATGAAGGTAAAAGAAACCATTCATGACACTCTTCCTCCAGAATACATAGCTGATACCAACTACCCAAAGCTTAAGGCTCAATACGAAGAGTTGGCTAAAGCGTTCCTAGCTAAGAACATATACACTGATACATTAAAGCTTGATACACTGGGATATATAGCTGTAGCTGACACTGTACAAAAGAATGAGCTTTTAAACAGAGCATATAGCTACCAGTATAAAATCCCCACCATCACAGTTACAAATACCATCACTAAATATGCCCCACCTAAAGGAGCTTTATATGTAGGAGGCGGTATGAGTGGAGATAAAACCAATGAAATAAACTCTGTAAGAGGAGGTTTGCTTTACAAAACCAAAAGGAACACCATGTTTGGTGTACACGCTGGCTTTGTAAACAACCAGCTTATATATGGAGTGGATGCTTATTGGAAACTTAAATAGATAAAAATGAAGAAAATTATTGAACTCATTAAAAGCCTATTCAAAAAAGGCAGTGTAATTGAAAAAATTAAAACCGTCAAAGAACTAGACAAAGAGATAAAGAAAATTGTTCCTGCTGATAAAAAACACGTAAAGAAAAAAGAGAAATGAATCTAGACAAACTCAAAGGTCATATACCAGATGAAGTGATTGGACAAATCCCTGGCGTACAGGAGAAGTTTGCTATTAACACCCCTATAAGACTTGCTCACTTCTTAGCCCAGACAGGACATGAGAGTGGTGGTTTTAAGTTTAAGTCTGAGAACCTAAACTACTCAGCTGAAATTCTCAGAAAAGTGTTTCCTAAATACTTCCCAGACATTGTTGTAGCTAAGAAATATGAGCGTAAGCCAGAAGCTATAGCTAGCAAAGTGTATGGTGGACGCATGGGAAATGGTCCAGAGGCTACAAAAGAGGGGTTCAAGTTCAAGGGAAGAGGATATATACAGCTGACAGGCAAGGACAACTATAAAGCATTTGATGCCACTGTAGAGGATGATATACTGGCTAATCCAGACTTGGTGGCCACTAAATACCCCCTATTATCAGCAGCCTGGTTCTGGAACAGCAGGAAGCTTAACGCTATTGCTGACCAAGGAGCTACAGATGATGTAGTGACCAAGGTGACTAAGCTGGTAAATGGTGGAACAATAGGACTAGCTGACAGGATTAAGCATTTTAAAGAATATCATAAACTGTTAGCATAATGGCAAACGCTCAACCTAAGCCAAAACCCAGACGCTCTAGAAAATCTGGACTTAAGAAAGCTAAATTAATTAAAGACAACCTAAACGTATTAAAGAAATATGGCAACAAGTAAAAAGGGATTAGATGTTTCTGCTAACCCACTACCTATCAGTTTTAAAGACTTTGCAAAGGAGCCCGTAAAAGGCTTAATGTTCATTTGTTTGATAGCTGTAGGCTATCTATATGTAGATGGAAAAGTTAATTACAGCAATCAGATTGAGAAACAGGGTGAGAAGATAGAGGTGCTTGAAACAAAATTAGATTTACTGACTAACCAACTTAGAAGGTCTGATAGTGCTTTAAGCTCAGCTGTATCTAAAATAACCACTCTCCAACAACTAGGTAAAATTAAATAATATGCTAAAGAAGATTGTTATAACACTGGTGCTTTTGACTGGATGTGCACAGTCTCCTGAGGTTAAAATAGAAGAAAATGAAACTGATTCCCTACTTATTAAAAGTAAAGAAACAATTGTTACAACTGATATCGTCTCTAAAAAAAGCGATTCAATTGTTAACAAAAAAGTGAATAGTGTAATTTACCAGATAAAAGTCCTTAAAGACGAAAACCTCTTCTTGGAAAAAGCTATTTCCCTAAAAACAGAAAAGATTATCAGGGACACAATATATATTACAGAGAAGAAGAACTTCTGGGGTAAGACCAAAAAGACTGTAGATTCCTCCCAATCTGTGGAGATAGATACACTAGAAAATAAAAACTAACATAATGGCAAAATCATCAAAAGGGGGAGAAGCTAAAAAGATTAACTTTGGAAAAAGGAGAAGAGGGGCTGCTCAAAAGAGAAAGGGTCCTAAAGATAAACCTGTCAGCAAATATAGGGGGCAGGGCAAATGAAAAAGTTCCTACTCTTAATAGCGAGCTGCTGGATAGCAGTTGCTTTATTTATACAACTGAGCGTTGTTATATTATCCTTCATCCATCCTGAAAAAGCAGATGAAATAGGTAGGAAGATGTTACATAAGATGGAAGGATCTTCCTCTAACTAAATTAGTTAGAGTGGATTTAACAAATCTAGTTAACATAATTTGTTGATGCTCATTGTTTTTTGTTATAAACACCATATTTTTGTACACTTATGCCAATACCTTCAAGACAAATAGGCTGGAGCACACAGGAAAACCTCCTATGGCAAATCTCTAAGCAATTAGAGGAAATGGGCTGTCAGCTCTGTAATGTTGGTATTCCAGGTCCTCCTGGTCCTCCTGGTCCATCAGATGGGCTATTTGCTCAAACAGCTAATAGCACTATAATTACTAACACCACTGTGGAAACCAGTCTTATTAATGGTGGTGTAGGTACATTAACTGTACCAGCTAATGGATTCTCTGTAGGAGATAGTTTTAGAGCAATATTTGGTGGTGTTATGAATGCTAACAATAATCAAACTATTAGAATTAGAGTTAGAGCAGGAGGTATTCTCCTTTTAGATAGCGGTTTACAGAATCTGGGCAGTAGTGTAATAAATGATGTATGGAGTTTAAATATTGATTTTACAATTAGACAAATTGGAGCTGCTGGTGTAGCATCAATTGTATCATTAGGCAATTTCCATTACACAAAAACTAACAATGCTTCTGTTCAAGGATTTGGATTTAATGTAGTGAATAACACAACATTCGATACAACAATTAGTAATACATTAGATGTCACCGCTCAATGGGGAGCTGCTAGCACAGGAAATAATATATATAGTGATATATTCGTATTAAATAAAATTTATTAAAATGCCAATACCAAGTAGAGGAATAGGTTGGGGTACAACAGAGAATTTGTTATGGCAAATTGCTAAACAGCTGGAGGGTATATCCTGCCAGCTTTGTGATTTGAATAACAACTTCACTACAACTACCACCACAACTACAGAAGCTCTGTAAATTAGTTTAAACCAACAAAACTACATATGAAGGATTTAAAGTATGTCTGCGTTCAACCAGACGACACCTATTACACGTGGCAAGTGCACTTGTGGCTAGAGAGTCTAAAGAACAGGGGGGAGAGTGATAAGGCCATTGTGCTTATTTTCATTCCCAACCACAGACAACAAAATCACAGATGGCAACAGGTGATGGATCTCTATCCAGAAACTGAGTTTCATTTCTACAAGGATGAGGATCAGGTGAGTCAGCTATTAGGAACATATATACCTGTTCTTAGACCATACACTCTTTGGAGACATTGGAAAGAACATCCAGAGCTAAGTGACAAGGCTATATTCTACTGTGACTCAGACATTCTATTTACAGAAAAGTTTGATGTTCAACAGTTTATAGACGATGATGTATGTTATCTGTCAGATACACATAGCTATATAAGCGCTTCTTATTTTGATAGCAAGGTGAGGGATGTACTTCCTGATAAGCTAGAAGAATATAAGACACGCGACATCCTTTCAGAAATAGGAAGTGTAATAGGGATTAGTCGTGAGGAAGCTATGGAAAAAGACAAAGATTCAGGTGGTGCACAATACCTCCTTAAGAATATAGACAGTAGGTTTTGGAGTAAGGTGATGAACGACTGTATACTAATCAGAAGTTACCTGCTTAAAATAAACAAAGAATTCTTTGAAAGCGAGAACAAAGGATTTCAGAGCTGGTGTGCAGACATGTGGGCTGTGCTTTGGAATCTATGGGTGAGAGAAAAAGAAGTGAAGGTGATAGAAGAAATGGGATTCTCATGGGCCCCTGATCCAATCACTAAGCTAGAAACACACCCCATCCTTCATAATGCAGGCATTGTAGGCACACAAATGGATGGCTACAGTTGCTTCTATAAAGGTAAATATCACACAGGTCAAGACCCTACAAAGGATCCACAACTAGATGAAGTGCTAAATGATGAGAAATCAATGACTAAGTGTACAGGATATTACGCAAACGAACTTAAGAAATTATCTATTAAATACAATTTAAATTATTAATCATGGCCTCAATTGATCAACGCCCTCTCAAAGCCTTTGTAAGGTTTGACGGTACTGGACGTATAGTTCCCAGTAGCCTGATTCTCAGAAGGAAGAAACCCAAGGTGGGTAATTGGTATGAAATACCAGCTTATGAATGTTGTAATCCTACAACAACAACCACCACTACAGAGGTTCCAGTGACTACAACTTCTACTTCTACAAGTACATCAACTAGTACAACAACAACTACTACTACAGAGACTCCTCCTCCTACAACTACAACAACAACCACTGAACCTCGTTAAAATTAAATAAACATGGCAAATAGCAATAATAGATTAAAAGCCTATGTACGTTATGATGGTACAGGGCGTGTAATATCTGGTAGCTTAATCCTTCAGAGAAATAAACCTAAGGTGGGAAACTGGCAGGAGATTGATGCATACGAGTGTTGTAATTATGTTCCAACAACTACTACAACTACATCTTCTACTAGTACGTCAACTAGCACTAGTACAACAACAACAACAACAACTAGTCCTGGATAATAAAAACTAACTACAATGGCAAAATCTTTATTTCCTTCAGACATGTTGAAGAGTGCTGGGAGTGGTGAAATGACGCTTGAAAGCATTGCTGGGAAGCTTACATACTTTCATGAGCAACTACATCTATTGCATTGGCAGACAACTAGTTATGCAGAGCACCAAGCTCTTGGTGGAATATATGATTATGTTCATGACTTTAAGGATGGGGTGATTGAGAAACTTATGGGTTACACGGGCAAGCGTCCCAAAGCACCAAAGGTAGAACCTCTATCTGATTCAGCAAGTGCTGGTCTGGTGATAAGTGAGCTTATAAGTTTCGCCTCAAGCCTTAAAAGTTATGGTGAGAGCAATGGTTATCATGATATTTCAAACCTAGCTGATGCTCTATCTGGGGAAGCTGCAAAAACCAAATACCTGCTAACACTGTCCTAATGACAATAAGCAAGCGATTCTTTCCTGAAGTGTTGCAAGATAATGAAATAGCTTATTTTGCACATCTTGAAGGAGTGATTAACTCTGTGGATGAACTAAGTTCTCTAGAGATAACAAAGAATCCCTATTCATATCATTTTAGACTAGCTCCTAGTTTGCCTAAATATAATGATATGCTCCTGGAAGAGATACTAAAACTACATAACATCTTCCAGATAAGACTAAATCTATCCAAGTCTATCAAGGCATCTGCCACGATAGTGTTTGAAATAAATTTGGATGATTGATTGATTTACACTTATATTTGTATATTAAACCAAAATTTTATATATGGCAACTTACGATGCTAACAAACGTTACACATGGACTCCTCAAGACAAGTTTGAATTGAATGGAGCAGAATTTGGAATGATTTTAAATGCACTCAGAGCAATACTTGGAACAGAAGAAGCTGCAAAAATTCTCTTAGCAAACCAAGCTAACACAGCTATTGAGAACGCTCTTTCTAAAGCTGTTGAGGCTGATGTAGTGAAAGAAGCTCCAGAAGAACCAAAACAG
>Ga0222712_10003410_pt1 | contig 17335 bp, 37 predicted proteins | sample C33_657DmetaG_FD_165043 | JGI IMG/M metagenome (GOLD analysis project Ga0222712, IMG submission 165043) | Estuarine water microbial communities from San Francisco Bay, California, United States - C33_657D | ecosystem: Environmental > Aquatic > Marine > Unclassified | place: USA: California...
TCAGTAGACAAGGAGGATGAATGATATGGAAGAAGAATATGGCGTAACAGGTGGCTGGGCTACCCTTAAGAACGTTCTTTGGAGAATTCTTGCAGTATTTGCTGCATCAGGTCTAAGTGTACTTGGTGCTGGTGCTGTAGTTGGCGTAGACCTACTAGCAGCAGTTGCCATGGCAGGTATCATCGGTGTTGCTACTGTAGTCGAAAGACTTGCACGAGCATTCCTTGACGATGGTAAACTAGACATGAACGAAATCAATGCAGCGTTTGCCAAGGTAGACAAAAACGACGGAAAGTAATCTCCTAGTTGACAGCCCTCTCTAGTTGGTGTATAATGTATATACTACCTAGAGAGGGTTTTTACTATGACCATAGAACGTCAGTTGTTCACAGATGAACAGATAAAAGAAGCAGCAGCTTGGCTACAAGTTGGAATTGAAAAGGGATGGGTTACAGAAGGTTTCTGTATGACCCATGATGGCGATAATTTTATGACAGCCGAAGAAGAGGCTGATTGGGAAGAAGGCGGAGACCCTTGTTGCCCTGTAGTGAAATGGCTAGTTTAATTGCAAGATATTAGACCGTGGGGTAACTACGAAGTCATTAAGACAGGTGATGGTTACCAAGTTAAAATATTAAACGTTTATGCTGGCAAACGATTAAGCCTACAAACACACAATCATCGTAGCGAGACTTGGTATGTCGTATCTGGCAAGGGTACTGCACAGGTTCGTGGAGCAAGCCTACCATTGTTTGCAGGAGTAGTAGTTCAAGTTCCAAAGAAAGCAGAACACAGAATCACTGCCAAGACCGATTTAAAAATTGTAGAGATTCAGGTTGGTCCTTATCTTGGAGAAGACGACATCATCAGGCTTGACGACGATTATGGTCGTATAGTATAATAGATGTATTGACCACTAGCTCAACGGCAGAGCAGAGAGCTGTTAACTCTAAGGTTTCTGGTTCGAATCCAGAGTGGTCAGCATGGCTTCATAGCTCAGTTGGTTAGAGCACCACCCTGTCACGGTGGGGGTCGTGGGTTCAAGTCCCATTGGAGTCGCTTTGCTACCTTAGCTCATTCGGTAGAGCAACGCACTTGTAATGCGTAGGTGGTGGGTTCGAATCCCACAGGTAGCTCCACGCTCCCATAGTTTAGTGGTCAGAACGTCAGGTTTTCATCCTGGTGGCGAGAGTTCGATTCTCTCTGGGAGTGCTACCCCTGTTATTCTCCAAGGTGGAGAAGCGGTCTGTAAAACCGTCGCCAACGGCATGGTAAGTTCGATTCTTACAGCAGGGACGAATAATGATATAATTATTCAGAGGAGGTCATATATTATGGCAAAAACACAATGGGCAATTGACGGCACATTTGGCAAGACTTACAAGATTACTTCTCCATTTGGTTGGAGAGTAGACCCACTAGGTCGTGCCCCAAAGAAGCATCACAATGGCATGGACCTATGGGGAGCTGCAGAAGTGATTTACGTAGAGGCGTTCCACGATGGCAAGGTTCTCTTTGCTGGACCATCAAAGCGTAGAAAAGAAGATGGTAGCGTAGGTGGCTTTGGCTATCACGTTATTATTCAGCACAAGATTAACGGTAAATTTTACACTTCATGTTATGCACACCTAAGAGAAGGCTCTCTAAAGGTTAAGGCTGGACAGAAGGTTACTGCTGGAACTGTTCTTGGTGTTATGGGAACTACTGGTGACTCAACTGGTAAGCACCTACACTGGGAGATTTGGCAGGGTAAGACTCACGGATGGTCTGCTGACGGTAAGGGTTTTGTAGACCCATTTGAGTTTGTAAAGGCTCTTATTCTTAAGGAACGTGCTGAAGCAGCAGGTAAGGAAGCAACTCCTGATGATGCTCCAGTAGCAAAGGCTCCAGTACACGGAACTACTCCCAAGCCAGCTGCAAAGCCAGCGGTAAAGGCAGTACCAGTTGCTAAGAAGCCAGCACCTAAGACAGCACCAAAGGCACAGTAATGCCAAGCTACAATTACAAATGTCCCGAATGTGAGACAGTCCTTACTGTAACTCGCTCTATGATGGAATCTGACCCTGGATATACCTGCGGTACTTGCAACATTGCAATGAATCGTGTATACTCAGTAGGAGCAATAACATTTAATGGTAGCGGATTCTACAGCAAGGATAAGTAATTGGTAGACGTAAAAGAGTGGACGCTCACAGGACTAGACCGCTGTGACGCTTGCGGAGCACAAGCTTATGTGCACGTTAAGGGCGTTTCAGGGGAACTTATGTTCTGTGGGCATCACTTTAACAGTGCTAACTCAGATAAACTACAGGCATTTGCATTTGAGATTATTGACGAGCGTGAACGCTTGATTGAAAACAAATCTCAGGGTGACGATTACTAGTAGTATAATAATAGTAGGTGACTTATGGAATATTTACTTGGCTCTTTGTTTACACTTTTATTGATGGCTTACTTTTCTAGAAAAGCCGAAAAAGTTGCCAAACAAAAACCAAAAAGAATTTTTATGTCACAATCGTACATAGACAAGCTTGTTGAGATAGAGGTTGTTGAAACTTTTTCTTCAGCACTAACAAAGCCACAAATAAAAACACAAGCGTCTCAACATATGGAAAAAACAAACATTCGTGTTATGGTTATTGACAATCAGGCTTTTTGGATTGTAGAACAAAAACTTTATGTTGCAGATGTGGTCAACGGCGAGGTTGATAATAATACAACCAGAACAGTTGACACAATGAATATGAATGATGTAGAATTAAAGAAGACTGAATTCATTGTCCAGAAACTAACGGAAGGAAAAGGAAATGATAGTGGCTATCCACGGAAGCCGTAGTTTTACAGACTACAATATTTTCCTAAGAGCAATGCACACGGCATTGACACAGCTCCCAGAAGGAGATAAGACGATTACGCTTATGTCTGCTGGACCTGCTCAGATTAATTCATTTGGTCAGGAGTTTTCAAACATTACAGAGCGAAGCCTAAAAGCTCGTGGTATTAAAATTAAAATTGTTAAGATTCCACCTAGTTGGATTAAAGAAAACCTAGCAAGCATTGATTACTTTGCTTACTTTAGTAAGCCAAAAGAGTCATTGCCAGACTTAGTAACTTTGGCAGATGCCAAAGATATTGAAGTAGGGGTTTACAGGTTCTAATACCTGTAAGCAAATAGAAGCTCTGCAAAAGCAGAGTAGATACACAAACAAACAAGGAGTGATGATGTTAATTAAATCACTTAATGAGATGGAAACTATCGTAGAAAATAACGATAATCTATCTTGGAATGGCTGGACAGTAATTGAAAGCGATTCAAAGACAGATGGATATGCCAACAAAAATGGTGCGTTCGTCAATGGCAAATGGATTGTGCAGAAGCGTTACGAGCCAGGAGCCAATGGTTGGGACATCCCAAAACGATTGGTGGTCACGAATGGCACACAAGGATGATTGGAAAGAGGATGCTCAGTGCAAAGACTTTGATACCAATCTATTTTTTGATAAGTATGAAGAAGACCTTGAGCTAAGACCAGCCATTGACGAGATGTGTTCCATGTGTCCAATAGCCAAAATGTGTTTTGCCGTAGGCATATCTAATAAAGAGTATGGTGTCTGGGGTGGCGTTTATTTAGATGCTGGAAAAATTTCCAGAGAATTTAATAAACACAAAAGCAAAACAGATTGGGCTAACACTTGGCAAAATCTTACGATTGAACAGGAATAAAATATGTACACATTAGAAATGCAAAGGGCTTTTCACTCTATCACTCCACCCAAAAACTTTGGGGTACAGCTATTCGAACACAATGTCGAAGGAATGTTTTTTATTGAGATTGTAGCAGACGAACAAAAGTTTGTAAAACTACTTGACGAAGAGAAGCGTGAGGCTGTAGAATATATAGTGAGAGTAAAAAATGCACTAGAGCATAACGGTGCTATTGTTCAGATAACTAGGAGGGCTGTAGAATGACAGATACTCTTGTTGTTGGCTTTGTATACTCTGCTCTTGTTTCTCTTGTAATATACTTTGGTTTTAAAAACTTTGTCTTAAGAAAAAAACTAAGAGACGCTATTACTGACAGAATACAATCAGACATTAATAAAAACATTATCTTTTCTCAATACGTTGATGCTATTCAGGAAATTGAAAACATGAAGCTAGAAAAGTCAGATGATTTTATTAAGTTCCTTTCGGATTCTCGTGACATGGCATTTTCGTATATTGAAGATGCTCAAACAAAAATTGCAGAGTTTGACGAATTGTTAAACGCAATAAACGAATGGAACAAAACCTACGGAACAGTTGCTGGCGATGTGCCACACGCTGACAAAATTGAACAAATTTCTTTGGCATACAACTCACTAAGAAAGTTACTGCCAGAGAAACCAACGCCTAACAACTAGGCATAAACAAGGAGAATAAAATGAACAAGGCAATGATTGAATCATACCTTCGTAACCTGCTTGGTGTAGTCCTTGCATTGGTTACAACCACTATGGCAAACAAGGGACTAGCATCACCACTTGACTTTGGAGTTGGTGAATGGCTAACTGTAGCAAACGGTCTATGGGCTGCTGCCGTTCCAACACTTCTACGTTGGGTAAATGCTAAGGACCCAGCATTTGGCAGGGTAGCAGAAGTAGTTGCTGCAGAAGTGACCAAGAAGATTGACACTGCTGCCAAGGCTGCTCCAAAAGCTCCAGCCAAGAAGGCTACTCCAAAGAAGTAGTAGAAACAAAAAGATAGCCAGGGTTTATGCCCTGGCTTTTCTTTTACCTAAGTACTGATAAGTATTTCTTTTTTAATATATTTGGAGCAAAGTTGTTATACCCAAGGTCAAACGCTCTGTCTTTTTCTTCAGCGAGATTTTTGTTCGTAAAGTAGTCATCTACAATTTTAGCGAGTTGCTCTGGGTCTGCTTCATAAATATCAGTAAGCCCTTTAAATTCTATTTTATTTTTCCATTCAGCCTCTACAAGCCAGTCAGACGGTAGTATGCTGTTGTTTGGAGAAATGTTTGTCATAATTACAGGTAGTCCACTCATCAATGCTTCATTCATTGGCAAACATAATCCTCCATATTTACGAGGCAAAACCATCAAGTCAAATCCTTTGTAAAGGTCAGCTCTATTATCTGGGTTGCTGTTGTCAATAGTTAATCTTTTATCTTTGCACTGCGGATTATAATCACCCTGGACTTTAATTACTAGTTCGTAATCAGCTTTAGAATATTTAAGCATCTCTACAACAATGTCAGTTCCGTTTCTGTCACTGTTTGCTCTCTTACCTGCAATATGAAGAATTCTGTTGTGTTTCCTTTCTGTGTTAACTGCCCTTGCCTCTTTAAAAATTTCTGGAGTTGTTGGTGGCGGTAAATGAATAAGCTCTGACTTATGACCAAAAGCTTTTTCTATAATGTCCATGTTCCAAACAGATGGTGCAAGAAGCACTGTAGGAAGCCTCATTCCGTCAACGACAAAATATTCAAAGAACTCGTAGTTGTACTGAAGAACAGTCTTAATATTCCTTCTGAAAGCCAGTGCTGAAAGTTTTTTGTTATAGAAAATCTCACAGCTCAAAACAACGTCAATGCCGTTTAGAAAATTATTTACTTCCATGTTAGAAACAAATCCAGCCTGAGTTACCTGAACATTATACCCCTCATACCATTCTGGGTATTGTTTATTGCCATTAAAGTGCGAAGAGTCAATTAGTAAAATTTTGTCTGGCTGCAACATATCCACTAGCTCTTTTGTTTGGTTTCCAAGACCAGTTTTGTCTGCCCTTGCAATAATTCCTAGCCTCATGTTTTAGTTAATCCCCATGCAATATCATCGTCAGTAAACTTTTTTAGTCCCTGGCGACCATCCAGGTGGTAAGAACGTTTATTGTTTGTTTTGCTTGGATAGTAAATCCAAAGTTTGTGCTCTTTCCATCCATCTCTTGTGCCATGTTTTTTCCAAGGAATAATGTATGCTTCATAAATTAAACTATGAAGAACATCTTCAATAAAGGTTCTGTCTGGAAGGTGCGGAATAATTTCATTTTTATAATAGCTAACCTTGGTTAAATGTGGTCTTTGGCTCCACTGATATGTTTGTAAGAAACCGTCTTCTAGGTCAAGCATTAGCCAGTCGTGTGCCTCTGGAACCTTTGCCTCGTGATAAAAACGAATAGTGTTTGCTTTACCAGACTCAATCATCTTTATGCAACTGTCCCAATCAATACGTTCGTCAGTAACTAGTGGAGCATCCCCTTCTACATAAAGCATAAGCGGTGTTCTAATAACATCAATTGTTTTTTTAATCATTGTAGTTTGATGAGAGTGTTCCTCAAAAATTATTGGTAAAACATTTTTGTATTCATGCAAACATTTCCAAAGTATTCTGTTTTTATATTCATCATAATCTTTTTTACGATGTAGCTGTTCTTCTCTTAAGCCGTCAACTTGAAGAATGATTTCGCTATCTGGTAGGTGGTGGCGAATACTTTTAATTGTCTCATCGATGATGTGTGTTTCTGGGTGGCTAGGAATTACTGAAGTAACTAGCACAATCGTAATGTCTTTTTTATCCATTTAACTGCTCCATAATCTTATACGCAAAATCTCTCTTGTATTTAATCCACCAACAAACTATTTTGTGCATATTGGCAGGATAATTATCTAATTGTTTTGCAACTATAGTTCGTAGTTTATTCCAGTCATTTGTTTTAGGGACTGGTGTGGGCTGTTCAAAAGTAAAGTCCCAAAAGTTATACTCTTCATTCTTAGAACTCTTTAGGTCTCCAACAGGAATGCCAAGGGTTTCCAAAGCTTCGTAGAATCTAAATGAGTCTACTGTGTCGCTACCAGCAGGTGACGGAATAATTTTAGACTCAAGCAGGTGTTTGTAATATTCTGCTGGCTCGTAGCCTTGTGTAAAGCCTGGGGTAGGATTAAATAGAGCGTTTGGAAGTTTAGTCATAGCTTCTGCAAGCTCTTTACGTCTATCGTGAGTAATCTGACCAGAGAAGAAAGCGTCATTCTTTTTAGTTGTATACTCAGGCAGATTGTCTTTCATGTGAGATGGGCATCCAATTGGCATCTTGTAGAACTGACCATGCCTATCAGGATACGGAGACTGAATCCAAATCTTAATGTCTGGGTGTTTAATCTTATCAGCCATAAATGAACCAGTCTCGTCACCAGTAACAAACAAAACGACCTTTTTAATTTTGTTAAGTTCTGCAGACACTTTGGTTGGTATACGTTTATTTTCAAATCCGCAGATAACAACAAAACCTTTGTCTACCTCTGGTAGTTCTGTTACTTGTACATACTCAATGTTGTTTCTATCAAACGCTTCTCTAACAAAGCCAAAGTCCCACTTGTGGTCTGGAAAACTTTTGCCATCCAAGGCAAGCAGGTAAGCTTTTATATTACTCATAGTACAGATGAGCCTCGTGCTGGTAGTCAATTAGGGTTTCTTCATATCCAAACTCATCTCTAAGCCAGTAACGTAGTTCTGCAAGATACTTACCATACTGGTGGAACATAAACTCTGGATGTCCAGATAGCCAAATCTTTGGCTTGTGATTCTTTAAAACATGGTGAGCACCACCAAGAACTTTCCACTCACTACCCTCTACATCGATTGTAATGGCGGTAGGTGGCTTAATCCCATGGTCATACACACAAGAATCAATAGTAATCTGACCGTAATTGTCGCCCTCTAGATACAGCTCTTTAAATCCATGTGCTGCTTCAATCTTTTGGTTAGCCTCTGGTGGAAAACCATTTTTATAAATTCTAACAAGTTTGTTAATCTGGTCAGATGCAAATGCAGGAATAGATGCAAGCGGTAGCTCTAGATTGTTTGCTGTCCACACTGCTGGCATATGAGACCAAACCTTTGGGTTAGGCTCAAACAGAACAACCTCTGCTCCCCAGATTTGACACAGTGCAGCCATCTCACCCTCTTCTGCACCAACATAATAAACCACATCGCCCTTGCCTAGCCCATCATGCATAGACTTTAGTCTTGGCTTTTCCCAACCTTTTTCTGTATACCATTCAGGTCTTTCTGCACGGTGTTGTGGAAGATACATTTCCCATTCTCCATTGAGAACGGCTTTTACCATTTCGGTCATAGTCCTAACTCCTTTAAAATTGTTTGCCATCTATGCTTGTATGTGTGCTCATGCTTTGTACGCTCATGTCCAGCAAGTCTAATTGCCTCTCTCTCATCATCATTGATAAGATAATAATCAATCTTTTCTTTTAGGTCTTGCAAGTTACCGTGCTCATAAAACACAATTTCTTTGCCATCCTCAAAGTATTCTTCTAGCCCTACAATACGAGGGTAGATAGTGAACCCACCACGACCAGTAGACTCAAACAGTCTATCGCTAGTGTAGTATGGATAATTAAAATTAATATTAAGAGTGTCTCCAATTGCTACCTTGCTCTTGGCATAAATTCTATTTAGTTCGTAGCCACGCACAGTTCCTGTGTCGCCATCTCCACCAACGTGCAAGAATCGTTCTCCATACGTTTCTCTCAGAAAATCAATAAGTTGTGGGCGGTATGGATACTCGTGGTGATATCTTTTACTACCAACAAAAATTACATCATATTCAAAGTTATCTTTGTTATATGCTTTGTCAATGTAGCACTCTTCGCCAAACACACCAGCGGTAAGGAAATGTCCCTTTACTTTTGTATTCTCATTAAACCAATCAGCCATTAGCTTGTCCACTGTGAAGAAGTGTCCAATGGTTTTGTAAAAGTTATCCTGCTCTAAATCCTTTTGGCGGTCAAGACCAAACCAAAGGTCAAGGTGGTAGGTCATAGTAGGAATTCCATGTTCGTGAAACTTCTCAAGAATGTAATCCATTGAATAGCTTCCAGGCGTATCCCAGCCATGAGTATGAACCCAAATAAATAGGTCAGCTCCAAAAGCAACCGCCCTTCTATAAATCTTATCTGAAGGCATGACACGCTCTTGCATCTTCATTACCTTGTGACCCAGTGCTTCTAGGCTTCTTACGTGATGATTCTCACTGCTGTAGGGTACTTCAAAGTTACCCAAAAATACTATGTTTGCCAATGTTATTCCTTAATACTAGACATACTAATTATATCATGCTATAATGGATATGTACCTGCCATTTGGAGGTATACAACTCGCTTAATAGGAGATGATATATATGGTTATTACTAACCCATTCGGAGCACTTGGTCTAGATATTGACAAGTTTTTCCAAACACCACCAGCACAGGCTGCATTCCCACCATACAACGTTGTTAAGATTAATGATGACAAAATTGTTATGGAGTTTGCGGTAGCTGGTTTCAAGAAGAGTGACATTAGTATCACTACTGAAAAGAACATTCTAACAATCAAAGCAGACAAGGTTGCTGACGACAAGACATACCTTCACAAGGGTATTGCTGCTCGTAAGTTTACTCGTGCCTTCACGCTACCTGAATATTTTGAGGTAGAGTCTGCTGGGTTTGAAGATGGCATTCTATACATTGACCTTCTTCGTAATGTTCCAGAAGAAAAGAAACCAAAACAAATTACAATTATTTAATAATTAAATAGTCATATGCTCCTGAGCACGAGTTTAAACTGCTCATTTTATATGCTATAATATACGTATGCCTTATAAAGTTGGAGCTAGGGGTAGCTACGGATGTAGCGGATACCCTGCAGTTAAAGATGATGGAACCGTAATGGGTTGCCACAATACCAGAGCAGAAGCTGCTGGACAGATTTATGCTATTAATCGTAGCGAAGGAAATATTGGCAAAGCAGCCACAGATATTAAAGAGGGTGACTATGTGATGGGCAATACCAAAGATGGCATTGTTCACGGTCGTGTTGAGCACGTTATGACTGAAGGTGGAACTCTTGGTACTCCTGGAGATGAGTATTCTCTAGAGTCTATGCCACCAAACAACCCAGCAATGTCTGTTAGAGTTTATGAAGAAAATGAAGATGGCTCTTGGGAGCCAACACCATACAGCATCGGCATGATGTATATGGACGCAGTAAAACTTGAAAGTTTGGAAGGTCACAATATGGACGATATGGAAGAAGACGACATGGAAATGTCCATGCACGATGAAGAAGAGCGTTACGGTAGACGACACAATGAAATGCATAAGGCTGACTCATACACACCTACCTCTGGAATGAAGTCTGCTGCTGCTCGTGCTATTCGTTGGAAAGAAGAAGGCAAAGCTACTGGAGCAGGAACACCTGTTGGATGGGGCAGAGCAAGAGATATCGTAGCAGGTCGCTCAATGTCTCTTAGTGTTGTCAGGCGTATGTACTCGTTCTTCTCTCGTCACGAGGTAGACAAGAAGGGCAAAGACTTCTACAACACTAGCAATCCTAGCAATGGTCGCATTATGTGGGATGCATGGGGTGGAGACGCAGGTTTCTCTTGGTCTCGTGGCATTGTAAACAGAATGGAAGACAAGGCTTTGTTTGCTGACTTCGGTAAAGATTATACAAAGGCAGAGCACTGGATTGTAAAAGCTCTAAGCGTAGGCTCAATGGTTTCTTGGAATTCATCTGGCGGTAGAGCAACAGGCAAGATTACTAGAATTATTAGAAACGGAACGTTCAATGTTCCTGGTTCAGACTTTACAATTACAGGTACACCAGAAAACCCTGCAGTTGCAATTAGGGTTTATCAAGATGGTAAGCCTACCGACACAATTGTCGGTCACCGCATGAACACACTCAGGAGTGCATAATGAAAACTCTAGTCCACTTTACAGCGGACTGGTGTCAGCCTTGCAAAAGAATGCAACCAGTCATTGACAAGGTTGTTGCTGAACACCAAGGCAGTTATGTTAAAATTAATATTGAAAAAGACACAGAACTATTTGAAAGGTATACCGCATACTTTGGTTCTGTTATGTCCGTACCAACTCTTTGGAGCATTCAAAACGAAGAGCTAATCGATAGCCACATCGGAATTGCTACTGAAGAAAAAATCATTTCTATGTACGCTTGACACAGCCCTGTCTTTGCTGTAAAATATAAGTATGACAAAACCAGATTGGGCAGAGCGACTGCAGAAAACATTTAAACGCAAATATGACCTTGGGTATCACGATGGTTACAAGATTGGTTACGACGAGGGGTTTCTTACTGGCTCTAGAAAAGCAGTAGCTGAGGCTCGCAAGGTATTCGTAAAGCTAATTGAAGAACAAAAGAAAAGTGTGCCACAAGACAACGTAGAGTATATCAATGCTCTTGATAAATCAATCGAACTAATTAAAAAAGGAAAGTAATGCATACCGAAGAATTGTTGGAAGTATTGTTTGGACTTGAGCACATAGTTGCTGAGTTCTTTTGGAATATAGTTTTTGCATTGGCAGTCTGGGGACTATCAAAAGCAAGATTGTTTAGCTCGGTACACAAGTACATTGACACTAAGCACAAAGTTACACACAAACCAGGAGAGTATTAATGTTAAAACCCATTGAAGATAGAGTAGTTGTAAAGCCTATCGTAGAAGATATATCAACCACCGCATCTGGATTTCTTATCAGCAAAGTTGACGAGAAGCCACAAGAAGCAATTGTAGTTGCAGTTGGTCCAGGAATTGTATTGCCAAGTGGCGTACAAGTAAACCTAGACTTAAAGGTAGGAGATAAGGTTGTCTTTGCCAAGTACAGCGGTACTGAGGTAACGCACGACAACGAAAACTACTTGGTTCTACCCTATCGTGACATCTTGGCGGTATTGGAGGAAGCTAATGCCAATGAATGAAGATAAGTTTAATAAACTATTTACAGACAGCATCCCAACAATACACACAGCTCCAGGCATGGAGAACTATCTAACTATGTCTAAAGAACTACTAGAAGACTATAAGCGTCAGGCTAGGGCAGAAGAGCGTGAACAGATTATTGAATTTCTAAAACTACTAGCCCTTGACCCAAGTGGAATTAACTTGCAAGGTGCTATCCTACAATTAGAAAAATCAAGGAGAAACAAATGAGTGAAAATCCAACAGTAGTAAACAACTACTCAGTTGACATTCGCAGTATTATTAACGACTACGTTCTTCGTGAGCGTGAAGCAATTCTTACTAGCTTGCTACAGGCTGGCATTCTTCGCAATGCAGATGACGGCAATGGTTTTGTTGGTGTAGTTTATGTTAACTATGACAACCGTAGTGAAGAGGGGCACGAGCCACAACTCTCGCTAGTTGCCATTGGAGCACAGTCAGTAGAAGAGCCAGCAAACTAGGGGTGCAGTTCATATTTGCTAGGATTTGGAAACATTTCTTTTAGCAAGCCAATCATGTCACTAAAAGTTTCATCGTTGCTTGACAGAAAAGGCAAATCACTAGACATTTCTTCTAGGGTGGTTCCGCTAAAAACTTTTACATCTTTGTGTTCTGTGCCACCAACACTATACATATTTCCATATAAAGAACGCCACAGGGCAGGAAATCTAAGAACCTTAGCAAGTTTATTTTTATTCATAACCATGGGAACATGAAGCTCATAGCTGTAGATTGCTCCAGTGGTAACGTAATTAATGACATCAAGTGTTTCAACTAGCATTTGCTTATATGCAGGGCTAGTTTTTACAAGGTCTATATGGTCTTCTAACAAGCCACGATGGTATGGCTCTACCGATTCAATTGGCTTAACAATAAAAAAATCATCATTCATAAGAACAAAATCTGAAGATACTTCTTGCTTTCTACAGATAGCATTAAGGTTGTTTCTAGCATTGTCAAACTTGAGGGCGTTCTGTTTAATCCTAATGTAGTTGCCTGTATACCAATCTGGCTTGCCACCAACTACCCAGACATTATCGTGGGGCAGATTGGCAACGGCAGACCTGATAGAGTATCGCAACTCTTCGTTGTCTCCATCTCTACAGATGTAAACTAAATCCATTACTCAGCCAATCGTTCATATGCCCAGCCAAGGACAGCAGTAGCAACTTCGTCATTTTCTAGGTCTTTTTCCATTATAAGTTCTCTAAGTTTTGCAAAGAAAATATATCTTGGGTCGGATTCATCAATCTCGTCCATCATATAATTATATCAAATGTTTACATTGTCTGTACCATCTGGTATAATTAGTTAATGAAAGACAAGTTTCGCTATGTGCTATACCCAGAAAGAATATATACTGTTGAAATAGACGGCGAAAAGTTTGAAATTAGTGGCAAACAAATACTAGAAAGTATAACAAATGGACAGAAAGACAAAGAGACAGAACGAGAGACTTCTGAACTCAATTAAGCGTAAAGCTAAGAAAGATATGGAAGACTGGATGATGGGTCTTTCTGAACTACCCAGCGAAGGCGAAGTAAAGGCTTTTCAGGCAGGGTACATTGCAGGTATTGGAAGAGGCTCAGAGAATGAGAGAATTTAAAGAACCACACTACGAAGGTAGTGCTTGTGTGTGCTGCAAGATAACTTCAGAAGATGTCCTAATCTTCCGTGAGAGGCTCCTGGAGGCGTTAGAAGCAGAGCAAAAGCGTTCTAACCTAGGCTTTATTCAATATAAGGGATTAAAGGAGATTATCAATGGGATTAACTGAATTGCTAGTAGGTTTACTTGGGCTAGGAATACTTATTAGTTTTGCTTGGTTTGTTGAGCAGTACAAAAAGAATGAGTATCAGGACCTGGACTTTTATGATGATGAGGAGTCTTAGACAACTTGCGTAAGATTGTTTTGGTTACAGGTGGGTTTGACCCAATCCACTCTGGACATATCAGTTATTTTAAAGAAGCAGCAAAGCTTGGAGACTGGCTTGTTGTTGGGCTAAACTCCGACGAGTGGCTAACTCGTAAAAAGGGTAAGCCTTTTATGCCATACGGAGAGCGTGAGGCTGTGATTGAAGAACTACGCTGTGTGGATGAGGTCATTATGTTTGACGACTCTGACAATTCTGCTAAGGATGCCATACAAAAATTGCTGTGGTATTACGAAAACGAAATGATTATCTTTGCCAATGGTGGAGATAGAGGTAGGGACAACATCCCAGAGATGGACCTACAAAGCGACAGACTTGCTTTTGTGTTTGGTGTTGGCGGTAGCGACAAGAAGAATAGCTCTAGCTGGATTCTAGAAAGCTGGAAGAATGTATAAACTAATAGCATTTGACCTAGACGGAACCCTTACCGAGTCAAAACAGCCAATAGATAACAGTATTGTTAAGTTTCTTACTAACCTAGCTCACGACTATGAGATTGCCATTATTACTGGCGGTACATTAGAGCAAATTCAAACACAGGTATTAGACAGAATACCAGACTGGGTAGAGGATAAGATGCATCTAATGCCTTGCTCAGGTGCTGAGTATTTTAGGTTTGGACAGACCATCTATCGTAATCTTATTCCAAAGAAAGAAAAGGCGATGATGATTCCAATCATTACTGGTTTACTAAAACAAATGGGGTATTGGATTGACAACCCTGCAGGAGACATCATAGAAGACAGAGGCTCACAAATAACTATATCAGCCCTAGGACAAAAGGCAGAGCTAAAAGACAAAGAAGAGTGGGACGAATTTGGTATAAAGCGTAGAGAGATTAGGGATACGATTAAAACCATGTTTCCCGAATACAACGTTAGGGTTGGCGGATTAACTAGCGTAGACATTTCAATTCATGGCATTGACAAAGAGTACGCAATCAATGAGGTTATCAGGTGGAATAGTTTTGACAGGTCAGAGGTTCTCTATATTGGAGATAAGTTTAGACCAGGTGAAAATGACTACCCTGCACTAATTGCAGGAGTCACTTGCCTAAGAGTAACAAGTTATGCAGACACACCCAGAGTGGTTGGAAAGTATCTTGGCTAAGTTTGGCTGGTGTCTTGACGGTAACCATGGTAGATGTGTTATTGAAATCCCATGGAACAATGGCTTAAAGTGCTCTTGTGAATGTCATAAATCTGTGGTAGAATAGATGTCTGACCACGCTGGTTGACTTGCTCCTAGCGTGGTCTACTTATTGGAGGGTACTATGAAGTGTAATAAATGTAATACAGAAATGACTCCATTCGTATATGGATTCCCAGGTCTAGACCTAATGGACAAAGCAAATGCTGGAGAAGTTATTCTTGGTGGCTGTGGCATTGGGGAATATCAGCCTACCCACTACTGTAATGTGTGCCAAGAACAATACCCTGCTAATGAGACTGAGTTTTTTGGTTATGACGAACTCGGCATTTAAATGTCCGAGGGTATCTCTATAATAGAACTACAAACAAAGGAGATATAATGATTAAATTTGAAAACGGAATGCTAGTGCTAGATAGCACTGCTACCAAAGAAGATGTAGATGCAATCAATCAGTTTGCAGCACACCAAAGAGACATCGCTATTGATTTAGTTAAACAAAGACTACTCAACGCTTGGTCTGCTTATGGAAAAGTAGATGGGGCAGAGTATATGTGGTCTATGAATGAGATTGCTGATATCGTTACTGGTAGGCTAGACGGAAAACACCCTGTATACTATGATGAAGAATACAAGGGTAGAGTTCCAGAAGGTGCAATGTTTCTAAAGAGTAACTAGTCTACGCTTCTGTGGGTCAAACATCTTTGGGCGTTTCTTAGATGCTTTGCCATTGTTACGTTCGCTGTTGCGAGTATTAATTTTCTTAGCTGCCATAACTATATTATACACTACTAACAATTCATTTTGATTACTATTTCTGTTAACCTAATTAACAGATATCAAGGCTATAATTAAAGTATTGCTTAGGAGGCAACTATGAAAAAACTAATGGCAGCGACAATCGCTATCGCACTAATCTTTGGAGGAACATCTCCAGCACAGGCAGGAACAACTATTTCTGGAACTGGCTCGTCTTATGTTAACAATCTTATCCAGTCTTGCAAAGATGGCAAGGTATCTGCAACCTATGTAGCGTCTGGCTCAGGTGCTGGAAAGTCACAGTTTGCTTCAGGTGCTGTTGACTTTGGTGCTACGGATGCTCCATACCTACCAACAGACATCAAACCAGACTTTCCATTTGGATACATTCCACTTGCTGGTGGTCCAGTGGCTATCGTGTATAACGTAAATGGCGTAAATAACCTAAAGCTAACAAACAAAATTATCTCAGACATCTACCTGGGAAAGATTACTAAATGGAATAGCAAGGCTATTGCTGACATTAACAAGGGTGCAAAGCTTCCCAATGCAAAGATTAATCCTGTATACAGAGGAGACTCGTCTGGCACATCGGCAAACTTTACCAGCTACCTATCAAGCACGGTAGGCTCAGGCTGGGTCAAGGACTCAACATCGTTTATGCTTGCCAATAAAGTGGTCGGACTTGCTGGGGTAAAGAGTGTTGGTCTTGCTACTGTAGTAAAAAATACCCCTGGCTCAATCGGATACCTTGACCTTGGAGATGCTCTTGCACAAGGGCTAAAGTATGCTCACCTCAAGAACGAGGATGGTCAATTCATAAAGCCAACAACTCTAAACGCTGGTGTATTCATTAGTGCTCAGAAGGCAGAGTCTAATGGTCTTGTTAAGTTTGACTACAAGAAGAAGGTAAAGGGTGCTTACAACCTGTCTCTAGTGTCATACGCAATTGTTCGACTAGACAAGACAGCAAAGTCTGCTGATACTAAGACGTTCTTTAACTATCTTGTTAATAGCTGTGTCCCTGCAAATGGAACTAGACTTGGCTACTCAACAATCTCAAATGAGGTAAAGGCTTTCGCTAGAAAGACTATTAGTCTTATTGGCACAAAGTAAGTTCGAAAAAATTCGGCGGTAAATAGAGTAACAAACGCTTGCCAAGCAAGCGAGTATACTGTATAATATATATAGGTCCATTAAACGAAAGAACGTATGCAAACCTTTTTACCATATGCAGATTTTGATATGTCTGCACAAGCACTAGACAGTAAGCGTCTTAACAAGCAGGTCTTAGAGTGCTACCAAATTCTTAAAGTATTGTCTAACCCAGACCCACGTGCAGGGTGGCGTAACCACCCAGCCGTGAAGATGTGGCGTGAACACGAAATGACTCTATGGAATTACACTATGGCTATGGTCTATGAGGCTACTGACCGTGGCATTAAGACCGACAAAAATATGGAAAACCTTTTGGCACTGTATACGTCCGAGGGTATTAATTGGGGTTTTGATGAACCAGCATGGCTTAATGACTCTGTTAAGATGAAGCGTCTTACTACTACGCACAAAGCAAACCTATACAAGAAAGACCCAGTGTATTACTTTGAGTTCTTTTCTGCGGTAGCAAAGAGTAACCCTTGCTGCCCTAGTCGTAAAGAACCTTGCAAGTATTACTGGGTAACACACGAGGAGAACTAT
>Ga0222712_10003411_pt1 | contig 17330 bp, 41 predicted proteins | sample C33_657DmetaG_FD_165043 | JGI IMG/M metagenome (GOLD analysis project Ga0222712, IMG submission 165043) | Estuarine water microbial communities from San Francisco Bay, California, United States - C33_657D | ecosystem: Environmental > Aquatic > Marine > Unclassified | place: USA: California...
GACGAAGTGTGATAAAATTTATGGCGTAGGTGCAGGTGTGGATATCAATAAAGTTCCATTTGTAAATGCGTCTATTTATTGGAAAATTAAATAATATGAAAGATTTTTTACTTAGAATGTTCAGCGATAAGTCTGACGTAAATCAGAAGGCTGTGTTAGGGTTTGTATCATTTGTTTTAATGGTATTATATGCTCTTGCAGATATAATTACAGGAGTAGTTGGTGCTACCTTCGTAATTGAACCTATTGTGTTTAACGGTCTTATGTATACCGCAATGACTATGTGTGGCATTACAGGTGTAGAAGCCGTATTTGGTAACAAAAACTTAAAAGAAAAGCAATAATGAAACTAGATAAACTAAAAGGACACATTCCAGATTCTGTTATAGCTCAGATTCCTTTAGTTTCTGAAAAATTTGGTGTTAATACTCCATTGCGTTTGGCTCATTTTTTAGCTCAAACAGGGCATGAGTCAGGTGGCTTTAGAGCAGTATCAGAAAACTTAAACTATAGTGCCAAAGGCTTAACAAATATCTTCAAGAAGTATTTTACTCCAATAAGTGCTAAAGAGTTTGAACGCAAGCCTGAGAAGATTGCTAATATCGTTTATGCAAATAGAATGGGTAACGGGAATCAAGCTAGTGGAGATGGTTTTAAATTCAGAGGGAGAGGTTATATACAATTAACAGGTAAGGACAACTACACAGCCTTTAATAAGACTGTTGAGGATGATATCCTAGCTAATCCTGATTTGGTTTCTACTAAATATCCTTTGTTGTCTGCTGCATGGTTTTGGTCTAAGAATGGTTTGAATACAATATCTGACCAAGGCTCTTCAGACGAGATAGTAACTAAGATTACAAAAAGAGTAAATGGTGGTACTATTGGTCTAGCTGACAGAATCAAACACTTTAAAGAATATCATAACTTATTGGTATGATTCCAAGATTAATATTTGTAACTATGGTACTATTAATTATATTTCTTTTTGTATCTCTAGTGATTTCAGATAGAAAAGTAAATAGACAAAAAAAAGAAATAGAAGTTCTAAAGTCAGAGCTTGAATTATATAAGAAATGGTAAATAATAAACCCGCACAACCTGGTAACATATGCCTAGAAACAATAACGCTGGAAAGCATCCGAGCTATCTCCGTCTCAACTGGAGCCCAAGCTCAATAAAGAGAAAGCGAGAGTACGATAAAGAATATAGCTCTTCTGAAAAACAGAAGAAGTATCGTGCTGAACTAAACAGAGCAAACAGGAAGGCCGGTACGTATGGTAATGGAGATAATAAAGATATGAGTCATACCAAGTCAGGTTCACTTAAAATGGAACATCAAAGACTTAATAGAGCTAGAAACGGCCGTAACGGCAAATCAACTAAGAAGTAATATATTTGCAAAAATTAACAGATTAATGGAGCATCCTTTAAAGATTTCGGATTCGGTAGGAATACCAAGTACGCTAGGGGCAATAACTTTAAATATTATGCAGATGCTCAATCTATCCAACATTAACATGATATTGACTTTAATAATTTCATTATTGTCAATAACATACCTGTTAATCAACATCTCTATCAAGTATAGAGAGTTGAAGAAGGGGAAGAAGGGAAAATCTAACCCTTCTTAGCCTTTCTTTGTATAATCTACCTTGCCCACATCATATTTATATACAATAGACCTAATCTTGGTCTGTAATAACTGAAGATAATCTTCTACTTTTTTCTTTTCTGCCATTAAAACCTCTAGGTCTTTCGAGTCATTAACAGACTCGGTCATTTTGATTATCTTCATAGTATTAATTAATTATGTTATGATTATTTCAGTGCATCCAATCGAAGAAACGGACTCAAATATACAATTTCAAGTGATATATCTGTGTACTAAGAGAGATCCTGTTGATTTACTTAACACTTCATATATAAATGATTTTATATCTGACGATGAAGGAGTCGTTGGGGGGATTGACGACCCCTTCTTATTGTCATTTATTTACACCAATTAAAATATGTGACTGAATCTTGCAATCTGACCATGTAGTTTATGATGCAAGAATCCTTCTACAGCTTTTGGAGCATGTACATATCCGTTTCTATGATGCCAAGAGTCGGCTCCTGATGGGCTTCTTAAAGCCTCAATAGTAACGCCCATGATATCTTTAGAACGCTTGTGATGGATATGATGAATGTAGAAGTATTTATGTTTACAAGAAGACCAATCGTTTCCCGATTCATGAGCCATAAGTAATGGCAAATCATTTTCTTTCGCTCCGTCTCCGTGTGTAGTACCTATAAGGTTATTATAGTATCTGTAATATTTTCTGTGGTTAATAGAGCAGTTGAATTGCACATTCTTATCTCTACTGAACCAAGATTGAATTGTATCAGCTAGGAAGAATCCATTTGTGTAATCGTGGTTAGATGGGTCGTACTGAACATATACATTAGAAACCTCTCTAAGTGTTTCAATAATTTCAACGTGCAGTCTTTTGGCAATTAAAAAGTTATCATACCACATGCCATCTGTATCCTGTGGAGTTCCTGATGTAGTCTGTCTCTTTGGAGTATCAACATGTAGGATATCGTTACCGATAACATACAGTATTTGGTCTACGTTAAAGGCAGAAGCCTTCTCAAGTATTCCGTATACTCCTTGCATCACTCTGTCAACAGCTATCTTGTTGTTATACTCGTCATTTGTTTCAAATGCAGAGCATAGTTTACCGATATGGATATCGGCGGGGTCGATTACTAATAAATGAGCATCTTCTGGTTTCTTGAATGGTTCTCTCTGAACTTCAATGTACTCAGGTGCATAATCTCTCATCTCTTGTATAATAACATCTTTAATGTCATTATAACTTACTTGAGAGCCCTTTACATTGATTGAGAAGTGTTCCCCTTTGAACCAATAATGTTTTACATCTTGGACTGGGATACCTTGTTTTTCACATTCTTCAGATAGTGCTTCGTGCTGAGACCTGATATCTTTTAGAATATCAAATTCTGCCTCAGTAATGCGAGGTCTGATGTCTTTTTTCATGTATTTATGGGTTAGGTTTTGCTAAACTACAACTTTTTAATAAACTCAACAACTTCTCTGCACTCTTTTTGATTTTTTGGTAAAAATATATGAGGCTGTTCTCCGAATTCACTATAAAGCCTGTACTTTAAGAGCTTCCACTTCAACTTATTGTCATTCCTCTGAAACCCTTTGGTGTCAACTATTACAGACTTCCCTTTCTCTGTTAAATCAAAATCAACAGTCAGTGTCATGGCCCTAACGGACTTTCCTTGATACTTGAATGTTGGGTGTAGAAGGTAAGGAACTTGAAAATCAAAGTCAATCTTTTCGCTTTTCAATAGTTCATAGAAGAATAACTCTAATCTAGAGTCAAACTTTAATCCATACTTCTGTACCTTCTTAATTTGTGTCATAAATCTGATAATGAATGCACAAGTAATAACCCTAGTACTAATAAATATATTATTAATAAAACTAAAACGGGGTTCTCTTTGTTTTTATTGTCTTTCATAAAAATTATATCAAATTTAATTCACTTTTGCTATATGACAATGAAGAGCGTAAGATTTCTATCTTATAATGGCACTCTTTTATCAACAGCTCCATGATATTGTTATAATAACTACAATCTCCAATCTCGTATGCTATAAGCATCTTCTTTTCAGTTGCAGACCTGTCGTCATTGTTTAATACGATAAGTTTAGAGAATGATAACTTCTCTGTAAGAAATTGAAACTGAGCCTTTGCTGTAACTCCTGTTCCCATTATTGATGTTATCTCTGATAGGTGTTCTACAATAGCCCTAGGGTCACTACAATCTATTTTTTTAGCAACAATAGACCTGTATGCTTCGTATAGGTCTACTGATTTTTCAAATGCTGCTTGTAATGATGGGTCACTAAATACTTGCTTCGCCATAGTTTTATTTTTTTATTGGTTTAATTCTTAATGCAAACTCTTTGTCTAATTCCTTTGAGTAGACGCGCTTTTTCTGCCTGATGGCATTTTTAATAACATTTTGGCCAATGATTAGCTTCTGCTGCGCTAACTTCAATGTCTTAAACTCAATGGCCTTTGCTCTGCGCTCTTGAATATCTTCAATAGATAAGTCATAAGCTAAAATTGTAACTCTTGATTCATCAATAAACTCATACCCCATGTTAAAATCTACATTTATGCTTTAATAATAAATAATCTCTATTAAAAGGTAGCATTCCATTCTCGTCAACAAATTCAACTCCATTGTTCATTCTTAAAATACATGGATTCCCTTGTGTTGTCGGCTTGCCTCCAGTCTCTTTATTTCTTATCTTATCAACGGAAATCTCGGTAATCATCCACTCATATTGGTCCTTGATTTTCCTGTGATAAGTCACAAAGTTATCAACCCTATTGTAAAGTGCAGCACCCCCTTCGGTATCAGAGGCGTGAGGCATCTTTTGGTTGCCATCTTTGTCTCTTTCCCGTTGTGAGTTTGTTGTACTGTGTACTGATAGGAATATAGAAGTATTGTACTTCTTGGTATAGTTTAGCATCTCGCTGTATGCCTCGTAGTCGTATATGTATTTATTCTTTGCTGCTGTCAACTCCATTTTCAAAGAGTTGTACGGGTCAATGAACAGCCCTTTCAATGACTTATAATTCATAAGCACTTTAGAATGGTCTAGTATCTCTCCGTATGTATACATGTTATCAGTAGAAAGTATGAAGAAGTGCTCTTCGACAAACTTTAATGATACCTCATGCTCTAGGTCATTCATATTAGTAATCTTCTTACCTATGAAAAACTCCATGAGTTTCATCTTTACTGATGCTGATTGGTTCTCTCCTGTATACAGCATCCAATTCCAATCATAATGTACAGCAGATAGGAAAATAAGCCACAAATTAACGGTTGTCTTACCAATGTGGCTGTGTGCTAGGGAGGCGTAAAATTCGCCTTCTTTTAGCCTTAAATGTTCATCTAGATGAGTATATCCAAAAGGCATACCCATAGGTATAAGACCAGACCTAAACTTGTAGATGAAGTCGTCGTCTCTAGCGCGTGAAGAAAGAAAGGACAAATCTTCCTCCATGACTCCTATTTCACGAACAACTTCTCTGTACTCAGACTCTACTTCATGTATAGGCCTGGTCATACCATGACGCAATCCGTCCTCGATGGTTTTCTTGGCTAGTTGGATGTCGTCTACTTCTTTCTTAGATATTTCATGAGAAAGAATATCGTAAGCAATATCGTACTCGATATACTTGGTTGCAACATATCCTCCCAATAGTGTAGCTGCTCTAAGTAATGTGTAGTGCTTTTGCCCATCAGGTGCTAGCCTAATCATTCTTGATGCCACATCTATCTTCTTATAGTCTGTAAAGCCGTCTCCCATTTTAACAGAAGATGGTTTGATTTCTTCTTCCTGTACGATATCGAAAAACACGCTTGATGATGTGTTAACGTATATCTCAGGATCATAAGAAACATACAGGACCCTAGCTATGTTTTTAGCTGTTGGGTCTAACCCTGGTATCTTTTCTAATAGTGCTTTATAATGCTGTGTGTGTTTGTTTCCGTCTCCTATCTTCACTAATCCGTGAAGACCTTTGCCGCTAGAAGATATCCATAATGCGTATATGATAGGGTTGTTAATCAACTCCTGCTTCATCTCATTTACGTCATCAATATCATCTATATCAATAGGTACGAATCCGCTATGCTTTGTCAGAGATTTGTCATCTCTATACGAAACGTATTCTGTTCCGTTGTCTCTAACCTTAGTGATAGGCTTGTTAAATTCTCCTGAAAAAAGTACGCATGGTAGTGCTGATTTCAACTCTCTAATCTTATTCTCATCTTTGCACGCCCTTATTTCGCTAACCTTCTCTTTGTATTTACCTGTCTCTATCCCTTTTAATACGAGGCCTAATTCGACAAAGTGAGGCTCGTGTATAGTGGTGATGTTTCTAAATAAAGTTACTCTCTGCATACATATTGATTTTGACCTTGTGCTAGATTCGAACTAGCTCTTTCATATAGATGTGCTAACCATTAAACACTAACAAGGTACTTGAAGTAAAGTCGGAGTTCCCATTAAATAAGTCGTGATTAATAATTAATTTTAATTTAGATTATTTTCCCCAACTTAACTTCAATAATTTAGAATGGTAGGTCATCAGTCTTGCTAAAAGACTTAGGCGCTGCAGGTTGTACTGCATCCTTATTAGGCTTCCATGTGTCTAATACGGCGTATGCATTGTATCCGTATTGGTCAGGAGCTTTTCTTTCCTTTACTTCAATATTAACGTAGCCCCTCTCATTCTTATGAGCATTAAGTTCTTCAATGAACTTGTCTACATTGATACTGATTTTAGTACCATACTGACTTTTCTTGCATCGTACTGCATTAATGTAAATTGTGTCTGACATTTTATATGCTTTATTGGTTAAAAAATTCGGTAAAAAAACCCCCGATGTAGAAACACCAGGGGGACTGTCGCTTGTATGTATGAGAACTTAAATATTTTCAAGCTTTCCCCATAGAAGTTTCTTCTTGGGGTTCTTGGTAGCTGTGATGGCTACGTCAAAACCATATTCAGAGAGGATGTCGATAACAGCCCCCATGGATACAGTTCTTGGCTTCCCCTCTTTATCCATGTATCTTCCTGAGTAGTTTACAAAAAACCAATAGTTCTTTGACTTGTCTTTCAGATAAATCTCATCTAGGATTTTAGCAATTTGAGGGTAGGTTTTGGTTAGTTTTGTTTTGGTTATGCCCTTCGCGTTCATGGTTTTATTGTTTGGAAATCAGGACGACAGATTCTAGTTCACCATCATTGAAGTACGCCATAAACGTATAGAATACTTCATAAGGTTTTCCGTAGAATAAAACATCTCCATTATAATAGCTTTTCTTGGTTACTTGGTTAATCTTTCGCATCTCTGCCGAAAACAGCCCGTCTTTATTATCTTTAGATACTAACTCATACTCGAAGTCTTCAAAGTATAAGTACCCGTCCATACCAACATGGTAATCTAGGAACTGGCAATCAAGACTCTTGGTCTGAAACTCAAGGTCTTTAAGGTCTTCAAGTTCTTGCTCATCCTCAATAGGAAGGAACTTCAAGTCGATTCTTAGTGTGTCGTATCTGCTCGACATAGGCTTTTTACTAATAGTGTATTGCGAATATACAATATTTTTTACAAAACAAAATTATTTTACCCAATATGGCAAAGAAATTTCAAAGTTTCCTCCTAAATGGAACTCGTATCCCATATCCCAAAGGTTATTTTCCATGCAGCTATTAAACTTTCCTATCAAATCTGACACCACCTTTTTACCTAAATCAATATACTCCTGACTCGCGTCAGCAACTATAATATTGTAAGGAGATTTAGTTTCTACGATAAGATACTTGACTGGTTTGTTAGTTATCATATTGTACACGGCAGCTTGTATGTGATAGCCTCTGTCGTAAAAATTGTTGATGATAGTTTTAGGACTTGCGTCTGACGCTGTCTTTACTTCTAGCACATACGAAGGAGCTTCACCATCTATAAATCCTCTGAAAGGTAGCCCATTGATTTCCGCCCTGAACTCTTGTTCGAATGATTGGCAATCAGAAACTATTTTTCCAAAATGATTCTGAGACAATATCTTTTCAGCTAACCTGGTAGCATCTTCTAATTCAGATTCCTGAACAATCTCCTTGCCTTCTGATGTCCTCAAGAACTCTTCGTAAGTTTCTTTACCCTTCGTAGTTCTTCTGTCTACGTTCGGCATTACAGCAAACTGAGAATCAAAGTCTTGCTTGTTCAATAGTAGGCAATGCAGTACGCTGCCAAATATCATTTCTTTACTAGGAGTTTTATCTCCATTAAGGTACGCAATGTAATGCGCAGGGCTCTTTGCAAATTCTTTAAGTGAAGAGTAGCTTAAAGGCCTCTGTTGTAGTGTTTCTAGTGTTATCATATTATTCTGTGTTTTCGGTTAATGCTATTCTATATTTGTATGCTGCTGAAGAATCAATTGTTTCAAGTATTTCAAGTGCGTACTCGTACCTCATGTTTATCATCTTCTCTACATTTAAGTCTGAGTTTAGAACATCATTCTTTATTCTCAAAGAATCTAACGAAGACTTCAATAAAAGAATCTCATCTTCTGCTTCTGAGTGTTTGTATGATATGTGTATTGTTGCCCATATCAAAAACAAGCACACTGCAATAAGTGTTTTTTGCTTATCCATACTACGATGGTTTTATTTGTGACAACTGCGCTTCAACAGCCTTTGATATGTTGTAGAATTGTCTCAGCTTGGAGATTTCTAGGCTACCGGACTCGGCTCTTTTAACTACTGCTGCCCAATCTTTGTGCTTATCGGTTAACCATTCTTTTTGAGGAGGTGCAGCGTCTCTTGACATAGCTTTCTCTCCGTCATCATCTTCATCTTCGATTATCAAGTTAAGTACACCTGATAGGCTGTATCTCTTGGCGTATGTAACCGCACTACCATAGTCTTGCGCTGTCTGCTTCTGAACTATAATAGGGAAGTATGAAGACATAACTTCTCCTGACTCTACGTGGTATACGTAAGTTTGAACATAAGGTATTCCGTCTATTACAGTTGTTGGCTGTGATACCACTAACCCGTTCCTATCTAGCAAGGGTTTAATATGGTGCTGAATAGCATCTAACTGAGCATACTTTGATTTAAAGAATGGGTTGTTAGATGACTTTGTAATGGCAGGGCATTGAAACTGAAATGATGCCAATGCTTTCAAAAGGTTTTTCATGTTACTTAATTTTAAATGTTACTATTGGGTCTTCGTTTTTTGTATCAAACTTTATTGATTCTATGATAAGGTCTTGGTATTCATCCCTCGGCCAAAAGTGTTTAAGGTTATCGCCTACATTAATATATGGGCCACCCGATGGATCTACCATGGTTGTATTCCCATCATCATCCCAGGAGTACCTAATCCATTTGCCTCCTGTCATGGTAACCTCATCTCCATTGTGTTCAATGATTATCTTATCTCTGTACCTATTGTGGTAGGTTACCTTATTGTCTGCACAATCCTTACAGTATATGTCATCTGTCATACCTGTGTTTATTATAACTCTACAATGATGGCATAAGGTAGCACCAAGACCTCCATTGTACTTATGGATTGGTTTCTTTTTCTTTTTCATCTTGTTCTAATGTTTTTTTACTGTGGTCTATAAAGTATACCCATATAATAGATATAGGTATGGCTACTATAAATGATATAATGAATCCTTCTATCTGCATACTAATCTCTTGTTTGTTTATAAACGTCAACTATTTCTATAACAGCAATAACTGTGATTGCTATTCCGATAAGTAGTAGAATCATATGTTATTTGTTTTGGTTATATTTTTTCATATGTTATTTCAAAAATATCAGGCTTACAAGGATAAATCTCGCCTTGAACTCCTTTAATAATATAATCTCCTTTTTCCCCTCTCATAAGCCCTTCTAATGTGTTAATTTCGCAGTGAGTAGGGTGCATTATAATTTGATTTGATGTTACTTTATCCATAAACCAATCTGGCATGAAATCAATATAATATCTAAAGGCTTCAATTATTACTGGTTTTTTTCTGTATTTATTCATAGGTTATTTGTTTTGGTTATAAGTTTTATTATAGTGCTGTTCTCCACTTGCTAATTTCCTATTGATTTCTAATGCTTCATCTATATCACAAGACTTATAGCCAACTTCAAAAGCATTTACTATCTGCTCTTTTTCAATAGATAAAAATGTTTGCTGAATTCCTAGTGGGAATGTAATGCCCATTGTTTCAAGATTAGCAATTAACTTTTGCATTGCTGTTTTCATATGTTATTTGTTTTGATTTAGGTAATCAGTTAGCATATCTTCATCTGAATAATGAAAGTATTCCTCAGCACTATCGTTCCTCCTCATCCAATTATAGAAGTCAATCATCTGCTCTTTTTCTTTTTCAAGTTTATTTTTTAGTAATCTTATTACTAGGTTTTTATATTTAAAAACTTTAATTGACTCTAATTCTTCAATCAACTCTTGCATCGCTGTTTTCATAGGTTATTTGTTTTGGTTATTTTTCAGGATAAGTTTCCATTTTTAATTGAGTAACCTGAAACATATCATCTGCTCGTTGGTTTAATTCGCTTATTACTTCATTGGGTGTTTTATTTGTTCTACATTCAGTAGTAATGATTGCTAATGCTGCCATTAATAATCTACCCTCGTTGATTGAGTAATTAATTTCATTTAGGTCTTGTATCATAGGTTATTTGTTTTAAATTGTGTAAAGTAGTTTAATGTTTTTATCATTGCATTTAATTTCTGCTAGGTTGTATAGACCTAAGTCTTCATCAGATTTCATCATGTCAATGATGTGACTCTTCCTATGATACTTCTTCATGTACACCCTAAATACTTTATTGTACAAACCTCTATCAAAGTAGGTGTAGTAATATACTTTGTCTTTAACATTCATCTTCGATAGAATCAAAGACATATTTAATTCTTTCATATTATTTATTTTGTAGCCAGGGCAGGAATCGAACCTGCGATTAAGGAGACCAAGTTTTTAACCTTGGCTTGCGTCTACCACTTCGCCACCTGACTATGTAGGTTGTTCTGGTACAACCTTAAACCCCTTTGTTTTCTTTATGCGTATGAACAAATGCTGCTACTATAACACACTTGGCAAGAAAACTATGTCTAACCCAACCGCAAGGCATCGGTACAAGGGCTTTCTAAACTATAGTAGCATTTATTACTTCTTGCAAAACTACAAACTATTTAAACAATATCCTAAATAATTTCTTGAATTCTGCTATTATATCGTATATCACGCCTGAGTATATTAGTCCCCATATCCATACTAAATAAGGTATGAAGAATGTAAATATAAATATCAGCGTTCTTTCTTTTTTATCTTTGACCATAGTGTATATGTATATCAGGTTCTATATCCAAGTAAAAAGTTACCTGAACAGTCATCCACTTTATTTCAACTCATGGATTCATAGCCCTACTACACGTCCGCATATCTAACGGCACATCAGTTTTTAACTTTAATTTACTTGTCGGCAGTTGTCAACCTGTAAGACATGGCTACCACTTTGTACTGATATGTATTTCTCCACGTGTGCAAAAAGTTAAGCGTCATAGACGCTACGAAAAACACACGAGTTAAGTGTAAAGAACAGCAAACTTTTATTTGAACTATCGTTGTATAGGTCTAGGTTAAAACGTGTTAAAACCTAACCGAAGGGGGTAGAAAAGAAAAAGCCCACCAAAGTAAGAGTTTGATGGGCATGATTCAAAAAGGGATTAGCCTTCTAAAAGCATACCCGATAACGTCCTCTTACTACCTTATCGGATTTGCAGCACAAAAATACAAATGTTTTTAATACTGCCAAATATTTTTTAATGTTTTTTATATTCAGAGATGGTAATGGTAATTGTAAAGAATAAAAACCCCATCTCAAATGCTATGACAGGGGTCCCGCAGCATTCATAAATGCCTTCCGTAAGACTGAATCCTAGTAATACATAGTTGTCGTGGTCCTTCATTAAAGGGCTGTCTAGTATAAAATCTACATTGTTTTTAAAGATTTTCATAGGTTATTTGTTTTGGTTAAGTATTTGTTCTTATTTTAAGCGTCTAGTCATATTATCTACTTCTGTCCATTGTGACTTTTTCTTAAATGTTTTATCTTCTTTCCTAAGTATTTGTTCTTTCATCCATTTAACACCTTCTTTAAATCCATAAACACCATCAGTATATTCAAAGTGTTCTGAATTATTTTTTATATCCTCATCACTTGGTAGTTCAATTGGTGTTAATTGTTTTAATATTTCAGGCTCTGTCGTTATCCAACCACCATAATTACGACCTAATTGTATAGCTTTTAACAACTCTTCTTCTGTATATAATTTCATAGGTTAATTTGTTTGCAATGTGTCATAAAAAGGATAAAAGTGCAGTAAAAAGTGCATTTTAAGACACTTTATTTGTAAAATACCACATTGTTTTTGCATGAATTTTTCCAAAAAACACATGCACTTTGTCCTGTTTTTTATATCAAAAACTAGACATCCGAGTACTTGTCTTCGTAGTAATCGGTAGCTGTTATGTTGCTAGTCTCTCCATTGGTTACCTGATAGCAGTTCAACTTTCCAAATCTATAAGCATCTTCTATCTGAAATCTTTCCTTAAACTTAGCTGCCTTTGTTAACTCTACTATTAAATCATTTCTATCTGTATCACTGATGTCTTTATTGTCGTAAAGAGCATTCATTTCTTTTATTAAATAGTCTATTGCTGTCATGGTGTTTATATTATATCTTTTATATTATTGTTATGTCCTGGTACATTATACAGCTTTCCATTGCCATACTTCTCATTATAGTATTTATCTATAACATCCTTCTTCCACGTCCCTGTATGCCCATCTTCGTCAAATGCGTACATCATAGCTTCTGATATCTGATTCTTTTCTAGTTCTAGTAGGTTAGACCTGTTATCCATAAGCCATGAATGGAAGTCGTTTTGATTTAACATTGCCTCCATAGTTATGATGTATTGAATTGCTGTATTCATGTTGGGTTATTGTTTGGTAAATAAATCTATTGCTTTAAATATATTGTATGCAACCTGTGGTACAATGGCATTCCCGTAGGCTTTTATTGATTCCATTCTCCACTTTGAAAAGGTAATAGAGTCCAATTCTCTGGGAAGCCCATCATCTCCTCCACAAATAGGGGGTTTAGTTGGGAAGTCTTGGAACTTGGCTCGTATATTCTCGCTACCTCGTCCGTTAGATTGAATTTGCCTCTGTCTCTCGATGCGTTGCCTCTCGATTCTTGCGCCTTCGGTGTCGGTAGCATACCTAATACAGCCATCTGCTTCAATGGATTCTGTAAGTTCACTCCCTTTAACTTGTGACGAGCCTTTGCTGCCATGAATGTCTCCTCCTTGCGCGCCGTGTTCCAATCGAATGCCGAAGGTGTCGGCAGTAATGATGCTACCTGTGTTGCTAGGTTTGGCATCGTCGTTCCGTTGGGGTACTTCTCCATTCTCTCCTTGAACTTTTGTAGGTCGACTACCTCTTCCCTCGTCGTTGGAGTAAGCAACAAACCACACTCTGTCCCTTCTATGCGGGGCGTTGACGCTTGCAGCTGGAATAATAAACGGCTGTACTTCATATCCTTGGCTTTCCAAGTCAGAGCACACCTCATTGAAGACCATTCCTCCATTCCAACTAACAAGCCCACGAACGTTTTCGCCCACGACGAACCTAGGCTTGACCTCTTTAATAACTCGTAGCATTTCAGGAAAGAGGTGTCTTTCATCGGCTTTGCCAAGACGCTTCCCTGCGACTGAGTATGGTTGGCATGGGAATCCTCCCGTAAGGATATCAACTGTTCCTCTGTGAATAGAGAAATCTGTTTCGGTAATGTCATTGTATGAAATTGAATTTGGAAAATGATATTTTAATACTCGCTGACCGAATGGGTTCCACTCACAATGAAATACATTATTCCACCCCATCCATTGTGCAGCTAAATCAAACCCACCGATTCCTGAAAACAAGCTAGCATGATTCATTTTAAATGATTAATTTTTTAAGTGAGTCTGTTAATGCTTTTGAGTATCTTAAAAAGCAATATGCTTCAAAAGGGATCCTGTCTTTTTCGTCGATAGTATCATACTCTTTCTTCATCTTATCGGTATTCTCATTGTTAAGTAGGAAATCTAGATACATCTTTTCAATAACTTCAATAGAGTTGTTGATTGTAACTAGGGATACGATAGCATCATACTTATCTTCCCCTGTCATTGTAGCGATTTCACTTACTTCTGTTTTTCTTTCTTTGTTCTTTGCCATGTTATTGTTTTACTTTTAGGATTAAATATAGTAATGCAGCATAGTTGCATAAATCAATTACGGAGTCTTGTACTGACTCATTGTAGGCTTCTTTGTCGCTACTTAATAGTTGCCCTAGCCTAGCCACCTTTGTGCCGACTAAGTTCAAGCAATTAACAGCATCAGGATTACTTGACGCCTGATTCACAATCATGCCAGCTAACCTGAAATTAGATAGGATATCTTCTCCTGCATAGTCGTACCCCTTCTTGCATAGTATCTCCTTTTGCATCTTGAATAGGTCTTCTAGCATTTTATCCCTAGTCTGTGCTGTCATTATCGAATGGTCGTAACTCATCGGAGGTTTCTCTGGTTTCGGAATCTCGAATATCTTTTTTAATAGGTTCATTTTGTTTTTCTTTATATGGACAATGGCGGCATCCACGACCACAGCAGAATCCTCTGTTAAGTAGGAACTGTTCCGTGAATACCACCATTCCATTTTCTAAATAATAGTTTAAGGTTTCCATTCTAACTCCTCTGTCACCCAATCGGCCTTTTCTTTGAAAATATCATTAGTCTTATATAAGTCATAATACGTAGTGATGTTATGTATAATAGTTGTATGGTCTCTTGATGACAATTTTTTACCTATGTCAACTAACGTCCACCCTAGTCTAACCTTTACGTTATAACAATATATTCGTCTAGCATCAACCAACTCTTGCTTTCTGCGTGGAGCTTGCATATCATCAAACGTTATGTTCATTACATTCGTGACAGCAGCTACGATATCATCGTGAGTTACCTTACCGCTCGATAACCTGATTAGCCTTGTGAATCCTTTTGGCAAATCTTTGCCCCGTATACCAGGATATATGTACGGGTTAATTAAATTCATGTGATTCATGATGATAGTTTTACATGACTTGGAAAAGCCCTACACCTCTTACGTCTAGTAGATATATGCCGTCAGAATGGTGGATACCTATCCTGTAATTGTGTATTACATATTCTTTGTCGTAAACGTAATGCTCTGGTATAGATTTAAAAAATACTTGACCAATCATAGTGCACTTAGACAAGTGCTCTACTTCCTTGGCCAAAGTCGCAGCAATGTGAAGATTATTGATGTTGGACATCTGATAAGATATTTACTGTTGTGTCTAATGTATTTCTTTTGATGATTACCATCTTATCGGTATCGTCTATTGAATACAGCATTGTAACTAATGAACCTCCACAATCTACGATTGTTTCAGCCATTGTTGTGAACACTTGTCTATATAGGTCCAATGCTTCATCTAAACTAGATACTGATTGGGTGTCAGATGTGTGCGTGCCATCGAAGTCGATGTCGCTGAATACTTTGTAAATCATAATACTGATTGGATTTTTGAAAACTCATCATTAATACTACCGCTAACAAAATTTAGCGCTGACATATACCCGCTTACAAATACTAGATATACAGCATTCTTCCCAACTATATCCATCATAGCAGGTACAGATGTTTGGTTTTCTAGAACGAATTGCTCAAAGGCTTCTAATAAAGCCTTGTCTTCGTAGACAGATTGGTTTTCCATGTTAATTTTATTGGTTTATACAAATTTATAAATCTTTTGCTGATTTGCAAAATAATTATATAGAAACTTCTAATACTTTTACAATGCCTCTGCCCTTCGGAGCCTTATTGTAAATAGTAGATTTGAATGATGTCCCCCATTTACGTATAGCTACATAGTAGTTCGTGTTTAGATTGAGGTCATTCTTTGATTTGTACACGCCATTACTTAATCGTCCACGTGTGTTCCAGGTGAATGTCTTGCCGTCTACGATACCTACATAGAGGTCGCCTACTTTTGTTAGTTGATTTACTTCTTTACCACTAACTGTCTTGATTGTGTTTTTTGTACTCATTTTGATTTGATTTTGAATTGATTATAAAATAGAAATTGTTTAATATGTTATAGTGTTGGGAATACTCCACGCTCCCCATAAAATAATGCACCGCCATCGTTACCCTCGTCGTCCATGGATAGTATACAGCTTGTTCCGTCATCTAACATAAAGCATAGTGGTCTACTATGCCAGTCCATCATCTCCATCTCCTCATCATTCATGTACCTAGCGTCTACTATTTTTTTACCTACTAATACTTTGGCAGCTTTTTCGCTCCATTCTTGTACTTGATTTTTCATATTTATTGGTTTTGTTTTTTGATAAGTCCTCTCATGTCTTGTTTAAAAGCAGCTGTGCCAATCAAATCTTCTAGCGATTTGAATACGCCACTCCAATTTTGGTAATGGTAAGATGATTTATGTTTACGTATGTTATCTATTTCACTTTTAAAGTAAATAGTTTCTCCATCTTGGGTACATTTTATATCAGTATAATAATTTACATTTGATGGTCCAAGCTTGCTAAACTCTTTTAACGTGCATATTCTTATTGTAGAATCCCATTTAATAAATGCCACCAAATCATAATTAACTAAATCTTCATTGATTCTTTTAACGTCTTTATTTACATTTTGAAGAAAGATATTTGTATTTGTAATATTCTGTACCTCTATTTCTTTTCTTTTAATCTTGTCTTCGTTTAACTCTTTAACGATTCCGCTTAAATCAATAAGGCCACCTTCATGTACCCTATATTCGTCATTGATTTTTTTGAATTCATTAGTGATTTGATTGATGATAGTTTGCTGATTTTCTGTTAGGTTGCTCATGTTTATTGTTTTAATTTTTGTAAACTAATTTTCCTGTGTCTTCTGAATGTATCTCGCATGTTGACTCTCCTATGTTTTCGACTGGTGTCATACCTTCAAGTGTTTCTTCTAGGTACTCCCAACCATAATCATTATCATAGCTTTCTGATGGGTTACTCTCTACCTGTTTAATTTTCTCCAATGCATCTTCATAGGTTTGTGCCTCAATGCTAAATTTTAATCTTACCCAAATGGTGTTTTTTTCATCTTTGTAAAAGTCAAAAGTTTTCATGGATTGATTAGGGTTTGGTTTATTATTTTTTTGTGTCATGATTAGAATGGTAGTTTTTTATTTGTTGTGTAATTTTTTGTTGTATATATATCTCTTTCGTGTACCCTGAAACATTGCTTACATACTATTGCGTTAAAATCTGCTATGTATTCTGCCTCCTCTGTGTTTGTTACATTGCCACAATCTTCACATAAGAATACATCATTTACTTCATCTTTCTTTAAAGCAGGACCTTCTAACCAGCTATCGTCATATAAGTCCCATGATGAATACTTATCATCGTACTTGCCATATCCTCCGTACCCTCCGTATGATCCTGTGGCATAACCATATGACTTCTCTGCTTTATGTAAGTAGGTCTCTGTCATTGATATCATGATATCGTATACCATGTTCATGCAATTCTCTACCTCGTCGAATA
>Ga0222712_10003412_pt1 | contig 17329 bp, 18 predicted proteins | sample C33_657DmetaG_FD_165043 | JGI IMG/M metagenome (GOLD analysis project Ga0222712, IMG submission 165043) | Estuarine water microbial communities from San Francisco Bay, California, United States - C33_657D | ecosystem: Environmental > Aquatic > Marine > Unclassified | place: USA: California...
TCGCGGATCACTATCTCACCACGGAGGGCATCAAACTTCTCCGTACTGCAGGAATTGTCTCCGTTATTCTTTCGCCCCGAGCACAGCAAGGCATTTCTGTTTCTCGAAACAGCAATGTCGTGATGAAGCCCATTGGTGTGAATAGCAACAACGTTGCAGTCATCGCAGTTGATTCGTCTGTCGCAACCGCGGTGACGAACGGCGGCAAAGAATCATCCGAAGTTCTAGCTGGTTATCGTGCTGCCGCAGAGTTGTTAGCGACACGACAAGATCTTCTCGACTCTGGTCACTCGCCATCTTCCGTGCGTCTTTTGTTGTCGTCAACGCCGGGAGACATCAATGGCAATACGTTGTCCATTGCTTCAACTGCTCTTGCAGCAGCGGGCGGAGTCCGTTCCGTTGATATGGCATTGCCCCAGACGTCATCCACGGATTCCTCTTCCATCAATTTCTCTTCGTCTTCTCCCAACACCGGCGCTGCTCGCGTTGCGGGAATTGTGGCGGCGCGCACAGAACTCAATGCCACTGCCTCCATGGCTGATGCAACCGATGGTCGCCGTGAAGTGTGGGCGCATCTTTTTGCCATAGGCGTTTCAAACACGGTGGTCAACGGCGATAACTACATCGCGGGTCTTCGCGAGTTGCTGGCATCCGTTCGCAGTGCCGTCACGGTGACCACCCCCGACACCATCACCTTGTCGGGTCGCAGTGGTGCCATTCGCATTCAGATTCGCAATAACTCGCAGGCCCCTCTCACTGTTCGCGTGCGAATGTCGAGTGCCAAGTTGAATCTGCAGAACCCAGTGCGCACAGTGACTTTGGCAGCCGGCGGTACCACGGAAGTGAAAGTCGACGCGGGAACGCGTTCCAACGGTCGATTCCCGCTCTCCATTCGAATCACGACCCCCGAAGGTGGCCTAGAAGTCGTGCCTTTCATCAGGGTGACCGCCCGAATGAACGCCATCGCTGGTTTCGGGCAATACCTAAGCCTCTTCTTACTGGTCCTTGTGTTGTTCTGGTGGTGGACACATTGGCGTCGCGCCCGCTCCAAGCGGGTCGGGGGTACTACGGTTTCGGACTAATGACTGTTCGAATCGTGACCGACTCCTCCTGCGATCTTCCCCAAGATCTTGCAGACCAACTTCTCATCAGCATCGTTCCGCTCAAGGTTCGCTTTGGTGATGACGAATACGTTGACCGTGAAACCATCACCACGGATCAGTTCTGGAAGATGTGTGCAGCATCACCTGTTTTGCCCGAAACAGCGGCCCCTTCGCCTGGCAACTTTGATGCAGAGTTCCAGAAGTTGGCTGCTGAAGGCGCCACCGCGATCGTGGTCCTCAATATTTCCGCTGATCTATCCGGCACCATCCAGGCGGCCCAAGTAGCTGCCCGTGATTTCGCCGGTGGAATCCCTGTGCATGTGGTGGACAGTCGTACCGCCACCATGGGTCTTGGTTTGATTGCCATTGAATGTGCCAAGCGTGCGCAGGTGGGTGCTTCGTTGCAGGACATCCTTGGACTTGCAGAGAGCCTGATTCCACGCATGCGCGTGTACGGAGCCCTCGACACTCTTGACAACCTCAAAAAGGGTGGCCGCATCGGCGGTGCCAAAGCAATGCTGGCTAGTGCTCTTTCCATCAAGCCACTCATCGAGATCACTGGTGGTCTTGTTGCTGAGGCAGGCAAGCAGCGCACACGTTCCAAAGCTCTTGCTCACCTCATCGGCATCTTGAAGGACAACTCCGGCAAGATTGAACAGCTCGGCATCTTGCATGCGCAGTGTGCTGACATTGATGCATTCGTTGCGATGGTTAAAGAGGTCTACACCGGCGAAGTCATCGTCGGAGACATCGGTGCCGTCATCGGAACTCACGCTGGTCAAGGAACCATCGGAATCGCATTTCGCCTGAAGGCATAAGGGGTATCGCTCCGCCAAGGGGTTATCCACAACTAGCGTAAACAGCCAGTCATGGCTGCTTCACGTTCTTCAGACGACTACATCGGTGGTCGCTATCGCCTTGAAGGGTGTATTGCGTCTGGTGGCATGGCTGATGTGTGGCGTGCAACCGACACTCACCTTGGTCGTGAAGTCGCAGTCAAGTTGTTGCGCGCAAGCGTTGCCGATGATCCCGTTGTCGCAGAACGCTTTCGTCGCGAAGCAAAATCACTTGCAAAGTTGACGCATCCAAACATCGTTCCGGTGTACGACTGCATCGAAGAAGCAGATGGACAAGTTGCGCTTGTTATGCGCCTCATTCGTGGTCAGTCACTTCGTGAACTTCTTGATGATGCCGGTGATGGCTACGGTCCAGGACAAATCAGTGCACACCTCACAGTGCACATCGGTAAGTCGATTGCTGCAGCGCTCGCAAAGGCGCACAACGAGAATATTCTTCATCGCGACATCAAGCCAGGGAACATCTTGGTGATGAAGAACGGAGAAGTTCTTCTCACCGACTTCGGTATTGCAAAACCATTGAAAGCATCCGACGACGACGGTACGGATCTCACTCGTGTTGACATCATGATGGGCACTGCAAAATATTTGTCTCCTGAGCAAGTGCAAGGACGCAATCTTGACGCTCGTGCTGACATCTATTCATTAGGTCTCGTTTTGTACGAATGTTTGGCAGGCACTGTTCCTTTTAAAGGTGACAATGATCAAGCAACAGCTGTTGCCCGCCTCGAGCGCGACCCAACACCCCTTGGTGGAATTCGTACCGACGTTCCCAGCACCGTCATCAATGTGATTCACAAAATGTTGCGTCGTCGTCCAGAACATCGTTATGAAGATTGCTCTGAAGTGGTGCAGGCCCTTGATGATGCAATGCGAAACCTTCATGATGCTTTGACTCCTGTTGAGGGTATGTCTCCTTCAATCGGCGCACCAACCATGCGCACACGTCAGGCTCCACTTGACCCCTTGATGACGCCAAAGCCTCCGCGCGATTTCACGCTCGTTACTAATGACGACACGCCACAGCGCACACAGTTGCCACCGCGCGATCGAACTCCACGTGGAACTCCACGCACAAAACAAGCGCTTCCTGCGCATCGAAAGACCAATACAAAGCGCAATTATGTGCCGATTGCAGTGCTTTTGACCCTTGCCGCCGTGATGTCCTTCATGCTGTGGAAGGGCCTGCAAGGAACCAAGTCGACGAGCGTTCCCAACGCAATCGACAATGTGGAAATTGTGCACGTTGATGTTGTCGGCGTGAAGAGCTATGACCCTCGGGGTGATGGTGAAGAAAACGATTCGATGCTTCCTGCATTGTTAGACAACAATCCTGCCACTCAATGGACAACCTTGTGTTACGGCAACAAGTACTTTGGTTCGAAGGAGGGCGTGGGCCTTGTTCTTCAGCTCTCTGGAATTGGCCTTGGGCAGTTGAAAGCAAACTTTGCGAATGCTCCGTACAACTTCGACGTGTTTGTCACCACTTCGGAAACGATTCCTGACACCATCGGTGGCTGGGGTCTTCGCGTTGATAGCAAGTACAGCACTGAATCTGGACTGGCAACTATCGATATCAAGCAGCCCGCACGCAATGTGCTCCTCATGTTGCGTGAGATGGGAAAACCCGGAACCTGTAGCGATTCAAATCCGCACAGGACCGTGATGAACGACTTGTCGTTCACTTCGGCGAAGTGACCAGCGACGCGCTTCTCGTTAAACGGGCACAGCGCGGTGATCGCAACGCTGTCGATGCGCTTCTTCGTGAAAACTATGACGTGGTGCGAGCCGTCTGTCATCGCATCATCATCAACACTTTAGATGCAGAGGATGCAACACAAATTGCGTTGATGTCGATTGTGCGTGCGCTTCCGACTTTTGATGGTCGTTCGAAGTTCTCAACGTGGGTGTACCGCATTGCAACAAATGCAGCGCTTGATGAATTGCGTCGTATTCGTCGTCGTGATGTTCCGAACGACGAAGCTACGTTTGAAAAAGTTTCTGTTAACGATGCAACGAATGCTGTTGATGCACAGATGGATGTGTCTGCAGCGCTTGCGAAAATTCCTGAAGAGTTTCGGGTTGTGTTAGTTCTGCGACACATTGCGGATCTTGATTACGAAGAGATTGCAAACATTCTCGATGTTCCCGTGGGCACTGTGCGTTCTCGTCTCTCCCGAGGTCGAGCACAATTAGCTTCACTTCTGGGGAACCAATCAGAGTCGCAAGGTCGTCAAACAAATGCCGGAGGTCATCCATGAGCGAAGACAATGAACTCACCCCTGAGATCGAAGCAGCACTGAGAGAACTTCCAGCCGCCGACCCCTTTCTTCGAGAACAACACATCGCTACCGCACTGGGCGAGATCTCTCCCGCTGCATCAACTGGTCGCCCTCGCTTCCTCGCTATTGCCGCTGCCGTCGTTGTTCTTTTGGGAGGAGGTCTCGCCCTTGCGAGAAACTCCGATGACACTCCCCCCGCCATCGCCGCCGACACCACCGTCGCCACAGTCCCGAAAGCAACGAATGATTGCCCACACACCGGCGGATTTTGGGGCGATGTCGGCAGCGTCGAGGGCTTCACGTTCGGCGGTGCGGCTTATGAGCTGATTCTTCGGAATGGCAATGTGGAAGTGCTTCTCGGAACTCAACCGTGCACGAGAGTGGACGCGATTGTCTACTTCGAGGAAATGCGGCGTCGAGTGAACCAAAACGAATTGCCCTCCAAGACGGCCTGCGAGCAAAAGGCGCTCCTTCAGTTTTCTGATACCGCAGACGGTGTGGAGTTCAGACTTGCGCTTCTCGAGACCACCGACGGCGTCAGCCTGTTCTTTGAGGACAGATGTAACGAGCCCCTCGGCTCCATCGCACTCCCACCATCCAGCGACTGACCCTCACTCAGTCACCTGCAATCACGCCGTTAGGCTGAACCCATGGTGTCTAATCCACTCACCGATCCCGAATGGGCGGACCGTTCCGTCGCATTCATCGACCGTGTGGTGGCCACTGTCCGCAAGTACACCACCCAGCCCCTCGTCACCACCGCTCGCGGCATTGTCTTCGGACTGCTTGCGTCCTTTGGTGTCATCACCGGCCTGGTGTTATTGATTGTCGGGATTGTTCGTGGTCTCCAAGCCGCTTTGGATGCGGTCGTGAGCCACCAAACATCCGTGTGGATTTCCTATTTCATCCTTTCCGCGCTGTTCCTCGTCCTCGGCATTGTGCTGATGCGTAGGCGCTACACCCCAGAAGAAGAGAAGTAATGAGCAACGCTCGCAAAGTCATCATCATTGGTTCTGGCCCCGCAGGTCTCACCGCAGCTATCTATACGGCTCGTGCGGCCTTGTCGCCACTCGTGATTGAAGGCGAGCCCAGCAGCACCACCGACCAGCCCGGCGGCCAACTCATGCTCACCACCGAAATTGAAAACTTCCCTGGTTTCCCTGAAGGAATCATGGGACCAGAGCTCATGGGTAACTTCCGCGCGCAAGCAGAGCGTTTCGGTGCTGACATCATCACCGAGAAGGTCACCAAAGTTGACTTCAACAGCAAGCCATTCAAGGTGTGGGTGCGCGACACCGAATACACCGCAGAATCAGTCATTGTTGCCACCGGTGCACAGTCGCTCATGCTTGATCTTCCACGCGAAGGCGAACTCATCGGACATGGCGTATCCACCTGCGCAACATGCGACGGTTTCTTCTTCCGCGGTCATGAGATCGCAGTTGTTGGCGGTGGTGACAGCGCCATTGAAGAGGCGGGCTTCCTCACGAAGTTCGCGTCGAAGGTGTACCTCGTCGTCCGTCGTGACTCATTGCGTGCATCGCGCATCATGCAGCAACGCGCATTGGATAACCCAAAGATTGAAATCCTTTGGAACTCACGTGTGAGTGAGTTGCACGGTGAAGGATCGCTCTCGGGCGTCACAATCACCGACACCGTGACGAATGAATCTCGCCCGCTCGGCGTGACAGGTTTGTTCATCGCCATTGGCCACAAGCCCAACACCGGTTTGTTCACAAACATTCTCGACATGGAGGATTCTGGTTACTTGTTGACGCGCGAAGGCTCCACATACACCAATATTCCCGGTGTTTTTGCAGCTGGTGACGTGCAAGACCACACATACCGCCAGGCGATTACTGCTGCTGGCTCAGGTTGTATGGCTGCGATTGACGCTGAGCGTTGGTTGGAACACGGGCACTAATCACCCATGACAGTTCGGTGTGGACTCATTGCGGTTTCCGACCGAGCAACTGCAGGCATCTACGAAGATCGTGGCACCCCTGCGATGCGCGAGTATCTCGCTCGTGTCATCACCACGCCGTTTGAAGTTGTGGAGCGACTCATCCCCGATGAAGCAGAGGCCATCTCTGCATCCATCATCGAGTTGGCTGACGTTGAAGGATGCTGTCTCATCTTGACAACGGGGGGCACCGGGCCTGCACCGCGTGATGTCACGCCCGACGCCACGGAAGCGGTGGTTGACCGTGTGATTCCCGGGTTTGGCGAACTGATGCGCCGCATCTCGCATGCGATTATCCCCACGGCCATCCTCAGTCGACAATTGGCTGGAACTCGAGGCTCCTCACTGATTATCAATCTGCCCGGAAACCCGAAGGCCATTGCTGAATGTCTCGATGCGGTGATGCCCGCTGTCCCCGACTGCATTGATCTCATCAATGGGCCACGTATTGACCTCATTGACTCCGTCGGTGCCTGGCGACCTCCCCAATCCTGAGTAGCGCGGCAGTAAAGTGTGCTTCGACGAAAGGACACCACAATGGCTGCCGGAATCATCACACTCACGAGTTCAACATTTGACGAAACCGTCAATAGCTCCTCAACACCCATCCTTGTCGACTTCTGGGCCGAGTGGTGCGGACCTTGCAAGCAGATCGCACCCATCCTCGAGCAGATTGCTGCAGAGAAGACCGGCTCGATCAGCATCGCGAAAATCAATATCGATGAATACCCAGACATTGCGAGCAAGTTCAATGTCATGAGCATTCCAACATTGCTCTTGTTCGACAAGGGCGAGTTGAAGCACACCATGGTTGGCGCAAAGCCAAAAGGTCGCATGCTCGAGGAGCTCACGCCATTTCTTCCGATTTCCTAATCGGTCCAGGTCACCGCGGTCCCGCGGTGCATGAACTGCAGCGACGACTTTCTGCAGCAGGTTTCCTTGCACCTGGCTCGGCCGAGGATGCCAATTTCTGTGCGCGTACTCACGCTGCTCTTTTGGCGTTCCAAGATTCATACGGTCTGCGCGTCACCGGTGAATGTGATGATCAATCATGGTCTGCACTCATCGAAGCCTCGTGGTCACTAGGTGAGCGTTTGTTGTTTCTTCGCTCTCCCAACATCCGTGGTGACGACGTTGCAGAATTGCAATCCAGCCTGAATCGATTGGGTTTTGACTGCGGTCGCGTCGATGGAATCTTTGGGCCGCGAACGGTTTCTGCGATCACTGATTTTCAATTGAACATCGGTGTTGACGGTAATGGCATCTGTACGCCAGAACTTGTTGACGCTTTGCATCGCATGGGTCTTCAATCAGGAACTGGTCCTGGAGTTGCAGTTGTTCGTGAAGCTGCAGAGCTCGGTGATGCAATGGCAAGCGATGATGCACGCATCGTTGTTGGATTCTTTTCAGGTACTGCTGCATTGGCGCATGCACTCACACGTCGTGCACGCGTTGCTCATCCGTTAACAACGACGGTTGATACTGATGCATCATCACAAGCGCAGGCAGCGAATCGTTTTCTTGCAGATGTCTACGTTGGTTTTGAAACTGCAGACGATGCGGGTTGCACGATTTATTTTTATGAAGTGCCAACGTTTGTCAGTGTGGGTGGACGCAATCTTGCGTTGCGCATCGCTGGTGCATTGCGTGATCGTGCACCCGAACTGTCCGTCCGTGTGCAAGGACTCCGTCATCCGGTCTTACGTGAGACCCGAATGCCAGCAGTGCTGTGCTCCATGGCCCCGGCAGAACTTGTTGCATTGAAGACAGGTGCGATTTCGGCGGCAGTGAACGACGCACTTGACGCGTGGCGTGAGAATCCCAGCATCGAGATCTAGTTATCCACAGGCAATCCCCAGTTGTGGGTAAACCTCTAGTTTGAACCCCAACTTGAGGTTGATAGTTGTGGAGAAAGTTACGCCGTTGAAATTCAGGCCGCCATCAGCCAGAAAATCACTCAGGTTCGGTCATGCGGCGATAAATCCGTTCAAGATCGATGAGATCAGCGAACTCAATGGAGACCTTGCCGCGCTTGCCTGACATCGACACACCCACTTTGGTGTCGAGGAACTCGGCGAGAAGACTTTCCAATTCCAAAAGTCCTGCAGGCTTCAATGCTGGTGGCTGTGTTTGGCCACCGGTCTTGCCGCCAGGCTTGTCTTCGCCCTTTGTGGGCATGCCTTCTCGCACTGCATCTTCGGTGGCACGTACTGACCAACCATCACGAACGGCTGCTGCTGCGAGCATCTCCATCTCGCTTGGTGACTTTGCACCAAGCAGCGCACGTGCGTGGCTACCGCTGAGACGACCATCCGCCAAATATCCCTGAACAGGGGCAGGCAGCGTGAGAAGTCGCAGTGCGTTTGTAATCGCTGCACGGCTCTTGCCGACACGTTTTGCTACTTGCTCGTGAGTCAGAGAGAAGTCATCGGCTAGCTGTTGATAGGCCGAAGCCTCCTCGAGTGCTGTGAGATCTTGGCGGTGAAGATTTTCCACCAGTGCCTGTTCAACAGACTCCAGTTGGTTGATCTCGCGAACAACAACGGGCACTTCAGCCAACTTGGCCCGCTGGGCTGCACGCCAGCGACGCTCACCAGCAATCAGTTGATACTTCCCGGGAGACAATTCACGAACGAGAAGCGGCTGCAGAATGCCAATTTCCTTGATGGACTTGGCGAGATCGGACAGTGAATCCTCATCGAAATGGACTCGGGGCTGGTTCGGGTTCGGCTCGATAGAGCCGGTCGGAACATCACGTAAGGCTGAAGCTGGCAATTCCTGGATAGGCGCTGCTGCTCCCCCGCTCTTTGCTGGTGCTGCCGGAGTCGCAGGTTCTGTGCGCTCCGTCGGAATCAGGGTGGAAAGACCCTTACCTAGCTTTCGGCGTTCTGCCATTGCTCAACTCCTTTGCTACTGCCCGATATGCCTTTGCACCCTTTGATGTCGATGCGTGCTTCAGAACGGACATCTCCATTGACGGGGCCTCTGCCAACTTCACGTTGTACGGAATCACGTTCTTGAAGACCTTGTCGCCGAAAGCGCCACGAAGTTCCGCTTCCACTTCTTGTGACAGCTTCTTTGCCGACTCTGACATCGTCAACAAATAATGGGAAATCTCAAGAGTTGGATTCAGAGCCTGACGTACCTGCTTCACCACTTCGCTGAGGTCACGAAGGCCTTCCAGAGCAAAGTACTGGCATTGCACAGGGGCAAGAATTGCATCAGCGGCCATAAAAGCGTTGACGGTCAATCGTCCCAAGGTCGGTGGGCAATCCATCAAGATGTAGTCCCAATCCTCACGGCATGCGTCGATGGCGTCCTTCAAACGAGGCTGCGGGAACATTTCTGCAACCAACTGAGCCTCTACTTCAGCCAGTTGCTGACCCTTGGGCGCCGGGGCCACAAAAAGGTTCTTCTCTGCCGTGGGCTCCACAATGGAATCGAGGGTCTCTTCACGGCGAAGGACCTCTGCAATTGTGGAAGCATCCTCGGGGATATTGACTCCCAGACCTGATGATGCATTCCCCTGCGGGTCAAGATCGATGATCAGGGTTCGGAAACCCAGTTCGGCCAAAGCTGCACCAAGGTTGATGGCTGTGGTTGTTTTGCCAACGCCACCCTTTTGCAGAGAAATGGCGAGGACAGTTGTGTCGGAACCGCTCATGAATTGCTCACTCCTGCTTGATCGCGTGGTGGGTGGACGTAGGCAAGTGTAGAGCGAGCCTGTGGAAAACTGGTGGATGCAGGGGAGTGTTTCACGTGAAACATCTCCCTGCCCAACTGCCTTGTCCCCCGTCCTCAGAATGTTTCACGTGAAACATCTGGAACTTCTGGAAACCTCCTATGTTTCACGTGAAACATTGGAAGACCCGATGAATCAAGGCTTTGCGGTCAGCCTCACCACGCCGGGCAGGTATTCAGGGGCCTCGAACCCGGTCTTTTCGAGGAGCTCAGAAGTCCACCGAGAGGGGTTCGGGGAGGGGGGTTCAGACACGATTAACGTCCCTCCGTTTTTTAGGAGTGGACGCGCGAGGGGTGCGGTGACCTCCGGGCTGCCGAACCCGCGACACACCACCGCGGAGTAGCGGCCGGCGTGATCGGGTCGCTTTCCGAGTTCTGCGATATCGCAAGTGAGCACGGTGAGGCGGTCTGCCCACCCGAGTCCCGAGACCCCCATCTGGAGCGCATCCATTCGAGTGGCGCGCCGGTCTGCCAAAACCAGAGTCAGGTCGGGTCGATCCTCGGCAATGATCAATCCAGGAACACCCGCTCCGGTGCCAATATCAATGACCTCGCCGGTGACTCCATCAAGTGCAGCCACGAATGCGCGTGCATGTTCAATCACCTCAGGAATGGGGCGGTCGCCCAACGTGCCCACTCGCTGAGCAAGAGCTAGAACATCAGCAACGGTGCGGCGAGTAGTCACACCAAGAATGTAATGGGCGAGACCCAATCAAAGAGGGCAAAGCAAAGGACCCGCCTAGCGGCGGGCCCTTCGTATATAAATGCTTTATGTTGATTGTTTATGCAGGCTCAACCACAACGCGGCGGCGAGGGTCTTCGCCTTCCGAGCGAGTGGACACGCCTTCGTATTCCACCAACGTGTCATGCACAATCTTGCGATCTGCAGATGACATTGGCTCGAGCATGCGTGCGGAGCCGGTTTCCTTCACCTCGTCTGCCACCTTGGTAGCAAAGCGGCTCAGTGCCTCGCGGCGACGCTCGCGGTAGCCCGCAATGTCAATGCGCAAACGGGAGTCCTGATCACCAAGGCGGCGCTGGCTAGCAACGCGGGTGAGATCCTGAATGGCCAACAGGGTTGCACCGCCAGGTCCCACCATGAGACCAAGCTCGGTGCCTTCAACGCGGACTTCGATCTCGCCGTCCTCGCGATTCACCGTTACGTCGCCAGTGGTGCCGAACGCCTTGACCAAGCCGGCCAAGAAATCTGTTGCTGCTTGGCCAACCACTGCTGGGTCAACTTCAACCTTTTCGCGTGGCTCGCGTGGTTCACGGGGTTCACGTGCAGGGCGATCGCTATTGCGATTGTTGTTACGTGGACGCTGTTCGCGACGCTCGCCACCTTTTTCTGCGCCCTTTTCGCGGCGTGGACGGCGCTCCGTCTTGCCACGTGGGGTGCTGGGCTTGACGCGTGCGCGAACACGTGCCTCGCCACGAGTGCGACCAAAGAGACCCTGCTTGGGCTCTTCCACTACCTCAAATTCAGCGTCATCTTCTGCGACGCCCAATTGATCAAGTGCTGCTTCTTTCGCTTCTTCAAGCGAGTTACCTGTTGTCTCTACCCATTCCATGGGATCCTCTTTTCGGGTTCGGTTTCTACGCGGTTAGGCCGCGACTACTTGTTTCGCTTGCTGGGGGGAACAGGCCGTGCTGGTCGGCCACTTGGTGCCGGACGGTTCTTGCCTGGTGTGACCCTCTTGCTCTGAATTGGAGCGGGTGCTTGCGACTGTTCATCTTTTTGCTTGCTGGGCTTAGCGAAATCGTCCTTGCCGATCTCGCGTGCCTTGGCGCTGGCTTCTTGTGCCAGCTTGCCCAAACCGTCTTCGCCATAGAAACGGCGGGTGATGTACCACTGTTGGACGATGCGGAACACGGCTTGCACCATGTAATAAACGACAAGGCCAGTGGGCAAGAACACTTGAAAAAACGCAAAGGCCACTGGCAAGTACTGCATGATCTTTGCCTGCGTTGGCGACATCGTGGGGCTTGAGGTGCGGCTTGCAACCATTCGCTGCTGGATAAAGAACAATCCGCCAAGCGCAACAATCATCAGTGCGTAGGGGAGTCCTTTGACGAAGTCGGCTTGCATTGCCTCCGCAGGCGTGAGGTGCAAGTCAAGACCAAAGGACAACATCTCTTTTGACTTGTCGAGCGCCATGTACAAGTCGGATGACTTCGCGATGTACTTCGGGGCGAACGTGCCGTCGGCACCCATCTGGGTCAAGCCATGCAACACGCGGAACATGATGATGAACACCGGCATCTGTGCCAACAACGGCAAGCACGATGCCAGCGGGTTCACCTTGTGGTCCGCATACAGCTTCATCATCTCCTGATTCAGACGCTGACGATCACCCTTGTATTGGTTCTGCAGCTTCTTCATTTCTGGCTGCAGACGCTGCATTTCCAGCATGCCCTTCGTGCTCTTCATGGTGAGCGGGGCGATGACGATCATGATGGCCAAAGCCACTAAGGCAATGGCGATGGCGTAGTTGTGTGTCCACCCATAGAAGGTGTCAATGAGCCAAGCGAATGGTGTGAACATGTTGGGCCTTTCTTAGGCACGCCCGCGGGGCGTTGGTACTGGATCGACTCCTGAGGGGCCGAATGGTCGGCACCGAAGAAGTCGGCGGATGGTGAGCCACAGTCCGCGGCCGGAGCCGTGAGTTTCAATGGCTTCCACCGCGTAGTGGGAACAAGACGGATAAAAACGACAGGGGGAGGGATAACCCTCTCGCGCCACTTGATAAAAGCGAATGGCGCGCAGCATGACTGATTGTGTCTTTGTGAACGTTTCGGTTGAGGAATGGACTGCGGTCACTCTCCTGCCCTTTCTGCGCACTTAGTCAACAAACGGTCGAGCTGGTTTCCCAGATCAGCAAAGTCGGCACCGTGTGCTCGAGGAGATGCCCCAAAGACATACACCCCCGGCTGCATCATCGACTCACGAACTTTCACAAGTTCACGAAGTTGGCGCCTGACTCGGTTGCGACGAACGGCGGAGCCGAACGAGCGACCTAAGACATATCCCACTTTGGGGTGAGAAAGCGCTGGGTCGATCAGCATGGTGCACGACAACAGCCCAGAGCGGACATGGACTCCATCCTGGCGAACCCGGACGAAGTCAGACCTGCTCTGGATGCGGCCGATCAATGGCTGAGGCGGTAACGGCCCTTGGCCCGACGCGACTTCAACACTGCGCGTCCTGCGCGGGTGCTCATGCGTGCGCGAAAGCCGTGCTTGCGGGCTTTGCGTCGGTTGTTGGGCTGAAAGGTGCGCTTCATGGCGCCTCCTATGGGACAAGCTCCGGATGGAGCACGCGGTCTATTTGGCGTTCCTGTGCCAGCGGCACGAGACGAACGTCCTCCACAGGCTAACGGGCGCTTGACCCCCTCAGGCAACGTCTTGCCATCCCGGGGCTCAATTTGGAGTATCCACAGGCTCTGACTACGGTCAAACTCCCAGCGATAACCGCTGGGACAGCTATCCACACCCTGTGGATTGTGCTGTGGACGACATCTTAGGAGGCACAAGATGAGCAACCACGAAGCAGTGTGGAACGCAACCGCGCAACTGCTGAAGGCACAAGTTTCGGAAGGCGTGTGGTTCTCCACATTCAACGATGTTGTCGCGATCGCAAGCGATGACGACTCCCTTCATCTTCAAGTACCGAATGCACACGTGCATGACCGCATCGTCACGCGTTACCGCCCACTTGTCATCGACGCCCTCGATGAGATTGGTGAGAGCGATCGCGAACTCGTTATTGAGATCACAGATCTTGTTGTGAGCAACGACACATCAGTTGTTGCACCCGATGAAACATCTGTACCTGCCACAGTCGTAAACCCCAATAACGGCAAGGGAAACGCGGTTGGCCTCAACCCTCGTTACACCTTCGAAAACTTCGTGAAGGGCGCATCAAACCAGTTCGCTTTGGCCGCCGCCTTACGTGTTGCTGAAACACCAGCACGTTCATACAACCCTCTTTTCATCTACGGACAAGCTGGACTTGGAAAGACACACCTTCTTCAAGCAATTGGTTGGTATGTGCATGCTCATTACGCGCACTACGAAGTTCGTTACGTCTCCACTGAAACTTTCTTGAACGAATATGTCGACGCGATTCGTACAAACACGACTGCAGCGTTCAAGCGCCGCTATCGGGACGTCGATGTTTTGCTCATCGACGACATTCAGTTCATGGAAGGAAAAGAAGGACTCCAGGAGGAGTTTTTCCACACCTTCAACAGCCTTCACGGGGCCAATAAACAGATCGTGATTTCTTCGGACCGGATGCCCGATGCCATCCCCACCCTCGAAGATCGCCTTCGTGGCCGCTTCCGCTGGGGCCTCATTACCGACATTCAGCCACCGGACCTCGAAACCCGCCTGGCCATCCTTCGTAATAAGGCTGATCGGGACAACACCCCTCTTCCTGCCGATGTGTTGGAGTTCATTGCCACGAACATCACCTCGAACATCCGTGAATTGGAAGGCGCCCTCATCCGAGTCACCGCCTACGCCAACCTCACCCGCGAGCCAGCATCCGTGGCCATGGCCGAGCAGCAGTTGGCTGACCTCCTTACTGCGACTGCCCCCAAGCACCGCACCGACGAGGAAATGCTCACGGAAATTGCCGGGTACCTCGGATTCTCTGTTGAGGCACTGAAGGGCAAGTCTCGCCAGCGCCCACTCGTATCCGCCCGACAGATCGCCATGTACGTCTTCCGTGACATGACCGAGCTCAGCTATCCCGCCATTGCTCGCCTTTTCGGCGGCCGCGATCACACCACCGTCATCCATGCCGTGGACAAGACCCAGCGCCTAATGCGCGAGGACAAAGCCACGTTCGACCAGGTCACCGAAATCATCGGTCGCATCAAGAACTCGTAATAAGAGGGACTGAAGGCTGTGAATCTCATGGGGACGACTATGTGGACTGCTTGTGAGGCAACGGGGACAAACCCCGTGTCATCCACATGCCCACAAGTTGCATCGATGAAACATGTGTCTAAGGGGTCTCGGTCGTACACACCCACTTTTCAGCAACCACAAGGCTCAATCGTCGTGCGTCCACAATCCACAGCACCTATTACAACCATTACTTACATACATCACTTCACGGCCTCGGTAATCGCACCGTCCTACACTTGGCCAATAACCCCGAAGGTCTACGCATGAAGTTCAGAAGCGAACAAGGAATCCTCGCCGAAGCATTGGGAGCTCTCGCTCGTATTGCCTCGTCACGTAATGCGGGCACTCCCGCACTTGCCGGAGTCAAGATGGTTCTCACTGGTGACTCACTTGTTGCATCCAGTACCGACCAGGACATTTCATTGCAGTTCACCATTCCGGTTGGTGGCGACACTGACGGTCAGGGCCTTGTCAGCGCACGCATGCTCAACGACATTGTTCGAGTTATGCCCAGCGGAAAGATCACTGTTGAATTCGCTGGTGAGAACGCAACAATTTCTGCGCAACGTTCACAGTTCACAGTTCCCACTCTCAACGCAGTTGATTTTCCTCGCACAACAAATGCAGGCGGCGAACCATTCACGATTTCATCTGCTGAGTTCAAAGCTGCATTGTCACAAGTAGTTCTTGCTGCAAGCACCGATGGTCAAAAGTTGCATCTCTCCGCAGTCTTGATGACATCAACCGACAAGGGCATTCGTTTAGTCGCCACCGACGGCTATCGCTTGGCGATGCGCGATGTCACTGGCACAGCTGGTCTCTCGACTGATTCATTCTTAATTCCTGCACGCGCGCTTGGCGAGTTGCAACGTCTTCTTGATGCATCTGATGAAATCACTATTCGCTTCAACGATTTTGATGCAACGTTCCAATCGCCAGCAATGACTTTGTCAACACGTTTGATCAATGCGGATTACCCGCCGTATCAAACAATCATTCCGAAGAACAACACGAACACCGCAACGGTGAACCGTGAAGAACTTCTTGATGCATTACGTCGTACACGCGTTCTTGCAAGCGACATGGCGCCTGTTCGTGTTCGCATGTCGAATGAAGGTGTTCGCTTGACGGTGCAGCTCACCGACGGTTCAACAAGCGTGGAAGATCTTGATGCGCGCTTCGAAGGCGAAGACATCACAGTTGCTTTTAACTCTGAATATTTGGCGAATGGTGTCGACGCATGCGGCACAGAAGAAGTCACCATTTCCACAAGCATCCCTAGCAAGCCAGCAATCATTGGCCCTGTTGGCGACGACGCTTATCTCTATCTCTTGATGCCGCAACGTCTCTGACGTGATCCGGCGCATTGAACTCACTGACTTCCGCGTTTATCAACACGCCATCCTTGAGTTAAACAAAGGCGTCACCGCAGTCATCGGCAAGAACGCGCAAGGAAAAACAAGCCTTGCCGAAGCGATGAGTTATCTCTCAACACTAAAAAGTTTTCGTGGCGTGCCGAATGATGCGTTAGTACGCGAAGGCGCGGACACTGCGTACATTCGCGCAGAGATTGTTCATGATGACGGACGCGAAATCCTGGTCGAAGCGGAGATCAATCGTTCTGGTCGCAACCGTGTCTTGGTGAACAAACAAAAATTGGGTCGCGTACGCGACCTTCTTGGTGTTGTGCGCTCCACGGTGTTCGCGCCTACCGACCTGCAATTGGTCTACGAGGGACCTTCTGTCCGACGCGACATGTTGGACGACGCGCTCGTTGCACTCGCACCAAAAAATGATGCGTTGCGACTTGAAGTCGAACGCATCATCAAACAGCGCAACACGTTGTTGAAGCAGGCCTTCGGAAAACTCACTCCTGAAATCGAGATGACATTGGATGTCTGGGACATGCAATTGGCTCAGAAGGGAACACAGCTGGGCGAGGCTCGGGCCAAACTCATTGCCCGTTTGACTCCTTATGTCTGTGAGGCATACGAACAATTGGCAGTCGAGCCAACCGCGGTGGAACTGGTGTATGAGCCCGAGTGGCGCAAGTTTGGCCTTGCAGCCGGTCTTGCTGAAGCACGCCAAGAGGACGTCCGCCGCGCAATTACTTCCGTCGGGCCCCATCGAGACGACGTCATCCTTCAGATCAAAGGAATGTCTGCGAAGAATCACGCCTCACAAGGGGAGTGCCGCACTCTTGCCCTGGCTCTTCGGCTCGGAATCCATCGTTTAGTCACTGAGGTTGCCGGAATCGCCCCATTGCTGGTGCTCGACGATGTGCTCTCAGAGCTTGACCCCCACCGTTGCGAAGCACTTCTTCGCAACATGCCCGAGGGTCAGGTACTGATTACTACGGCGCAAGTGCTGCCGGAAGCGGCACACCCCGACACCATCATTCACATTGCGCATGGCACCGTGGTGCCATCACTTGACGGCGACGGCGAATAGAGCAGCGATGGACGA
>Ga0222712_10003413_pt1 | contig 17323 bp, 24 predicted proteins | sample C33_657DmetaG_FD_165043 | JGI IMG/M metagenome (GOLD analysis project Ga0222712, IMG submission 165043) | Estuarine water microbial communities from San Francisco Bay, California, United States - C33_657D | ecosystem: Environmental > Aquatic > Marine > Unclassified | place: USA: California...
TCAATAAATGACTTTCAACCTGCTGTAAAGTATCTAAAACAACACCAACCAGAATTAACAGAGATGTACCGCCATAGAAATTAGCAAATTGACTGTTAACACCAAGGATAATAGCGAGAGATGGCATGATCGCAATAATCGCCAAAAATACTGACCCAGGTAATGTGATCTTAGATATAACTGCATCAATATAATCACCCGTTGACTTGCCTGGCTTTACACCCGGAACAAATCCACCATTCTTTTTCATATCATCAGACATTTGAACCGGGTTAACGGTAATAGCTGTATAGAAAAAAGTAAAAGCAATGATCATAAAGCCAAAGGTCAAGTTATACGTTAAAGAAGTATAATCACTGAACGCGGCTAAGAAAGAAGATTGTGCAGAAGGAAAGAATGAACCAATGGTGGTAGGTATGAACATGATTGCCTGAGCAAAAATGATCGGCATAACACCAGCTGCATTTACCTTTAATGGGATATACTGACGTACACCACCATACTGTTTTGCGCCAACAATCTTTTTAGCATACTGTACTGGAATTTTTCTAACACCCTGAACAATCAAGATAGTAAACATTACTACCAAGAACAGAGCAGCAATCTCAACAATAAAAGAGATCAAACCTCCTTGAGCTCCCATACGAGAGTTAAACTCAGAAAGAATACCGAAAGGTAATTGAGCGATGATACCTACCATGATGATCATGGAAATACCGTTTCCGATACCTTTATCAGTAATTTTCTCTCCTAACCACATCACAAACATGGTTCCTGCTGTTAATATAAACATAGAGGAAATGGTGAACATAGGTTCTGAAAGCAAACGTGCATCAGGACTGATCTGTGAACGTACATATCCAATTGCTTGTAAGGCAGTAATAATAATGGTCAAATAACGTGTAAACTGATTGATTTTTTTACGTCCGCTCTCACCTTCCTTTTGAAGTTTCTGGAAATAAGGTACAGCAATACCTAGCAACTGCACTACAATTGATGCAGAAATATAAGGCATAACACCCAATGCGAAGATAGATGCACGGGAGAAAGATCCACCGGCAAACATATTCAGCAATCCAAGTAATCCTTCTTTTGCCTGAGCATCATCTAGAGAAGCAGAATTAACACCAGGTAGTACGATAAATGAACCTATCCTATAAATTAAAAGACATAAAAGCGTGAATAAAATCCTCGCTCTTAAGTCTTCAATTTTCCAAATATGGGATAGCGTTGTAAAAAACTTCTTCATGGATAATTATAGTTTAACTATTGCACCACCCAAAGCTTCAATCGCTTTTTGAGCTGTAGCTGAGAATGCATGGGCTTTAACATCCAGTTTGGATTTTACTTCACCTCTACCTAAGATTTTTACTAGGTCATTCTTAGATGCTAAACCATGCTCTCTGAATGTATCAAAATCGATAGAAGTTAAATTATACTTTTCAGCAAGGGCTTGCAATGCATCTAAATTAACCCCTACATATTCTGTACGGTTAATTGGGTTGAAACCCACCTTAGGTAAACGGCGTTGTAAAGGCATTTGACCACCTTCAAAACCAACCTTGCTCTTGTATCCAGAACGTGATCCAGCACCTTTATGACCACGAGTGGAAGTTCCACCGCGACCAGATCCGGTTCCACGACCGATACGTTTTCTATTTTTTGTTGAACCTTCTGCAGGCTGTAAGTTACTTAAGTCCATGATTAGATACTTTCTACTGCTACTAAATGATTAACTTTTCTCACCATTCCGATAATTGCCGGATTAGCTTCAACCTCTACAGAATGGTTCATTCTTCTTAAACCTAATGCCTGCATAGTTCTTTTTTGACGCTCGCTTCTATCGATAACGCTTTTAATCTGGGTTATTTTAATTTTAGCCATGATGATTATCCGTTAAATACTTTATTTAAATTAACCCCACGCTGCTGAGCTACAGTATAAGCATCACGTAATTGTGATAGTGCTAATACAGTTGCCTTAACCACGTTGTGCGGGTTAGATGAACCTTTTGACTTTGCAAGTACATTATGTACCCCTGCGCTTTCTAGTACCGCACGCATCGCACCACCTGCAATAACACCGGTACCCGGTGCAGCAGGCTTAATGAATACGAAACCTCCAGAGTATTTACCGATCTGCTCATGAGGAACAGTACCGTTAATTACAGGAACTTTTACTAGGTTCTTTTTTGCATCATCGATTCCTTTAGCAATTGCTTCTGTAACCTCTTTTGCCTTACCAAGGCCGAATCCTACGATTCCGTTCTCATCTCCTACCACTACGATAGCAGAAAAACTGAAGGTACGTCCACCTTTGGTAACTTTAGCAACACGCTGGATGCTAACTAAGCGATCTTTTAATTCGATTTCGCTTGATTTTACTCTTTTTATATTGATAGTTGACATTCTCTTTATTTTATGATAACACCGATATTATTGATTTATGATCGCTGTAACCGGTGCTAATTAAAATACTAAACCAGCTTCACGTGCACCTTCAGCCAGTGATTTAACACGACCATGGTACAAGTAGCCATTTCTGTCAAAAACAACCTGACTTACACCAGCTGCTAATGCTTTCTCTGCAACTGATTTACCAACTGCTTTTGATTGATCAGATTTGTTTCCGTTTGCAACAAAATCTTTAGATAAAGATGATGCTGAAACAATGGTAATTCCGCTATTATCATCGATAATCTGAGCATATATCCCTTTATTGCTTCTGTACACTGACAAACGCGGGCGCTCTGCAGAACCTGTTAATCTCTTTCTGATTCCTCTTTTGATTCGCTCTCTGCGAGATAATTTAATTCCTGCCATGATGATTATTTTTTAGCGGCTGATTTACCAGCTTTTTTTCTTAACACTTCACCTACAAACTTGATACCTTTACCTTTGTAAGGCTCAGGGGCACGTAGTGAACGAATTTTCGCTGCTACTTGTCCTAACAATTGCTTGTCGATACTCTCTAATATAATTACCGGATTCTTACCCTTTTCTGATGTAGTAGTAACCTTGATCTCTTTTGGTAATTCAAACACGAAATGGTGAGAGAATCCTAAAACCAGATCCAGTGTATTTCCTACATTGGTAGCACGGTAACCAACACCAACAAGTTCTTGTTCTGATTTGTATCCTTCAGTAACACCAACAACCATGTTATTGATCAATGAACGATATAAACCATGAAGCGCTTTATGACGTTTCTGCTCAGAAGGACGTTCAACAGTAAGTATACCGTCTTCCTGAACAACTTTTATATCTGAATCTACATCCTGAGTTAATTCACCTTTTGGTCCTTTAACTGTTACAAGGTTAACATCAGAAACTGATATGGTAACACCTGCTGGAATATTAATCGGGGCTTTTCCTATTCTTGACATCTTCTCTTATCCTCCTATTAATAAACGTAACATAAAACCTCACCGCCAATGTTCAAATTCTTAGCTTCTTTATCAGTCATAATACCTTTAGAAGTAGAAAGAATAGCGATACCTAAACCGTTTAATACACGTGGCATGTTATCAACACCAGCATATCTTCTTAAACCTGGAGTACTCACACGTGAAATATTGCGAATAGCCGAGATTTTAGTAATTGGGTTGTACTTCAAAGCGATCTTAATCGTTCCCTGAGTAGTAGTATCCTCAAACTTGTAATTAGTAATGAAACCTTTGTCAAAAAGAACTTTTGTCATTTCTTTTTTCAGGTTCGATGCAGGTATCTCTACAACGCGGTGGTTAGCCTTAATGGCATTCCTTACTCTCGTAAGATAATCTGCTATTGGATCTGTATTCATTATTTATTTGTTATGATAGTGGTTTCCTTTCCAACCTATTCGGAACGACCTGCTATCGGTTAATTCTTAAGTTATAAGTATTAAGTTACAAGTATTAGGTTATAAGTATTAAGTTTCGAATTGCCTAAACAAATTATATCCTTATAAACTGTTGTTTTATTTACTAGTTATTTAACTTATAACTTAAAACCTACAACTTTAAACTTTTTTACCAGGATGCCTTACGTACTCCCGGGATCTTACCTGCCAATGCCATTTCACGGAATGTTACCCTTGAAATACCAAACTGACGCATATAACCACGAGGACGACCAGTTAATTTACAACGATTGTGTAAACGTACTGGTGAAGAATTTTTAGGTAATTTATCAAGACCTTCAAAATCTCCAGCAGCTTTAAGGGCTGCTCTTTTATCTGCGAACTTGGCAACTAATCTGGCACGTTTAACTTCACGTGCTTTTACACCTTCTTTAGCCATTATTGTTGAATTGTAGTTTGATTTTTAAATGGTAAACCGAATTGCTTAAGTAACTCTAAAGCTTCAACATCTGTTTTAGCGGTGGTTACGAAAGTGATATCCATACCCATGATCTTATTGATCTGATCGATATTGATCTCAGGGAAGATGATCTGCTCAGTTACTCCTAATGTATAGTTTCCGCGTCCATCAAAGCCTTTATCATTGATTCCTTTGAAATCACGAATACGTGGCAAAGCTACAGCGATCAAACGATCAAGGAACTCATACATATGATTATCACGTAATGTTACACGAACACCGATTGGCATTCCTTTACGTAATTTAAAGTTAGAAATATCTTTCTTAGATTTTGCAGGAATCGCTTTCTGACCGGTAATAGTGGTCATTTCGTTTATTGCATTATCAATTAACTTCTTATCGGTTGCAGCTGCACCAACACCCTGGTTGATTGCAATTTTCTGCAAGCGAGGAACCTGCATTACGCTTTTATATTGGAATTTATCCTTTAAAGCTGTAACGATTTCCTCGTTATATTTAGATTTTAATCTTGGTACGTAAGCCATTACTTAATTTCCTCCCCAGATTTTTTAGAGATGCGTATTGATTTACCATCGGCATTTTTCTGTTTACCTACGCGAGTTGGTTTACCAGTTTTGGCATCAACAAGCATAATATTAGAAATATGAAGACTGGCTTCTTTCTTTATGATACCCCCATTTGGAGTGGCAGCATTTGGTTTTGTATGTTTAGATACCATGTTGGCACCTTCAACTATAATTCTGCTAGTAGCTAGCTGAACTTCTAATACCGTTCCTTGTTTTCCTTTAGAATCACCTGCAGTAACTTGTACTAGGTCTCCTTTGCGGATTTTCAACTTAGGTTGTGATTTTATTTTCTTTTCCATTTTACAAAACCTCCGGTGCTAATGATACAATTTTCATGAATTGTTTTTCACGTAGCTCTCTAGCTACAGGGCCGAATATACGTGTTCCACGCGGCTCGTCCTGAGCGTTCAGCAATACAGCTGCATTATCATCAAAGCGGATATATGATCCGTCTTTTCTTCTGATCTCTTTCTTTGTTCTCACAACAACTGCCTTTGAGACAGATCCTTTTTTGATGTTACCTGATGGAAGAGCGCTCTTTACGGTGACAACTACTTTGTCTCCTATGGATGCATAACGCTTTCCGGTACCACCTAAAACGCGGATAACTAACACTTGTTTAGCTCCACTGTTGTCAGCAACATTCAGTCTTGATTCCTGTTGTACCATGTTACTTAGCTCTTTCTAAAATTTCCACTAATCTCCAGTTCTTGGTCTTACTCAGCGGACGAGTTTCCATGATTAACACTGTATCACCGATACCGCACGTGTTAGTCTCGTCATGAGCCATAAATTTGGTAGTTTTCTTAACGAACTTACCATAAATCGGGTGCTTCACTTTACGCTCAACAGAAACAACAATAGATTTCTCCATTTTGTTACTTACTACCAACCCGGTTCTTGTTTTTCTTAATTGTCTTTCCATTTTGGACTTTATATTTATTCAGAAGCGGACTCTGTCGCAGCAGATGCTTTTGCTTCCGCCTTGCGCTTAGTCAATTCTGTGTTTAAACGTGCTACATCTTTTCTAACTTTTGTGATCCTTGTAGGATTCTCAATAGCTGAAACTGTATGAGCAAATTTCATTTTTGTGAGATTGGCTTTCTCTTCATTAATTCGGGCTATAACTTCTTCAGTTGTTAGTCCTTGTATTTCTGAATTCTTCATATTCTTTTTAGTTGTAAGTTGTAAGTTGTAAGTTGTAAGTCACAAATCGGAGACTTTTAACTGTTTCACTTAAAACTCTTTGTATTTAAGTTTAAAGTTCAATTATAGGCGTTGGGTCAGAAACTTATAACCTATAACTTATAACTTACGACTCAGTTACAAAATCTCTTCTAATAACAAATTTTGTTTGAACTGGTAATTTCTGAGCAGCTAAACGCATGGCCTCTTTAGCAATTTCTAAAGATACACCTTCAGCTTCAAAGATCATTCTACCAGGTCTTACAACTGCCACCCAATACTCAGGAGCACCTTTACCTTTACCCATACGTACTTCAGCAGGCTTTTTCGTAACTGGCTTGTCTGGGAATATACGAATCCAAACTTGACCTTCCCTTTTCATGAAACGGGTAACGGCAATACGGGCAGCTTCTATCTGACGACTGGTTATCCAGGCCGGCTCTAATGATTTAATTCCGAAAGAACCAAAGGCTAATTCTGCACCGCGACCGGCCAGACCTTTCATTTTGCCCTTCTGCATCTTTCTGAACTTCGTTCTTTTTGGCTGTAACATGTTCTTATTTTTATTTTGTTGTTAGTTATTAGTTGCTTAGTTGGTTAGAAGCTGGTTGATTAGACCATTACCTCTGGAACTAAAAACTAATTACCAAATACTAATTCTTAATTATTTTTTACCTCTAAATCCACCGCCTGCATTACCACCACGGTTCTGACCACCTGGTCCGCCGCCACGATTTTGACCTCCGCCACGGTTATCACCGCCACGTCTGTCGCCACCACCGCCACGATTATCAGTACGTCTGTCGCCACCGCCACGTCTTTCGCCGCCACCAGCAAATGGTGCTGCGCCACCTTCAGGGCCTCTACCTTTTACTCCGGTTGTTTGACCAATGTTTGGAGAAAGATCACGTTTTCCGTAAACTTCGCCTTTCATGATCCAAACTTTAACACCGATCTTACCATACGTAGTAAGCGCTTCAGATAAAGCGTAATCTATATCAGCACGGAATGTATGCAAAGGCACACGTCCATCTTTATATTGCTCGGTACGTGCCATTTCAGCACCACCTAAACGACCTGAACACATAATTTTGATACCTTCAGCTCCCATACGCATAGTTGATGCAATTGAAGTTTTCATGGCACGACGGAAAGAGATCCTTGCTTCTAATTGCTTTGCAACTCCTTCTCCTACTAATTGTGCGTCTAATTCAGGACGTTTGATCTCAAAAATATTGATCTGTACGTCTTTCTTTGTCAGTTTTTTAAGCTCTTCTTTGATCTTATCAACTTCCTGACCACCTTTTCCAATCACGATACCCGGACGGGCAGTGTGAATAGTGATGGTGATACGCTTCAAAGTACGCTCAATAACCACTTTGGATATTCCACCTTTTGAAATACGTGCTGCCAGGTATTTTCTGATCTTTTCGTCCTCAACTAATTTCTCGGAGTAATCGTTCCCACCAAACCAATTAGAATCCCAACCTTTGATGATTCCTAATCTGTTACCTATTGGATGTGCTTTTTGTCCCATTTCTCCTTACTTAGTTATTGGTTCACTAATTTTACTGTCAACTATCAAAGTTACGTGGTTAGAACGCTTACGAATTCTATGTCCGCGACCCTGTGGAGCTGGTCTTAATCTCTTTAACTGACGTCCGCCATCAACCATAATTGTTTTCACAAACAATTCATTGTCTTCAGGGCGTTGACCTTCATTTTTTGATTCCCAATTTTTGATTGCTGATAACAAAAGTTTCTCGACTCTTATTGCAGCCTCTTTATTGGTAAATTTCAAAATATATAAGGCTTTCTCAACCCGTTCACCTCTAATCAGATCAACAACCAATCTCATCTTACGTGGTGAGGTAGGGCAATTATTTAGTTTTGCTATTGCTTCCATTGCTTATTTTTTCTTATCAGAGTGACCTCTAAATGTTCTGGTTGGAGAAAATTCACCAAGCTTATGCCCAACCATGTTTTCAGTTACATAAACAGGAATAAATTTATTTCCGTTGTGAACTGCAAATGTATGACCTACGAAATCCGGAGAAATCATTGACCTACGTGACCAAGTTTTGATCACAGTTTTCTTACTACCCTCATTTTGCGTAGCTACTTTCTTCGCTACGTTATGATCTATATAGGGTCCTTTTTTTATTGAACGTGCCATTATTTCTTCCTTCTCTCTATGATGTAACGATCAGACGCTTTCTTTTTATCGCGGGTTTTAAAGCCTTTAGCTAATAAACCTTTTCTTGAGCGAGGATGACCACCTGATGATCTACCTTCACCACCACCCATTGGGTGATCGACCGGGTTCATTGCTACACCTCTTACTCTTGGACGACGACCTAACCAACGTTTTCTACCTGCTTTTCCTAATACTTCGTTCGCTTTTTCGGAGTTTGAAACAGTTCCGATAGTTGCCATACAAGTAGCCAGGATCATACGAGTTTCGCCAGAAGGCATTTTAATGATCGCATATTTACCATCACGTGCTGAAAGTTGAGCATAAGCACCTGCACTACGTGCGATGATTGCACCTTGTCCGGGGTTAAGTTCAATGTTGTGAATGATAGATCCTAGCGGAATGTTCTTCAAAGGAAGTGCATTTCCGATTTCAGGAGCCGAAGCTTCGCCTGAAACAACCTTCATTCCAACCTTTAAGCCTTCCGGAGCAATAATGTAACGTTTTTCACCATCGGCATAATTTACCAGGGCGATACGTGCACTACGATTCGGATCGTACTCAATTGTGGCAACAGTTGCGGGGATATCGTTTTTATCGCGTTTAAAATCAATCAATCGGTATGACTTTTTATGTCCCCCACCGAGATAACGCATAGTCATTTTACCGGAATTATTTCTACCACCGGAATTCTTGATGCTAGTAACTAACGATTTTTCTGGAACGTTAGTGGTTACATCAGAGAAAACTCCTCCTACTCTGAAACGAGTACCCGGGGTAACCGGTTTAAATCTTCTTACTGCCATGTCTTAATTAAATATTGCTGTAAAAGTCAATGGTTTCACCATCTTTTAGCGTTACTATTGCTTTTTTGTACTTCGGAGCATTTCCTGTTACAACACCAGCCTTAGTGTTACGCGATTTTGTTTTTCCATAAACAACTATCGTATTGATAGCCTGGATATTCACTCCATACATTTTTTCGATCGCACCTTTGATCTCTAATTTGTTGGCTCTGTGATCAACCTTGAATGAGAAGCGGTTTAACTTTTCAGTTAAAGCTGATGCTTTCTCGGTTAGAATTGGTTTCTTTAAAATTTCCATCTTACTTAGCGAACGCCTCCTCCAATGTTTTAACAGTTTCTGTAGTTAGCAATAAAGTTCCTGAGTTCAATACATCATATGTATTTAATTCTGCTGCAGTAACTACTTTTGCTTTCTTTAAATTTCTGCTTGATAAATAAACATTGTTATTTGCAGCTGGCAATACTAACAATGTTTTAGCATCAGTTAGTTTCAGATCAGCCATGATTTTCACGTAGTTTGCAGTTTTGATCGAGTCAAAAGAGAACGCTTCGAGAACAACAATGTTATTATCTTTTGCTTTATATGTAAGTGCAGATTTACGAGCTAAAGATTTAAGCTTTTTATTAAGCTTGAAACTGTAGTCGCGCGGCTGCGGACCGAATACACGACCACCACCATTAAATAATGGAGATTTGATAGATCCTGAACGGGCACCACCTGTACCTTTTTGTTTGTATAATTTTTTGGTAGATCCGGCGATCTCATTACGTTGCTTAGACTTATGCGTTCCCTGGCGCTGATTTGCCAAATATTGCTTTACATCTAAATAGATCGCATGATCGTTTGGTTCTACTGCGAAGATCGCATCAGGAAGCTGCACCTTGGCACCTGTTTCTTTACCTGATATATTTATAACCTTAACTTCCATCTTCTTATTTATCAACGATTACGTAAGAACCCTTAGCTCCCGGAATTGAACCGCTAATCACTAATAAGTTTTGCTCTGAATAAACTTTCAAAACCTGAAGATTCTGAATTTTGACACGGTCGCCACCCATACGGCCTGCCATACGCATACCTTTGAATACACGAGAAGGCCATGAAGATGCACCCAGGGAACCTGGAGCTCTTAAACGGTTATGCTGTCCGTGAGTTTGACCACCAACACCACCAAATCCATGACGTTTTACAACACCCTGAAAACCTTTACCTTTTGAAGTTCCAACTACATCGACATAATCGCCTTCAGCGAAGATCTCAACACTTACAATATCTCCAAGAGCTTTGGCATCTTCAAAATTCTTAAACTCAACAAGCTTACGCTTAGGAGTAGTTTTAGCTTTTGTGAAATGCCCTTTTAATGGACCGCTTGTGTTTTTCTCTTTCTTGTCGTCGAAAGCTAACTGAACTGCTGTGTAGCCGTCTGTATCGACGGTACGTAGTTGGGTTACTACGCATGGCCCAGCTTCGATCACTGTACAAGGGATATTTTTCCCCTCAGCATCGAATATGCTGGTCATTCCTACTTTTTTTCCAATAATTCCTGACATTTTCTTTAATCAATTTGTGTCCATCGAAGCAGTAGGGCTTCGTTCAAGACATAGTAAACCCCTTTAAAGGGAGGGCAAAGATAGGAAAGTCTTATTAATTATCAAATAGTTGGGTGATTATTTTTTAATTTATTTAAAGAAGGGGGGAAGGGGGAGTAATAAGTAATAAGTTATAAGTAGTAAGTTATAAGTAATAAGTATTAAGTATAAAGCTGGCAGGGGAAAATTAATTATAATAAACCCATTATAAATCAGTTATTTGTAATAAAAAATAGCATAGACATGAGATTAAGCAGATCATTCTATTTATTCCTAATTATAGGTATCGTCACAAATGCGTTTGGGCAGGTGCCTTCAGCAGATTCTATTGCGGTAAGACAGGCTTCAGTACAATTAGATACACTTTCACAGCAATATAATGAAATGATTAACCGTTTAGGTTTCAATAAGAATGGTACGAAACCTTCGATTATAGAGCTCTGGAAGCATGTGAATGATAGTTTAAACCTACAAAAGAAATTACTGAGGCAAAGCAAAGCCGAACTTGAAAAAAGTTCTCAGAGTATCATTGCTATGAAGAATGAGATCGATAATTTAAAAGCTTCAGGAAAATCTATTGGTGAACTGAACACATTAGACCAGTCTGTTAATGATTCGTCTAACTATCTATATTTATGGGGCGCTCTGCTCCTGCTTGCTGCCGCACTTGCTTACGCCATTTTAATAATGCGCAGCGCGGTTAAAGAAGCCAACTATCGCACCGCACTTTATGATCAGCTTTTTGAAGAACTTCGCGAAAACCGCAGTAAAGCCAATGAACGTGAAAAAAAACTAGCACGTGAGCTGCAAACGGTCAGAAATAGGATTGAGGAGTTGACTGGGAAGTGATAAATTACTTTTAACTATTTTAATACCTATTATTAATGAACCAAAACTTTTAAAAGTAATCAAACGGGTCATTATTGCCGCAATATTTTACGTAACGTACGATGTTCTCCAGATGATATCTGCAGCAGGTATGGACCCTGTGCTAGCTCATCCAGATTCAGCCTCAGGATTCCCCCATCAGACGGATAATCTTTTGAATAAATAAGCTTCCCTCCCATATTCAGAATCTCAACCTTAATAGCACCCGAATATTCTGAACCCAGAACCAAATTCAACTCTGTAGTGAAAGGATTAGGGTAAATCTGCACCGCATCTACAAAGAATGATCGTTCAATAATACCTTGACATAACTTATCTGTGTAAACCTTTACCTTATTAAGTCCGCTTTTTAAACTCAGTTGAATTTCATTAATAGAAGTTTTGATCCGTTCGCCGTTCAGTTCAACAAAATAAGTATCAGCACCTTCCAGTTTTAAATTCAGCTTATTGTCGGCCCTATTAATAAAGGAATAAAGCGCAAGATCTTTAGGCTCAGTAACGGTAATCTCAAAGCATTGCTTAAAAGTACTCTCTGTGCTAATTGTAAAACAAACATCGTATACCCCGGGCGACAGATTCTTAACTTGCAGCGAATTCGAAAAATCATACCGATTATTCTGACCATTTCCGGTAATGGTAGCGGTATAATTCAAAGTCTGCAACGTTTTAATACTGATGATTCCATTCATGGTTCCACGGCAGCTAAGCCCAGTTGCCGAAATACTGAAATTAGTTGATGGAAGGGTATAAATAAAGGTGAAGCCTTCTTTGATTGCTTGTCCGCCGGGATTTGTTAGGACGATATTCCCACTCGCGGAACCTGAAGCCACCACCGCAGATATACTTGTTGGCGAAAGAATTGTGAACGAAGCCGCTGCCTTCCCACCAAAACTTACTCCTTTCACCTCTCCAAGATTGGCACCTGTAATCAACACACTGACCCCAGCAATTGCACTCTGTGGAAGAAATGAAGAAACCAATGGCGGCAAAATAAATCGGAAACCATCGAATGAGCTTGAACCTCCAAGGGTAGAAACCACTACCTTTCCATCACTGGCCCCATCAGCTACATATGCACTAATATGGGTTGCAGAAATTATTTTAAAGGAAGTCACTACTTTATTCCCAATACTGACCGTATGTGTTGTTAAAAAATTTGTTCCATAAATATTGATTTCAGTGCCCTTTCCACCTAGAAGCGGGTCAATAGAAGATATAGCAGGTAATGGAATGAAAGTAAAGCCTCTTATTTCGCCAGTCCCGCCGGGATTAGTCACACTCACCGCACCAGAAGCCCCCGTAGCCAGCACAGCCTCAATAGTTGTAGCTGAAAGAACCTTGAAAGAAGCGGCCTCAATCGAACCAAACTTTACTGAAGTCACCTGATCAAAATTAATACCGGTAATTCTTAGCGTAGTACCTGCACCAGCATTTGCCGGTGTAAAATAATCGACTCTTGGCACCATAATATAGGTAAAGCCGGGCGCACTAACTAAACCATCTGCAGTACGAATCTTAATATCTCCAGACGATCCCAGGGCTACTATTGCTGTGATCATAGTTTCAGAATCTACTGTAAATGATTTTGCCGGAGTTCCGCCAAAGCTCAGCTCAATTACTTTTATAAAATTAGAGCCATTAACTACTACCTTCTGATCTGTAGCAGCAATCTTCGGACTAAAAGAATCTATTCTGAGAGTTGAAATAAAGGTAAAACCCTCTTTTACTGCAGTGCCACCAGAAGTAGTCACCGAAACCGATCCATTTGCAGCATTATTTATAATCACACTAATTTCGGTAGCAGAATTTACGACGAAAGAGCTCTGGGCTTTGCCTCCAAACAGAACTTCTGTAGCACCAGTAAAATTTGTTCCTGTGATTCTGACCGTGGCGCCTTCAGCTGCAAGCTGTGGATTAAATGCCGTGATCGTAGGAGCAGGGAAATATACGAAGCCTTCTTTTGTGGCAGTTCCATAAGTAGAAGTAACTGTTACAATTCCGGCAGAACCCAATCCGAGTACAGCCGAAATTTTCTGATCAGAATCTACTGTGAATGAAGCGGCTGCCATTCCGCCAAATTTGACAGATTGAATTTGTTTGAAATTCGATCCATTAATGACTATGATATCACCTAGTTTGCCCGAAGGTGTAAATGAGCTTATTGAAGGTCTTGGCGCATAAGTAAATCCGCTGGCTTCAACTGTTCCGGCTGTGGTTATTAATGAAATTTTGCCACTTGCACCAGCGCCCAGCACTGCTTTTACAGTCTGGTCATTCACCACGATAAAGGAAGCTGCAGGAATATCACCAAAACTGATCAGGCTGGTAGTGTTCAAATTGGTTCCAGAAATGGTAATCGTATCTCCTAAAAATCCAAAGTTAGGTAAGAATGAATTAATTACAGGTGGAGGTAAATAGACAAAGCCATTGAGAAATGCAGTACCCCCTGCCGTAGTTATGGCAATTTCGCCGCTTGCCCCTGTAGCAAGAACTGCATCTATCTGAGTAGCCGAAACAACAGAAAATGATGCTGCAGGGGTTCCACCAAAGGTGACTGCGCTTGCGGTACTAAGATTTTCACCTACAATCCTGACTGTAGTTCCTGTTCCTGCTTTTGCAGGACTAAAACTAGTTATTTTGGGGTAAGTGGAGCCACACGTTGCCGGAATTGCTGCCGTCATGGCCCCTGAACAAGAACCGCCGGCTGCTTGTACACTAAATTCTACTTGAAACGCTCCGCCACTGCGGTTATTCTGTCCGATTGTGTTTCTGGCTCCAGAAGAAATGGCGTAATGCATCAGATCATCACTATCAATCACATGCCCTAGATTGTGTGCATGCCCGAGTTCATGCTGAACAACCGACTGAAAATCCATTTCTGAAGCACCCGGAAGTGCATCCTCAAAGTTCCAGTTTCGCTCCTTATCAAAAACCAAATCGGTTTCAATTATTTGCCACTTATTGCTTCCGCAGGATGAATAGTAGGTATATGCTACACCCAATACCCCTGCAGGCAATTCGGTTCCGGTATCAAATCTCACAATATTTATTCCATCGCGCCCAGTTTGGTTTGCCGGGGTGGGAGCACCTACCTTCCAATTAATCCCTGTGAAACAAGTCCAGGCACTTAATGACTTTAAAAAAGAATTCTTTGCATTAGACTGTCCATTGAAGCCCAGTTCTAATTGCCAAGTATATCCACCCTGGGTATTGTCATCAATATGCTTTGGCTGGTAGGTAGTTACATTTAAGATATTATACGAAACAGTTAGGCTGGATGAAGAAACGGCCGTTGATGTACCGTTATAAACTTTAATGGCTCCTGTACCCGCTCTGGATGGAACAATTACCACAATTTTATCATCAGCCCATGAAACATACTCCACAAGGGCAGGTTTCACTCCGGTTAGCCCACCATTATCTGAATTGGCAAATTCAATATATTTAGTGGTCGAGGCCGGACCAGGGCCAAAACCTGAACCCGAAATAGTAATCTGGCTACCTGTACCGGCAGAAGTTGTAGTTGGTAAAAAATTAGTAATAACCTGGCCATACGCTGCGGTAAAAAGCGTACATATAAACAGTAAAACTGTCAGGACCGAAAGGCTAATATTCGATTTTTTCACCTGCGCCTTATTATTTTATCTTAAAGTCAGCCTTATTCATCACTTTATAATTTGAATGTGTCAGCTTTTGAAGTACAGGATATATCTCACCAGAAATATTTTTATATACCTTAAACACATCTCTTGCGGTACCTGAGGCAAGATCATAACTAATAAAACCCTGAATCTCGGCATATGGCCGGAGTCGTAAATTTTTAGATGTTGAGCTAAGTTTGGTATTGTTTGGGATACAGGTAAAAATGCCCAAGGCTCCTTCCTGAAGATCCAGACCATAAGATACCTTTTCCATTTGATTACCTACCATACCACCAATAGTGATTACTTCAACAATTGAATTACTGAGCTCACCTTTAAAAACCTTATAGACTGAAACCAGGTTAGAGGTATAAATATGCCTGTGATCAGCATCCCAAAAAGAGGATTTACGCAATACTTTACCTTCAAATACCAGACTAGAGTTTTCTACCCGCTGTTCGAGCGATACGGCCTGCAACTGGGCCCATAAATCTGTTGAAATGAGGACGAGGGCGATAAAAAAGAATAAAATTTTATTCATAACAGGCTTTTTCATCATCAATCAAGTTTAAAAACATATACATCTGAGTTAGAGCGGTTGCCCTTCAAATCACGGGTACTAATTTTCCAGTAATACGTTTTATTGCGATCTAGCAGCAGATCGGAAAGAACTGCTGTTTTCAACCCCGCCTTAAACAACACCGGCACATTGGTATTACCTAGGTAAACATCATAAGTATCGATATCGCCATCGGGGTCTGTTGCGGCCCATGTCAAAGTCACGGTTGTGGTAGAAACCGGGATTACCTCGCCATAACGAGGTGCTATCAATTGAGCCGGGAAAGGTGAAAAAGAGGTTTGAGCCGGTGCCGGATTATAGAATTTCCACAAATCTGTACTGATCTCTTTGTTGATTTGGGTGTTTTTAGAGGTAATAAACCAGGAATAGGCTAAATTTCGATCGAGTTCAATCTCTAATTGGGTTTTATCGGTGCTATAGGTACTAATTTGCCCATTTTCAAGATTTTTTATATTTAAAACATACGAATCGGTATTTTGGGAGGCCTCCCATTTGAACAGAATCTTGCTTCGACTGGTCGAAACAATAATTCCATTAGCACAGACTTCATTATTTCTGGGCAATTGCAAAACCGCTTTACCCGGAAGTGGCTCGGGTGCTTTGCGGCATCCAATACAGAAGATTAATAGAATTAAAAATGCTTTTCTCATCTGTGGGTTTTATACCGGGTATCAATTTGTTTAGGATTAGATAATTGTTGTTAAAGTATATTATCTGCCGATTACGTGATAATTCCAAACATATACACCAGTGGGCAAAGCTTGACCAGCGCGAATAACGAAATTTCCTACAGAACCCACCGCATGAACCTGATTTAGATCAGCTAATGACGCAGCTTTTGCATTGCCTGGTGTTAATATAGGATAAGACGCATTCAGGTAATCTGGCCCAGCATAATCTATAGTAATTATTATAGCCTCTGCTAAAATACCATTTGTTGAGGTTAATGTTATTCTGCCAGCAAGATCAGTTCCATCTATGCTTACAGTATTGATACTAGCATCATTTGAAAATGAAGGAGTTGTACCATTGCCAATTAAAGATGTTACACTGGGTGCTACCAAATTAGGACTATTAGAATACACAACACTTCCTGAACCACTTTCATCTGTTAATGAACCCGCTAATGTTGAAGATGAAATGGATCCATCCTTAGTACCATACAATGTGCCTGTGGTGGGAAGCGAAACGGTAGAACCTAATGCTGAATTTAACGTTATTGCAGAACCAGTGGTTGCTAAATTTGCACTTAATGTAATAGTTTTTCCAGTATTGGCTACCCCTGTTCCTCCATTAGCGCCCAAAATTATTTCTGTCACATTCGCTGCATTACCTGTTGTATTTTGATTTAATATAGGAAAATCTGCTGCTAACGCAATACTTGGTACGCCAGTGGTGGTGGTGTTTTTCAATATTCCAGTTGCTAATCCTGATAAAGCTGTACCATTAATTTGTTTTACCGTTATAGCATTCCCAGCGCTGGTCACATCCCCTGATAAGGATGGAACTGTAGTAACTGTTGCTGCATTTCCAGTTAAATTTTGATTTAATA